>Ga0302198_10002950_pt1 | contig 17431 bp, 11 predicted proteins | sample II_Bog_N2_2_FD_193521 | JGI IMG/M metagenome (GOLD analysis project Ga0302198, IMG submission 193521) | Peat permafrost microbial communities from Stordalen Mire near Abisko, Sweden - II_Bog_N2_2 | ecosystem: Environmental > Terrestrial > Soil > Wetlands > Peat | place: Sweden: Abisko... | reverse complement strand
TGTGGGCTATGTGCTGATGGGCGCGGGCATTCCGCTGCACATCCCGGGGGTGCTGGACGCGTTTGCGATGCACCATCCGGCTGAGTACAAGTTGGCGGTGACCGGCGCGCTGGCTGGCCAGGATACGCAGATGCGCCTGGATCCGGCCGAGTTCGCAGAGGGTCCCATTCCGTTTCTCCACCGGCCCAGGTTCCTTGCCATCGTCTCGTCCAACACACTCGCGACCACCATGCTGCGGCGGGCGAGTGGGCGGGTGGACGGATTGGTGATCGAAAGCCCGACGGCGGGTGGGCACAATGCTCCTCCGCGCGGCAAGCTCCAGTTGAATGAAGCCGGGGAACCGATCTACGGTGAGCGGGATCGGGTCAATATTCAAGATTTGGTGGCGCTGGGGGTTCCTTTCTGGCTCGCGGGCGGATACGGGAACGCGGAGAAACTGCGGGAAGCCCTGGAGCAAGGCGCAGCGGGCGTACAGGTTGGAACGGCTTTTGCATTCAGCCGGGAATCGGGTATGCGTCTCGACCTGAAGAAGAGCCTGATGGCCCAGGCGATGACCGGCTCGGGCGAGGTGTTTACCGATCCGCTGGCCTCGCCGACGGGATTTCCGTTCAAGGTGGCGCAGTTGCAAGGCTCGTATTCCGATCCGGAGGTCGCAAAGTCGCGGCAGCGTATCTGCGATTTGGGTTACTTGAGGGATCCCTATGTCGCGCCCAGTGGCAACATTGGCTACCGCTGCTCAGCCGAGCCGGTGGACATTTATGTGTCCAAGGGCGGCAAGATCGAGGACACGGTGGGAAGAAAATGCCTTTGCAATGCCCTCATGGCCAATGTCGGTCATCAGCAGACGCGCAAGAATGGAACAATCGAGCCGCCCTTGGTCACCATTGGCGACGATCTGAATACCGTGGCGCAGTTTCTGGCTCCGGGGCGTGACTCCTACGGCGCCGCGGATGTGGTGGAGTCTCTGCTTAGTTTGAGCCGGGATTTTGGCGTTGACAATTCATCGGTTCTTGCCGAGGAGCCGGTTTTGGCTTCCGCATAAACTTAAATTCGCAGGTCTGGCTGAAAGTCGAGGGTGGGTTCTTCCGGTAAGGAAGAATTCACCCTTTTCGTTTGATGCGGGACAAGATCGACATGCAGGGCCTATCAGTTACACTGAGACCGCATGGTGCGCGTCGGCATAGTTTGCAAGCCGTTGAAAGAAGAGCTGGTCCGGCTCCTGCCGGAGTTGATCGGCTGGCTGCGCGAGCGCGGCTTCGAACCTCTCCTTGACCTGGAGGGCGGCAACTATACAAAGGCCGCGCCCGCCGTGGACCGCGCTGAAATGCCCGCCTGGTCGCCGCAACTGGTGATTGTTTTGGGTGGGGACGGTACTCTGTTGTCGGTTGCGCGCATCTTTGCCGCCACAGGCACTCCGATACTGAGCGTTAATCTGGGCAATCTGGGCTTCTTGACCGAGGTTCGCCTCGCCGACCTCTATTCCACCCTGGATGGCTGGCGCGACAATCGCCACGTCCTGGATGCGCGGATCATGCTGCACGCGGAGCTGTGGCGCGATGGCGCAAAGCAATCGACATTCCGGGCGCTCAATGAAGTCGTAGTCTCCAAGGGCGATATCGCCCGCATGGGCGAATTCACGGTGGAACTGGAGGGCAAGAAGGTTGCCCGCTTCCGCGCCGACGGCGTTATCGTTTCGACCCCCACTGGTTCCACCGCATATACACTAGCTGCCAACGGTCCCATCCTCACCCCGGACGTGGATGCGATGGTGGTCACGCCCGTCTGCCCGCATCTGCTGACCCTGCGGCCGATTGTGGTCCGGGGCGACGCCTCGCTCACAGTACGGGTCGAGGCTGTACCGAATCAGGCGCTGCTGACCGTTGACGGACAGCAGGCGGTGGCCATGCATCTGGGGGACGAAGTGCGTTGCAGGCGTTCCCACCACACCGTCAATCTCGTTCGCATGAGCGAAAGCGGATTCTTTGAGGCGTTGCGCAGCAAGCTGAGCTGGGGAGAGCGGTAGACCGGTGGTCAGTTGTCGGTGATCGGCAGTGCCGGTGTGGATTTAGCTTCGAGGTTTCCCATGTCTCAAAATCCAGACCCAACCCGCCTGGCAAGGACCTTGAGGGAGGGAATCGAATGAGCCGGCTGCGGCTAAGCTCCGAAACCGAATTGCGAATCTCGTTCCTCTTTCCTCCGGATCGCCGGGAACAGGCGCGTGCCTTGTTGCAGGAAGAGTGCGGAAACAACCTTCCTTTTTGTCAGAGCAAAGACGAAACGGAGATGGAGCGTATCCGCTTCGCCGCACTCAAGCTGAGCGGTGGCGATTGGGGCAAGCTTCAGAAGGCGATTTGGCTGGCGAAGACCGATTGGCGTGATTTGCTGGTTGCCGCAGGCTTTGCCGACCATACAACAGCTCACCGCTCGTGGATCCCAGACCACTCTTGATGAACACTCGGCAACTGGCAACGAACAGCCGATCTTTTCAGCCTCCGGCCAGTTCGCTTAATAGCACCTTGGCTTTGGCGGCCAGGGTGTGGGCGCCATCCACATCGCCGGAAGCAAGCGCCAGCCGGGCCTGCCTCAGGAACTCCCTGATATCCGCCGCCGTCTTCCGCTCCTGATCGCTCAGCGCGCGGCCGATCCCATTCAAACCCCGTTCGGTAGCCGCGATCGAGTCTGCCGTCTCGCGGCGCAGATCGGAGGGATCGCCGGAAGAGAGCTGGCCGATGGCGCTAACAGCGGGGCTTTCGGCTGCGGCTTGAGGGCCGCCGTTCATCGCTTGCGGCGCGGCGCTGGCAACTTGCTGAGTATTCTTGTCCGCGGACTTTCTGTGCTTGACGCGCGGTTTGCGCGCCTGCTGAAGTTGCGCGTCATTTGCAAGCGGCTGGCTCGGTATGGTCGTAGCCGAGGGGGGGAGCTCGACAGCCGTAGTCGAAGGCTTCGGAACGGTGCTAAGAGGCGGAGAATAGGGTTGCTTTGACGATGAATGGGTCTTGTGGAAGCAGGCCGTGAGCAAGAACGGCAAGAGCCACGCGACACTTTTGGCACGCAACTTCATCCCGCTAACCCTTCCTTAGTCTAATCGCTCGCCGGCTGTAGCTGCCGGCGTCCCCTGTCCATGGCGGCGAGTGGAATGCGCAACTGAAACTCCGTTCCACTGTCTCGATTCGATTGTAATTCGACACTGCCGTAGTGCAGTTGCAGAATTCGGTAAGTCATAGCGAGACCAATACCGCTACCCCCGCTTTTCGTGGTGAAATAGAGATCGAAAATCTTCTCCCGAATCTCGTTGGGGATACCGATCCCCTCATCGGCAATTCGAAGCACCGCAAACTTTCGATCCTCCTCCAGGACGACTTCCAGCTTGCCGCCCTCCGGCATGGCCTGTGCGCCGTTCTGAATCACGTTCAGCACGGCCTGTTTCAACAGGTCGGCGTCGCAGTGGGCTACCAGCGGTTTTAACGGCATTCGACTTACGAGGGCGATTTTGTGCGTCGCAAGCTCTTCCGCGGCCAGTGCCAGCACATCGCCAATGACCGAACGCAGGTCCTGCTCGCGGAGCTGAAGCTCCACCGGGCGAGAGAAGTCTACCAGCGTTTGCACGACGCGATCAAGACGATGAATCTCCGCGTCGATTACTTCCAGGTGACGGGATGCAGCAGCGCCTCCGTCTCCCAGCTTGGTCTTCAGCAATTCCAGATGCACGACGATGGCGTTGATGGGGTTCTTCACTTCGTGGCCGACGCCTGAGGTGAGCCTTCCAATGGCTGCCATCCGGCGCGAGAGTTCCAGCTCCGATTCGATCTGCTCCACCGATTCGAGGTCGTGGAGGGTCACAAGAGCGCCCAGCCCCTGCTTGGTCTGGTCGTCGTGGATAAAGTCGAGGGATACCTCAATCCTGCGCCACGTCTCCGTGGTCACCGCTTCTTTCACCAAAGGAACGTGGGCGTCGAAAGCGTCATTGAGCTTCCTGCCCAGGACTGTCGAGCTGTCAAAGATGTCCTGCGCGTGCTTTCCGATCAGGCTGCCCCGTTCAACGTTGAGCAGCCGCCGCGCCGCCTCTGAAACCAGCACAGCGCGCCCGTCCCCTGTAAAGAGCAGGATTCCGTCTTCCAGATTGGCCAGGATCTGGTCCATGTTCTCCATCAATGCGGAGAAGACTTCCTCGACGTTTCTCATGCGCTTTCCAATGCGCTCGATCTTGCTCGAAACGCGGGCGGCCATATCCTGATTGTCATGGTCGTCCGGCCTGCCGGGCATGTCGGGAATGTCGAGTTCATCGCCCTCGCCCGCCCTGCCGGTCCTGTCGCCAAGGGCCGTCCAGTAGTCGAGCTGCTTGCTGATCCTCTCCATGGGCCGGAGGGCCAGGTTGCTCAGCAGAAATGCCGCGACAAGGGCCGTTCCCAGCGCGAGACCCATGAGCGTGAACGCCGAGGCTAGCCAAGGGGCATAGAATGCGCGCAATAGCGAAGTTCGAACCCCGACATGGACTGCAATAAACGGCTCGCCATTGCGAACCAGCGGCACCACCACGTCAAATACCCTGGGTGGACCGTAGACCGTGGCCATCAACTGAAGCGGATTGGCGTCCAGCAGCTGTTTCAAGTCAGGCCGGACTGGCAGCGGCTTGTCTTCATTGTCGGGATTGGTGCTCAGCAAGGTGACGGACTGCCTGTCGCCGATATTGATGTCGTAAACCGTAAGAGAATAGCGGTTCACCGAGTCGACGACTACCTGTAGCGCCTCATTGTTGCGAACTGCCTCTGCCTCCAGATTGCGCAACTGTGCGGGATTATTGGGATCGACCGTCTGATCCTTAAGCTCGGTCTCAAGAGCGTTGCGCAGCGCAAACTGGATTTGGTTGGCAACCATCCTGTTTGTGTCGTAGGACTGCTGCACGGCTGAGTGGAGAAGCTGGCTCACATAGACCAAAGAAAGCAGCCCGGAAAGGAGGAATACCAGGATGGTAATGGCCAGAACGAGTTTGGTCTTCAGGCGCATGGGTCAGCCCAATGGTTCGTCTTGTGCGCGGCCGTACTCCTTGAGCTTATTGTGCAGTGTTTTCAGGCTCACGCCCAGAATTTCAGCGGCTCGTGTCTTGTTCTGCCCAGTAGCCTCAAGGGTGCGCCGGATCAGGAGCCGTTCTGCTTCACCCACCGTAGATCCTACGCGCACCGCCAATACGCCGGCATCCAAACCCGGCGTTGCCTTTGTCTGCGACTTCCCAAAGCCCGGCGGCAGGTGGCAGGCATCCAGCGGAGCGCCATCCGGGCACAGGATCACAGCGCGCTCGACCGTATTGCGCAGTTCGCGCCCGTTGCCCGGCCAGTCATAGGCCATCATCCGGTCAAGCATCGATGGAGCAAGGCCTGACACCCGGCGGCTGTGCTTCCGGTTCATCTCGTCGAGCATGGCTTCGGCCATGGGCTGTACGTCTTCAAGGTGCTCCCTGAGCGGCGGCATGGCGATGTTGAATACGTTGAGCCGGTAGTAAAGGTCGGGGCGCAACTGTCCCTGGGCGACAGCTTCGCCAGGGTCGCGGTTGGTGGCGGCCAGCACCCGCACGTCCACATCCTGCTCAGTGCGCGCGCCCAGCCGTCGGAGTTTGCGCTCCTCCAGCACGCGCAGCAGCTTTGCCTGGGTGCCCGCCGGCATTTCACCAATCTCATCCAGCAATAGCGTGCCGCCCGAGGCCAGTTCGAAGCAGCCGGCCCGCCGCTCCGCCGCGCCGGTGAAGGCGCCTTTTTCGTGGCCAAATATCTCGCTCTCGATCAGCGTTTCGGGTATAGCCGCGCAGTTGACGGCTACGAAAGGCTTGGCTTTGCGCGGACTGAGATCGTGCAATGTGCGGGCAACCAGTTCCTTGCCCGTGCCGCTCTCGCCGGTGATGAGGACGGAGACGTTCGAGGGTGCAATCTGCTCGATTGTGCCAAAGATCTCCCGCATCGATTTGGAACTGCCTACCAGTCTGCCCAGGACGCCGGTTTCGCGCAGCCGCCGCCGCGCCACTTCCAGCTCGATTGCAGTCTCGCGCTGCCGCGTGGCATTGGACAGGATGGTCCGCAGGCGGGTGGAGTCCACGGGCTTCTGCAAGAAGTCGTACGCGCCCAGCTTCATGGCGTCCACGGCCAGTTGGACAGAACCCATCGCGGTAAGCACGACCACGGCGAGGTTGGCGTTCAGGCCTGAACCTTCTTCCGTCAGCTTGGTCAGCAGGCCAATGCCGTCGAGGCGGGGCATTTTGAGGTCGGTGACCACGATGGCCGGGTCAAAGACGAGCGCCTTCTCCCAGCCTTCGAGGCCGTCGCGCGCGGTCTCAGTGCGATATCCCCAGCCAGAGATGAGCTCCGCCAGCCCCATCAGCGCGTGGGGTTCGTCTTCGACTATCAGGACCTTGACGGCGCTTTCCATTGAAATCTCCTGCGTGCCTTGTAACTTACCTTTCTACCATGCAGGAGCGGGATGGAGGAGCGCCCCGCCACCGGAGCGCCCTTTTCAGGCTCACTGTGCTGGAGCAAGCGAGACGATATGCGGATCGCCGTAGAGCTTGCGCAGAGCCTCGGCGTGCGCATCGGAGCTGGCGGCTGGAGTGGTCAGGAACCAAGCCCATCCAGCACGGTCAGTAAAGGATTCAGGCGACGGGGGCTCGCCGGTCAGCTCGACCCCAAGGGGCTTTCCGGCGGAGATCTGCTCCAAGAGGCGGCTAGCCTGAAAGTAAGGATCGAACCGGTTTAAACGGATCTTGATAGCGTCAGTGAAGAGCAGGCCGGGGTAGAAATCGCTGAGCACTCCTGGTCCTCCCGACCTGAAATCGGGCGCCGCGGCCTCCCACACCCAGACAAGATTGTGCAACCCATTGTGGTTCACCATGCGGTCGAACAGTTGGCGATAAAGCTCCGCCGAACCGTGAATGCCTTTGCGGCCGGCCCACCAGAAATCCTTGCCGTTGGATTCGGGATAGGGATTCCAAAGCATCGGGATTCCCTCCTTGTCCAGTTCCTTGAGCGCCGCCGCCACTTCATCCACCTGTGCGCACCAGCGGCTATTGAGGCCGCTGCCGGGCGTCAGCAGCTCATTCCACTCGAAGTCGGTCAGAGTGCCGTGCCCACTGGCTGCCGCGCCGTCTGTAGGCCGGGCCGGACGCCAGCTCAGGCTGACAACAGCGTGGCTCGCATGGGCTGCGATGGCCGCCTTTACGGTAGCCTGGTTAGCATCCGCAACGCTCGATCCGGCGGGCGCGCTGCCAAGATTCGATGCGTAGATAGCCGGCTGCTTTCCCGTTGCTTGAACCACTAAAGCGCTGGCGACGTTCGGTGCTGTGGGGTCGTTAATCTGACCGCTCAACACTCCCTGTCCAGGTGCGGCAACCAGGCGCGCCAGCAGGGCCTTGGCCTCGGCGGTCGCATTTGGGCTCACTGGGCCGGCGTCAACCTTGCCGGATATGCGTGCGGCTGTCGCCTTGCGAATGGCCTCCATGGGCCCGGCCAGGCGTGGATCGTCGCGATTCAGCGCTTGCGGGAGGTGGTACACGGCATTGACCTGATCAAGCGAGTTTGAGGTGCGGATGATTTCGCTCCAGCACATGAAGTAGGTCCAGCGCGGCTGCTGTTCCAGCACCTTGGGGCTGGGCAGGGCACCCACCTCGGCCAGCGCGATGGGTTTGCCGGCAGCCAGCGCGACCACGCTGTCGTAGTAATCCTGCTTGAACTCGCCGTAGATATCCATCGTGACGACGTCCGCGTATTGCGGGCCGGGATAGTACTCGGCAATCGGAACCCAGCCGGGATTTGGGGCGTTTACATTCCAGACCCAAACCAGGTTGTCCAGATGATGGACGTTGACGAATCGATCGTAGATCTGGCGATACAGCGCCGCGGAGCCATCCTTGCCCGGCCGCCCGCCCCACCAGAACCAGCCGCCGTTCATCTCGTGATAGGCACGGAAGAGCACCGGCACATGCGCGTCGCGCAACTGGCTCAGATAGCCGGCGATCACGTCTACCTGGGCGCACCAGCGGTTGTAGAGCGGAGTGCCGGGGGTGAGGAGTTGCTGCCACTCGTAATCTGTCAGATGGCCTTGCACGCTGTCGTGGAAGGTGACCGGCTCGTCGTCGGTGGGCTTCACTTCATGCCAGGTGAGAGCGATCACCGCGCCGTTCTGGTACTGCCGCTTGACCTCTTCGATCATGGCGGGACGGGAGAGCACGGAATCCTTGTCTTCGCCGGCGGAAAAGCCGAAATCCTGGCCGAAAAGCCCCGGATATTTGGCCGTCAAGTCGTAGGCGAGATCGGTCCAGCGCGAACCCTCGTTGGGATAGTTGTGCTGGCCGGTAATGATGGCTTTGCCTGAAATGGAACCGAGATAGGCGAGCAAGGCGCGCGCCTCAGGCGTTGCGTGGGGGTTCACGGGCTCTTGCGCCGCCTGCGCCCAACCGCTTAGCCCCAATGTTGTAATCAGAACGCCCACCGCAATCTGAATCATACCCAACGTGTTCATTCGCATCTTCAGGGTCCATCCTCTCCAGGGGCGAATTATAATCGCCAGCGCCGCTCCGCGGGAGCGGGCGAGTCAGATTCCGCAGTTCAGTGAGTTGCGGGCAACAGGATGCGCAATGCGTTGGGAAGAATGGAAACCTTGAAGGGAATGTGACCCAGCCATTCGCCATCCGCCTGAAAGTTCGGGGCTGGAACTGCGATTGGCCGGCAAGTGAACTCAGTTACGTTCACCGTATGAAGCAGCGGATTGAATCTGGTGAGGTTGAGCCAGCCAGTGACGAACCAGAGTGGCAGCGAGAGCGCAGCCGGCGGACGCACGAGAATGAGCCGCAAATGCGCATCGCGGATGGAGGCCCGGCGGCCGGTCAGACCGCTGAAAAGTCCGCCGAGGTCGTTGACGCGAACCGCGATGGCGCTGACGGCTCGCAGTGTGGTGGTGACGCCCGACTCCGCTTCGATGTATTCCACCTCGAATGGGCCGAATCGGAGCGAGGTGAAGAGGCCTGCGGCGTGAACGTAGTAGGCCAGCCGCCCAAGGCTGGATTTCTGGGCTGGCAGGAGACTGTATGCAAGAGCGCCGTCTGGACCCGCTCCGGCCATGACGGCAAAGTAACGAACCTGGTCGCAATATGTGAGCTGGCCAACGGGTATCGTGAGCGGAGCGCCTTGGAGTTGCTGGAGTGCGGCCTTCACGGGGTCGAGCGAGAGACGCAAGTGACGCGCCAGCGCGTTTGCGCTGCCCAGCGGGATGATTCCGAGAGCGGCGGTAGGCTTGCCGGTTTTAGACGCGAGACCCTGGAGAACCTCATGGATGGTGCCATCGCCTCCACAGGCAAACACAATGTCTGCTCCCCCGCGGGCGGCGTCTTGCGCATGCTGGGTTGCCGAGCCGGGCGCTGAGGTGGCGATCAATTCAACGCTATGCTCGAGAGCCGAGAGAGCCACCGCGACTTGGCGGACTTGAGCTAAACGGCGAAGCCGGTTGCGGCCCGCGGCAGGATTGTAGATGAGCACACAGCGCACGTAATCATCTTACGGCGAGACCTCGTGAACTGACCTACCCGGCCTTCTCCGTCAGCTCTGCCCAGCGCGCATATAGCGCGTCGTTCTCATGCTGCGCCGCGTCCAACTCCAGCAACGCCTCCTGGAGGGCCGTGGCGTTGCTGGCAATCTCCGGGTGCTCCACGCGGTCGCGGCCTGCGGCCAGGCGGGCGTCCGATTCCTCAACCTTCAATTCGATGGCGGCGAACTCGCGGGCTTCGAGGTAGGAGAGCTTCTTCTTCGCGCCGGAACCGGATGCCGCCTCTGTTCCCGTGCGCTGCGTGGAGCTTGACCCGTCGGCCCTGCGCCCTGACTTGGCCAGGTCCAGCTCGCCCTGTTCGGCCTGATCCTGTTCTACGAGCCAATCTTCCCACTGCGCATAGTCGGCAAAGCGCCCGGTGTTGCCGCGGCCGTCTAGGCCCAGCACGGTTGAGGCCACGCGATTGAGCAGATAGCGGTCGTGCGTGACCAGCACCAGCGCGCCGGGGAAGTCGAGCAGATTCTCTTCCAGGATTTCAAGCGTGGGAATATCCAGGTCGTTGGTGGGCTCGTCGAGCAGCAGAACGTCCGCCGGCTCGAGCATCAGCTTGGCGATCAGCACACGAGCCCGCTCTCCGCCCGAGAGATTGCGCACCGGCTGATTGAGCTGCTCGCTGGTGAAGAGGAACCGCGCCGCCCAACTGGCTACGTGTACCACCCGTCCCTGATGGAGGATGGAGTCGCCCTCCGGCGCCAGGGCGCGACGCAGCGTCAGGCTCTCATCCAGTTCGCGCATCTGGCTGAAGTAAACCAGCTTGAGCGCCTCGGCGCGGCGAATAGCGCCCTCGGCAGGCTCGATCTCGCCGCGCAGCAGGCGCAGAAACGTGGTTTTGCCGCTGCCATTTGGCCCCACCAGGCCCACTTTCATTCCCGCGGTCAAGACAAAGTTCAGGCCAGTGAAGAGGCGGCGGCCGGGGGCTTCTTCGCTGCTCGGCACATCGCAGGCTACATCGGTGAACTCCACCAGCCGCTTGGTCTTGCGCAGGCTGGCGTCAAAGTCGATGCCGGCGGTGTTGACGGTGGTGCGCGAGTCCATGGCCGCCAATTGGCCGATCATGGCGTTGGCGGTGTCGATGCGGGCTTTGGACTTGGTGGTGCGCGCCTTGGGGCCGCGCCGCAGCCATTCGATCTCCGTTTTGACCTGGTTGCGCAGGCTCTCCTGCTGGCGGCTCTGCGATTCCAGATAGGCCTGCTTCTCCTCAAGAAAGCGGCTGAATTTGCCCTTGACGCGCAGCAGGCCGTCGGCAAAGACGCGATTCAGCTCGATGATCTCGCTCGAAGTGCTTTCAAGGAAGTAACGATCATGGCTGACCGTGACTGCGGCGAAGGACGAGTTGGTGAGCAGCGCCTCAAGCCATTCGATTCCGGCCAGATCAAGGTGGTTGGTAGGCTCGTCCAGCAGCATCACCTCAGGCTCCGAGACCAGCGCTTCGGTAATGGCCAGCCGCTTGCGCCATCCGCCGCTGAGCGCTGCCGCCTCCGCGTTTAGATCGGCAAAACCGGCGCGGCCCGAGAGTTCGCGCAGGCGGCCCTCGCGTTCCGATTCGTTGACGTGGGCGGCGGCCAGCGCCGCCTCAAGCACCTGGCGGATGGTGAGGCCGGGAGCAAAGCGCGAGTCCTGCGGCACGTATGCGGCGCGGGCGCGCTTTCGCACGGCCAGCTCGCCCGAGTCGGGTTCGACCTGGCCAGCCAACACGGCAAGCAGCGTGGATTTGCCCGCGCCATTGGGGCCGATCAGGCCGATGCGGTCGCCGTCTTCGACGGTAAGAGAGATATTGCGAAACAGCGGCGTTGCGCCGAACTGCTTGGTCACGGATTGCAAATTGAGAATTGGGGGCATTTTGCTATAAACCTGTCTAGGAACTTGGTTTTCGTGAAAGATACGGGCCTTTCCGGTTGCGGAAAAACTCGAAATTGAGTCAGCTCTGTGTCAGGGCACGACTTCAGTCGTGCCGGAAGGGGCCATCATAGATTCCGGCTTTAGCCGCTGCGGAATTGCAAATAGCTGAAAACAAATACAACAGGGGCTAAAGAGGCTGCGGAAAAACTCGGCATTTCGGATGAAAGTCGCAAAAAACGTCCCTCCGCGGCTAAAGCCGACGTTGATTCTGTTGGCTTTATGCGGGGGTTGAAACCCCCGCCTCCCTCCGGATCGAGTTTTTCCGCAGCCTGTAAAGCCCTACACTTTCTCGTCGTCTTTTCGGCACGACTGAAGTCGTGCCCTGATACAAAGCACTTCCTAACCTGAGTTCTGTCGTAGCTTGTATAGCGCGCCCCTTTTAGCACTTCCAATTCCTGAACATGCAACAAGAGAGACTTTCAGAAATCAACGCGGTCAGCTTGCCTGATTCCTGTTCGGCAGCAGCGAATCGAGTAGCAGCAGGCATGCGCCGGTTACGACCGACGAGTCGGCTACATTAAAGTCCGGCCAGTGATAGCTGAAGATGTGAACTTCAATGAAGTCCACCACCGAGCCGTAGAGGATGCGGTCGTGAACGTTGCCCAGGGCCCCGGCAAAAACCAGCGCCAGGGCGATGGTGGTGAGGGTGAAACGGTCGCCTAGCCGGACCATTGCGATCAGCACCGCTACCGCCGCCAGCAGCGAAAATCCGATCAATACCCATCGGACCAGGTGTGGCGAGGCCGTGTCGGCGAAAAGAGAGAAGGCCGCGCCGTCGTTGGTCCAGTGGGTGATGCGCAGAACGCGCGGGATGACGGGGATGGCGCCGCCGAGCTGAATATGCGCGGCGACCCAGATTTTGGTCAGGCGGTCGGCGAGAATGATTACAGCGGAGATCGCGAGCAGCCAGGGCAGACGGCGAGGAATGGTAAGGCTCACTGGAGTACCTCAGCGCGAAAAGGAAGGCGGTTTGGAATCGAGGTATCCCAGGTCCGAGAATCCGGACCTGGGGCACCCAACATTGTGGGGTGGTTGAGAGAGTTTCCGGGATGATGGGGGTTCGTGCTATCCCACCCTAGCCGCAAAGACAAGAACGCGGCAAGGGTGGGGCACCCAGTTTTGTATCTCACTGGGCGGCCTCCGGTTGGGGCGGCGGGATGCCCATTTCGGTCAGCGCGCCTTGGCAGCGGGTGCAGACGTTCTGCCAGATGCCGTAGTCGGAGACTTCAGGCATGAAGTTCCAGCAGCGGGCGCATTTGTGGCCGGTGGCGGGTTTTACCACAATTGTTAGATCCGGATATACGTTAGAGTGAGCTGGTGCAGGCACGAGTTGATCAACGTTAACGTTCGAAACATTGAACAACTCTTTCAATTCGCCAGGTTTTAGCTTTACAAGCAGCGCGTATTTGGCGGGGCCTGCGACGATCGTTACATCTGCTTCGAGTCCTTTGCCGATTTCCTTATTTTGCCGTGCAGTTTCAAGCTCCTTCATCACTTCGTCGCGAACCCCAAAGAGTTGCTTCCATTCTTCGAGCAGGGGGCTTGGGTCTTCGGAGAAGACCTCTTCGGGTTTGGGGAATTGCGCGAGGTGGACGCTAGCCTCGCGGCCTTCAACCGCGGGCAGATGCTCCCACACCTCATCGGCGGTGAAGCTGAGAATGGGCGCAACCAGCCGCACCAGCGCCTCGGTGATCTGCCACAGCACGGTCTGCGCGGAGCGGCGGGCTTGGCTCGTCGGCGCGAAGGTATACATGCGGTCCTTGAGTACGTCGATGTAGAAGTTGCTCAGATCGACGATGGCGAACTCGTTGACCGCGTGGTAGACGCGATGAAACTCGAAGGCTGCGTACCAGTCGCGCACTTTTTCTGTCAGCTCGCGGGTGCGGGCCAGCATATAGCGATCGAGCGGCAGCAGCTCGGCCTCGGGGACCCGATCGCGCGCCGGGTCGAATCCATGCAGGTTGCCCAGAAGAATCTTGAAGGTGTTACGCAGCTTGCGATAGATGTCGGCGCAGCGCTGCATCAGGTTCTCGCTCGCCGCCATGTCCTCGCGGAAGTCGATGGACGCGACCCAGAGACGGACGATCTCGCCGCCCAGCCGGTTGGCGATATCGACAGGATCGACGCCGTTGCCCAGCGATTTGCTCATGGCGCGGCCCTGCTCGTCCAGCGTCCATCCAGCGGTAGCCACGCGGGAGTATGGCGCGCGGCCTCGCAGAGCTACCGAGGTCAGCAGCGACGAGTGGAACCAGCCGCGGTGCTGGTCGCCGCCTTCGAGGTACAAGACTTCAACGCCTTCGCCATTCTGGAAGGCCGTATAGGCCGTCTTGAGGTCGGGATCGGACTCGCAGACGGCAAGCCAGCTTGTGCCGGAGTCCACCCACACGTCCAGAATGTCGGTCTCCTTGCGAAAAGCGGTGCCGCCGCAGTGTGCGCAAACCGGGCCCGCAGGCAGCAGCGCATCGGCTGCCGGCGTGCGCCAGGCTTCGATGCCCTCGCGCTCGATCAGCTCGACCACCGCGCGATTCAGCTCCGCCGAGACGATCGGCTGATTGCATCCTTCGCACAGGAAGACGGCGATGGGCACATCCCAGATCTTCTGCCGGCTGATGCACCAGTCGGGCCGCGTGGCGATCATGTTGGTGATGCGCTCTTTGCCCCATGCCGGGTCCCAGACGACTTTGTCGATCTCTTCGATGGCTAGCTGCCTGAAAGTCGTCTTGGAGCCGTCGGCACGCTCGACCGGTGTCTCCATGCCGATGAACCACTGCTCGGTGGCGCGATAGATGACCGGCTTGTGGCAGCGCCAGCAGTGCGGGTAAGAGTGTTCGAGGTTAGCGCCGGCCAGCAGCGCGCCCCGCTCCTCGAGCATGGCGATAATGACTGGATTGGCAGCCCAGACCTTGAGGCCCTCAAATGCGGGCGGGGCGGCGTTGTCCCAGGCATCGGGGTCCACATGCACATGGCCCGTGGCATCCACGCGGCTGGTCGGGTCCAGGCCGTAGCGCAGGCCAGTATGGTAATCGTCCACGCCGTGCGCGGGAGCGGTGTGGACCGCGCCTGTGCCCGTGTCGGCGGTGACATAGGTGGCGTTAACGCCCAGCACGCTGCGATTCAGAAACGGATGCTGGAAGGTAGTTCGGTCGAGCACGCTGCCTTTGAAGCGGGCCAACTCCGTTGTCTTACCCAACTGGCAGGCAGTGGCGACGGCCTCGGCCAGTTCGGCGGCGACGATGTAAACCGGGGCAGAAGACTTCGAATCCCCGGTCTCAGAATCGAGACCGGGGGCACCCGCCGATTCCCAGGTCCGAGAGTCCGGACCTGGGGCACCCAGAGACTCCAGGGCGACGTAGTCGAAGCCGGGGTGAAACGCCACGGCGAGGGACGCCGGCAAGGTCCATGGCGTCGTGGTCCAGATGATGGTGTAGACCTCGCGGCCGGCCAGCGCGGGGTCAATCGCCGCCGCGTCCGACGTCAGCTTGTAGCGCACATAGACCGAGGGGCTGGTGTGCATCTCATACTCGACCTCCGCCTCGGCCAGGGTGGTGCGGTCGTGGATGCACCAGTAAACCGGCTTCAGGCCGCGGTAGATGAAGCCCTTTTCCAGGAAGCCGTAGAACGCTTCAAGCGTCCTGGCCTCGTAGTCGCGGGACATGGTCGTGTAGGGCTTGTCCCAGCGGCCAAAGAACCCGATGCGTTCAAACTGCGAGGTTTGCAGGTCAACATACTTCTGCGCATAGGCGCGGCAAGCTTCGAGGATGGCCGAGGCCGGCAGATCGATCCTTTTGCGGCCAAGCTGCTCTTCCACTTTGATTTCGATGGGCAGGCCGTGACAGTCGTAGCCCGGTACGTAGGGAGCGTCGAAGCCCGCCATGGTCTTCGACTTGACCACAAAATCCTTGAGCCCCTTGTTGAGGGCGTGGCCCAGGTGGATGGGGCCGTTGGCATAGGGGGGGCCGTCGTGTAGCAGGAAGGCTGGCCGGCCGCGGCCGGCCTTGCGCAGCTCGGCATAGAGGTCGAGTTCGGCCCACTTCGCCAGGCGAAGCGGTTCATTCTGCGGCAGATTGGCCTTCATTTGAAAGGCGGTCTTGGGCAAGGTAAGGGTCGCCTTCAACTCGGGCGCTGCGGACATTGTCACTCCCTGGGATGGTGCGAAATGGCTCAACCTCCAGTGTAAATGGCGGGGCAATGAAATTCCCGGTTACAAAACGCGCGCCTCTCTCGTCTATTGATTATGGGAGCAGCGCTCGATCTCAAATATGGAAGTCTGGACCATGTGGCTTGCTTTCGAGACAAGGACAGCCTTTGTCGAGCATAATGGAAGATGTCGATCTGACGAGCCGGAAAGACGGGAGTCTGTCGTCTGCACTGCCGCGGACAACCACCCCAGCAACAACCATGGAAAAAGAAGCATCTATGCCAGAAACGGATTCCCCAGCCGCCGCAGCGTCCGTTGCAGGCGGCATCAATCTCGATGCGGCCTTCGGGATTCCCCTTGAGGAGCAGCCCATCTGGGTTGGGCTCTATCAGAGCATTCACGACGTCTTTTTCCCGCCCCATTTGCCACCGCTCGAGCTGACCTCGACGCCAATACCCGTTCCCGATCGATTGGCGGTCAAGCCCAACCCCTGGGCCTATGGCATCGCGACTGTCTTTTACGGGTCTATCCTGGTTTTCATGCTGGTCTTCGGTGTGGTCAAGGTCGTCAATGAGATCAAGAAGACCGACGTGGTTGTGACGCCGATCGATATACCGGAGTTCAAAGCTCCCAAGATGGATGTTGCCGCGGGCGGCGGCGGGGGAAGTCCGGACAAGATCGAAGCGGAAAAGGGAAGGATTCCCCCGCGGGCGCAGCCTTTGCAGATTACTCCCAAAATCGAGCCGCCGCTTCCCTCGATCGATGTGCAAAAGGATATCGTCATTCCCGACAATCCCACCCTGCCCAACTTCGGCGTCACAAACTCAGCCAACGTCAAGCTGGGATCGCTCGGAGACGGCTCCGGAATGGGTGTAGGCGGCGGCCATGGAAATGGATATGGACCGGGAGAGGGCGGAAACATCGGCGGCGGCCTCGAGCGCGTGGGTGGCGCGGTGTCTGCGCCGGTTCCACTGAACAGCGTTGAAGCGGAATTCAGCGACGAGGCGCGCCGGGCGAAGTATCAGGGCGTTTGCCTGATCACTCTTATTGTGAATGCACAGGGCGATCCTATTAACCCACGCGTGACCCGCGCATTGGGCATGGGGCTGGACGAGAAAGCCCTCGAAGCCGTGCGCAAGTACAAGTTCAAGCCGGCCATGAAGGGCAAGACGCCAGTTCCCGTGATGATTACCGTCGAAGTCAACTTCCGCCTCTATTGACGTGCTGTGACGATCTGGTCTGGTCGTTGGTTGGTTCTCCGTTTTGAAAGGGCACGACTTCAGTCGTGCCGTAATGACTGCAAGATCAAAGTGGGCTTTTAGCCCCTAAGGTATGTTTGGTACGCCGAAAAGCATCCCTCGGCGACTAAAGCCGGCACCGCCGAGCCACGTTTTTCGGCACGACTGAAGTCGTGCCCTTCCAAAACCATTGTTCATCGAGGTTCGGAAGCTTTGTGCGATCGCCCCGAGTCCGGGTTTCCGCAGCGGTGGTAAGCTAGGGGCAGCATGGCACAATCGAGAATCCTGACGCTGGTCCTGGCCCTTCTATCTGCCGCCGTTCTCTGCGCTTCCGCGCAGGCTCAGGATCTCTCCGCGACTCATCTCAAGGTCAAGCCGGTGCCCGATGCGACGCCGCTTCTGCCATTTCCCTCCGGCAGCGGGGCTTCGGGGTCGGTGGCGCCCATTGAATACCGCTCGGCCGATCAGATGAGCCGGAAAGACAGCGATCTGGCGGCAGACGCAGAGTCCTCCATCGGGGAACATGTCGGACGCATCGGCCTCGAATTCAACGCGGGAGCATTGAGCTACCAGCAGG
>Ga0302198_10002945_pt1 | contig 17460 bp, 18 predicted proteins | sample II_Bog_N2_2_FD_193521 | JGI IMG/M metagenome (GOLD analysis project Ga0302198, IMG submission 193521) | Peat permafrost microbial communities from Stordalen Mire near Abisko, Sweden - II_Bog_N2_2 | ecosystem: Environmental > Terrestrial > Soil > Wetlands > Peat | place: Sweden: Abisko... | reverse complement strand
GCCCGCGAGCTTCGTGCGGATGTTCGTGCGCGACAGTTTTGCGCCGAGCGTAAACGAATGGACGGTCACATTGCTGGCGCGGCCAAACTCGCCAGCGATGGTCGCGATGTGATACGCATTCGCCGCTTCGTCCTGCAATTTGACGTGTTCCACCTTGGCGTTGTCGCCCGCGAGAATCTCTGTCACCGCGTTCGTGAAATACGCGACGTTGCCGGTGCTGATGTAGCTTTCCACGACCGTCAATTTGCTGTCCGCCTCGGCGATGACGAGGTTGCGTGGCAAAATGGTTTCGCCATTTTCCTTGGCCGACGAAATGTAAATCAACTGCACCGGCTCGGCGACTTCGACGCCTTTGGGCACAAAGATAAACGCGCCGTCGGTGAAGAACGCTTGGTTCAGCGCGGCAAAGGTGTTGTTGGCCGTGTGCGCGTATTTGCCGAGATGCTTTTCAATCAGCGCGGAATCCTTCGCCAGCGCGGCGGTCAGGCTCTCAATCCGCGCGCCGCCGGTGACGGGCTTGATGTGGGAAAGCTTCGCGCAGAAAAACCCGTTCACAAACACGAGCCGGTGGCCGGCCAGCTTGGCGAAGACCGATTCGTCAATCAGCTTGCTCTCCGCGCCGTTGACCGCGGCCTCGCGCGCCAGCGTGAACGGCAGGTTCGCGATCGGCGCGACATTGGTGAAGCGCCAGTCCTCGTCGCTCAACTTCGGAAAGCCGGCCTCGGCAAAGCTGGCCAGCCCGGCCTTGCGCAGCGGCGGCAGCCACTTCGGCTGGTCCGCCACGGCTTTCATCTGCGAAAACTTCCCGACCAGCAGTTCCGTCCCGTTGTTGGCTTTTGGCGTCATGTTTAGAATGATTCTAATTATAAATCCGGCAGATAATCTCCCATTTCGCCGGGCGTTGCGCAATTGAAAACCGCGGTGAAACACGGCTGTCAGCCAGGCGCGCGCCAGCGGCGGCGCGAATTGTTTTTGCGTTCCCGCGTTTGAATGGCATTTTACCGCCCATGCTTTCGCAAAACGACATCAAGAACGCTTTGGCCGCCGTGAAATATCCCGGCTTTTCCCGCGACATCATTTCTTTCGGCCTCGTCAAGGAAATCTCCGTGGCCAACGGCGCGGTCAGCGTGGCATTGCAACTGACCTCGCCCAATGCCGACGCCGCGAAGCAGATTAAAATTGACGCCGAGGCGGTGTTGAAAAAACTTCCCGGCGTCAGCCACGTCCACGTGGACGTGCGGCAGCCGACCGCCGGCCAGGCCGAGACCGGCAAGACCTTTGCCAACCAGACCAAGGTGCCCGGCGTGAAGCGTGTCATCGCCATCGCCAGCGGCAAGGGCGGCGTCGGCAAGTCCACCTGTTCCGTGAACCTCGCCTGCGCGCTGAAACATCTCGGCGCAAAAGTCGGCGTGCTCGATTGCGATATTTACGGGCCGAGCATCCCGCTGATGATGGGCGTCCACGAACGGCCGACCGTCAACGAAGCCGAGCGCCTCGTGCCACCTTCCAACCACGGCGTGAAGGTCATGAGCATCGGCCTGCTGCTCACCGACGACCAGCCGGTCATCTGGCGCGGGCCGATGATCACGAAGACCATCAACCAGTTTCTCCTCGCCGTCGAATGGGGCGACCTGGATTTCCTGCTCGTGGATTTGCCGCCCGGCACCGGCGACGCGCAGCTTTCGCTCTGCCAGACCGTGCCGCTCGACGGCGGCGTCATCATCAGCACGCCGCAGGAGGCGTCGCTCGGCGTCGTGCGCAAAGGCATCGCGATGTTCCGCAAAGTGAACGTTCCGATTCTTGGCATCGTGGAAAACATGAGCTACTTCACCACGCCGAATGGCGAGCGCGTGGAAATTTTCGGCCACGGCGGCGGCAAGGAAGAGGCCGCGCGGCAAAACGTTCCGTTCCTCGGCGAAGTCCCGATCTTCACCGAAATCCGCGAAGGCGGCGACCGTGGAATGCCGATTGTGGTTTCCACGCCGAATCACGCGGCGGGCAAGGTGTTCATCCAGATCGCGGAGTCGCTGTGGAAAAAACCTTGACCAGTTTCAAAAAATGAGATTAATCAAGACTATGAAAATTAAACATCTGCTTGTTTTCAGCCTTTTGTCTTTCTTCGTTAGTTTTGGCTTAAATGCATTTGGAGATGATGGTCACACAGAAGAACAAAATAAGGCTGTCAAAGAATTTGTGGTTGAAGGCATTGGATTGGGAGCAACTTATTCTGAAATAAAGGCCAAATATCCTGATATTGAATTCATGAAAGAAGACAGTGACGCAAAAGTGGGCTTGGCTGTTTGGCGAACATTTAGCACCAAAAAAGTGGATGCAGTCAGATTTTACATTTTTAATGGGAAGACATACAAAATTTCAATTTTTTACACGGCCGAAACATTAAGCAAATTTGGTGGTTACGAAACTATTTATCAAAAGCTTGTAGCAAAATACGGCAAGGAAGACGAAAGTTCTCCCGATGAAAAATCTTTATGTGATTACACTTGGCAGTTTTTTGATGCAAACAGGTATATTAATTACAATGTTGTCAAAGAAAACAGCTGCGGCTTCGTTATTGTAGTCGATAAAGAATTGTCGAGACAGCTATCGGAAAAGAGAAAGTCTCAAGCGGATGTGGGCTTTTAAGTTCAACAAAGTTTTTCCGTCAGCGCGACGAATTGTTCCAAACTTAATTTCTCCGCACGTTCCATCGGCGAGATTTGCAGTTCCGCAAACGCGGCTTCCAGTTTTTCTTTCGGCCAGTCTTGCTTCAACAATTTCAGCATCATCTTCCGCCGCTGCGAAAAGGCTTTCTTCACGATTTTGCGGAAGGTTTCGCGCTTCTCGTCAGTCAGCAACGGCGTCGCGCGGCGCACGAGACAGACGCAGGCGGAGTCCACCTCCGGCGACGGAAAAAAGCAGCCCGGCGGAATCTTGAACCAGCCGCGCGGCTGAAAATCCAACTGCACCAGCAGCGTCAGGATGCCGTAATGGTCGTCGTCCGTCGGCGCCATGAGCCGCTGCGCAACTTCTAGTTGGAGCGTGACGACAATCATCTTGGGCGCGCGGCTGCCAGCGGCGAGTTCCACTAAAATCGGCGAAGCGACGGAGTAAGGCAGGTTGGCGACGAGTTTCCAATCGCGCCAATCGCGCGGCTCGCGTTGCAAAAATTTCAGCGCGTCATCGTGATGCAATTCCAGTTGCGGGCCGGTTTCATCGGCCAGTTGCGCGGTGTAGCGCTCCTGCAAAAAATCTACGAGCCGTCCGTCCAATTCCACGGCGAGCACCTGCCCGGCTTTTTTCAAAAGCAATTCCGTCAGCGGGCCAAGACCGGGACCGATTTCCAAAACCTTGTCGGCGGCGGTCAGTTCGGCGGTGGCGGCGATGCGCTCCAACTGATTCGCATCGTGCAAAAAATTTTGCCCGAGCGACTTTGTGAGTTGGATGTCGCGCTTCGCCAGCAACTCGCGCATTTCAGAAAGTTTCATAAAAGAATGGTCGCGCGAAGGGCGCGAAGCTGGCGAAGGGATTTCTTCTTCGCATCCTTCGCGTTCTTCGCGCGACATTTCTGGTCCGTGTCCATCCGTGTTAATCTGCGGTTAAAACTTTTTTCAATTCCGCCACGGCTTTGGCGAGTTGCGCTTTGGAAATCGTCAGCGGTGGGGTGAAGCTGATGACGTTGGCGTGTTCGCCTTCCGGCAAAAAAATGTAGCCGCGATGCAGCAGTTTTTTGATGGCGTTCAAAGCGGTTGACGTATCCGGTTTTTTGTCTGGAGAAGTTAGTTCAATTCCCACCATCAGTCCCAAGCCGCGTGGTGAACAAATCACTTTGGACAATTCTGCCAGCAGAAATTTTCCAAGCTCCGCGCTGCGTTCGCACAGCTTGAGTTTTTTTATTTCTTGGATTTGCGCCAGCGCCATTGCGCAGCCGACAGGATGGCCGAGAAAGGTGCTGGTGTGAATCGCCTCGCCGGTCGAAGCCGGCCACGCGGCGTCCATGAGGTCGGCGCGACCGACGCAGGCGGAAAGCGGAAAGCCGCCGGTGAGCGCCTTGCCAAGGCAGATCAAATCAGGAACGACATGGCTGTGCTCGCAGGCAAACCATTTGCCGGTGCGGCCAAAGCCGGTGTAAATCTCATCGAGAATTAACAGTGCGCCATGTTCATCGCAAAGCTTTCGGAGCAGCGGCAGAAATTCCGGCGGCGGAACATTGATGCCGCCGCGCGCTTGAACCGGTTCGACGAGGATTGCGCCGATTTTATCGTGGCGAAAGATTTTTTGGAGCGCCAATTTGAGCGGCTTCAAATCATTTTTTGTGGCGGGAAATTTTGCGAAGTGTCCGAACTCCCGGAGCTGCGTGCGGAACGGCACGCGAAAATGTTCGCGGTGCGTGGCGTTGAGCGCGCCATAGCCGAGGCCGTGATAGCCGCCTTCGAACGCGATGACGCCGCGCTTGCCGTTGGCGAGCATGGCCGTCTTCAGCGCGGATTCGACGGCCTCAAAACCGGAATTGGAAAAGATGACCTTGCCGGTTTTGAGTTTGGATTTGTTTGTCCAGCGTTCAAATGTGAGCCGGCTCAATTCGCGCGCGAGTTGGGCTTTCAATGCGTGCGGATGCACGTCGCCCATCGCGTGCAAGAGTTTTGCCATTTGCTTTTGACCCGCTTTGACGACCTTGGAATTCGCATGGCCGGCCGCGGCAACGCCAAAGGCGGCGGTCAAATCTAAATACTTTTTTCCATTCATATCCCAGACGTGAACGCCGCGGGCGCGTTCCCAGACAATCGGCCAGGAGCCGTCCGGTTCGACGAAAAGAATGTTGCGCGATTCGTGGTCGCGCAGGAGTTGGAGGGTTTGCCGCGCGGTCATTTTAATTCAGGCGCACGTCGGCCGGTTGGCCGGGGCGCACATCCGCCGCATCCACCGGAGAAATTTTCGCTTCAATCATGAAGACAAGATTCGCCCGCGTCTCGCGGCTGTAAATCACCGGCGGCGTGTATTCGACCTGGGTGGAAATATAATTGATGGCGGCCTTGATTGGGCGTGGCGCGCCGTCGCACTCGACGGAAATGGTCTGGCTGATTTTGATTTGCGGCAACATTTCCTGCGGCACGAAGAAGCGCACTTTCAAGTTTTCCGGCGGCAGCAAAACCACCACGGGATTTCCCGCCGCCACCCATTCGCCGCTGCGATAAAGCGTATCGTGAACCTGTGCGTCGGCCGGCGCGAACTGTTGCTTTTGGTCGAACGACCATCTGGCCTTGTCGAGCGCGGCCTGTTGCGCGGCGACTTGCGCGGCATCGGCGTCGCGCTGCGAACGCGCCTGGTCGAGTTCCTCGGCGGAAATGACGGCGGACGGGGAATTACGCAATTCCAAACGGCGCTGGAAAGTGGATTCGGACAGTGTCAGGCTGGCCTTGGCCTGCACGATATTTTTTTCGGCTTCGGTGAGCGCGGCGGCTTCGGCCTGCCGTTCCAGTTCAAACAGGAGCTGGCCTCTTTTTACCTGATCGCCGCGCACGACGGCGAGATTGGTGAGCGCGCCGCCAAGCGGGGCGGCGACGTAAACATATTCGCCCTCGATGTAGCCCTGAAAGGCGTCGGGCGAATTCTTCCCGCAGCCGCCGAGCAGCGCGGCAGCGAGCACGAACCAGACTGTGTTTAGGAAAATCTTCATACGGACGCCGGACTGACGTTAGCAGGAACCGGAAATTTTACGAGCGAAACGATTCATTCGACTTTTAACCTACCGAATGGTAGGATGGCTCCGCTGTATGAAAAAACTGACGCTGTTTTTGCTGCTGGCCGTTTTTACTTTTGCGGTTTCCGCCGAGGAGACCAATGCGCCCGCGTGGCTGTCGCGGCCGCTGTCGCAGGCGGATTGCATCAACATCGCGCTGGCGCAAAACGCCGACATCCTCAAGGCGAAGAGCGATCTCGAAGCTTCGGCGGGCGTGGTGGTGCAGACGCGCGCGGTGGCGCTGCCGACGTTGCAGGCCGGCAGCGAGGTCAAACACTCCGAGCCGCAGGCGATTGAAAGTTTTCCCAACACAACGCCGCCGAACAACAATTGGAATTCCGACATCCAGATTGTTCAGGGAATTTACGAGGGCGGAAAATTGATTGCCGCCATCCAGGCCGCGTCCGCCACGAAGAAGCAGTCCATTGCGCAATACCAGACGCAGGTGGCCGACACGCTGCTGGCTGTGCGGCTGGCGTATTACGACGTGCTGCTCGCCGCGCAGCAAATCACCGTCAACGAGGCTTCGGTAAAGCTGCTGCAAAAGGAGTTGGATGACCAGCAGCGCCGGTTTGATGCGGGCACCGTGCCGCATTTCAACGTGCTGCGCGCGGAAGTCGCGCTGGCCAACGCCAAGCCGAATCTCTTTCACGCGACCAGCCAGTATCGCGTCAGCAAAAATGTGCTGGCCAATCTGCTCGGCTATAATCTGCCGCGCGAGGTTCTCGAAAACATCCCGTTGAATCTCACGGATACATTTGACATCACATCTTGGAACATGATTTTGCCGGACGCCATCCAGCAGGCGCTGGAACGCCGCACGGAGCTGGCGGATTTGCGCGAGCAAGTTGTTCTGCAGAACCTGAACATCGTCAACGCCAAGTCTGGCTACAAGCCGACGGTTCAGGCTTTTGCGGGTTATACTTGGAATAATTCACAGTTCACCGACCCCAACGATTTGAGTTACACGATTCACGGGTGGAATGTCGGCGGTCAGTTGACGTGGGCTCTTTTTGACGGTGGGCTGACCATCGGCAAGGTGCAACAGGCCAAGGCGCTTTACAAAAAGTCCCAGACCGAGCTCGAAGACCGTTCCCGCCAGATCGAGTTGGACGTGCGCACGGCGTATTCGGATTTTCTCGAAGCGAAGGAAGTGCTGGACTCGCAGACCAAGGTTCAGGAACAGGCCGAGGAAGCCCTGCGCGAGGCCAACGCGCGCTTCGATGCCGGCACCGGCACGCAGCTCGACGTGTTGGACGCCGAGACTTCACTCACGCAGGCTCGCACGACGCAGGTGCAGGCGCTGCATGATTACGCCACGGCGCGCGCCCGGCTTGAACGAGCCATCGGCGCGGAACTCGCCTCGTCCAAACAGTAAATTGGCGGACAATTTCACAGTCACATGTCGCCCAGACCGGGCGGCGCAGCAAAAAATGTTCTATGAAGCGCAATTTGCCGGTTGCGGCGGGCGCGGCTTTCGTAGATTTTGTCACGCGTGAAAATTCAACGCGCCCTGCTCTCCGTTTCCGATAAAACCGGCCTCGTGGCCTTCGCCCAAATCCTCGCCGCCGCCGGTGTGGAACTCATTTCCACCGGCGGCACCGCCAAGGCGCTGCGCGAAGCCGGCCTCGTCGTGAAGGACATCAGCGAGCACACCGGTTTTCCTGAAATGCTTGATGGTCGCGTCAAGACGCTGCATCCGCTCGTCCACGGCGGCTTGCTCTACATTCGAGGCAACGCGGCGCACGAGGCGGCGGTGAAGGCACACGCCATCAAGCCGATTGATCTCGTGGTGGTGAACCTTTATCCCTTCGAGGCTACCGTCGCCAAGCCGGACGTGAAGCTGCACGATGCCATTGAAAACATTGATATTGGCGGGCCTTCGATGCTCCGCAGCGCGGCGAAAAATCACGACAGTGTGACGGTTATCGTTGACCCGCTGGATTATGCGGAAGTGGCGAAACAGATTTCCGAGACCGGCAACACCACTTTGGAACTGCGCCGGAAATTGTGCGCCAAAGTTTATGCGCGCACGGCGGCTTATGACGCCGCCATCGCCGCGCATCTGCAAAAGGAATTTGCCGCCGACAAGAATTCTTTGCCCTCGGTGCTGACCATTTCCGCGCCGCTGGCGCAGCCGTTGCGCTACGGCGAAAATCCGCACCAGACGGCGGCGCTTTACGGCAAGTTTCACGACTTTTTCAAGCAGCTTCACGGCAAGGAACTTTCTTACAACAACATTTTGGATCTCACGGCGGCGGCGGCGCTCATCGCTGAATTCAAAAACGACCCGCCGACGCTGGCGATTTTGAAGCACACGAATCCGTGCGGTGTCGGTCAGGGCGCAAATCTGCGCGAGGCGTGGGACAAGGCGTTCGCCACCGACAAGCAGGCACCGTTCGGCGGCATCATCGCGGTAAATAAGATGCTCGATGGTGCGTGCGCGGCGGCGATCGCGGAAATTTTCAGCGAGGTGATCGTTGCGCCGGAATTTTCGGCGGAGGCGCTGGAAATTTTGCAGAAGAAGAAAAATCTCCGGCTGCTGCAAGTGGTGAAATGTCCGACGACCTCGCAGCCGTGGGATGTGCGCAGCGTGGGCGCGGATTCATTTTTGCTCCAGCAACGTGACTTGAAAACCACCACCGTCGCCGATTTGAAAATTGTCACCAAGCGGCAACCAACGGAAGCGGAGCTAAAGGCGATGCTCTTCGGCTGGCGCGTGGTAAAACACTTGAAATCAAACGCGATTCTTTATGTCGGCGAAGGCCGGACGCTCGGCACCGGCGCGGGCCAGATGAGCCGCGTGGATTCCAGCCGCATCGCGGTGTGGAAGGCCGGCGAGGCAAAACTGCCGCTCGCGGGCAGCGTGGTTTGCAGCGATGCGTTCTTCCCGTTTCCCGACGGTCTTATCGCGGCGGCAGAAGCGGGCGCGACGGCGGCGATCCAGCCGGGTGGCTCGGTGAAGGATGCGGAAGTCATCGCCGCCGCAGATGCTCGCGGCATGGCGATGGCGTTCACCGGCGCGCGGCATTTCCGGCATTGAGCCTAACCGGTGGCAATCGCTGCGGCCGGCGGGCATGGCAGCTTCCATTTGCCGACAAAACACGGCCTTTGACGTGCAAATCAGGGACTTCAATCTCCGGATTTTGGAAGATTACAGTTTGCTAGACGAACTGACGTGCTTTCATTACGTATTGATATGCTTGCCTGTCTAAAAAAGACAGTTTGAGGGCTAAAATCATAAAGATCGGTTTTGACCGGGCAACGGCCTTTTTGTGGGGGGCGGGTAAGAGAGTTTGCCGCCCGCCCGGCGGAATGCCACACTGGCGGCGTCCGACCTATGTCCACCCTCATCTGTTTCGCCCTAAAGGAAGAAGCCGCGCCGTTTCACAAAATCGCGGCGCAGCGGCCGGGTGTATTCACCGTCATCGTCGGCATCGGCCGCCAGAACGCGGAGAAATCCGTGCGCAGCTTTCTGGCATCCAACTCGCCGGAACTGGTGCTCACCTGCGGCTTCGCCGGCGGCCTGAATCCGGATTTGAAATTGGGCGACGTGATTTTTGAACTCTCAACGCTCAACATTCAACCCTCAACCCGCCTCCTCGCCGCCGGCGCCAAGTCCGCGAAAATTTTCTGCGCCGACCGCATCGCCACCACCGTCGCCGAAAAGAAGGCCTTGCGTGCCGAGACCGGCGCGGACGCGGTGGAGATGGAATCAGCGGCCATCCATGCGGTGTGCGCCGAGCGGGGGATTCCGTGTGTCACGGTGCGCGTGATTTCCGACACGGCGGATGAGGATTTGCCGCTGGATTTCAATGCGCTGGCCAAGGCGGACAAGAGCATTGATTTCGGAAAACTGTTTCTGGCCATCGCCAAGTCGCCCGGAAAAATCGGCGCGCTGATGGCGTTGCAGAAGAAGACCCGATTGGCTGCGGAGCGGTTGGCGGCGGTGTTATCCAAGATTTTGCAGCCGCCCACCGGTTGACTTTACGATATTGGATTTACGATTTACGAGCCTTGCCACCAGGCATGCCCGCGCGTAAATCGCATATCGTAAATCGAAAATAAAGCACCCTTTCACATTGGTGGCTGCGAATTATTGACGGTCGGTGCCGTTTGGCCGGTGGTTGGAGCCGCCGTTTTTTCCTTGTTGTGTTCGCCGTAGCTGATGAGCGCCGCGCCGAGGACGATGAGCGCCACGCCGCCCCAGCGCGCGCCGTCCACCCGCTCGTGCAGGATGAATTGCGCGGCGAGCGTGGTCATCACAAAGCTGATCGCCGTCAGCGGCCACACGAAACTCACGTCGCGCTGGCCGAGGAGGTATTGCAGCAGGACGAAGAAGATCGTCTCGAGCAGCAGGCCGAACAGGACGTCCTTGTTCGTGAACCAGTTGCCGACGAGCTTCAGGACGTTTTTCCAGACCGGCAGGGCGGCCTTGCGCTGGTTGTATTGCACACCGATGGCATTGATGCCCTTTTTCAGCGCGATGACGCCGAACGCCTCGAAGGAAAAGGCGATGAGGAGGATGATCAGCATTTTTGTCATATTACAAATCCTGGTAACGAATCAGTTGGATGCCGAGTTTTTCAACCTGTTCCCGCACGCGCGGGCTGACGAGGGCGTCGAATTCATGCTTAAATTTGTCCAGCGACGGGTGCGAGTAAAGCTCGGAATCGCCGTCCGGCAGTTCGGGCAGGAGCTTCAAAACGTATTCCTCGTCCACGCGGGAATCCTGCAAGAGGCCAAACGTGATCTGCGCGTGGCGAATTTTTTTTTGCCCAAGCGTTTTGCGCGCACGGTTTGACAGCCATTCAAAAATGACGGCGGTGGAAATACGATAAAGCCAATGTCCACGGGACATCCGGCGGCTGCACGCAAGGCAGTCACGGGCCAAGCGCAAATGGCGGATTCCAAGCGCCTCGGAATCTTCCATCAGGATTTTGAAGATCACCGGATGCAGATGCAGGTGCAGGTGGCCGTTGACGTGGTCGAGCGGCAGGCCGGCGGCGCGGAATTTTTCAAACTGCGCGTGGATTTCGGCGCGAAGCTGTTCGCGCAAACTGCGCTTAAAAAAATACTTCATGCCGACTTGGACGGAGTTTCCGATGAATTCGCCACGTGAATTGACAAGCCCTGGAATTTTTTCTGGAGACAGTGCGGAATGTCCGAATAACAAAGTCAGGTGCAAACCCACCCCGAGCTTGGGATTTTCCTTTGCGAGTTTGACGGCTTCGGCGCAGCCCGGCTCGTTGACCATCAGGCTGGCGGTGGTCAGGATGCCGTCGCGATGCGCGCGAATGACGGCCTGATTGACCGAGGCAGAGAGGCCGAAATCGTCGGCGTTGACGATGAGGCGGCGCGGTTCAGAGCTGGCCATAACTGGACGCGGTGGAACCGACGGCAAACCGGAGCCATGAGCCAAAAATCAGCGCGAGCTTGTGCGGCTTTGACAATTTGAGCGGCTGCGGGCCGAAAACATCGAACTTGCCGCGCTCCAGCTTTTGCAGCAACTGCCAATAGACGGAACCCATCAGCTCGGCGGCGACCATGGCCTTGCGGTCTTCCGGTGGCAGGGATTTTTGCGCGAGCGAATAAAAATGCTTTGCCCGCGCGGCGACGCTGCCGGCGAGCTGGAAATAATTGTCCGAGTATTTTGAACCGAGAATCTCGGCTTCGGTGACGTTGAACTTTTTCAGTTCGGTGAGCGGCAGATAAATCCGACCGCGTGCGGCATCGTTTTTCACATCGCGAAGAATGTTGGTGAGCTGAAGCGCCTTGCCGAGATAAATGGCGTAGTCATGGCAGGCCGCGTTCTTGTAGCCAAAAATCTCGATGCTCAAGAGGCCGACGGCGGACGCGACGCGGTAGCAATAGAGTTCCAGCTCGTCGTAATTCTCGTAGCGCAGCGTATCTAAATCCGTTTCGCAGCCATTGATGATTTCATCGAAGAGCGCGAACGGCAGCTTGAATTGCTGGACGATGGGCGCAAATTCCTGATTGAGCACGAACTGCGGATTATCATTTTCGCAGGCGCGGCGGAGGTCCTCGCGCCAGGCGGCGAGCTGTTCGCGGCGTTGTTCGATCGGAATGGAATCTTCGTCGGCGACGTCGTCCACCGCGCGGCAGAAGGCGTAGAGCGCGGACATGGCGTCGCGTTTTTCCCGGGGCAAAAGGATAAAAGCGAGCGCGAGATTGGAGGCGCTTTTTTGCGTGAGCGCGCGGCTATGTTGCATGGTTACGCGCCGCGCGGCGGCTGATTGGGGGCGCGGGGCGGCGGCAGACCGCCGGTCTCGGCCAGCGTCGGGTTGAGCTTGCGATGGTGGCGGCCCTCCCTGCGCTTGCGGCGTTTCTTTGTCTTGCGGAACATGAAAAGCCAGATGATAAAACAGGCAATGGCAATGCCGACGGCCACCAGGATGGCGACAAAAATCATCCAGTCCGCTGCGACCCCGGAACTTTGCATGTCAAAGGAGCTCATCAGTCAATGTCACCCGCGTCGGTTTTCATGTTCAGTCGTTGCATCCGATAGCGCAAGGAATGCCGAGTCAGCTTAAGCTGTCCGGCGGCGCGTGTCAGGCTGAAACTGTTCAGCTCCAACGCGCCCTGAATCAGTTCGCGCTCGATCCGCTCCAGCGCGGCCTCCAGTGATTCGTCCGGCCCGGCGGTCGCCGGCCCGGTCTTTTGCAGCCGCGCCTCGAGCGCAAAGTCCGGCAGGCTGGCCGGCTGGACTTCGCGGCCGGTTTCAAGAATCAACGCCCGTTCGACCACGTTCCGCAGTTCGCGGACGTTGCCGGGCCAGCGGTGCGCGAGCATTTTTTGCAGCGCCGCAGGCGTAAAGCCGGTGATGTTCTTGTTCAAGTTCGCGCGGAAAATTTTTAGAAAATGCTCCGCCAGCAGGCGCACGTCGTCGCCGCGTTCGCGCAACGGCGGCAGGTGAAATTGCACGACATTCAGCCGGTGAAACAGATCTTCGCGGAATTCGGCGGCGGCGATGGCCTGCACAATGTCGCGGTTCGTCGCGGCCACGAGCCGGACATTGACGCGCAGTTCCTCGGTGCCGCCGACGCGCGTGAACGTGCCGTCTTCCAGAAACCGCAGTAGCTTTGCCTGGAGCGGCTTGCCCATGTCGGCGATCTCATCCAGAAAAATCGTGCCGCCGTCCGCCTCCTCGACGCGGCCAAGCTTCTGTTTCAAGGCGCCGGTGAACGAACCTTTTTCGTGGCCGAATAATTCGCTTTCCAGCAGCGTCTCGGGAATCGCCGCGCAGTTGATGCGGACGTAATTTTCATTCCGGCGCTTGCTCAAGGCGTGCAGCGCGCCGGCGACAAGCTCCTTGCCGGTGCCGCTTTCGCCGAGCACCAACACGCGTGCATCGGTCGCGGCGACGGTGCGGATGAGTTGGCGCAAATCGCGCACCTTCGGCGAGTCGCCGACAATCTGTTCGAGGCTGAACGATTCACCGGTGCGCGAACGCAAGACCGCATTTTCCATCAGCAGCCGGTGGCGTTCCGCGCAGCGGGCGACGGCGTGGAACAGCTCCTCCGGCTCGAACGGCTTGGACAAATAATCCATCGCGCCGGCCTTGATGGCCTCGACCGCGAGCTTCGGCGTGGCGTAGGCGGTGATCATTAGCGACGGCAGCTCCGGCCACTGGTTGTGGATTTTGGCGAGAAAATCGTAGCCGCTCATGCCACCCAGCCGCGCGTCGGTGATGACCATGAAAACCTTTTCCTGCGCGAGCAGCCCCAGCGCCTCCTCGGCGGACTCGGCGGTGCGCACCGCATAGCCTTCGTCCGTGAGCATGGTCGAGAGCGAACGACGCATGTTCTTCTCGTCGTCCACGACCAGCACGGGCGGCAGCGGGAGGTTCATTTCAAAAATGGTCTGGGCAAAGCTCTGGCCGGAAATACTACCGTAAATTTGGCGCCCTTTCCAAGCGCGGATTCCACGCGCACATTGCCGCCGTAAAGCTCGGCGTTGTGTTTGACGATGGCCAGGCCGAGGCCGGTGCCCTTTTTCTTGGTCGTGAAATACGCCTCAAAAATCCGCCCGACCTTGTCCGGCGCGATGCCCGGGCCGTCGTCCGCCACGGAAATCTCAATGGCATGATCCCGCAGGGCGGCCGCCGCCACGAGGATGTTGCCGCGTTCGCCCACCGCCTCGCGGGCGTTCTGGAGCAGGTTCATCAGGATTTCCGAAAAGTGCGCGCGTTGCATCAGCAGCGGCGGAAACTGGCCGGCGATTTTTTTGACCACCTTGATTTCCGACGGCACGGCGGCGGGAAACACCAGCTCGATGGCTTGGTCAATTTTCTGGATTACGTCCAGCTTTTCCACGCGCCCCTCGCTCAACTGCGCGTAGCCCATCACCTGCGTGATGACGCGATCGGCGCGTGCGACCTCCTCTTGGATGATTTCGATCTGCTGGCCGGCGGCGGCATTCGTGCCGCCCAGCGCGCGCCGGAGCGAATAGGCGGCATTGTTGATGACCGCCAGCGGATTTTTGATCTGGTGCGCAAACTCGGCGGCCAGCCGGCCGGCGGAGTGTAACTGGTTCTCCCGCGCGGCGAACTCGCCCGCCTCCTCCGCCGCCAGCCGCTGTTTTTCAAAAAACGCCTGCACGCCGTAGCAGGTCAGCGCCGTCAGCCACAGCACCAGCATCCGCAGCACGAACGGCTCGCCGATGGCGCCCTGGGGCGACAGGTCCAGTGCGCGGCTGGTGGTGTCGTCCATATTTCTGGAAATGACCACATCCAAAGCCGCCACCAGCGCGTAGCAGAGGCTCGTCGCAAAATTCAGGAAAAGCTGCGAGAACCCTGGCGGCACGCTCACCGCGTTCCGCAAAATCAGCCCGACAAATAGCCAGAACAAAATGCTGTCCATCCCGCCCGTGATCAGCGTCATTGCCGCCAGCACCAGGCTGTCCACCAGCGCGCTCGTGACTACCGACCATTGCAACAGCGCCAGCGGCAGCCGGTCGGCGGCGAACAGCGGCACCGCCAGCAGCGCGCTGAACAGGATGTAAAACCAGAAAATCAACTGCACCGTCTCCACCGTCACGTCCAGCCCGCTGGAAATCTGCCCCATCCACGGCGAGTAGTTGAAGGAATAGAAAATCACCGCCACAAAGAAGAGCTTGGACGGCAGCATCAGGTCGCGCTCCATCAGCCCGATGCGCCGCCGCGCCCGGCCCGCGTCCGGCGCGGGAATCTCAAACAGGGCCGGCAGGCGCTTCAACAAAGGCTCGCGGCTCGCGTTCATGAAAACTCAGCGAAGCAATTTTAAGATGCGCTCGGCAATATTCTCTACCGGCCATAGCCGGCCGACGCCCTCGTAGCCGCAGGACAACATTCCCTCGTCCGGCCCGATGAATTCTGCGCCGCGCTTTTTCAATATCTTCACATTTTCCTGCGTCGCCGCGTGCATCCACATTTTCCCGTTCATCGCCGGCGCGATCAAAATCTTCGCCTTCGGATTCAGCGCCAGCGCGATGCACGTCAGCGCGTCATCCGCGATGCCGTGCGCCAGCTTCGCGATGACATTCGCCGTGGCCGGCGCGATGACCAGCAAATCCGCCGCGTCCGCCAGCTCGATGTGCGTCGGCTTCCAGCCCTCGTCCTCGTCGTAAAGATCCGTCACCACCGGGTTGCGCGTGAGCGTCTTAAACGGCAGCGGCGTGATGAAGCGCTGCGCATCCGCGGTCATCACCACGCGCACATCGCATTTCGCCTTCGTGAGCAGCGACGCCAGATCCGCCGCCTTGTGCGCGGCGATGGAGCCGGTGACACCGAGAATGATTTTTTGAGCAGCACTCATAGCCTGAATCTGAACTTAAATCCTCAATCCGCAATCAGAAATCTATAATCCTAAATTTCCGGCGCCGCCGACCGCGCCGACCGCATCTTCTCCGACTCGATGATCGACAGCGCCCGGCGCAAATCCTCCTGCTTCTCACCGCTGATGAGCAGATAGTCAAAATTTTTCCACTGCGCCGCTTCCTGCCGGGCGACCGCCAGTCGTTTCTGGATCACGGCTTCCGCATCCGCGCCACGTTTCCGCAAGCGTTGCTCCAGCACCGTCACCGACGGCGGCGTCAAAAAAATCGTCACCAACGCACGCTTCAATTCCGGTTCGGTGACCGCCTGCTCGCGGATCGTCGCCGCGCCCTGCACATCCACGTTCAGCAAAACATCCTTGCCATCGCGCAATTTGCCGAGCAGCTCCGACTTTAAGATGCCGTAGCTGTTGCCGTAAACCGTCGCGTGCTCCAGAAAATTGCCGGCGTGCAGCCGCTTCAAAAATTCTTCCGCCGTGAAAAAATGATAATCCACGCCGTCCTTCTCGCCGGGGCGCGGCGGACGCGTCGTGCAGGTGATGGCGCGAGTCAGTTGCGGCAGCACTTCCAACAGCAGGTCGCACAACGTCGTCTTGCCCGCGCCCGACGGCGCGGAAATGAGAATCAGCAGCGGCGGCGCGGTTTTCTTCGCCGGCGCGACCACTTTTTGCTTTCTGCCCTCTGCCTTCTTAATTTGCTTTTTCATTCCACATTCATCGCCTGCTCGCGGAATTTTTCCAGCTCCGCCTTCAGCGTCACGACCTCGCGCGAGATGACCGCGTCATTCGCCTTCGAGCCGATGGTGTTGATTTCGCGGTTCATTTCCTGTGCGAGAAAATCCAGCGTGCGCCCGACCGGCTCCTTCGCTTTGCAGCAATCCGCGAACTGCTGAAAATGACTTTGCAGCCGCGTCAATTCCTCGGAGATGTCCGAACGGTCGGCAAACAAAACAATCTCCTTCAGCAGCCGTTCGTCATCCGGCGCAATGCTTTCAATGCCGGCGCTCTTGATGCGTTCGAGCAGGTTCTGCCGATAATTTTCCGCCGTCGTCGGCGCCTGTTTCTGAATCTTGTTGACCGCCGCGTGCATCACGCCGATGCGCGACGTCAAATCCTTTGCCAGATGCGCGCCCTCGCGCTCGCGCATTTTCAGTAGGGCGGCAAGCGCGGGCGTCAAGGCTTTCTCCACGGCGGGCCATAAATTTTCCGACTCCGCCAGTTGTTCATCCGTCTGGAAAACGCCCGGCGCGCGCAGCAACTGGTCGAGCGTCACCTCGCCGGAAATTTTCAGCTGCTTCGCCAGCCGTGCGAACTCGGCGGCATAATCCTTGGCGAGCGCGTGGTTGATATGTTTACGCGCGGATTCCTTGCCCTCGGCGGCGTGGAGCGAGATGCGGGCGTTGACGCGGCCGCGCGCGATGTGGCGGTTGATGGCGTCGCGGATTTGCGTTTCGAGCATTTCCATTTCGCGCGGGAGCGTGACCGAAACTTCGGCCTGCTTGCGGTTCACGGAGCTGAGCTCGACCGTGACCTTGAAGCCGTCCTGCGCGCATTCGCCGCGACCGTAACCCGTCATGGATTTCATCCCGCGCACTATGCAAAAAATCTGTCCGGCAGGCGAATCAATTTTGGGCGGCCATCCCCAGCCGCAATCCCAATCCGGTCTGCCAAAGCACGCCCCCCCAAAAAATGGCTGTTCAAGCCAGCTTCGGTGTGAGCTGTCCGGTGGTTTGCGGGGCGGAGCCGGACGTTGGCGTTTCCAATTCGGGGTGGAAATGTTCCAGTTCCTCGCCTTTGCGCACGAGCCGCGCGCTGTTGAAAATCACGATCAACGAGCCGACGTTGTGCAGCAGCGCCGCGACAATCGGCCCGATGTAGCCGAACGCCGTC
>Ga0302198_10002933_pt1 | contig 17498 bp, 21 predicted proteins | sample II_Bog_N2_2_FD_193521 | JGI IMG/M metagenome (GOLD analysis project Ga0302198, IMG submission 193521) | Peat permafrost microbial communities from Stordalen Mire near Abisko, Sweden - II_Bog_N2_2 | ecosystem: Environmental > Terrestrial > Soil > Wetlands > Peat | place: Sweden: Abisko... | reverse complement strand
CTCTTCCCTCAGCTGGTCTGCGAGACCGTCGCAAACCTGGGGGGTCAGGCGGCCCGGCGGTAGGGCCGCTTGGCCCGCCATTCGGCGGCGGCGTAATCGCGGTCGAACGTGCCGTTCATCACAGCCGTACGGACCTTCAGCATCAGGTGCGCGCCGCGTGGCGACCACCGCATCTGCTGGTTCGCGTTCATCCGCCGATGCAACAGCCATTGCACCGTACTTTCGGTGGTCGCCGTCGAGATCGGCAATTCCAGGCGCCGCGCCGTGGCATAATCGATGATGATCTCGGCATGCCCGGCCACATAGGTCTCTAAACTCCGAAGCTGCCCGGCCACTTTTTCCGCCGCCGCGGCAACGGGAGAGGTCGTGTCGTTGGCCGCGGCATCCAGCGGACCAAGCGTCTCGCCGATCAGGTCGAGAGCGCGCTGGACCTGACCGTGCCACAGCCGCCAACGGATGTGCTCCTCGACGACATCGACGAGCCGGGCGCCTTCCGGGCACTCCTCGGCGGTGGCGTCGGGCCAGCCTTTGGCGGTCTGGGCAACGTGCTGGATGTGCATCCCCAAATGAAACCAATCCAGCACGTGGTAGGTCGGACCAACGGCCGCCATCTGCCCCAGGCCCCGCGGTCCCTCGGCGCCGTCGCTGAGGATGGTCATCGGCGTCGTCTTCGTCGCCCCGAGGTCGTGCAGCACGCCGCGCAGTTGCTGCGCCTCATGGTCGGCCTCGGCCGGCACGCTGGCGAAGACGACGTGCCCGCCGTTGTCGTTGCTGGCCTGTGCCACGATGACCTCGAAGGAACGAGCCTGATAGCTGCGCACCGACCGGACGTGGCCAGAGTCGATCGAGAGCGTGATCGCCTTCGCCGTGGCTTCCGGAGTGGAACGCAGTGGCGCCGCCGCCTGGCACTCCAGCCTGGCGCCGACCCGCAGGGTACGCCGCCGGATGGTCTCCACCGTCGGCACCTCGCCGAGCGGAAACAGCTGATCCATCAGGCTGCGGGCGCGACGATAGGGCATCGTCGCGCCCATGTCGCCGACGGTGCGTTCATATTCCGGCGTGCAGCGATCGGGCATGATCTCGGTCACCGGCGAGAGCGTCTCGCGTCGGCTCTCACTGCACGGGCACGGCCCGAAGCGGGGTGCACGGACCTCGACGACGCCGAACAGTGACCGCAACCGGCGCGGTCGCCGGTCCTTCAGCGGACGCCCGGCGCCACAGCGCGGACACCGACGGCGGGTCTGACAATGCTCCTCGGTCTGAGCTTGCACGAGGTGACGCTGGAGCCCGGCCAGGACCTCGTTGCCCTCCGCCAGCGACAAACCCAACGTCTCCGGCGAGCAAGCCGCCGCGGTGCCGCCGCCGGCATGCACCTCGAACACTTGCGCCCCGCCGCCGGCTCTGGTCAGTTCCACCATCACGCGCCACCGCATCGCACCCCTCCGCGCTGATAACACCTTGATAGGGTTGCAATTCTACCAGCGCTCCTGCGGATTGGAAGCAGCGATCGGTCGGCAGTCTCCGCTACAGTATGGTGCTGTCGGGGCGGCGGCTCGGGTTCCCCCCCAGGTATGCGACGGTCTCATGTGTACCAGGAGGCCGTTTCGTTAGTTCCAGCCGGTTTGCCAGCGCCAAGCGGTCCCCCGGATCGGCCTTCCTGGGGCGGCCGGACGGCTGACGCTTGCCCGTTGCGCTCCTGCCCGTACATCCTGACCGCATGTTCAGTGTCACCGAAGCCGAGGCTGCCTCCATTCGTCGCGTGTTCGAGGAGGAGGGCGAGCTGTCCGCCATGATCGAGCTGCGCCGGCACTTTCCGGGCATCATCGACAACGCCAAGGCGCGGGAATGCGCCAGGACTATCGCGGGGTGGAAGCCGGCGCTTGCAGTGTCCCGTCCGGTCACGCGGTTGCAGCCGGGCAAGCGGCGATCGGCCGGATAGCGGTTTCACCGCTACCTCCCGCCTTTCTGCTGAATGTGGCGGGACGGAGTAAGGCGCGATAAGGAATCGTCGTGCAGGCGCTATACCGGCGTTGCACCTGCTCCCGAGCAGGCTTTTGCGCATGCCGGCCTGCATCTGATTTCCCCTGCCGCAACGCCACGGTGGGGCTGCACTCATCGTTCGAGACAAGCACCGCGCTGTGGCTGAGATATCCACAGCCTAGATTCAATTTCTACTTAATTTCTTAATTTAGGCCGCGATTTATCGTTTTATTACAGTTTGTTAGGGTGGGTAAAAGCAACCAACCGGGTGGGGCTTTGCAACCAAACGGACGGTGAAAGACAACCAAACGGAAGGCAGATGACACCAAACGGGTAGGGCCTTGGAAAACCTTGGCGGCCGATCGTCTCGTGGGCCTGGAAAAGCAACCAAACGGAAGGCAACCTTACTTGCGACTCGCGTTGTGTTTTAGTATGCAGGGTCCATGAGCCTGACAATGGAGCAGCGGACGAATAACGCTGGGTGGCCGAAGGCGGGTGAGCTCATCCAGATGGCCGGGACGCACCCACTGGAAGCGTCGGATCGGGCAATTCTCAACATCCTCTACCAGCATGCCCACGATTCCGGGCGAATGACCGATCCAACCGCCGAATGGGAAATCCCGCTCTGCGAAATCCGCCCGTCATCGCATCAAGGGAACGAGCGGCTCTACGAGAGCCTCCAGCGGCTCCGGCGGGTCGAAGTGACGCTGAGCTACTACGCGCCCGGGAAAGGCAACCAGGAGCCTGAGGAGCGCCTCCTCCTTACAGGCCTGTTCGATTTCTTCGACGTGTCTGCGCGTGAGCTGGAAAAGCGGGCCACATTACGGTTCGGCCTCCCGAAGAAGCTCGCCCCGCTCTTGGCCCGGTCGGATCGGTGGGGCCGGATCAAAGCCGAGGTCGTGTGCGCTATGACGTCGAAATACGCCATCGCGCTTTACGAGACGATTCAGCTCAGGGCACATCTCGATAGGTGCGTGGAGACATTTCCGATTGAACGTTTCCGGGAGCAGCTCGGCGTCCCTCCGGGTGCCTATGAGAACGGCACCAACTTCATGACTAAGGTCATCACCCCGGCCCTGCTTGAAGTGAACGGGCTGTCGGATGTGGGGGTGAAGGTCGAGCTGTGCCGCCGACACGCCCGCGCGCCGATCTCCGGCGTCACCGTGGCGTGGTGGAAGAAGCAAGGGGACGAGTTCCGAGCGACTTTGCAGGAACGGGGCCGGAGCAAGCTCGGTCGGATGGCGCGGCTCAAGGGAAAGACTGAGATTGTCGCGCCGCTGCTTCCCCCACTTGCGACCGGCGCAGGATGATCGCCGCCGCATCTGCCCCTCTCAACAACCATCTGTATCGATGGAATCGGACATAGCCACCCCCCTAGTGGATTCGTGGACCAGCTCACCAGCCCACTGGTCCACTGTCTTGAAGGTCCACTGACAAGTCCGCTATGATCGAACAACGAACAGGAGGCAGGCGTGCTCATCATCACGCTCTCAAGTCGCAAGGGAGGGTCTGGGAAGACCACCTGCGCTTCACATCTGGCTGTCGCTGCGGAGGACTCGGGCGCCGGGCCGGTCGGCCTGATTGATCTCGACCCCATGCAAGGGCTGGCCGCCTGGTTCGCGGCACGACAGGCTGAAACCCCGCTGCTGGCAAACTCCCCTGCCCTTGAAGACCCAGCCACCGTCTCCGAACTCCTCGAAGTCCTCCGCACTGCCGGATGCCGTGTCGCTATCATCGATACGCCACCCTCGATCGGTCCGGTCGTACAGGCTGCGGTCCGGGCATCCGATCTGGTCCTCGTGCCCGTGCAGCCGTCTCCGGACGACCTGCGGGCAGTCGGACGCACCGTGGAAGCCGTTCGTGCGTACCGGAAGCCCCTGGTCTTCATCATCAATCGTGTGAAGCCCAGGTCGAGGCTCACCGGGGAAGCTGCCATCGTGCTTTCGCAGAGCGGCACGGTGGCCAGCGTGCAGATCGGCGACCGCGTCGACTACGCTGCGGCCAAAACCAACGGCCTCACGGCACCTGAGATTGGCTGCACACAGGCCGAACAGGAAATGCGGGAGCTGTGGGGTTACGTCGCGAAGAGGCTAGAGGAAATTACAAATGTCCCAGCATAAGAGGGTTAGCATGGCCAGCCTCGTGGCCGACAAGACGACCGCCGTGATACCTGAACAGGTAGCTGTTCATGAGGCGGTCCAGCCGGAAAGTGGCCCCGCCGACCCGCCGATAAGCCCGCTGGTTGGTGCGCCGACCATCCCATCCACCAACAGGTCTGATAACCAACCCGCTGTTCGTGCAACCCGCCGGCCGGCTCGTGGACCAGTGGGCCAGCCCACAAGCCCACCAACGGACAAGCGTGAGCGCTGGGAGGCAGAACCCAAGGCCACATCGCCCACGACGACGATCAGCTTCCGGGCGCCCATTGAGCTCGACGAGCGGCTGCGGGCCTATACGTACCACCGCCGTGCATTGCGGCAGGACCTTCTGTGCGGGCTGCTCGACGATTTCTTAGCATCGAAGGGATTCTGACGGGCGCCCCACGCTGTAGTGTTCCGATCGGAAAGGAAGACCGGCGCGGGAGGCGATTAGGCTGCATGAACAACGTTTTAGCGAGAAGCAGCGAAGCAGCTAAATCGATGGCGTTGGCGCGTATGCCTCTTCGACGTGCTGGGGGTCGTTGGCAATCACCCGCAGGTAGCTGCGAGCCGTCGTGTCCGGATCGCGCTTGCCAGTTTCCCAGTTCCTGATCGTCTCGACTTCAAGGCCGTAGCGCACAGCAAACTGTTCGCGCGTGAGACGCAGCCGCTCGCGCAGTTGCCTCACGTCCGGCAACCGCGGCGGCTCCACGGGGGCCGCCGCAATGCCAGCCCTTGCGAGGTCGTCCGTGACCGCCTTCGGGTCCTCAACCGTCGGCAGTTCCACAAAGACCCGGCCATCCTCGAGCAGCGCTTCGATCGTCCGCTTCGCCCGCAGCATGCTCAGCCCGCGACGCGCCAGCACAAACATGCCGTCGATCGTCTTAGGAACCCTGCGGTCTGTAGGCAGGCGCAGGACGAATGTGGCGGGTGAACCGGATTGTACGCGGTCGACGCCCCGGATTGGCCCCAGTCGTGCGAAGCGCTCCCTCAATGACGATTCCATCGTAACCCATCTCCTTCATCGCAGCCTGCGCGATCACCATCAGGTTCGCAGCCCCAACCGCATTGGCACTGGCGTCCTGAACGTGGGTGCCTCTGGCCACCAGCACGTTCCCGTCTTCGACAGGCTCTGCCGTGAACGTGAGCTGGCCGATCGGGGTCTGAACCAGCACCGTCACCACGGGGTCGTCGGTCATGTCGTTGATGATTTCGAACGAGATGTCTGCGACGTCCCACATGCATTTATACTGGGCCTTTGGCCCAGCGGTTTCAATGGTTGGTTCATGCTCCCAGGAGCCCGCGGTCTTCGCGAGCAATCTCAGGGCTGCGCAGCGCCGCACCTCCTCCGCGGAGATGCTGAGCTTCCATCATCACGTGTAGACGACATTGTCTTTACGCCAACACGGTGGACTGGCATGCCGCTCGCCATCCGCAGCGAATGAGGTCAGGCCGGGACACGCGCCAGCACGTTGCGCACCGCGGTTGCCGTCCAGGCGCCACCCCGGGGTGTCCTGATGCCGCGCCTGGTCATCTCGGCGGCAACCTGGCGCATGTCGGTTGCCATCGGACCGACGTCGGCGGCGAAGGTGTCCGCCTTCCGGGCAACGCCGGCCGTCGCCGCAGTGGTGTCGCGCGGTGCGCCGCCCCGCCAACCGCCGAGCTTCACGCCCCGCGCCTTCGCCGCCGCCAACGCCACCTTGGTGCGCAGGCTGATCGCCCTGGCCTCTTCCTCGGCCATGGCGGCGTAGACGTGCAGCATGACGAGTGGTTGCGACCACTACGAGACCGCATCTTGATGCGGCAACCACAATTTGGTATAGCACATAGTGCTATGGCCAGATCGTGAGAGTCTTCTTGGTCCAGCAGGTTTCCAAGCTGGCACGCAAAGAGCGTCTTCCTGACGCTGCCCTGTGTCGGGCGGCGCGGGAAGTGCTGGTTGGGACGCTCGGTGCCGGAGAGGCGGATCTCGGCAGTGGGTTGTTCAAGAAGCGCGTGGCCCGAACGGGCGGCGGCAAGAGTGGTGGCTATCGGGCGATCGTCGCGTATCGCCGGCCGAACACGGAACGGGTGCTGTTTACGTACGCCTTCGCGAAAAACGCAGCTTCGACGCTGACGCCACAGGGACACGAGGCTCTGGTCAGAGTGGCGGACGCCTTTGTGGCGGCAGACGACGTGCAGGTGGCTGCGCTGTTGGCCGCCGGCGATGTGAGAGAGGTAGGCTGCGATGGCGAAAGCTAGAGCGAATGTCACGAAGCGTATGGGGCCGGGGGCGGTCGAGAACGAAGTGCTCGCGACCGCGCATGGACTGGCTGCGGCACTGCACCGGGTAGGCGCAGTGGACGATGTGACGATGCGCGACATGGACCGGCTGTGCCTGCCGCCACGACCTGACTATCCCGGTTCGGAAGTACGACGTATCAGGACTGCGACCCGGATGAGCCAGCCGATGTTCGCGCGGCTCCTGGGCGTTGACAAGTCTGCGGTCGCCCAATGGGAGCGCGGAGCCAAGCGGCCATCGGGGCCGGCCCTACGTCTGCTGGAGGTGCTCGACCCTGAGAAGCCCGAAAGCCCGGTGGTCCAGGTTCGGCGGAGCATGACAGAATTAGCTGGCTGACTCCGCAGGAGCGTCAGCCAAGATACCCGCGGTCTGAATTCTGTGCGGCACGGAGAGGGGCGGTATTGCCATCCCGTGTAGACAGCATTGTCTTTACGCCAACACGGGGTTCTACGCTCAAACCCTAGAAATTTTTGAAACTGTTTCTATTCAATAGGTTGCCGCTTGTTTGCAGTGGCGGGGGGGGGCGATCGGAGACCGTTTGCTGCGGAATATGCGGACCCTGGGGCGGTCCATGCCGCCAGGTGGGCATGGCTCGGCTGCCAACTTTCCCTAAAAGGCCCTATTTCGGGAAAGTCGCTCGGCCACCGTCGCGGAAATCCGTGGCTGGCAGGCCGTTGCCGGACGTCGGCCAAGCATCGTTTTCGGGAAAGTTGGTTCGGATGGCCTGCTCAATGGCCCACAACCGTGGCGGCGATCCTGAACCACGTTATCCTAAGCCTTTGAATCTTGATGGTTTCAAAAATTTCGAGGGTTTGAGCCCAGAACCCCATGTTTGGGCGCTCGCGGACATGGCGGGCCTGGTGGACGAGGCCCAGGGCGCGCGCGACGGGCTGCGGGCCTGCGCGGTGCTCAATGCCGCCGACCCAGGGTCATCGTCCGACAATGCGGACGCCGCCGCCGCCCTGGCCGACTTCCCTCGGATCGCGCTGATTGACGCCCCGCTGCGCCGCAGGAAGGCGTTCGCCAACGCGGTGGGGTCCGGCCTCTCGGTGGACGAGCTGACGCCACGCGACCCAAAGGCCTGCGAGGAGCTTGCGCAATTGGTCCGCAATGTGTTTACCATTGCGTAGTCATTGAATAGCAGTTGGAGATAGGTTGCATGGCAATTACGAAGGGGCGCCCTCGCCCGGTGCCTGACGTGGGCGAAGCCTTCATCGCGAAGGCGCCCGACGCCGCCAAGCCGGCAAGCCGCTGGCAGCGCGGCACCAGAACGCAGATCACGCTGTCGATCGCGCCCGAGCTGCTGGAGCAGGTGGACGCGGTCGCCCACCGTGAGCACCTGAGCCGGGCGTCCCTGCTGACCGTTTGGATCAACGACCGGCTGAAGCGGGAAGCCGCCGCCGGTCAGCACGGGTAGCGGCTTATCGGAAGCTATGGGCGGACGGAGCGCCTGGCACCCACAGCCAGCAGTGCGATCACCGCGCCGGCCAGCACATCCACCAGGTAGTGCCCGCCAACCGGCGGCACCGACAGCAGCATCACCGCGTTCAGGGCAACGGCGATGCCGGTCAGCATCCCCATGCCGCGCCACCCGTAGGCGAACAGCACCGCTAGCGTCGCGTGGTACGCCGGCATAGTGACGATCCCCTCCAGCGCGGGCGCGTCGAACCGCCATGGCCCGGACCCGCGCAACGCCAGCAGGTCAGGCAAGTACGTCGCCGTGACCGCGTGGGCAGTGAAAGGGCCGAGCGCGGGCCAGAGCAACGAGACTGCCACCGTCGGAAGCAGGGCCAACGTGGCGAGCACGACCATCTCGTGGTTGCGCCGGGCTGGCAGCAGCAGGACCGACAGCGTGATCTGCGGCGCCAGGCTGGCGTAAGCCAGGGCGAGGGTTCGGTGCAGCGCCGGATGGGCCAGCATGGCGTCGTACAGCGTCAGCCAATCGAACCCTAGGGCACGGTCCATGTCGGTCAGAGCGGCGTCCTGGAGGGGCCGGGAGCACGTCGCAGCGAGGTAGGTCAACACGCAGCCGGCTACGGCGAAGGCGATCCACAGGCCCCCGCTCCCGGCCTTCGTCGAGAGGGCGCGGCTGCGTCGTCGGTAGGCCGCCGCGATGGCCAGGAGCAGACCGACGGCACCGGCCGGTATCCATAACCGGTCGATCGACAGTCCGACGTGGACGCACCAGGCCGTATCGAGCAAGGCCATGCTGCCCACCAGGGCCCACGCGATTAGCGTCACGCCCGCTTACTCCCTTATCAGAAGCGATCGCTCTGGTCGGGTCGGTCAGCGCGCCCGCTTTTTCTTCGCCGTCGGCGCGGGCTTCTCAAGGCGCGGTGGCGGCGTTACCGGGCGCAGGCGGTCGGCCAGCAGTCCGGCAGCGTCCGACGCCTTGGCGCCCAGAGTAAGCGTGGAGGCGCGCAGGACCAGCGCCGGCTGAGGGGGTGGCGGAGGAGGAGGCCCGGGTGGCGATGGCGGTGCCACTTCAGGCTGAGGGACCGGGGGCTTGGCCGGTTGGCGCGCGTGCACGTCGATGAGGTCGAGAAACCGCTTCCCGTTCTTCAGCAGCTTGTCCCAGACCCGGATCTGGAGCGTTGTTCCATCCCGCAGGGTGACCCGGTAAAGCGCGCCCTGGTCGCCGAAACGGATCAGCTCGGCCTGCCCAGAACGGATTTGGTGAAGCATGGCGGCGTACTCGCCGAATTCCAGCGTCCGGCCGACCTTGCGCCAGATTGAACGATGAAACCGCCAGCTTCGCTTGGCGAGAAACCAGCCGTCCTCGGCCGTCACCTGCGCTCGATCATCAGGGCTGTGCACGCGGCGCCTCCATCGCTACCCGGAAAGATCGGTCAGGCATCCGTGGATGGCAACGCTGGCGCCGCGCCCCTCCTGAGCATCTGCTGAATTTGTGGCCACCGCCGCTGCCTGACCGCCTCCAGGGCTGCCTGCGCCTCCGTTGTGGTGGGCGTGGCGACCTGTTCAGCGCCTCGCAGAAAGGAAGATTGAGGAGAGGGAGTCTGTAGTCCCGAAGGTTTACGGTCATAGGGCGCGGCCAGGGAATCCGCCGGCAGCATGAACGAGTACACGTTCGGCCCCTGCCGCTTGGCGCCCGGAAACCCGCCCGGATTGGGCACCCAGGTCTGCACCCACGCCAGCAGCCCGGCAGCGGCGAGCAGCTTCAGCGCGGTGCCGACGGTGCTCGCGGACATGCCCGTCCGCTTGGCCAGGGTGTCATGGCTGGGGAATGCCCGGCCGGTGCTCACGGCGAAGTCGAGGAGGCGCTGGCCGATGGCTGTGTGGTTGTAGGTCAGCTTCTTCGGGCCGTCGCCCGGCTCGACCTCGAAGGTAGCGCCGCGCCGGACTAGCAGTTCAGCACGCCAGCGCCAGGCGGTGCGCTGCTCGCGGTCGGTGGGGTGGAATTTGGTCACAGTTCCTCGCAGGGCTGTTGAGCAGCCCGCCGTCGCGGCGGAACCGGGCACGCAGATCCCCGTGGCAAGACGGGCTTGCGTTTCGGCCGGAATGCGGGGAAACTGATGATTGTCAGGTCATCATGTTTCCCGGGGCACCCCGGTTATGCACGGCCCGCCCATGTGGCGGGCTTTGCTGATTCTGGGCTAGGTATAGCGGATCGCAATCATCGGCGGCTCGGATCGCAATAGATGGCGGGCCGTGCCCACGCTCATTGCAACGGACCTGAGGGGTCCGACCCACAATCATCGCAACTGGGCCCACATTGTCTGCAACTGGGATCGCAATCATCGGGTCCGTGCCCACGCTGATTGCACGGGACGGCGGTCTGGGGTGGGCAGGAAAACGACCGGTTTGCTGCCCTGCCATCGAACCGTTCCAAAAACGGCTTGGCAGGCCCATATCTCGGGCATAAAACCCGGTTAGAGTATCTACGATCAAATTCGTCTTTCCTGCACGGGTTTCCTGCCCATTGAGGAGCAGCATGCTGATCGGCTATGGGCGGGTCTCGACCGATGACCAGAACCTCGACCTGCAGCGAGACGCTCTGCGCGCGGCCGGCTGTGAGAAAATCTACGAGGACCGGATGAGCGGCGCGAAGGCAGCGCGGCCGGGACTCACCCTGGCACTGGAGGTGGCGCGCGCCGGCGACGTGCTGACGGTGTGGCGGCTCGACCGGCTGGGGCGGTCGCTGCACGATCTGATCCTGCTTGGCCGGAAGCTCGACGAAATGGGCATCGGGCTGATGAGCGTGCAGGAAAGAATCGACACCAGTTCCAGCGGCGGCAGGCTGGTGTTCCACATGTTCGGCGCCCTGGCCGAATTCGAACGCAATCTGGTCCGCGAGCGAACGCAGGCCGGACTGAACGCTGCCCGCGCGCGCGGGCGCAAGGGCGGACGCCCGAAGGTTCTGGAACCCGCCAAACGCCAGCTTGTGGTCAAGCTCTATGCGGAGAAGAAGCACACGATCGTCGAGATCTGCCGGATGATGGGGATCTCGAAGCCAACGCTCTACAACTATCTCGCCGAAGCCAGCGCGTGACATGCGGCGCCGGCGTCCCTCCGACGAGACGCTGGTGACGCTGCGGGGAAGACTGGAGGACCTGCCGGCGCGCTCACCTGAGCGGCAGCGCTTGCTGCTCGGGTGCGCCGACCTCCACGGCGTGTCGATCGCCACGATCTATCGAGCCCTGCGCGAGCAGTTTCGTCCACGGTCGCTGCATCGGCGCGATCGGGGGCACCCGCGCAAGCTGTCCCAGCAGGAGATGGAACGGTTCTGCGAACTGGTCGCGGCGATGAAGCTGCGCACCACAAACCTGAAGAACCGGCACCTTTCCACCGGACGTGCCATCGAGTTGCTGGTCGAGCACGGCATCGAGACCCCGGACGGCCTGGTGCGGGCGCCGCCTGGCCTGCTCACCCGAACCACGGTGAACCGTTATCTGCGGTACTGGGGACTGGACGACGAGCGCATGGGTCGGCCGCCACCGGCGCGGCGATTCCAGGCCGAGCACTCCAATGATTGCTGGCAGTTCGATCTCTCGCCATCGGACCTGAAGCATGTGCCGGCGCCGCTCTGGATCGAAGCCGGCCGAGGTCCGCCGACCCTGATGCTGTTCAGCGTCGTCGATGACCGCAGCGGTGTCGCCTACCAGGAATACCGCTGCGTCTACGGCGAGGATGTCGCCGCCGCGCTGCGCTTCCTGTTCAACGCCATGGCACCCAAGGACGAGCCCGGCCTTGTGCTGCAGGGCATCCCGGCGATGCTCTATCTCGACAACGGCCCAGTCACGAAGTCCGCCACGTTCCGCCGCGTGATGGCGCAACTCGGTGTCGATGTGCGCACCCACATGCCGCGCGGTTCGGATGGGCGGCGGGTGACTGCGCGGTCGAAGGGCAAGGTCGAGCGGCCGTTCCGGACCGTCAAGGAAGCGCACGAGACGCTCTATCATTTCCATACGCCGCAGAACGAGGCGGAAGCCAATCTTTGGCTGCGCAATTACCTGGTTCGCTACAACGCCCAGCCGCACCGGTCAGAGCCGCGTTCGCGGGCCGAGGATTGGTCGTCCAGCCTGCCGGAACCCGGCCTGCGGGCGATGTGCGCCTGGGAACGGTTCCGCACCTTCGCGCGTGAGCCAGAGCGCCGACGAGTGGGCGTCGATGCCAGGGTCACGGTGGATGGCGTCAGCTACGAAGTCGATTCGTCGTTGGCTGGTGAGATGGTGACGCTGTGGTGGGGGTTGTTCGATCACGAACTGTTCGTCGAGCATGAGGACCAGCGCTTCGGCCCCTTCGGACCGATCGACGGGCCGATCCCGCTGCATCACTACCGCAGTTTCCGCAAATCCACGGTCGATGAACGCATCGACCGGATCGAGATGCTGGCCAGCACACTGGGCCTGCCGCGTGCGGCGCTGGAGGGGCCAGTGCCAATACCGGCGCGGCCTGTCGCCATTCCGGCCACGGTGCCGTTCAATGACCCCGACCCGTTCCAGGAACTACGCTTCCCCAGCATCCTCGCCGCCAAGCTCGCGATCGCCGACTATCTCGGCCGTCCCCTGGCGAAACTGGCGGCAGATGACCTCGGCTACATCGAGGCGCTGCTCAAGGAGACGCTGGAGCGGCGCACCATCATCACCTGCGTGCGGGGCTATTTCCGCGACCGTGCGCAGCGAGGACAGCAAGAGGACGGCGAGCATGCGCGCTGAGGTGCTGGAATTCTACGGCCTGAAGCGCTCGCCGCGCGCCGTCGGTTTCTACGAGACGGCCCATCATCGACAGCTTCTGCAGGACATCAAGCAGGCGGTCTATGACGGTGACCTGGTTGCCCTGTGCGGCGTGGTCGGCGCTGGCAAGACCGTGACGCTGCGCCGGTTGCAGGAACTTCTGGCGCGCGAGAATCGCGTTATCGTGTCGAAATCGATCTCGGTCGAGAAAAGTCGCGTGACGTTGGGAACACTGATCACCGCGCTGTTCTGCGACCTCTCCACCGACAAGGAGTTGAAGATCCCGAAGCAGAGCGAATTGCGCGACCGGGAGTTGCTCAACCTTGTTCGAAAACGCAAGAAGCCGATTGTCCTGATGGTCGATGAGGCGCACGACCTACATCACTACACGCTCACCGGCCTGAAGCGCCTGATCGAGATGGTGGCGGACGGCGATGGCAAGCTCTCCGTGCTGCTGGCCGGACATCCGAAGCTGCGTCGCGACCTGCGCAGTCCAACCATGGAGGAGATCGGCTATCGTACCGCGGTCTTCTCGTTGGAAGGGGTCACCGGCAGCCAGCGCGAGTACATCGAGTGGATGCTGACCACCTGTGCGGCCGACAAGGTGAAGGTCGACGCCATTCTCGATCCGGCAGCCGTGGACCTGTTGGCATCACGACTCCGCACGCCGCTACAAATCGAGCAACACCTGACGCTGGCACTCGAGACCGGATACCAGGCCAGCGAGAAGCCAGTCGGCGAGGCGATCGTCGACTCCGTGCTGTCCAAGCAGATCGACGACCTGGAGCCGACGCTGACCCGGCATGGCTACACGGCGAAGATGCTGACCGACATGTTGGGCACGAAACCCGGTGAGATAAGGGCTCTGTTCAAGCAGACGATCGAGCCAGACCGCGCGCGGGAATTGAAGGAGCAAATGCTGGCCGCCGGGCTACCGGTCTGACGCATGGGCCCGAAACCGGTCGTTTTCCTGCCCACCCCAGACCGCCGTCCCGTGCAATCAGCGTGGGCACGGACCCGATGATTGCGATCCCAGTTGCAGACAATGTGGGCCCAGTTGCGATGATTGTGGGTCGGACCCCTCAGGTCCGTTGCAATGAGCGTGGGCACGGCCCGCCATCTATTGCGATCCGAGCCGCCGATGATTGCGATCCGCTATACCTACCCGCATAGGTTGGAATGCTGGAAGCTGTTGGAGGTTCGGTGTTTTCGGATGAAAGGGCCTTCCAGCACATCAAGGCGTCAGTCCAGAGCTACGCGCATTGCGGATCCATGATTGCCAGTTCCATCTGGAGATGCGCCGCCACGGGTGGGATCGCCGCCTGCGACCAGACGTGCAGGCTGGAATCATCACGCCGCTCGTCGTACCCGCACCGGGAAAACAGGTCGCGGCACACGATGTTCGCGTCGGTCTCGATGACCCGCGCGCAGAACTCAGTCTGTCCTTCGGCACGCATGGACTGCATGATGGCATGGATGACGGAGGTCTCGATCCCCAGTCCGAGGACGCGGCAGCTCATGGCGACCTGGGCGAACAGGCCGAGCCGGTACAGGATCGTTCCGACCAGGCCGTAATCCGTGTAAATGTCCTTGACCCGGAACGTGAAGATCCGGCCTTGCACGCTGAGGAACGCGGTGATCTGCACGCTGGTCCAGCGGATGCCGGTGGTGTTGAATTGATTGGTCTTGTTCAGCAGTTCGACGCCGCGCGCGAAATCAGGGCTCTGCGGCGTCGCGATCTCGCTCACGGTGACCGCACAGCCGAGGGTGCGGAGAAAGTCCTCGCGTGACAACGCCGACCGGTCGTTCTCGCGAACCTGCAGTTGGCGAATGGACTGTTCGCGCCCGGCGGTTTCCGTCGATCGGAACGCCAGCTGCGTTTCAGGCGACCACAGCAGGATCCGCCGCGTCGTATGCGGGTTCGCGCCGAGGATGCGGATGCCCGGAAGCGCCGCCCTGACCGACTCCCGTTCGACCGGATTGTCGTCCACGAAAACCGTGCTCCGTGCCGTCACGCTCGCCTGGCGGATGATGCTGGCGACGTTCTCGGCCTTCGGCCTCCAGTTGATTTCGCGCAGCGGGAAATCATCCAGCGCCAGCCATGGCAGACCGACCGCGCGATGCCAGCGCGCGGCGACGAGGCCGGCGTCGTTCTTGGAGCACAGCGCGGTAATGATGCCCCGTGCCCGCAGATGCTGTACGGCCTCCCACATCCCCGCCACCCAGCCGTGGAGCACCGGTATTGCCACTCCTTCCCCGTAATGTTCGGCGATCTGGCCGCGCCACAGGGTATCGTCAAGATCGAATATCACCAGCTTTACCATGTCGATCTGCTGGATCGTCCGGTACAGACATTCCGCCTGGCGCCATACCGCCTGGAACATTTCGTCGGATTTCGACGTGTAGACGTCGGCCATCGACGGCAGCGGATCGATCCGGCCCGACGGCGGCGCATTGTGCTCCGCCGAAGTGTCGTATTCGTCGTTCATCGTCCCCCAGTAATGGGCATGTGCGTAGAAGCCGACGACATCGTCGAGGAAATAGCGCTTGCCCAGGGAGTTGCCGATGGCGTCGACATCGGCGATATAGACGTGGGTGTATTGCCGGACAAGGGTGGCAAGTTCCTCGTTCAGCCGCCTGACAACGTCCGAGAAGTCGCGGACGGAGCCGATCTGATCGAGCGAGGCGACCACCGGCGCCTGTGGCACCGAGAAACTCGACACGAAGGTCAGCAGGCCGTGGCTTCTGTTGTACTGAAGCGCCGAGTCGAGCATCAGTTGCAGGAAACTCCGCGAACGCGCGAACATCGCCTCCGCGGCACCCTCGGAGACGAAACCGCCGAAATTGACCACGTCGTCGCGCACCACGTGCCGCAACGACAGTTGCACATACTGGAAATCGTAGGATTGCAAGACGGACTCCCCGAGGGCGGGCAGCTCGGTCGGGTTGTTGAACAGAAGCCAGTCGAATCCGACCTGCGGCGCCAGCGTCCGGAATTGCGCGAGATAGGCTTCCGCGAGGCACGACCCGATGAGCAGGACCTTGCGAATGCCGGTATCGCTTACGGCCAGATCATGCGGAAAGAGAAACTCGGCTGTGTCCACGGGATGATCCCTCTACGGCGCCCGACGGTTCAGCGCTTGAGCACGATCCCCTGTCCCGTCGGCAGCGGGAATACCCGGTAGGAGCGCGCCTCGAACCAGGGATCCTCGGCGAGCTTCTGGCCGCGATACGCCATCGCCCACTCGTAATCGTCCAGAACGACGATGCCGCCGGGCACGACCCGGTCAAACAGAGCATCGAGCGCGGCGATCTCCGCGGGAGCCTGGTTCATGTCGATGTGCAGATAGGCGATCCGCTCCGGCGACTGGCCGGCGAACACCTCGGGAATGCGGCCACGCAGGATGCGCACGCAGGCATAGCCATCGAATCTCTCCTGCACCTGGCGATGGAGGTCGGGGCCGTGCCCCGGCATCGCGTGATGCACTTCGTCGGCGGCGTGCTCGAACAGGTCATAGGCCCAGAAGGTCTTGGGGAACGCCTTGCCGCCGAGATAATCGACCACCGTCTTCACGCCGGTGCCGGTATAGCAACCGCACTCCACGAAATCACCGTCGAGTTGCACGGCATGGTACCCGGCGCAGACAAGGATATAGCGACGCCAGACGATGGCCTCGTTGATCGGGTTGCCTTCGAGATTATCCCGCCACGCCGCCACGAACGGCGCGTCGTCGAACATCGAGTTGTTGCGGCCCCATGTCAGGAAGTTGTCGGCGAAATGCGTGCCGCCCAGCACATTGTCGCTGATTGCGCGGGCGCTGTTGGTGACCCTGTCGGCATCCGCCGCGCCCCAGAAGACCGGCAGGAAGAAGTTCTGCACGATGGTCGGGCTAGGTGGCGTGAGCTTTGGCAGTGGCATGGGATGACGCTTTCTGGTTGCAGGAACGAGGGCCGCGCTCCGCCGGAGGATGCGGACCTTACGGCACGGCGCGCGTGCTGGCACGGCGACGGAGCGGTCAACCCACCTGCAGCGATGCCGATCGGCGTGGCTGCGCACCAGCCATGAGCTTATGGACTTTCCCTATGGGCCATCCGGCCGGGCACGGTCTCGGCAAATCCAACGCTTGTGTGGCGCTCACCATTTATACGGCAAAGCTTTCCAACCTTGAGAGTGGCGAGTTCTCGGCTACTGTCTGACGGCTCGTGACGTGCGCTCATACTGACCCCCAAACGTGAGGCAGTCCCCCGTGAGGTTTGAGTATTCCAGACCGCGAGGCGTCCTGGCACGGATCGTTTTGCTCGTCGGGCGGGACTCGGCGGGACGCAGATCGTCCGCGCCACCGCAGTTGCTGTGACAGCAACAGGATAACACTCTACCTTGGGGCAGCCACACGCTGGGAGGGTCGGAAACTACCCATCCGCCATTCCATCTCCGATCACCGATCCGCCGGCTACTGGCACAAGCGGTGCGGCCGTAGTGGGGGACGACAAATGCGTCCATGGCGCTACCATCACGAACTCGTAGGCGGCTCGCAATTCCATCCCAGTGCAACTGCATACCCCACTAGGCTTGAGGAAACGCGGGCAGCGATCCGCAAGTTCCGCATGGGGCGTGTGGGACGTGTGGCAATCGTGCAGCGAGGAACTCGGCATCTGGAAAACGGGTGCCATGGACATCCGGCGTCGCGTGGTCGTCCGTCATCGGCAGACTCTGTCGTGGCGGACAAGTCGTCGAACCAGTCTTCGTCCGAAGCCATCCACGCCGTCGCCGACGTCCCGTTCAGGAGAGCCAAGTGCCGATGAATCGTATCGCCATCATGCTGCTGGCCTCCCTGGGCGTGCTTTTCCTCTGCGTCGGCGTGGCCCTCGTCGGGTTGCCGTCCATCGATTTGCACAGGATCGTCG
>Ga0302198_10002920_pt1 | contig 17555 bp, 16 predicted proteins | sample II_Bog_N2_2_FD_193521 | JGI IMG/M metagenome (GOLD analysis project Ga0302198, IMG submission 193521) | Peat permafrost microbial communities from Stordalen Mire near Abisko, Sweden - II_Bog_N2_2 | ecosystem: Environmental > Terrestrial > Soil > Wetlands > Peat | place: Sweden: Abisko... | reverse complement strand
CACAAGGCGCACCCGTCGACGGCCACCTCGCCCCCGGTATAAGCCGCGAAACACTGACCGAACAGCTCGGCAGCGTCGGACTCGCGCCGCCCGAAGAACTCGTCACCTGGTTCGCATGGCACAACGGGCTTCAGCAACCTCCCGGGGGAAGACTTCGCGCCGACTGCCTCCCACCGTGCATAACACCATCGAGCCTTGCGCGGGCGCTCGGGCGCTATTACACCGACGCGGATGCCGACCATGAAGAGGGTCCGTGGAACTCGGCTCCCGGATGGTTGATGTTGAACAGTTCACAGGATGGGCTCGCCATCTCCTGTCAGGACAACCCGACGAAGGCTCCCCTCGTGCGCTCCGCCGACATGGACAATCCGCTTTGGGCCGAGCATTCCTCCCAACAGGTTGTCTCGCTGTGCACTGCGGTCAGCTACTGGATACGCACAGTTGAGCTCGGCGTCCACTCGTGGAACCGCGAAACCCAACGATGGGACTACGACTCGTCTCGGATTCCACCACTCCTCAACAGGAGCGGGTTGGTCAACTGATGCATGAGCAACTTGTCGATACCGAAACAGAGTTCGGCCCAACCGTCACGCCCAACTCGCCAGCTGTTCTTCGTCAGCTCCTTGACGAATTCGAGGACATCGTCCGAGCACAAGGCGCACCCGTCGACGGCCACCTCGCCCCCGGTATAAGCCGCGAAACACTGACCGAACAGCTCGGCAGCGTCGGACTCGCGCCGCCCGAAGAACTCGTCACCTGGTTCGCATGGCACAACGGGCTTCAGCAACCTCCCGGGGGAAGACTTCGCGCCGACTGCCTCCCACCCTGCATAACACCATCGAGCCTTGCGCGGGCGCTTGGGCGCTATTACACCGACGCCGATGCCGACCACGAAGATGGTCCGTGGAACTCGGCTCCTGGCTGGCTGATGTTGGACAGCACGCAGAATGGGCTCGCTATATATTGTGGCGACGACCCGACCAACTCCCCGCTCGCGCGTTCAACCGACATGGAGAACCCGTTGTGGGCCGAGCACTCCTCCCAACAGGTCGTCTCACTGTGCACAGCGGTCAGCTACTGGATACGGTCCCTGGAGCTCGGCGTCCACCGATGGAACCGCGAAGCGCAGCAGTGGGACTACGACTACTGGCGCATCACACCACTCCTCGACAAGAGCGGGTTAGTCGTCTGATGAGCTGGGCTCGCGCCCTCAGGCATTCTGCAAGGCACCCGATGCGCTGTACGACACGACGGCGTCGTGCGTTCGAGGCAGACGGCCCCACCACCACGCGGCGCGATGGGGATAGTGATTGTGCGCCGAGAGGTCTCCCGCACTCGTCGACTCGGCAGTAAATTGCCGGAAAAGTCGGTCAGCTGACGAAAGCAGCTGAAGTGACAGCTCTGCGCACGCTCCAGACTCCGGGTGTGTCACGTGCAGACGATTGTGCAGCTGGTCCCTGACCAGGCAGGCGTCGTGCAGGTGCTGGCTGGGCTGCGCATCCACAGCATCCAGCTCTCGCGACTCGTCCCACAGGTTCATGACCAGGTCGGCCCACTCATCGATGAGCGCCGCAGAATCATTGGTGGTAACCACGGTGCGCGTGAGTACAGCAGTGTCGAATCTCATCAGTTCCTCCGAATCTCGTGCGCTCAGGCGCGGTGCGCTGAAACGCGAAGGGTTGATGTGGTTCGCGCGGCGCCAGTTTCGACGGGCGCGAAAACAGGATGGCGCTCTCGCTCAACCCGATAAGCGGGAGCGCCACTGGGACTGCAGCCCGACCTCTGATATTCCTAGGGATTCGGCGGACTGCACTTCATGCGAGCTACTCCCCCGAGATGCATCGCAACCTGTTGACGCGACTCTGGCACAGAACGCTCGTTCTACCTATGCATCGTTATATCGCTGAACTATATGTTTCCCAAAGAGAGCGACACGGGGGCCAGCGGATGCGCACGGAATCGCTGCGCCCGGCCCCATCGCGCGCGTGCGATCACTCACCCTCGGAGATCGCCCGAGTCAATGACGTGAGCGCACCTATTAACTCTGCGGATGCCAGGCTCGGATTCTCGGACATCGCCCGCGAGATCGCGTTGAAGTAGTCACGGTACGCGTCATGTTTGACGGCGATCGCCTTCTCAGCGAGCGTGATGTGCAGGCTTCGACGGTCATCCGGGTTGGGTTCCCGCGACACCAATTCGGCGAGCGTCAGCCTGTCGAGAAGAGTCGTAACGGCGCCGGGCGTCAGATCGAGCTCCGCTGCCAGGTCTTTCGGGGTGACAGCACCCCACTGGCTGATGACCATCAGGGCGCTGTATTCGTTCGCGCTCAGATTGAGGCGGTCTGCGAAGCGGACCCGCATGACACGTAGTGCGGTCGCGAGTTCACGCACGGCGATGGTGAGTTCCCTCAGCGGCGGGGGCGCATCGTGCACACTGGCTTCAAACCCGACCTCCGAAACCCGGCCGCTCGACGGAAGGATGTGTCCGAAAGAATCGGAACCACTGGCCACGGTGTCTCCTCCGTTACGAAAGTGCACACTTCGGCCTGGCAAAAGCTCCCGAGCCAGGGGTGCACTCTCTACGAGCGTTACGCCACGCTACCAAAACTCGTTTGATTGTCCAACGACTTGACAAAGTCTCTGAAGGAACGGCGAGTGCATCGAAACGCGGCGAGGACGCTAACGCCGACCCCAGGTAAAGCGCGGCTCGGTGCGGCCCAGGAACGCGGCGGCGCCGATGGCTGCATCATCGGACGCGGCGGCCTCGGCCTGCCACGACGCGAGGCGCTCCGCGACCTCAGCCGGGGAAGCGTGATCCGCGAGCAGGTTGACGAGCTCCTTCATGGACTGCGTCGACAGCTGCGAGCGCGCCGAAAGCTCGGCTGCAGAGCGGCTGACAGCATCCCAGAAGTCGTTCGGCTCCACCACGTGAGTGACCATGCCGAAGCCGAGGGCACGCTGTGCATCGATAAGTTCACCCGACATCAGCAGCAGCTTCGCGACGGCCGGGCCCGCCAGCTGCACCAGACGCCGGATGCCGGAAAGCGGATAGATGATGCCGATGCGCGCGGGCGTCACACCGAACGTTGCGCGGGATGACGCGATGCGGATGTCACACGCACCAGCAAGCTCCCACCCACCACCGACGCAGAACCCGTCGATGGCTGCGACGGTCGGTTTCGGGAACCCCGCTATGGCCTCCTCCGCGGCCGTGACCCAGCCACCGTCGGTCTCACCCGACAGGATCGTGCCGAGATCGCGGATGTCCGCACCCGAGGAAAAGTTGTCCCCCGCGCCCCGAATTACCACCACCGTCACGCTGGCATCCGCCGCGAGCCGGTCGAGGATGGGCGAGAACTGCTGCCACATCTCGAGCGTCACGGAGTTGCGTCGAGCTTCGTTATCGATGGTGAGCGTGGCGATGCCGTGAACGACCTCGACCCTGAGCTGCGGCATGGTCAGACCGTCGCGGCGGGCGCGGGTTCGTCGACAACGCCTGCACTCACAGCGCTTGCGCTCACGGCGCCTACGCTCACAGCGCCCGCGCTCACAATGCCCGCGTCGACTAGGCCCGCGACCTGCTCATCGGTCAGTCCTAGCCCGGCGAGCACGGCGAGGGTGTCTTCACCGAGCCCGGGAGGAGCCTTGCTGATGCGGGTTGGTACACCCCCAACCGACAGCGGGCCACGCAGCAGTGGCAAGTCGCTGCCATCCGGGCGGGAGACATGCTGCACCATGTCCAAATGCACGACCTGCGGGTCGGCGAAAGCCTGCGCATAGTTGTAGATCGGGCCGACGGGGATTCCCGCTGTGCGCAGCGCGTCAACCCATTCGATCCCGGGCCGCGAAGCGAGCAGCTTCTCGAGGCGGTCCTTCACCAGGTCCCGATTGCGGGTGCGGTCCTTGCCCGTTGCAAACGCCGGATCGCCCGCGAGCTCGGGGTCACCGAGCAGCTCGCAGAGGTCGCGCCAATGCTTGTCGGTTCCTGCAGCGATGATGATGGGGATGTCCGCTGTCGCGAACACGCCGTACGGCACGAGTACCGGATGGTTGTTGCCCTGCGGTGTCGGAATCTCTCCTGTGCTGAGGTAACGCTGGCCCTGGAAAACGGAGATCGCCAGTGCAGCTTCCAGCAACGACGTCGACACTTCAAGGCCGCTGCCCGTGCGCTCGCGCCCGACCAGGGCCGCCGCGATGCCGAACGCGGTGAAGATGCCCGAATAGATGTCGACGATCGGCAGGCCGACGCGATACATGGTGTCGGCGTTCTCCCCCGTGACCGACATGATGCCGGACATCCCCTGCGCCACCTGGTCGAGGCCCGCGGTCTGGCTGAGCGGCCCGGTACTGCCGAATCCGCTGACCGAAGCCACGATAAGCGCGGGTTTCTCGGCGCGCAGCGACGACGGGTCGAGCCCGATCTCGGCCATCACTCCGGGACGAAAGTTCTCGATCACCACATCGGCCGCGAGCGCGAGCCGCCGGAGCAGGGCCTGCCCCTCCGGCTGGTAGAAGTCGAGTGCGATGGACGACTTTCCGCGATTCACGGAGTCGAAATAGAGGCTGTGCTCGCCCTCGAATGGCGGCCACCCGCGGGTCGAGTCGCCGCCCTTGATGCTTTCGACCTTGGTCACGGTTGCGCCGAGGTCGGACAGCAGGGCGGTCGCATAGGGTCCCGCGAGGGCGCGACTGAGGTCGAGCACGTGGATGCCTGCGAGCGGCAGGTCAGGGGTTGCCACCCTCAGCTCCGGAGTTTGATGTTGACCTGCTTGGTCTGGGTGAACCCGGCGAGCATCCCCTCCAGCGATACCTCGCGTCCGATCCCGCTTTGCTTGTACCCGCCGTAGGACTGGCCGACGACCTGCCCACCGCCCTGGTTCACCTGGATCCAGCCGGCCTCAACACGGTTCGCCGTGTTGATGGCGCTGTCGAGGTCGTGGCTCCAGATGAAGGCGGCGAGCCCATAGTTCGAGTCGTTGGCCATCCGCACCACATCGTCGACGTCGCGCCAGGGGATGGCGACGAGCACCGGCCCGAAGATTTCTTCACGTGCGAGCCGGAAGTCGTTGCTTGCCCCGGAGAAGACCGTCGGCACGTGGTAGTAGCCCTCGGTCAGTGGACCCTCCGTCGGGGTGGTGCCGCCCAGCGCGACTGTCAGGCTGGAGCGCCCTTCGGCCAGGTATTCGTCGATCGAGGCGTGCTGCTTGGCGTTGATGATCGCGCCCATGTCGCTGGCTTCGTCGAGCGGGTCGCCCACCTTCATCGCGCCCAGCTTTGCGACCAGGCGCTCGAGCACCTCGTCGTAGACGTCCTCGTGCAGGAAGAGGCGAGAGCCCGCGGTGCAGCTTTGCCCCTGCCGGGCGAAGCGTGACGCGAGCAGGAGCCCGTCGATCAGCTCGTCATCGACAGCGTCGGGAAACACGATGGAGGGATTCTTGCCGCCGAGCTCCAGGGAGACGTGCGCGAGACGCTCGCCCGCCTGCCGGCCGACGCCCTTCCCGACCTCGGTCGAGCCCGTGAACGACACCTTGTCGACCCCGGGATGCTCGGCGAGCGCGGACCCGATGAGGCTGCCGCGGCCGGTCAGGGCGTTCACGACCCCGGCGGGCAGGTGACGGTTGCACACCTCGGCGAGCAGCAGGATCGTCAGCGGCGCATCATCGGCCGCCTTCAGGATGACCGTGTTGCCTGCCGCGAGCGCGGCCGGCACCTTGAAACCGGCGATCATGAGCGGTGAGTTCCACGGCAGGATGCACGCAACGACCCCGAGTGGCTCAAGCCTGGTGTACTGCAGCTGGCTGTCGCCGGCCGGCAGCACGGTGCCCTTGACCTCGCCGGCGATGCCGGCGAAGTAACGGAACAGGGCGACGAGTGTTGTTACCTCCGGGCGGGCCTGGGTGCGAAGCGCGTTGCCGGTGTCGAGTGAGGTCAACCGCGCGAACTGGTCGGCGTGCGCCTCGATGTCGTCGGCGATCAGGGCCAAAGCCCGGGCACGTTCGGTGAAGTGCCGTGCGCGCCACGCTGGGAACGCCGCGTGTGCCGCGTTCACCGCGCGGTCGACATCCTCGAGCCCCGCCGCGGGCACACGAGTGATGACGGAGCCTCGGTGCGCCGGGTTGAGCACGTCGCGCCACTCCCCGGTTGTCGACGCGACGCGTTCGCCGTTGATCCACATCGGCTGGTCGGGGGCGCGGTCGGTTGAGGTCGTGTCGATGGCAGTTTCGAAACTGGCCAGGTTGGTCATGCGTCACTTCCGATTCGGTTGGTACTTCTGGGAGACGACTTAATTGTTGCTGAATTCGGGGGGCCGTTTCTGCACGAAGGCAAGCATCCCCTCTTTTTGGTCCGCCGTCGCGAATGTCGAGTGAAACACCCGGCGCTCGAACTGGATGCCCGCCGCGAGCTGCGTCTCAAACGCGGCATTCACGACCTCCTTGGCCATCATGGCGATCGGCAGCGACATCGAGGCAATCGTCGCCGCCGTCTCGCGGGCGTTGTCGAGCAGCTCATCCGCAGGAACGACGCGCGCGACGAGCCCCGCGCGTTCGGCTTCCACAGCATCGATGGTGCGCCCGGTGAGGATCATCTCCATCGCCTTCGCCTTGCCGACCGCGCGGGTGAGGCGCTGCGAACCGCCGATTCCGGGGATCACCCCGAGTTTGATCTCCGGCTGACCGAACCTGGCGGTGTCGGCAGCGATGATGAAATCGCACAGCATGGCCAGCTCGCAGCCACCCCCGAGAGCGTGGCCGGCGACGGCAGCGATGACCGGTGTGCGCACGGCGGCGAGCCTGCTCCAGCCCTCGAACCAGTCGGCGAGGTACATGTCGACGAAACCCTGCGACGACATCTCCTTGATGTCCGCGCCGGCGGCAAATGCCCGTGCCGAGCCGGTGATGATAATCGCACCGACGCCATGGTCGGTGTCGAAGGCGGTTGCTGCGGCGACGACGTCGGCGAGCATCCCCGAGTTCAGCGCATTGAGCGCCTCGGGCCGATTGAGAGTGATGACACCGACTCGTCCGTCCTGTTCGACCAGGATGTTGTCGTAGTCGGTCATGCCGCGGCCTCCGAGTTTGCCCTGATCGTGTTGATGATTGCGGAAAAGTCCTTGCCTGCGCCGCCCTCGTCGGCGAACCGTCGATAGATCGTGGCAGCGAGCGTTCCGAGTTCGCCCTGGACGCCGGTCGATTGCAGCGCATTAAGTGCGAGGCCGAGGTCCTTGGCCATGAGCGCGCCAGCGAATCCTGGCTGGTAGTCGCGGTTGGCGGGGCTGGTGGGTACGGGACCGGGCACCGGACAGTTGGTCGTGAGCGCCCAGCACTGTCCGGATGCCGCCGAGGCGACGTCGAATAGTGCCTGGTTCGTGAGTCCCAGCTTTTCGCCCAGAACGAAGGCCTCGCTCACGGCGATCATCGAGATCCCGAGGATCATGTTGTTGCAGACTTTTGCGGCCTGGCCGGCACCCGAAGCGCCACAGTGCACCACGCGTCCACCCATTACCTGCAGGATCGGTTCGGCGCTGGCGAAATCCTCTGGCTCTGCTCCGACCATGAACGTCAGGGTTCCCGCCTCGGCGCCCGTGACGCCGCCGGAAACCGGGGCGTCGATGCCGCGGTGACCGGCCGCGACCACGAGATCCCGGGCCGCTCGGGCATCCGCCACGTCGATGGTGGACGAGTCGATGAACAGGGTGCCGGGCGCCGCCGCGGCAATCAGCTCGTCCCGGTAGGCATCCAGAACGTGCTTCCCCGCGGGCAGCATGGTGATGACGACCGATGCACCGTCAACTGCTGCCGCGCCGCTTTCCGCGACGATCACCCCGTGCTCGCGCGCGTGGTCGAGTGCCGCGGGGACGAAGTCGAAACCCACAACCTCGTATCCCGCCTTCACCAGGTTGGCCGCCATTGGACCACCCATGTTGCCGAGTCCGATAAATGCAATGCGAGTGCTCATGACCTGCTCCAGCCCTAGTGTCTGACGGATGTCGACGCCGACAACCCGAGTTCCCCTGCGCCCAGTGGCGCAAAATATGCCTCGACGTCCTGGCGAGTCACCTCGGCCAGCGTCGGGGGCGACCAGCGCGGGGCGCGGTCTTTGTCGATGACCTGCGCGCGGATGCCCTCGGCCATCTCGTTTCCGGCCGCGAAGTGAACGGAAACCCGAAACTCGGTGTCGAGGACCTCTGCGAGGGTCGACGTCGCCCGGGCACGCCGGATGGACTCCAGGGTTGCCGCGACCGCCCTCGGCGACTTCGATCGGATCGTGTCCGCGGCCAACCGCGCACCCTCAGCGGGAGAGGCATCGAGCCGGTCAAGGATCTCGAGCGCGTCGCCGGACGCGTAGCATTCGTCGATCCACGGCCGCGACGCGGCGAGCTCGGAGTCGGGGGCATCCGTGGCGAAGCGCAGCAGAGCATCCGAAACTGACATCTCCGCGAGCGCCTCCGCGAACTCGTCGAGCCGGTCGCTTTCGAGGTAATGGTCGGCGAGTCCCAGCTCAATCGCATCCGCGCCCGAGAAGCTTCCCCCGGTGAGCCCGGCGTGGGTGCCCAGCTCTCCCGGCGCACGGGAGAGAAGGTAGGTTCCGCCGACATCGGGCACGAATCCGATACCCACCTCGGGCATACCGACCTTCGTGCGCTCGGTGACCACCCGCACCGACCCGTGAGCGGAGACCCCCACTCCGCCACCGAGCACGACGCCGTCCATGATCGCGACGTACGGCTTCGGGTATTCGGCGATCGCAAGATTGAGGGCGTACTCGTGAGCCCAGAAGGTTGCCGCATCCTGCACGTTCTCGCGGATCGCCCGGTAGAGCGAGACGATGTCGCCGCCGGCGCACAGGCCGCGATCGCCGGCACCGTGGATCAGCACAGTCTTCACGTCGGAATCATCTCGCCACGCGTCAAGCTGCTCGGACAGCGCCGTGACCATGCCGAACGTGAGCGAGTTGATGGCCCTGGGGCGATTGAGGAGCACCAGGCCGAGCCGTCCATCGCGGGAGAACAGGATCTCGGGCGGGGACTGGGCTTCGTCGTCGCCATTCGTCATGAAGGTGCCCCTGCCAGTGATCGGCCAATGATGAGTCGCATGATCTCGTTCGTGCCTTCAAGGATCTGGTGCACACGCAGATCGCGCACGATCCGTTCTATCCCGTATTCGGACAGGTAGCCATACCCGCCATGAAGCTGCAGTGCGGCGTTCGCCACAGCGAAGCCCGCGTCCGTCGCCACAAGCTTGGCCATCGCGCACAGGCGCACCAGGTCGGCCGCTTTGCTGTCCATCGCCTCGGCAGCCCGGCGCAGCAGGGTCCTGGCCGACTCGAGCTGGGTATCCATGTCGGCAAGCTGGAAGAGCAACGCCGGATTCTCGATGAGCGGCTTGCCGAACGCAACACGGTCGGTGAGGTAGCGGACCGTCTGGTCGAGTGCGAACTGGGCGCCCCCCAGCGAGCAGGCACCGATATTGACGCGGCCACCGTTGAGCCCGGTCATGGCGATTCCGAACCCGGCGCCCTCGGCGGACAGCAGGTTTGCGACGGGAATGCGCACATCCTCGAAGATCACCTGGCGGGTCGGCTGCGCATTCCAGCCCATCTTTTTCTCGAGCGGTCCAAACGAGAGGCCCGGGATGCCCGCGGGAACCAGGAAGGCGCTGATACCGTGGCTGCCGGTGTCGGCCGTGCGCGCCATGACCACGTAGACTGCTGAGGTTCCGGCGCCCGAAATGAACTGCTTGACGCCGTTCAGAACGTAGTCGTCGCCGTCGCGAACGGCGCGGGTGGACAGGGCCGCCGCATCCGAACCCACGCCGGGCTCGGTGAGGCAGTAGCTGCCGAGGGCCTCCATGGTCGCCAGCTGGGGAATCCATTCGGCTCGCTGCAGGTCGTTTCCGTAGGTGTCGATCATCCACGCGACCATGTTGTGGATCGAAATATAGGCTGCGATCGTGGTGTCGCCCTTGGCGAGCTCCTCGAAGATCAGCACCGAATCGGCCCGGCTGAGCCCTGAGCCGCCGAAGTCTTCCTTGACGTAGATACCGCCCATACCCAGTTCGCCGGCCTGCCGCAGCACGTCCACGGGAAAGTGGTGAGTCTCATCCCACTCTGCAGCATGAGGTGCGAGCGACTCGGTGGCGAACTGCCTGACCATCTGAACGATGGAGCGCTGGTCTTCCGTGACTGCGTACACGTGATCGCTTCTCTCTGGCGCGTCTGTCTGGCGCCGGAACCACATTCTCGGGGACTACTGGCCCTCAACTACCAGGACTTCCCAGCAATTAACCCTAATTTACTAGGACATCCAAGTAAATACTAGTAAATTATTGGACCATAGGCTTACGAATGTTTGGAACCCTTGGTGCGACTGGAAAATGGAGAAACGGATGAAGATCGCGGTACTCGTGAAAGAGGTCCCCGACACGTGGGGCGATCGAAAGATCGACCCAACGACAAAACGGGTCGATCGATCCGGCGAACTGGTGATCGACGAGATCAACGAGAAAGCGGTCGAGGCCGCCCTTCTCGTCAAGGAGGCAAACCCCGGCTCCGAGGTCACCGCCGTGACCATGGGGCCGTCCGGATCCCTCGACGCCATCCGCAAATCACTCGCGATGGGTGCCGACAGCGGCATCCACATCACCGACGACGGGCTCGCCGGGTCGGACGCGTCGCAGACCTCCGCGGCACTCGCAACAGCGCTCGCGCCTCGCGGATTCGACCTTGTCATCACCGGGAACGAGTCGACCGACGGTCGCACCGCGGCCGTGCCGGCAATGCTCGCGGAACGCCTGGGCATCGCGCAACTCACCTTCCTGCGCACACTCGAAGTCAGCGGAGGAACCGTGAGTGGCGAGCGCATGACCGAAGACGGGCACGTGGACGTGAGCGCTCCGCTTCCCGCCCTCGTGTCGGTGACGGAACAGATCGCCGAGGCGCGCTACCCCAACTTCAAGAGCATCATGGCCGCCAAGAAAAAACCCGTCGAGACGATCGGCATCGCAGGCCTCGGCCTCGACGCAGCAGAAACGGGCGGCTCGAACTCGTGGTCGGTCGTCGAGGCCGTCACCCCTCGCCCGCCGCGAGCTGGCGGCACCGTCATCAAGGATGACGGAACAGCGGGAACCCAAATTGCCGACTTCCTCGCCGCGGCGAAACTGATCTAGAAGGACAAAGCATGTCAAACACACTCGTACTGGTTGAGCAGTCGGGCGGCGCCCTCGCCCGCGGCGCGGCAGAATTGCTCGCCGCCGCCGCCGCACTCGGCACCCCCTCGGCCGTTGTGGTGACCGACGGCGACGGTGCGGAAATCGCCTCGCAGCTCAGCTCGCTCGGCGCCAACACGGTCTATGTCGCCAGCGTTCCTGGCGACGCCTCGAGACTCGTGACCCCGCTCGTCGCCGCACTCGCTGCCGCCGTCACCGCCTCCGGCGATGTCGCGGCCGTGATCGTTGGGAGCACGCTCGATAGCCGCGAGGCGGGCGCTCGCCTTGCCGTGCGGATCGGGGGCGCCTACCAGAGCGACGTTGTCGGCATCGCCGACTCGGGAGCCGTGACCCAACAGGCCTTCGGCGGCGCATTCACCGTGCAGTCGACGGCAGGGAAAGGCATCCCGATCATCTCGCTGCGGCCGAACTCCGTTGCCGGATCCGCGCCTGCGGCCGCCGGCACGCTTGTCCCCCTCGACGTGTCGAACGATGGGGCACCCGCCGCGACCGTGACCGCGAGGCATGAGAAGTCCGCCGTATCGGCGCGACCAGAACTCCAATCGGCAGACATCGTCGTCTCCGGCGGCCGAGGCCTCGGCTCGAAAGAAAAATTCGTGCTCGTCGAGGAACTCGCCGACGCGTTCGGGGGCGCCGTCGGGGCATCCCGCGCCGCGGTCGACGCAGGCTATGTGGAGCACAACATGCAGGTCGGCCAGACCGGTGTCACGGTCTCCCCCAACGTTTACATCGCCCTTGGGATCTCGGGTGCGATCCAGCATCGGGCGGGAATGCAGAGCGCAAAGACGATCATCGCCATCAACAAGGATGCGAGCGCACCGATCTTCGACATCGCCGACTTCGGAGTGGTCGGAGACCTGTTCACCGTTGTTCCACAGCTGATCGACGCGGTCAACGCAAGGAAGGCCTGACAGCCGGGTCGTGAGCAGCCCGGCAACGCGAAGGCTGCGGACGTAGGATGCTTACCGCAGAGCATGGAAAGCGAACAACGATGTCCACTGAAACCACTGTTGGCACCCGCGAGGTGACGACCGAATACCGTGCCGCTCGCGACCAACTCGTCAGGCTCCGCGATGACTACGCCGGAGCCGTCGAAGCATTCCGCTGGCCCGACGTCGGCACCACCTTCAATTGGGCGGTCGACTGGTTTGACGACATCGCCCGGGGCAACTCTCGTGAAGCGCTCGTCATCGTCGAAGAAGACGGCACCCGCACGACCCGCACCTTCGACGAAATGTCGGCCCGGTCCGACCAGCTCGCCGTGTGGCTGGCCGAAGCGGGCGTCCGCAAAGGCGACGCCGTGCTGCTCATGCTCGGTAACCAGGTCGAGCTGTGGGAATCGATGCTCGCCATCATGAAGCTCGGCGCCGTCATTGTGCCGACCACGACCGCGGTCGGAGGATCCGACCTCCTGGACAGGCTCGAACGCAGCCACGCTCGCCACGTAATCGTCGCAGCGGTGGCCGCAGCGAAGTTCGAGGGGCTGCCCGACACCTACACTCGCATCCTCGTTGGTGCGGGGGGCGAGTCCGTAGGCGCATCCTGGCTCGACTACCAGGATGCGTTCGCCGGTTCGGGCGGCCGACCTGCGCATCCGGGCACGGCACCCGGCGACCCCCTGCTGCTCTACTTCACCTCGGGCACGACCACGCGTCCCAAGCTGGTCGAGCACAGCCATGTCTCCTACCCCGTGGGGCACCTGACCACCATGTATTGGCTGGGACTGCGTCCCGGCGACATTCACCTCGCGATCAGCTCGCCGGGGTGGGCCAAGCACGCCTGGAGCTGCTTCTTCGCTCCGTGGATCGCCGAGGCCACGATCTTCGTCTACAACTACAGCCGCTTCGACGCTTCGTCGCTCCTCGACCAGATCCGTCGAGAGCGGGTTACGTCGTTCTGTGCGCCACCGACCGTGTGGCGAATGCTGATCCAGGCCGACCTGTCCGGCGGCCCCGGTTCACTTCGCGAGGCCATCTCCGCCGGTGAGCCCCTCAACCCCGAGGTGATCAGCCAGGTTCGGGATCACTGGGGCCTCACGATTCGCGACGGGTACGGCCAGACCGAGATGACGGCGGTCGTCGCCAACACTCCCGGCTCCCCGGTGAGGGACGGCTCGATGGGACGCCCCCTGCCAGGCTGCCCGATCGTGCTCGTGGACCCGTTGACCGGCCTCCTCGCCAGCGAGGGCGAGATCTGCGTGGACCTGTCAAAACATCCGCTCAACCTCATGACCGGGTATGTCGGAGCCGCCGAGCGCAATGCCGAGGCAATGGCCGGTGGTTTTTATCACACCGGAGATGTCGCCACCCAGGACGCTGCCGGCTACATCACCTACATCGGGCGCACCGACGATGTCTTCAAAGCATCCGACTACAAGATCAGCCCGTTCGAACTGGAGAGCGTGCTCATCGAGCATCCGGCGGTGGTCGAGGCAGCGATCGTGCCTGCCCCGGATGCCGTCAGGCTCGCCGTGCCGAAGGCGTACGTCGTGCTCGCGGCGGGCTTCGAGCCGAGTGGCGAGACCGCGATCGAGATCCTCGCGTTCGCGAGGGAACGCCTGGCCCCGTTCCAGAGGATCCGGCGGATCGAATTCATGGAGCTGCCCAAGACGATCTCCGGCAAAATCCGACGGGTCGAGCTGCGCGAACGCGAGCAGCAGATAGTCGACGGCCTGGTCTCCCCCGCGGAGTGGCGTGACGACGAGCTGTCCGGCCGCTAATCCCCACGCCGTGCGCCCGTTCATCACCGGTGCGCCCTCGATGACAGCCACCGGGGAAACAAACCACCGCAGCCCGAGGTAACGAACAGTCGCAGTGCGAGGTCAGAGGGTAACCGAGGCCTGCTGGGTTTCGCGCGCCCGTCGCTTGCGGCGCAGGTCCACGATGCCGAGCGCGAGCGCCGCACCGGAGAACACCAGCGAGCCGACCAGCCCCACGTCGAGGCCGCTGGCAAAGTGCGCCGGGTCGGGGGCGGGCGTTCCCTCCCGCGTGGATACGGCAATCCCCGCGACGGTGGCGAAGAAGAGGGTGCCCAGCACGGTCTGCCCCGTCGCCGAACCGACCCGTTGCGCGGTCTGCAGCACCCCGCCGGCCGTTCCACCGTTGCGCGGATCGACATCCATCAAGGTGAGAGTCTGGTTCGGCGTCACGATCGATCCGCCGGCAACGCCGAGCACGAAAACTGGCAGCGCGAGCCGGAGAATGACCTCCACCGGCGTTGTAATCCCGGCGCTCAGGTGCACGACGAGGCTGATCGAGAGGGTCGCAAGGAAGAAGAGGCTTACCGCTCCGACCACCAGGGGACGGCCCACACGCGAGACGAGCCTGCCGGCAACGGTCGCGCCGAGAACCGAGCCCAGCGCAAAAGCAGAGACTCCGAGCCCCGATTCGAGCGCCGTGAAGCCCAGGCCGTCCTGGTAGTACAGCGACAGCAGCAGCGGGATGCCGGTGTTGCTGCAAAAGAACACGACCGCGAAGAACACGCCCGTCGTGAAGGTAGGGACCCGGAACAGTGACAGGTTGAGCAGCGGAGAACCGCTGTCGCGGGTCAGCCGGGATTCGCGACGCAGGAACGCCCAGAGCAGCACCGCACCCGGCACGAGCAGCCCAAAGAGCCAACCGCTGTGAAACTCGTTGACCTCGACGATGGGAAACAGGATGCACAGCAGGGTGGACCCGAGCAGCACTGCACCGCCGACATCCAGGTGCACCGACTTCGGAGTTGCCACCGGTTTCAGTTCGGCGACCCAGAGTTTCGCCAGGATGACGGCGACAAGCCCGATGGGCACGTTGATGAAGAACACGAGACGCCAGCCGAACTGGGGACCCCCCAAACCGATCAGGAGTCCCGCGATCACCGGTCCGAGCGCGGTTCCAATGCCCAGCGTCGCTCCGAGGGCACCAAACGCACGGCCGCGCTCCGTCTTCGGGAACGCATTCTGGATGTACCCCGAGACCTGAGGGCCGAGCAGTCCGCCGAAGAGGCCCTGCACCACCCGGGCAGCGATCATCACGATCGGCACCGGTGACAGGCCCACGGCCGCGCTCGAAATGATGAACCCGATCACCCCGATGAAGAACATCCGTCGCCGCCCGCGCGTATCCCCCAGCCGACCCGCGATGACAGGCATCAGTGCGAACGCGAGGATGTAGCCGCTGACGATCCACTGAAGCTCGGACGGCCCCGCGCCCGTCGCCCGCCCAATCGACGGCAGGGCGACGTTGGTGACACTCACATCGAGCAGGGCGCAAAACTGGCCGAGGAGCAAAACGAAGAGAGCACGCCACCGACGAGGGTCGAGCGGCGGGGTATCCACCCTTTCAGTGAATCAGATTCCGGACGGACAGATGGACTCGTGCACGGGTTGTGCGGCCGCTTCCACCGGTGTGATCATCAAACATGCACAAGGTGACTGGTATCGGAGGGTTCTTCTTTCGCGCCGACGATTCGGATGCGCTCACGGCCTGGTATCGGGACATGCTGGGAATCGATCCGGTGCCGACTTCGGAGGGCGGGCAGTCCTGGCGGCAGGAGGCGGGAGAGACGGCCTTCACGTCGATGCCCGGAGCGGTGGACCAGTTCGGCCGACCCGACCGCACGTGGGCCATTAACTTTCGCGTTTCGGACCTGGATGGAATGGTCGACCAGTTGCGGACGGCAGGGATCGAGGTAACGCTGGATCCAACGACGTATTCGATGGGTCGCTTCGCCTCGCTGGCGGACCCGGAAGGCAATCCGATCCAACTCTGGGAGCCGGCGATCGAGCAGGAGTAGCGACGGCCGTATGGGTCGTTCATCGCAAGGCGCGGTGGATCCCCCACGGTAACAACAACGCCACAGCCACTGGACCGACGACCCAGCCGAATGGCGACACCAGGCTGAGAGCGAATGTCCCCGCCAGCCCGAGCGCGACTCCGGCCGCGATCTGCCAGTCATCCCCGATGATGAAGTCGTACCAGAACAGGCCGAAGGCCCTTAAGCGGGCGACCGCCGGGGAGGGCCGGCGCAGTGCACTGGATGTGACGGGCGTGGCCGCCACGGCCGGTTGCTCATGAGCCGATGAGGAAACCACAGCGGCAGGAGCCGGCGCACCGGCGTTAGTCACGCGGCGGCGGGCGCGCATGACCAGCACGATGAGGAGCGCGAACGCCGCGATCGACGGAACGATGACGAGGAGTGAGAGGTCGGAGCCGGGCCACCGGGCGCCGGCGCCCTCGGCCCCCCAGAAGACTCCGAAGCTCGTCAACATGATGCCGACCACGAACTTGAGCGTGTTCTCCGGGACTCGAGCGAGCGGCCCCTTGACAGCCGCGCCGAGGATGACGACCAGCACGATGGCCGCCGCAGCAGCGAGCGCGGCCAAGGGGATGTTGTGCTGGTTGGTGCCGAACGTGAGCACGATGAAGACGACCTCGAGCCCCTCGAGCACGACGCCCTTGAACGACAGGGTGAAGGAGTACCAGTCCGAGACCCCGAACCTCGACTGCGGCGGAGCCGCCGACTTCGCGGCTTCGACCTGCCTCTGATAGATCAGGGTTTCGTCGTGCAGTGGCTTGTAGCCGCTGGCGCGAAGCACAGCTTTGCGCATCCACTGCAACCCGAACACCAGCAACAGCCCTCCGACCACAAGTCGAAGCACCCCGATGGGGAGAAGGGTGATCGCGGGGCCGACGATGGCCACGGCCACCGCGAGCACCAGCACTCCGGCCACCACGCCGGTGAGGGCGGAGCGCCAGCTGCGGGTTGCGCCGGCTGCGACCACGATGGTCGTCGCTTCGACTGCTTCAACAACACACGCGAGGAAAACGGCGACAAAGAGTGCGGTGTCGTTCATCCCGCAATCCTACGGATCGCCCGCCGTAGTCACGTTGTGCAGGCGTTCGGGCCCCTTCCTCCCAAAACCATTGGCCAGATAGGCCCGCCGACGCAAAAGGCCTGCACAACGGGAGTGGGGGCGGGCGGGAGGTCAGGTCTGAGGTCGAATGACTAAACGAGGGACGGCGCCTCCACCACTAGGCGACGCCGCCCCTCGGCCTTAGACGAGGATCGAGATCGGATTCTCGATCCTGCGGGTGAATGCGGCGAGCCACTGCGCGGCCAGCGCCCCATCCACGGCTCGATGATCGACAGACAGCGTGCACCGCATGACAGTGGCAACGACTACCTGTCCGTCAACGACGACCGGCTGCGGCGTCGCCGCTCCGATCGCGAGGATGCCCGACTGCGGCGGATTCAGGATCGCCGAGAACTCCGTCGTGCCGTACATCCCGAGATTGGTCACGGAGAAGCTGCCCCCCTCTAGTTCGTCCTGGCGCAGGCGGCCCGCGCGGGC
>Ga0302198_10002912_pt1 | contig 17591 bp, 28 predicted proteins | sample II_Bog_N2_2_FD_193521 | JGI IMG/M metagenome (GOLD analysis project Ga0302198, IMG submission 193521) | Peat permafrost microbial communities from Stordalen Mire near Abisko, Sweden - II_Bog_N2_2 | ecosystem: Environmental > Terrestrial > Soil > Wetlands > Peat | place: Sweden: Abisko... | reverse complement strand
TCTCCGTCTCCACTCGGCCTACGGCCTCCCTGCGTCGGAGATGGACAACACAACACCAACCCACTACAAACATAATCAACCCCCAAAGACTAACTCTCATGTGGTCCAACTTCCCGAGTCCCGTCAATCTGAGTTCCCGGCTCCAGATTGATTGCGCAGATTGTCTTATCCTCGTTGACTTTGATACTTCGGACTGCGCCTTCATATTTCACCGTAGCCACGCTCTTTCCTCCATTTAAAATCGTCAACACAGTCACATCATGACCATCAATAGTTGCTATCTTCGCCTGGACGTTGATTCCAGCAGACATTCCCGATGTAGGAAAGAGCGTCAAAAGCGGGAACAAAAGAAAAATGAATAATTTCATAGCATTAGGCTTCAGGAAGGAAGCGCCAATCAAATGTGCCGGAGCCTCCTCGTAGTTCACCGTAACCAGGTTCCAATTCGGCCTTTTCTACGATGTCAATTAAGTCCGTAACATGGAATGACAGCTTTTCCTTCATTTGAAAAGTCACTGATATTTGTCGCCCCATTTTTCAAAAAAAGCTTGAGATTCAGCCTCTGAAAGGGGATTGAGCAATTTTTGCTTTAAAATGGTGCTTTTACCATCCCGAACTCTCACCTCTAAAACAACAAGAAGCGCTTCGGTAGAACCATCTCCCTTATCATGCTCATCACCTGAAACGAGCGTTACGATGTCATTGGTCCAGGGCCCTACAGCGTTGATTGATCCCCCAGATGCGAACTCTAATCTATAAGGTTTCTTATGAACTTGTTTGTAAACCGTATCAGCTTCGGGAAGTTCGAATTTTACTTGCTTAAACACATCATGAACTTTCTCATAGAGATTAATGCAACTGAGCTTAGTACCGTAATAAACTAACACTGCAGCTCTATCTTCTTTTAGATTCCAACTGCATACAAGATCTATGTTACTTATTCCAAATTCATTGGGAGTGAAGACATTGCCGTAGGTCTTATGACGCGATGAGTCAAAAAATTTAATGGATCCCATATCTTCCGGGGAAAACTGTGCAATACATAGACCATGGGGTGACTGGGTTCTCTCGAAAACGTGTGCGTCCGCATAGAGAGATTGAGCACCAGCCCCTATTCCGAGCAGAAGTAATAGAAGCATTTTCATGACTGAAAAAAATAAACTTCTTTAAGGGGTGGGTCGTAGCCGAGAATCTTGCTGCGCTTCATTCTCAATAATAGGTAGTCACGGCCAATGCTGTCGATTGAGTCGTAGGATCGTTTATCATTTTTATTTCTGTCCGATTGGCAGAGTGAAACCTTTGCGTTGCCACTCGACTTCTTCTCGGCTTGATTCCTGCTTCCAATCAGAGGCGATCCTGTTCCACGCCTCTCTATAGAGCTGCTTCAAAACCTTCGGAATCGGTCTTGAAATGTTCACCTTTCCTATTGTTTCGGTACCTGTAACTTCGTTTAAAGATACAGGTGCTTGTGCCAAGTACGCTTTCCCCTTATAAAACATCACCATTTTTAATTCCATCGGGTCATCTCCATCAACACCCATTAGGTAAGTTAACAAAATCATATCAGCTCCATCGACGCTCTCAAATCGCGACAGCCGAGGATAAAACTCGATATAATGTAACCCGTCTACCAGTTCGTCAGAATATAGCAACAGTCTGCGATTTTCCGACGAAAACAGCAATAACCTCTGTCTCCAGCCCGCTGTGCCAAATCTTCCACTAGTTCTCACAACTACGATTGGCACCGCTGTATTAACCTTTGCCACCGAAGACAGTTCAAAGATTTGATCGTGAGGACTTGGACCCTGCGCATCCGCTCTTGCAGCGAAGCTGAATAGCCAAGTTAAAAGTATCGCAATTATTTTGCCAATTTTATTCACTCTTTTTAGCGTCTCTTTGTTGGCGGCCCTAGGGGTGTCTAGGAAATATGTCCTTTGGAACATGCGGAAATGCCCTCTGGATATTTCGGATTGCTACCGATGTCATATCGTTAGCATCAAAGTCATTCGCAGGATAACGTTCAATCGCATCATCATAATCAACATCTGTCCATTTACCTGCCTTGCGATAAAGCAATCCCCATCGGGGTTCTGCAATTTCCTTTCCGGCAGCATCGACGGGTTGAACCTCTGTAAGAGCCCAATCGCCATGCACTTTTAGATAAATAACGATGTTGAAAACTCTGTCGGGATTGCGATGTGCCCTGATCGGGTCCGCGCGGTAGAAGTCCAGGCGCATGACATCCATAATTTCTTGCCTCTCAGGACTGCCTGGTGGAGGAGTATAGACAGATGTTTGTGACCAGCATACGGCAATTTTAAACAGCCAACTTATAAACGTGAGTTTTGAGATTTTGATACCTTGATTCATCGGGACGCCATTTAAGTGATGTCGGTTTTACTCACGTCCCGAGAGGCCCTACGTCTATTGGAACGCATATACGTTAATGTACCTCTTTGGGGCGGCGAGCAAATTACTCCTATGTGCTCTATTAGAATGGCCAGCCAGCCGCCCCACTATGGTTGCAGCATGTTGTGAAGATCGTCTAAGTGATCGAACTACGACGGGAAAAGTTGATTGCTTCTTCACTGATATGGCATGTTACCAAGATCGTCTAAGTGATCGAACTGCGACTGCGAAAGCTCCTGATATTTAATATTTGAGATATCCCCTGTATTTAGATTGCAGTCAAAAGTGGCGGCGCCTACAAAACTATATTCTCCTCTCACCACTCTGCATCGAAACGTGGCAATATGTTTTTTTGTGTTAATAGCAACAACATGAAATGAACGCCAATCATCAGGAACCCCGATATCTATCGTAATCCATTTATTATTTTTGACAGCTAGTTCGCGCAGTATTGAACTATTAGCTATATGTTCAATCACAATTATATGCTCGCTATCGACCCACTTAATATATACAGGCAATGTATACGCCGGAATCTGACCGCTAAATTTACCGGTCGTGTTATTTTTTATGCTGTAACAGGTTTCCTGATCATTTTGTCTAACAAAAAGAGTCCACTGGCTATCTGGGCTGGGCCAGCGCCAGCGACCGTCGTCGCCGTTCGCGCAAATACCTCCTTCAAGATTGAGTACGAAACACAACAGGATCAGAGATAAACGCCAACATGAGTTGGTCTTCTTAGTAGAGGTATAGACTTTTTTCATAATAGCTCATCATGTTGCTCCGGGGTAATAAATTACGGAGACCCGGCCATTCCTCGGATTTCTGGAGTTCTTCGAAACCTGTAGTCAAAGCCTTTCATGCCATTATAAATCTCGAATTGAGCCGTTTAGAATTTCTAATTTTCCCTGCTGAATATGCACTTTAAAGTCAAACCATCCCTCGGGGGATCCCTGATTATGATGACTAATAATCAAATCGGAGCCTACTATTCCATCAAGAAATAAATCCGTGGGTCGAATTACACGATTAAAATATTTTAGCTTGTTAGAGAGCTGACTGCATACATTATCCATAATTGTAAAAGAGTTCTCCATCCCCACTATCAAATAAATCTCATTGACTTGGGTGCCCCCTCTAAAATTAAAGCCGAGAATTGAATGTTCTTTGTTTTCAAAACTATCAGTTTTAATTGTCCCATCAGCGAGACGCCTTACCGCTATTCTTCCTGGATATTGAACTTCAAGCACTGTTTTGCCAGAAAAAACCTTTTCTCGTTTTAAGCAGATCTGAACAGATGTTAATAATGTATCACCATCTGATTTCGCAATGTGTAGTATTTGAATCTGATTGGAACCTTTTGCATTTAAGATAGAAAATCCAATTAAAAAGAAAATTAGAAATCTGATTCTTAACATAAAACTATTCATGCCTATCCGGTTAAGAGCAACAGCATCTACCCGTTGGGATGGATTTAGCAAATTTCCGCTAATAACACCACAATCCATTGTGGGTATTGGTGCAAACCGGATATCCCCTGAGGCAAATACTTCTAGCGAACGTCGTGATGAGCTGCAGTCCACTGAAACCGGCGTGTGACTCTTGCATGTTTGTGATCGATTTCTCACTTGCTTTCCCCCAAACACCTGCCGCCTTAGACTGTTAGCTCCATCGTCTTTTTCGGGCATTTTATATTATTATTTAGCAATCGTGGGAGTCCAACGAATTACATCGATCTGCATTGAGCGATTTTTGTGAACTCCGTAATACAAACCAATCGTTTTAGCTGTAAGTGAAGCGATAAATGGATGCACATAGGAAAAGGCTGACACGGGACATTTCGAATTAAACATATACGGTGGCTCCAAATATCTTGTCGTTAAGATTCCATTCGAGTCTCGGTGAATAAGAATATAATTATAACACGGGCCAGCATCGGAAAGATCTTCTGTGATAATTACGCCTGAATCATCTGCGGCAAATAATACCTCTTGGGTACCTCTAAATCGTCCTTCGAAAAAATCTTCTTTTGTAATCCCGCTTGTGGCACTTCCAACAATCATCTTTGAAGAGCTATCAATCAAATCGTAAAAATAGGAATCACCTCGACGCGCAAATCTTAAAATAAGTTTTGAGTCAGGAGAAGTACGCTCGTCAGGAACAGCCTGCCCTGGCTGCGAGAAATGAGGAGCATCATATTTTGCTGTAGTGCAGCCTCCAAGAATGGAGAAGGTGAGGGCTGCAAGAAATAAGGAAATCAGGCGCATATATTTTCTGCCGAACGTCTGGAACTGAGCAACACCATGCACGGGCAATCCAATGCAAACAGGCCACCCGGCGTTGCGTGCAGTGCCTTGTTCGTCGATTGCATCACGCCTGTGGCTTCTCATCCTTCGCCTTTCGATTATAGCGCCGAGCGATCAGAAAAACCAAGCCGAGCCAAACGGCAAATCCAAGCGCCATACCAATGCCCACAACTCCAAGGAATCTCCAGAACGAATCAGGGCGCCATAGGATGCCTACCGCCAATGGTAGCCCAATCACGAGAACTATGAAGCCCATCTCCGGAAAACTGTATGGGAATTTACTCATCACTTACGATACGCCTAACGGCCTGAACTGAGAGATCCGCATGATGGCTCCCGCATAGAAAAGTTGGCTACGCTTAGCGTTCGCTCCAGTAATTGGTTAGGCTTTTGGTTCATTGCGATCAGAATTAGATATGAGGTATTGTATAGCAGCGATGACGCCGGAAAATCGCTTCTCACGACCTAGATATCGATCGAGAACATAAAAGAGGTAGTAGTAGAATCGACAGAACGCCCAAATAGTTAAGCATAACAAGACTGCAGTTCTGAATGTTGGCACCTGTATAAAAAGCAACCCCGCAGAGATTACACCGATGATAATGAAAAATAATCCTTTCGCATGGATCAGCCATGGGCGTTTGAGATCGGCAGTAATTTTCATCAATGGATTTTTGACTAACGGCCCAAGCTCAGTGACCGGAGCGTAGGGGAGGTTCGCTGGAGCGCATGGTTAAACGTTTGTGGGTGTTGCAATCGAATTCGATGAAACGGTAAACAGTTTTGCTCTGCTCCAAATGCCGAGAAACTCTGGCCGCCGCAAATACAAGGTTGGTAGATCATCGGATACCTTCGTTGAAAGCGTGCGTTTCAAACAGAGCCGGGTAGGTTGTCCGCAGGACTGGCAAAGCAGCACGCACACTGGCCAAGCATCTGCCGGGATGTGATAGTTGCCATGCCTCTTTTGGCAGTGGGGGCAAAATGGCAAGCCAAGCGGACGCAAATGCAAGAGTCGGTAAAGCGGCCAGCTCAAACCGAAAAGCGCAAGGAGACCACCTGCCAATACCAGTCCATAGATAACGCCGCCGACCTGCGGCGCACCAATGCTTTGGCCAATCTCTGCACCAAAAAAGGCGCCGAAGCCTAGCAGTCCAATAGTCAACAGCAGATGTGCGAGAGTAAAGAGCATCAATGCTGTAACAGTGTGGGTGGGGTGTTAGAAGGTAACGGCCTAAGGAGTACCATGCTAGAGGGACTATTTTGGCATATCTCGTTTTAATCGAGCCTCATCTAACACAATCTTTCCGTCTAGGATAGTTGCATAAACATCAAAATAATTAGGCGAGACTTCCTCTCCTGTGTAATGAAAGCTCAGAGAATGGCTCTCTATTTTATAGAGGAGTAGCGACTCAGGATTGAGGGCAACATTCACCTTTTTTATTTGCCTTCCAAGAACTTCCTCCAAGTTCGGAATGACGCTGCATGAACCATCATCCCGCAAGGCAACCAAGCCCATTCCGTAAATTCCCACACCGTACCGGATATTAAATCCAACTACGGTCGAATCACTGTTCTTAATAGGGCGGCTTTTACCATTTGCATCGCACAGCCTGCCATCAAAGTCCATTCTTACATTGGCTCTTCTGGAACCGTTATCATCCTTCGAAGTAAACCCTATCTCAACAGTTGATCTCTCCAAGTTACCGTTTGGCCGTGTAGTAAATTGGGCAACATTCAACTGATCGGAACCGTACGAGAGGGAGACTAAAAGCAGGTATAGAATGATCGATGTTCTCATAGCAGGTAATATGTTGGGATCATTCTAGTGAAAAACCGCCGGGAAACTTCTCGCCGGTCTTGAAATACAGCCCATCAAAATAGGCACCCATCCCTTGGTCGTAAGAGGGGTTCTTCTGTTCAATCTTTACCATGTGCCCGTCAATAAAAGTGAATGTGATCTCGCATGGTTTGCGATCCTCACCAGGTTGAACGGGTTCCGTGAAAAATGCTTGGTTTCCCGCCATGCGTGCCACCCCCTCGATGTTGCCAGTGTGCGCATTGGGCCCGCGAACGACGGCAATGGAAAAGCGAACTCCCTTGTTCGTCTTCTCAAGATGCAAGTCGCCCCAGAAGAAATCAGAATATACACCGGTGATTCCCGGTGGAACGGCCGTCCCAGTGTAAACGTGCAGAAACTCGATACGGTCCTTGGTAAGATCTGTCATATAACTCCAGTACTCTGGATGCTCGGTTGGTGTTCCTGTCCGTATTCCATTGAACCACAGCAACTCCTCTGCCTTTTGATCCCGGTATTCTATCCAATCTCGTTGCCGCTTTCTCAGTGTCACCAACTGATCCTTGGTCAATGAGAGACACAGAGTCTTGTAACCCGTATTCAGCGTCGCATCAGCCTGTCGGAATTCTTCCCGTGACTGTTGGAGGGACGGTTTGGCTGCCGCATTGGCTGTCGTTACGACAAGCAAACAAATAAAGAGCGTGGCTGCAGCTTTTTCAACAGCTCTCAAGCCCGAACGAATTCCCTTCTGTTCAACCTCTGTTGCAAATGTGGGATTCATCTTGGGAAAAGTACGAAGAGCAACTCTTTGCGGAATTTGTGATAAGGATCCATAATTAAGTCGGGATTGATTCAAGCCATCACTCAGCGGTTGAGGCTGTCGATCGGTTATAGGCAAAGCCGAAAGTGACAAAGCAAGCACATGCAGAACTACCCACCCAAAGACTTAATATTGATTTAGTAGTTTGCATGGTTATCGCGAGCCGGTATTATGTTCGCTTCAGTGATACGATGTTGTGACAATGATTCATAGGTGTGATAGAAAAGCTGCGGTGGGGTATTTGATTTGAAAATTCTGATTTGGCCTATCCTCAGCAACACCTACGATAGCAGTCGTTTATAGAGTAGGACAACGCTCAGAGCTCGTTTTCGGATTGGCTGGATTTTGCGCAATCATTCTTCGTATTCCTGAACATACTAATGTCGCCATCTTTTGAAGAAATTCTCACTCTGTGCATCCGAAAGTGGGCCGAGCAGTTTCAGATTTGAAATCTCTGCATGGCTTCCTGAGACATGAGCGCGATAAGTAGCCAGAAGATGCGTGTACCGATCAGGATCCTCGGTCTGTATGGCTTCTCCAGAAACGAGGCTCACAGTATTCTCATCGTTCCAAGGACCGACGTCATTCTCGCTGTAGCCATCTCCTGGCTGGGGTATCGTCTTTCCAGTGTATTTCCGGTATAACGCGCTTGGGTCAGGCTCGACCATTTCGACCTGGTGGAGCTTCCCGTCATCTGCTTTTCTGAAAAGGAGCAGCTCACTAAGCTTCGTACCATAGTTCAAGAGCAGCGCTACTTTCGTGCTGCTCCGGTTCCAGCTCGCGCAGATAATCACATTACTGAGCTCATTGCGCTGCTCCGGAGCTAACACGAAGCCGAGCTTTTTTCTACTTGGCTGATCTTCGAAGTAGTAATCTCTATCTCCGCTGTCGCTTCGCTCCTCCACTATCGCGATCTGCTTATTTGGCGATACGGATAAGATATTCTCCTCGGCGGCGCAGCAAGTAATCGATGCTGCGAGTACGGCAATCAGAGTGATCTGGTTCTTCATAAGCTAGATGGTGCGGCTGTTTGGTGAAAATCCATTGATCGAATCTGGAATTGGCTTCTGAAGTCACTCGACGATGATCGTAAATGTTCGCTTTTATAGGTCGAAAACGAATGCGTAGTAAGTGGAACCAAAAAGCCCGTAATCTGAGCGCATCTAAACCGCGTTCTGGTTAATATCGTAGAGGACAGGCTCGTGCCAAATCGCATAGTAATTTAGGAGAAAGTCGGTTTATTGTGTCTTAGGTGATGCATGAGTTGCGTCTTACTTCACACTGTATCGAAGGCGAAGATATTTGGCTATGTCAGCGCTATAGTTAGAGTCGGTGAATAAGATACTTCCATCCTCGATTGGAGCGGTGAAGTGCATAACAGTTCCGGCTGACTCGTCGCCCGTAACCAAAACAGGGTATTGATACTTGTGTGTGATCTCTGCAAACACCTTCGCATCCTTCTGAGTCAATACGACTCTGACACCTTTCTTGTCAGCTTCCAAAAGTAAGTCGTTAAGTGCATAGACAGTCAACAGCAACTTGCCGACGTGACCTTGGAGCGTGTGTGGCTTTTTGTCTTTGGTTGGCGGGTCGAAGTGGTTTTCGTAAATTACGAAAAGTGGTGTCTTTGGATCGTTTGGAAGAATGTAGTCTGCAAGTGCCGTTGCTGTGAAAACGAGGACGACTAATGTTGTAATGACTGCTTTCATAGAAAAGTGCGGTTAGCCCTCTTAAAGAGTTATTTCATTTTTGGCTTTTCGATAAAAACAATGTCGAAAGATCTACTTTCTTCTTTATAGGATGCTCAAAATCTACACCGTTAGGGCCAGTTGGGCCAATTCCAAACACCACAGTGTGAGGAGGCTTAACCTCAAATTCAGGTGAAACAACCAGTCCTATAAAATCATCAGCCGAAAGAATTTTGTGATTCGAAACACTGAAGACATAGGCGGTGTCATGCCATGGTGAATGTCCGCCCGAACTTGCCGTAGTGAAAACAACATACTTTGAATCGGGCGTCCATGCAATCTGACAGGGAAGTCGATCGGTGATAGTCCAATTAAAATAGATGTTTTCAACAGTATGGTTAGAATCAGAAGTTATATTGAAAATCACAAATTTCGTTCCGTCCAGATCCTCCCTCCAAATATATTCGGATTCGGGAACCCTGCGCGTTGCAGCTAGAAAAGTATTGTTTGGCGAGTTTGACATCCACATATTGCTGACATCCCCTGCAAAAGCCGAGGTAGCTGCAACGCATAAAAAGAGGAAGAATGTTTTCATGTTCCTAACGTTTGAATATGAACGATACCATTCACGGCATACCCATGCAAACAGGGAGTCCTAATGATGTTCGCTCTAGTGATTGGTTAGTCTTTTCTGAGAATAATTCCATAGTAGATGGCAGCAATGACTATGAGTACCGCATACGATGCAAAATGAGCCATCCATGAAAACCTTCGAATCTCATCCTTCTCTTGGTCTCGCCAGAGCATCCTGCAAATCCAACGTTCTATAAAGACAGACACGAAAAAAGCAGGGATGAGCAAGTATGCAGAAGCGACTGGAATCATCCACTTCAAGTCCTCTTCGTATGGAATCAACCACGGTGCCTGAACTGTAACTGCGTATACTCGCCCCCAAAAACTCTGCAATCCCAATGGAGAATCGCCACCTGAAAAAAATTCGATTCCTGCCAGAAGTATCCAAAGAAGCGGAAACCCAAGTAATGTGGAGGCGAGATTCGCTATGACTATCGCTTTCATCGATCTCCGTGGCTCAAGCCGCATGAGCTTTCTGGCCACGAGGATCTCCACGGCAATCACCGGCACCAAGGCGTAAAGCATTGCCGGGAACTCCAGGAAGAGCATTGGCACTCCAGCGTCTGCGAGAAAAGGGGTCATTTTTTTAGGCTAACGTCTGGAACTGAGCGACACCATGTTCGGTAATCCCATGCAAACCGGCCAACCTAATGGTTGTCGACCTAGTGATAGGTTAGGCATTATTTGTGTATGACGACTTTGTATCCAGGAATTTTTGTGTCCGGTTCGAAGTGTACTGCTTGGCCTGGCGGTAGGTCATCTGGATCAGTCGGTGCATGAAGCTTCCAAACAATGAACTGCACACTTGGCAAGCCTTTGTGGTGGCCAGGGAGTTCCGTAGCCTGCATAAGGACGCCATAAAATCTGAGCTTCACCTTGAGTTCGGCTGCTCTCATGAGTAGAGGGCCCATAATATTCGCTGAATCTTTTGTCGGGCCAATAAGCACGATATCCCCTGTCTTGTTACCTTGTACCGGCTTGTCAGCTTTAAATAAAGCCAAGTCGTCTTTCGTGAACATATCCCCCGTAATCCACTGTCCATATTTGCTGATGTCCTCTGCTGCGACGCCAAGTGATGAGGTGCCGAGGAGAATAACCGAAAAGATGAATGCGCGCATAGCTCTAACAGCCCGAACTGAGCGAAGCGTAAATCGGCTCCCGAATAACAGAGTTGGGGACGCTTAGCCTTCGCTCCAGTGAATGATTAGGCTTTTGGTTCACTGCGATCAGAATTAGATATGAGGTATTGTATAGCATCGATGACGCCGGCAAATCGCTTCTCACGACCTAGATATCGATCGAGAACATAAAAGAGGTAGTAGTAGAATCGACAGAACGCCCAAATAGTTAAGCACAACAAGACTGCAGTTCTGAATGTTGGCACCTGTATAAAAAGCAACCCCGCAGAGATTACACCGATGATAATGAAAAGTAATCCTTTCGCGTGGATCAGCCAGGGGTGTTTGAGATCGCCAGTAATTTTCATCAATAAATGTTTTCTAAACGTCTGGAACTGAGCGACACCATGCTCGGTACACCTATGCAAACCGCCAGACCTAATGGTGTTCGCTTCAGTGATTGGTTCGGCATCTTCTCATAGAGTTTTATTTTTTATTTAAAGCTGATCCAAAAGTTTTTGCAGGCGGATTTGAATTTGAACAAAGAGCACCCCATAGCTTGATTAAATCTTCATTAGTTATATCCGTGGGGGCTTTTGTTGTTGGAATCGCTCGTCCCTTCTCTAAACGATAGGTCATAGACTTCAGTGGAGCGTGTCGGTCCACTCGATATACAATGGTAACCTCTGACGAATCTTTCGACCACTTGGCTCCATAGGCTCCTGCGCCCGTATCTAATTCAGCTATTATCTCCTCCAGTGGACCTATTTTCTTACCTGTTTCTGCTTTAAAAAGATACAAATGAAAATTATCGTAACCCATCTCACCTTCTCCGTGTGCGGTAATGGCAAGCTTGCCATCTGGAGAAATACCATTGCTAATAGTTACATACTCGTCAGGGCCATATTCGTAATTAAATGTGGCCCAAGCAGTCGATGATAAACAAATTAGGAATGCAGCAACGAATCCGATGTGTTTAGTGTGATACATTTTAATGGTATGTTGGGATGTTTGTTATTGGCGGACGGCTGGAACTGAGCGACACCATGCACGGCATACCTATGCAAACCGTCAGACCGAATGGTGTTCGCTCCACTGATTTGTTAGGCATCTCGGTTCGGTTCATTGATTTTAAGCCATAGGAGGAAGGTATCGAGTCGCTGTGTCAGTCCAGCAATTCCGTTGCACTCGCCCGCCACATTGTAGGCGTCCGCTTCTGTTGCCTTGTTCAGCGCGAGAATGTCGAGGCAAGAGGCGTGATCCCATGCACTGAATTGGATGACGTGCTGGATTGTCTCGAACTCTGCACAGAGCGTTCTACCATACTGCTCCTGTCTGAAAAGTTTGATTTGAGTGCCTCCTATCTCATTTCGGTGCAAATCAATCCACTCCGCGACATAATCAGTCGCTTTAGGGGGCTCTTCATTCATATGAGGAGGGTTTTATTGCCTAACGTTCAAGATAAGTGACGACCGAAGGGCGTTCGCTGCATCGCCTGGTTAGCCCTGAATCTGAATTGGTGTTCCATCTGGAACTGCATAATAGATTTCTCTGATTTCTGAGTCTGTAACACCGATGCAGCCTAAGGTCCAGTCAACGAAACGATGAGCGCGGCCCAACCAACCAAGGCCCATGTGAATCCCATGAATCAGAATATCGCCTCCAGGCTTCAGGCCCTGAAGTCTCGCTGCCTCAATCTGAGATGGTAAGGGATAAGATATCTTCAAAGCTAGGTAGCAGGAACTATGTGGATTATGACCTACGATAGAATAAGTTCCTTCGGGTGTCTTCCTATCCCCCTCAAAATTTTTCGGCCCCAAAGGATTTCTTCCCAGGGAAATGGGATAAACTTTTAAGAGAGAATCTCCAGCATACAAATATAATTTCCTCTCAGATTTTTTAACAATAATGAGGGTTGCTTTTGCATTGGTAGGAAGACCCATCTCGGGCCAATGAGCCCACGCCAGAAAGGCTGTAAACCCTGCAATCGCCACGACAAATACGATTCGTTTCATTTTGGGCTAACGGCTGGAACTGAGCGACACCATGCACGATCTACCCATGCAAACCGGCAGACCTAATGGTGTTCGCTCCAGTGATTGATTAGACAGCATCTCCATCGCTCTCAGATATTGCAGATGCATTGTCAAATTGCTCCAATAAATCTTTGGCTTTTTCTGCTTGTTCTTCGGGTACTTGTAATCTTATCGGAACAAGCAGCCGGGCTCCGATCCATGTATTGGCGTTTTCATCCGTGAGTGTTGAATCAATCTCGTTGTCGCTGAGAAACGATTGGATCAATCCTGCCTGAGCCTGATCTGTAAATTCTCTGATTGTAATCATATATCTAGTAATGAGGGGATGTTTTGGTGTCTGTCTAACGTCTGGAACTGAGCGACACCATGCACGGCAAACCTATGCAAACCGACCGACCTAATAGTGTTCGCTCCAGTGATTGCTTAGGTGCGTTTCGTGTCATGGAAGTAATAATAAATCATGGAGCCTGCAAACCAATGAATGCCACCTGTATCAATCGCGATCAACACGATACTGGCGGGTAATATGCCTGTCTGTGAATGAAGACCAATCAATGAGATAGCCACCATCAGTGAGCCAATTATGGGAAATCCTGAAGACCAGTGATATGACTCTCTGGAAAGACCACGCAAGCGATGGATCGGATAGCGGAGAAATGAGAGATAGAAGTTGAGCAGGCAGATAAAAGCCCCCAATCCAAAAATGATCCATGAAAGGATAGCGAGCATATGCACCTAACGATCAAGATCAGCGACGACCGAAGGGCGTTCGCTGCATCGCTTGGTTAGACCTCTTTTCGAGGTGGTTGTGGTGTCTCCTCTGGATAGCAAAATCTCAATATATGAGGTGCACCTTTCAGTAGATAGATTGAAGCTACCAAATACGGAATGCTAATAATAATGTATGTATGGAATTCTGAATGTGGTTTTGTATAATTTTTATCTAGCACAATATAAATCCCATCAATTACCAAATGGAATCCATATAACATAATCAATAGTCCAATGGTTTTTATAATAATGCCGAAGCAATCTCGTGGTTTCATATTTTTGGGGTGATGTTGGTTTGGTCTAACGTATTTTAGGATAGCATGCTATTATATTACAATAATACAGAGTGCTCAAAATGGGATATGATCCGAGTCTAAACACTTGCGGCATGCTGGCTTGATAGTAAAACTCCACTGATTTAAGGGAGGGAAAGGAGGAGAAGGGCCTTTTACGCTGCCGCCCATAGCGGGGGGATCAAGTGCCTGAACCCAGAGCTACTTCATGGGCAATATGAGACGCTTTAGGAAGAATGGAAAGGGGAAAGTTGTGACATCGTGGGACATTCAAGAACAGCGTCTTATTCAACATTGATACCGGCCCAAGTTGTTCCGGACATCATTTGCAAACGGAAATGATCTGAGTGAATTCGCCGTGATCACTCACGTCATCAAAACAGGGTTATTGCCAAGATTCCCAGGTGATGAAGTTACTGTCCTGACGAGGGCAGCCCGACGAAAGGACTCTGGGGGGCAACTTCAGCACATCCCAGAACCACGATAATCGAATTTTCAAATAGAGGATTGGAGGCGTCCTTAACGACACAACTTGAAAATACGTTTGGGCAGTACCGGCGGAGATTTGTTTCCTTCCTCACCAAAACCGAACCGGGAGTGAACGGTGTATCTTGGTGTATGACACTTCATTCATGGATCAAACTCGAAAATAACTACTCCGCAAGCGCCTACCCGGAATTCCTGCTCCGCTCTTGGTGCAAAATATTCCTCCGAGACTTCTTAGAGCAAGGAGATCAGGGCGACCTCTTGGACGCAAAGATAAAGGCCGACCGACTCACCGGCCTCAGGTGCTATCCGTTAGAACTCATGCTCAGCGGCCTCTGCTCTCGCCCTGACATGAGTGAGGAGGTGATTCCCACCTGCGCTAGGCTGATTGCCCTTATCGGGTTGCAGTTTTCAGATGAACCCGAAGATGCAAGAAAGCATATAGATGAACTGAACGGGCACTGGCCAAACCTTAATGAAAATCTCTCCTGGATCGTGCCCGAAACTCCGGTTGAATCATTTAGCTTTTATCGTTGGACTGCCGTCCGACCTCGCATTCGAATCAAGGCTTCCTCGTTGGCTGAAGAGAAAGTGGCCACCAAAGTACCGTTTGAAACACTGCTTGCTGCGTGTCGCAGTAAATCACAGCGGCTGGCATTGGAGAAAATCGCTTCGATCGCCGAGGCGGTTGAGGATCATCGCGGAACTGCAGCAGGCTTTGAATTAAGAAGGGCCATGCTGCTTATCGGTCCTAGTGGCTCCGGCAAATCCTGGATCGCCTCCAAAGTTCTACCAAAATTGTTGGGTTTACAGAGCTATGAGACAACCGTTGCAGCCTGGAGCGTTCGCAATGCAAAAAGCGACCATTGGACTATCCCAAAAATCCTGCAGGTGCTGGACAATGGGCCAGCCGTGATAGCCATCGATGAATGCGACAAGATCCGTTCAAATCCCACTGAATCGTCCGGTAACTGGTACCGGGGATGTCAGGACGAGATAATGGGCTTAGCGACAGGATCACTAAACGATTTCAACATCACGCCGACGCAATTGGCTAACCTGAAAAAGTCGTGGATTGTGTTTGGGGGCGCATTTCAAGATCTCTACGCCAAGCACATAACCGATCCCAACGATGTAAATCAAATCGAAACGCTTTCTTTGACCTACCAGGAGGTGGAGGCTGAGGGGTGGTTGCCCACTGAGCTTCTGAACCGGATGGGCGAGATGATCGAGATTGCTCCTCCTTCTCTGTCAGAAATCCGCTCTGCCATGTTGACGGTGGAAATCGATGTCGGGATTTCCGTACCTGAAAAGTATCGCGAGGAGGCAGCTACTAGGGTTGTGCTTTCACGCAAGGGGTTCAGAGGTATTGAGGATTATGCGATGCGCTGTGCTCGATATTCCACGCTGGTAAAAAAGAGGGACAAAAAGAATAGCCGAGGGGGAGGGGGGACAAGGAATCCGTAAGGGGCGATTCGGAAGCCCTTAAGCCGCATCTAATTCTCCTATTCTCACACTTATTTTCCAAAATCATGAATTTCGATAACCCAACTCTCTGGCCTGCCGGAACCGCGGTCCGTATGGTCAAACTTGCTGCGGTCGATGATCCGCAGCATCAGACGTGCTCCTGGGATAAATGGAAACCTGGACAACAAAATGAAGGAGCTCCACCAGTAGATTACGAACTGAGGGGGTTTTTAATCGAACCGCTTGAAATCGGGAAACCTATCATCGTTGCGCGTACTCATCGCAATGGGGTCCAGGTAATGGGAACCTTTGTTTCCACACCGGTGAGGGAGTTCAAAAACGGGGCGGCCATCACGATGAATTCTATCTATTTCATCAGCCGCGATGAGCAGGGTTCAGATGTCTGAAACATTGCCCTCTTGAGCAACGATATTGGGGAGTCCGTCCAGAGGAGCTGTCACCAACACGATCCGTTGAGTCAGGTGAAGATTCGGCTCAACTGAGGATTCGTCTTGGGTGAGGAGAAATTGATTGAATCTGACGGGATGTTGTTTCAACCGACTTTACGCTGGATCATCCATGCATCGACCTCGTCTGACAAAAGCCGAACATCCCCGCCCGGTAATCGATAAAATGGGCAGCCATTTTCTTTCAAGTAGGTGCGCAGGGTTCGTTCCGAAATATTAAGACGCTCGGCTTCCTGATCGATGCATTGGTAAGCCGGTGGGGCAAGGAAAGGCTGTGGCTTCAGCATGCCACTTAGGGCTGAAAGCGGAATATCAAGTTCCAGTTTTCCAGCGATGACGATCATGGAAAATCCCTCTTGGAGAGGAATGCTCATGCGCACACCTTTGCGCGCTTGAGCTCCGATTGATTTTCCAAGTACCTCCTCCATTGTATTGAGGGATTAGGATGGTCAGGCATTTGCGTCAAGGGATCCGGGCAAAATACTTGATGGGGCCCCTAAGATTTTTGAAAACCCAAAAAAACCCAAAATTTCTTTGCATGCTGGCCGTATCTTGCTTCCGCGATTTGCCTAGGAAGATCCTTGCAACCTGCTGTTTGACGGCAATTTGCGGAGTTTTGCGGAAAAATGAAGTGGCGACCCTAACGGGATTCGAACCCGTGTTACTCCCGTGAAAGGGGAGTGTCCTAGGCCACTGGACGATAGGGTCAAACGGGTGGACACTATCCACTACCTGATGCGAAGGTTCAAGCTGTATCCTCAGGAATATTCACTTCCCTTGACTCGTCGCTCTGCACGGTGAAGATAGGGGGATGTCCTCAGATTACCAAAGTGTGGATCTTCTCCGTCGCATGCGACGCAATCGTGCCACCCCGGCTCTTCGCTCACTGGTGCGCGAGACAGTGCTCCACCGGGAGGATCTGATTCAGCCGCTCTTCGTGCGCTCCGGTAACGGCGATTCGGAACCCGTGGAGTCGATGCCCGGCGTGTTGCGTCATTCTGTGACCTCGCTGGTGGAAGAGTGTCAGAAATTGGAAGATCTCGGAATACCTGCCGTCGCACTTTTCCCCTGTATTGAGCCATCAAAAAAGGATCGGGTCGGCACTCATGCCTGTGATTCAGGGAATGTTTTGTATGCTGCAATTCGTTCGGTGAAGGCTACCTGTCCAGAGTTGGCGATCATTGCCGACGTGGCGCTCGATCCCTATACAAACCACGGTCATGACGGATTGCTGGATGAAAGCGGCGGCGTGGAAAATGACTCGACAGTCGAAGCCCTCTGTCGTCTTGCCCTTGCTCAGGC
>Ga0302198_10002908_pt1 | contig 17606 bp, 8 predicted proteins | sample II_Bog_N2_2_FD_193521 | JGI IMG/M metagenome (GOLD analysis project Ga0302198, IMG submission 193521) | Peat permafrost microbial communities from Stordalen Mire near Abisko, Sweden - II_Bog_N2_2 | ecosystem: Environmental > Terrestrial > Soil > Wetlands > Peat | place: Sweden: Abisko, Stordalen... | reverse complement strand
ATCAAGTCCCGGCTTGAAATAGTTGTAGGTAACGTCATCGGATTGCTGATCGCAAGGTACGCCGGGCACGTTGCTTACATTGCAGGTGGGCATCTCAGATAGAAACTTCAGCGCAATGGGATTGGGGCTGGCGATCTTGTTGCCGGCTACAGGCTGGCGTGTCCCCGCAAGAGGGCCGCTGGCAATATCGGGCTGCGTTGGGTCGTAGATGGTAAAGCCATCGGCTGAAAAGTCGCCCGTACGCTCCGCGCTGGTCGGAACCGTGAAGTAGTTTGACCCGTCGAAAGATTCCTGTTGCGTTGCTTCGTAGTCCGCGAAGAAGAAAAGCTTGTTGTGCAGAATGGGACCGCCGAATGCACCGCCTTCCTGATAGCGATGGAATGATGGCGACGTATTGGGCGTTCCCGCATTAATCTGGCTCTGCTTATTGAAGTATTCATTGGCCGCAAGAACATCGGGACGGAAGACGCCGAACGCATCCCCGTGAAACTGGTTGGTACCGGACTTGGTCACCAGGCTGATCACGCCGGCACCGCCGCTTTGGTAAGAAGCGGGCGTATTCTGCGTCTCGACACGGGTTTCTTCCACCCCGTCTTCTGGAATTTCGAGCGCGGGAATGATTGCTCCCGCGTTGTTTTCAGCAATGCCGATCGGGCTCCCATCCACCATGTAATAGACCGAGCCCACAATGGCGCCGTTGATGGTGTATGACGAGACATCCACACCCGGGCGACCACTCGAGATGTTTTCGATGGCAAACGAACTGGACGAGTTGGGCGCGCCGTTTGCAGGCGTAACGCCCGGGCTCAACTGCACCAGGTCGAACACATTGCGTGTGAGCAGTGGAACTCGGTCAATGGTTTCTGCAGTAATGAGTTGGCCAACAGTAGAGTTGCTGGGCTCCACCAGGTCGACTGCCGCGTTAACGGTGACAACCTCGGAGGTTGCGCCGACGCGCAATGCGATGTTGACCACGGTCATCTGGTCGACGGTCACGGTGATGTTGTTCTGGGCTGTCGTTTCAAAGCCTTTGTGACTAGCGGTGATCTGGTATTGCCCGGGATTAAGCGAAACAAATGTATATAGCCCTGCCGCAGTGGCCTCGGCATGCTCAGTCAATCCGGTGTCGTGATTGGTAAGCGTCACGCTGGCGCCGGGAACCACTGCGCCACCGGGATCGGTGACCGTTCCGTTAATGCTCCCGCGTCCGGCCTGCGCCCGCGCAGTGGTTGCGGCGAACAGTAGATACAGCGAACAACACAGGGAGAAACGGAGAAGAGCGGAAGGTGAAATCTTGATCATTTTGGCCACCTCTCAATGAATTTGTTGACATTCAAACGTTTGAATAGTAGAAAGCCAATGTAGGATCAATCGAGTCGGCTGTCAAGGGAAAAATCTGATTTATCGATTTAGGTCCGCCTTGGCGCCCCATGTGTTGTAGTGGCGAGCATCGGCGAGCCCTGCAAAATTCACGCGATGAGAACTGAGAGGTAACAAGTTGGCCCAGCGCAAATCCGGACACGTAACGCTGATGGATGTGGCGCGCGCATGCGGCTTCTCAGTGTCGACGGTGTCGATCGTGCTGAGCGAGGCGCCCCTGTCTCAGAACGTTGCCGAGAAGACGCGGCAGGATATTCGCGCCATGGCGCAGAAGCTCGGATATCATCCGGACGCATTCGCGCGGTCGCTGCGCCGTCGTCGCAGCCAAACCATTGGCGTGCTGGCTTATGACCTTTCCGATCCGTATTGCATACCCATCGTCCGAGGCATCCAGGAAGGATTGCGGCCAGCCAGCTATCTGCCGCTGCTGATGGATGCGCAGACGCAGCGCGGACTCTTCGACAGTTACCTCGAGATGACGCTGGAGCGACGCGCGGAAGGCGTCATCGTAATTGCAAGTTGGGTGTTCGATGAAACCAACCTGCTGAGCGATATTCAGAAGAACAACGTGCCGATCGTGATTGTGGGCCGCGATTTGACTGAGCGCAAAGTCAGCTCGATTCTTGTGGACAACGAGACGGGCGGGACTTTGGCGATGCGCCATCTATATGAATTGGGCCATAGAAAGATTGCCGTGATCCGCGGACCTGAAGAGATGTTTGACAGTGAGCCGCGCTGGGCGGGCGTGCAGAGTGAGGCGCAAGCAGTTGGCTTGAAGATCGATCCGCGGCTGGTCTTCCAGTTGCCGAATCTTGTCGATCCCACATCGGGTTTTGAAGGCGGACTGGATTGCGCGAGGCGGCTGCTTGCCAGCGGGCGCGCGTTCACCGCAGTATTGGCCTTTGACGATTTGACGGCGCTGGGCGTAGTGCGCGGGTTGCTGGGCGCCGGTGTGCGCGTGCCGCAGGACTGCTCAGTTTTGGGATTTGACGACGTATTGCCCGCTTCCGTGGCGACGCCCGCCATTACGACGATCCGCCAGCCACTCAAGGAGATGGGATGGTTGTCCGCGCAGTGGGTGGTGGATGCAATAGAGGCGCGCGAGCAGCGAAGGGAACCGATCGCGCGTTTGCATCGGGCGCAGCCTGAATTGGTTGTACGCATGTCATCGATAGCGCCGGCTAAGCGTGCAAAGTCGGCGCGGGCCAGGGCTTGAAGCAGATTTCGCAAGTGGAAGACTTTAGCTGTTACACGGGGCTGTACCACGGGAAGAGGGATTGCCGATGCTCATACTGAAACGAATCCTGTTTTGTTATTTGACAATGACGTCCATGGCGAGCGCGTTGTTTGCTGGAACCGTGACGCCACTCCGTGAAGGCTGGCAGTTGCAATCCGCTTGCAAGCTTCAGGCCACCGGAGATGCGATTGCGACCGATGCGTTCAAGCCGGATGGCTGGCTGAAGACAACGGTTCCCAGCACGGTATTGGCTGCGCAGGCTGCTGCGGGCGCGGTTCCCGATCCCTATTACGGCTTGAACCTGCGTACGATTCCGGGAACGACATACGCGATTGGCGAGATCTTTGCGAACAAGCCGATGGATCCAGATAGCCCCTATCACTGCGGTTGGTGGTATCGCACGCAGTTCACAGCGCCGACAACCATGCACGCAGGCGAGCGCCAATGGCTGCATTTCGGCGGGATTAACTACCGCGGCGAAGTGTGGCTGAATGGACAAAAAATAGCGGACTCAACCAAGGTTGCAGGCGCGTACCGCACTTACGACTTCGATGTTACGGATGCCTTGAAGCCGGGCAAGCTGAATGTGCTGGCAGTCGAGACGTTTGCTCCGACGGAAAAAGATCTGGGCATCAATTGGGTCGATTGGAATCCTTGTCCGCCGGATAAGGATATGGGCTTGTGGGGCGCTGTGGACCTGGTTAGTACAGGCACCGTGACGCTGGGCTCGCCGATGGCGGTGACGCACTTTACTGACTCGTCATTGACCACTGCGGAGTTGACCGTTTACGCGGAGCTTCACAACTCGAGCGATCGCCCTGTGAAGGGTGTCGTCGGGGGTTCTGCGGCCGGCGTGAAGCTTGAGCAGCCCGTGGAGCTTGCCGCGCATGAAGACCGTACGGTGATATTTACTCCCGAACAGTTTGCGCAACTGAAGCTTCGCAATCCAAAGCCATGGTGGCCGCGTCAGATGGGCGAGCCGCACATGGAACGGCTCACCCTGACATTCCACGAACAAGGGGAAGTGACAGACGAACAGAGTGTTGATTTCGGCATTCGTGAGATCACCTCTGAACTCACGCCTACGGGAGCGCGGCTGTTCAGCGTGAATGGGAAGCCGATTCTGATTCGCGGCGCCGGCTGGTCACAGGACATGTTACTGCGTACCGATGCGCATCGCTTGCGCGACCAGTTTCATCTTGTGGAAGACATGAACCTCAACACCATTCGCCTCGAAGGCAAGCTGGAGACCGAAGAATTCTTCCACCTGGCCGATGAGGATGGAATTCTGGTGATGCTCGGATGGTGCTGCTGCGACCACTGGGAACACTGGAAGGATTGGACGGCGGAAGACCTGACCATTGCCACCGCATCGCTGCGCTCCCAAATGCTGCGCCTGCGTCACCACGCGAGTGTGCTGGTGTGGCTCAACGGCAGTGACAACGCGCCGCCCGCAAATGTGGAGCGCGCCTACCTCGACGTCGAAGCCGACACGCACTGGCCCAATCCGATTCTTTCTGCTGCGTCATCGCAGACCACACCAGGCGGTGGATTGAACGGCGTAAAGATGACCGGGCCCTACGATTACGTCGCACCCAGCTACTGGTACGTAGATAAGCAGAATGGCGGGGCATACGGATTCAACACGGAGACGAGCCCGGGGCCTGCGATTCCGTCGCTGGCAAGCCGGCAGAAGTTTCTTCCCGATCCCCAAGCATGGCCACCCACAGCAACATGGAGCTACCACTTCGGCAGCGGTGAATTCGCAAATCTGAAGGTGATGGATTCAGCGATGGCTGCAGTATATGCCAAGCCGCAATCGGCTGCGGACTACGAGCGCATTTCATCGGCCATGGAGTACGACTCCGAGCGCGCAATGTACGAGGCATACAGTAGGAATAAGTATGTATCGACAGGCGTAATTCAGTGGATGTTGAACAACGCCTGGCCTTCCATGATCTGGCACCTTTACGACTACTATCTCGAAGCAGGCGCCGGCTACTTCGGAACCAAAAAGGCATGCGAACCGTTGCATATTCAGTACTCGTATGACGACCGATCGGTTGTGGTCGTGAACAGCACCTACGATCGCGTCACCGGGCTGCATGCAAGCGCGCATGTGCATAATGTGGCATGGAAGGAGCTATACACAGAAGAGGCGTCAGTGGATGCGGGAGTAGACAGTTCGCAAATTGTGTTTTCGCTTCCTGAGAGCCTGTACACCGATGCAGAGCGAACCTTCTTCATCGACCTGACTTTGACTGACCGAGCTGGCAAGGTAGTCAGCCGCAACTTCTACTGGGTGCCCGGCACGCTGACCACATTTGACTTCCCGAAGACCGACTACACACATACGCCCGCATCGCGGCACGAGGATTTGACCGCACTCGCAAACTTACCGGCCGCAAAGCTGGTTGCGCGTGCGGAGATGACGAAGACCGCACGCGGCAGAGAAGTCCGTGTGGAACTTGAGAACCCCAGCACAGCGCTGGCGTTCCAGGTAAGTACGGCGATGCGCACCAAAACAGGCGGACTGATTGCGCCCGTCATCTGGTCCGACAACTGGATCGCGCTTATTCCTGGCGAGAAGCGTGAACTGACAGCCATCCTGCCCGACGATGCGGCAGATACGCCGGTAGTCGAGATCGGCAGTTGGAATGCAGGGTCGCAAACAGTTGCGATTGTGGCGCACTAAAACTTCCAGACCTGAGGACACGTATGGCAGACGCGCAGGCAAACTCGCAACCAAAACCCGCCAGCCTGAATCGCACGCTTGGCCTTTGGAACCTGATCATCATCGGCATGGTCATCATTCAGCCGACGGCGCCCATGGGCATCTACGGCGTCATCAGCAACAAGGCGCATGGGCACGTAGTGACCGCGATTCTGATCGCGATGGTGGCCATGCTGTTCACCGCCATCAGCTATGGACGCATGGCGAGAATCTATCCCAGCGCAGGGTCCGCTTATACATACGTCGGCCAGGAAATGCATTCCGCACTTGGCTACGTGGTCGGTTGGGGCATGGTAATGGATTACCTGATCAACCCCCTCATCTGCACAGCGTTCTGCGCGCAGGCAGCGATGAATATCCTGCCCGGCCTCTCGTTTTATGTGTGGATCGTATTCTTCGCAGCGTTCTTTACATGGACCAACCTTCGCGGTATCAAGACGTCAGCGCGTATGAATGAGGCGCTGTGCGCGGGCATGGTCGTTGTGGTAGCGCTGTTCCTTGCTGCGGTAGTGCGTGCCGTGTGGGGCGTGCAACACGATCCGGGATACTTCACGCATCCCTTCTACGAGGCAGGCAGCTTTCATCCTTCCAGCATCTTTGCCGGCACGTCCGTAGCGGTGCTTACATATATCGGCTTTGACGCGGTCTCAACGTTTTCTGAAGAGGTGGAGAACCCGCGCCGCAACATCATGCTGGCCACGGTGCTGGTATGCCTGATCACTGGAGTATTGTCCGGTGTGGAAGTCTATGCGGCGCAACTCATCTGGGGATCGAAGGAATTCACCGGCGACGATGTTGTTTCAGCCTTCGCAATCATTTCGCGCCAAGCTGGCGGCGCGATCCTGTTTCAAATCGTCAACTTCACACTTCTGGTTGCCAACATGGGTTCCGGTATGGGATCGCAACTTGCAGCCGGACGATTGCTCTACGGCATGGGCCGCGGGAACGCTCTACCCAAGTCGTTCTTTGGAGCCATCGAGCCGAAGCGTCGAATCCCACGCAACAACATTATCGCTGTCGGCGGATTCGCGCTCGTCGGCGCCGGACTGCTCCAGTTCTTCAGTGACAAGCTTGGCGGAGGCGCATACGAAATCGGCGCGGAGTGCCTCAACTTCGGCGCGTTCGTTGCCTTCATGGGCGTGAATGCGGCAGCATTTGTACATCACCTCCGCGGAGAGAAGAGCGGCAACGTTGGCGCGTACATTGTTCCGGCCCTGGGCTTCCTCATCTGCGGATTCATCTGGGTGCATCTCAGCCAACCTGCGTTGGTGCTGGGCGCTGTTTGGATGATTGCAGGCATTGCCTACGGAGCGGTACGCACGCGCGGATTTCGGTCCGAACTGGTGACGTTCGAAGTACCTTCCGACGTAGCTTAAGGATCCAATCATGGCCACGGATTAAACCTGCGCAACGTGACCCCGGAATTCATCAAGGCCTCCAACCTCGATGAATTCCGGGCGCCACGTCAGGGTGCGCTGGAACATCCGCATCGCTACTGTTCCGTATAAACGTAGTCGTTGAACTGCCACACTCCGTTGATCTTTGAGTACAACCTTGCGTAAACCTTCACTCCGTTTGCGGGCAGGCTGGGCACGTTCGCGGAAGTTGCCCCGCCCTTGTAAAGGAACAGGTCGCTCGCTCCAGGCGATACGGCACTCAGGTTGAGTTGGTAGAGACTAACCCCAGTGCCGGCGCTCCACTGGAAAGCCACATTGCTCGTGCCCAGCAAGGTGCTCAACCCCGGCGTGGGCGATGTTAGCATTGCCGGCGTCGGCGTACCGCTCTCGGTATAGACGTAGTCGTTATACTGCCAGGAACCGTGGATCTTTGAATAGAGCCTTGCATATACCGTTACTGCGTTATCGGGCAGGCTGGACACGTTCGCGGAAGTTGCCGCACCCTTGTAGAAGAACAGGTCGCTTGAGCCAGGGGCTGTCGTGCCGAGGTTGAGCTGGTACAGGGTGACTGCGGTCCCGGTAGACCACTGGAATTCCACACTGCTCGTGCCCAGCAAAGTGCTTGAGCCAGGAGTGGGAGATGTCAAGGCAGCCGGAGTCGGTATGCCGCTTTCGGTATAGACGTAGTCGTTATACTGCCAGGCTCCGTTGATCCTTGAATAGAGCCTTGCGTAAACCGTTACGGCGTTTGAGGGCAGGCTGGGCACATTTGCAGAAGTTGCCGCGCCTTTGTATAGCAGCAGCTCACTTCCACCCGGCGCAATTGCGCTCAGGTTAAGCTGGTACAGGCTCACTCCGGTTCCGGCATTCCATTGGAAGGTCACATTGCTGGTGGCGAGCACAGTGCTCACTCCCGGCGTGGGAGAAGTGAGCGCAGCCGGTACGGGTGTCCCCGACTCCAGGTAGGTATAGTCGAGGTATTGCCAGCCGCCATTGATATATGAATACAGCCTTGCATAGACGGTAATCCCGTTGGACGGCAGCGAGGCCACGGTTACGGAAGTCGTCGTGACGTGGCCCGACGTATAAACATTGCTCGATCCTGGTCCGGTAGTCCCAAGATAAAGGTCGTACGACGAGACCCCGGTGCCGGTAGTCCAGTTGAAGGTCGCATTGGTTCCCAGCACAGTACCCACGTTCGGTGTGGGATTCGTGAGCACGGCCAGGCTTTGTGTGGCAGTGCCCTGCAGTTGAACGCTTTGGGTTGCGTAATTCGGCGCGACTGCGTTCAGGCTGTTATCCGTTAGCGTGAGCGCTCCGGAAATGTTTCCGGCGGATACCGGCGTAAAGCTCACCGGCAGCACACAAGATGCGCCAACTGCCAGTGTCCCCGGCTGAGAAGAGCCGGCGGAGACAACCGGGCATTCCGATGGGTCGCCACTTACAAGATTGAAATTCGTTCCGATACTTGGATCGTTGCCTGAAATTGGAATCGGGAAGGAAAGCGCAGCGTTCCCATCGTTCGCAAGCGTCACCATTTTGGGGCTATCGGCACTGGTTGTTCCTACGGCGGTGCTGGCGAAATTCAAAGCTGGCGCATCGACACGGTCGATCTTTTTTACCGTACCGGAACCATACTCGGAGAAATAGAGATTTCCGCTGCCATCCAACGCAACAGCGTATGGACTGGCGAGGCCGCTTGCAAGGGTAGTGCGCGCCCCGCCGGGTGCAACCTCCACCAGCTCTCCACTTCCGTACACGGCGACATACACATTACCGGCCGCATCCACGGCCACGCCCGATGGGCCTCCTAATCCGGAGATCGTCGATTGCGTTCCAGATGGCGCGACAACATAAACATTCCCAGCGGCGTAATCGGCAATGTACACATTCCCGCCTGCATCCACGGCGAGGCCTCGCGGCGCATTCAATCCAGTACCTACGCTTGTCTGTATCCCGGCCGGCGTCACCTTCATGACCTTGCCCAAATTTGGTTCGCTGATGTAAAGATTCCCAGCCCCATCAATCGCTAGATCGTTCGGGTTCGTCAGGCCGCTGATGTTCAAATTGGTTTGAGCACCTGTTACTTTTGCAATTTCATAAACAGAGCCACTATCGGCGACAAAGATATTCCCTGCGCCATCCTCTGCCACACCAGTGGGATTTACAAAGCCGCTGCCAACCTGCGATTGCCCTCCTCCCGGCGCGTTCAGCAGAACATCCTTTGTTCCGGAGTTGGCGACAATGATATTGCCAGAGGCGTCCACCGTCACGCCAAGAGGTGCATCCATTCCGGTGATCAACGGGGCCGGTGAGCCGCCATCAAATCCCACCAAAGGCGACACCCCCGTGCCCTGCACGTAGCCGGTGGCGAATGGGGTCCCGCTGCCATCGCTGAGAACTACCGCGCCCGCTCTTGTACCAGGAGCAGCCGGCGTCAGGGACACGTCAACATTGCAGGCGTAACCGACGGGGTAGGTCTGGTTCGAATAGCAGGTTCCCAAATAGGAATCGGTAAACTCGGTGTTCGGCACGCCGTCTGTATCTATCGAATAACTTCCCAAGGTACCTGCAGTGTCGAACGTAAAGTACATCGAGACAGGGTAAGCGGTTGTCCCAACGGGCACCTGGCCGAAGTTCGCGCCAGACATCGACTCCTCAATCAGGTTGAAGGTGTAAAGGTCGTCGAAGAAGAGGTCGCCGTTCGCATCGACAGCGAGCCCCGCCGCATCGAAATATCCGTAGGGTGTCGGAATGGCGTTATCGTCGGTCGGAATGTAGCTGGAGGTGAAACCGCCGCTCCCGTTTGGTGTCAGCTTGACGATGGATCCTGGATATCCAGCTATGTAAAGGTTGTTTTGGGAATCCACAGCCATCGCACCGCCGCCGCTATAAATCTGCATTGTGGTGTAGCCTCCGCCTGCCAGCGGCGTGTCCTCAAATATCTCATTCTCCCATCCGTCGTTGAGAAAGAGGTCGCCATTTCCGTCGACCGCGATTCCGTAGATGTGGCTGGTCGGGGCAGGAAGAAAGCTCTGGGTATAGACGCCCCCCGATAACGTCTCTTTGAAAATCGAGCCAACAAAACTGTTGTTGGTTTCGGTACCGTACACATTGCCCTGCTTATCCACCGCAACGGAAACTGCGTCATACAGTCCGCTGCCGATGGTCGATTGGGTATACCCGCCGCTTCCATTCGGAGTTTCCTTGAAGAGGGTGGTAGCAAAGATATCCGTGATGTATACGTTCCCGCTTGCATCCACCGCAACGCCGTAGGGTTGACTGAACCCCGTGCCGACCGTGCTTTGAATCAATCCGCCATTGGACGGCGTGAGCTTCACTACCCGGTGATTGTAGGCATCGGCGACATAGATATTTTCGTTCGCATCCACTGCGACGGACTGGGGCCAGTCCAGAGCGCTGGACAAATTGAGGACGATTTGTGTCTGGCTCAAATGCGCAGTCTGCGCCGAAGCGGAGAAGGTGCAAACTGCTCCGGACGCAAGAAGCATTGTTGCAAGTGGAACCAGCCGCGCCGCGGCGATGCAGCATTTTGAAACGAACGACACGGTAAGAGCACGCGCCGCCGTCAGCAAACCAGAACTCGCGGAAGCAGATAAACGCTGGGTGAAAATCATGACACTCCTCTGGACCCCAGCGATCTTTTCACCTCCGCGGGGACGCACTAATCTGTTGTCCAGAGAGCGCTGCGATTGTGACCGAGCGGCGTCAGATTTTTTGCGTTGTACATCTGATAAACAGGCGTCCGGACGAGATCCGCAACACGTCGAAGACGCGAACTCAGCATACTTTTATCGCAGCGTCAGGCTAGCCGGCGGACCGCCGGTAGAATGCAGAGCACTACTCCCAGGCACCCGACCCAACAAAGCCCGACCAATACCACGGATGCGTGCTCTTGCCAGCGGCGCGCCGTTCGAGCAGAAGCTTCCGCGATGCATTCCACACCGCATCCGCTGTTGTCGCATGACGGCCCATTCGCTCGGTATACATCTCATGCATGAAGTCTCGCGTCGTGGTGTCGTCCACCGGCCACAGCGCCATCACCACGCTGCGCGCGCCAGCCACACGAAATGCCCGCTCAAGGCCCAGTACACCCTCGCCGTCGTGCAATTCTCCGTTGCCCGTGTTACAGGCAGAAAGCACTGCCCAATCCAATCCATTCAAATCGAGAGAAGCAATCTGCTGCGCAGTCAGAAGGGCCGACTCGTGCCCCTGGTTGGCGCCTGCGAATACCAGCCCCGAATGCAGCAATGGATTGCCGTCCCCGCAACTCTTGTCGAGCAGAAACGCGTGCGTTGCCACGTGCAAAACGCGGCTGCGCGGCGCTTCCTCCAAAAACCTCGCTCGCGTCGCATCGCCGCCAACAATCAATGCCGAAGGTTCGCTCTTGTTCCAATGTTTCCAGGTTGACGCAACGTCGTTGATCTCCTCGGCGGTCCCAGGCAACGGATGGAATTCCAGCTTGCGAAACTCATCGCAGGAGATATCGCCATCGCGCAAAGGCGATGCGGGAAGTGTATTGGCGGCCAGATCGAAACGGGGGCTGCCAATCGCCACTAACCCAGCTTTCGTCGAAGGGTTTTCTGTAGAAACCAAATCGCGCTCGCTTGAGAGGATATGAATCACAGGCGCGTGTTCAATCAGGTACCCGTTGCCTTCAGGAAGGCTGCCGAAGGGAATCAGATTCAGCATGCCATCCGGAACAACAAGAGCCAGCTTGGCGTTCACCAATTCGGGCCGCAGCTTATCCCAGATTCGCTTGCGAAGCTCCGCGCCGGCTTCGCGATACGCTCGCTCGTTTCGCACGCTGCCGACACCTCCTCCGCCTGCTTCATCGGTGGCGCTCGCCCGCATGCGGGTTACAAGATCCTCAATAGTCTTTGCGTCCCCCAGGTCAAATACACCAATGCGGTCTGAGTCCGGATGAAGGACAAAGGCCAGAAACGAAGGAATGTCTTTCCGCCCAGGATCCACTGCCTCAACCGCACGACGCATGAACTCCACATACGAGATCAGAACTGAGCGGGCAGGCAGACCGCGCCGCATCTCCTCCAGCCGCACCGCCGTTGCCCGATTGTCGCTGCGGAATGACGCGCTTCGTTCAGCCAGTGTCCGCTCAATCTTCTCCATTCGTTCTGTGGCCTGGCTCATCGCTTCAGTCGCGCCGGTCTTCCCCTGTGCGGTCTTTTCCAAACCCAGCAAATCGGCCCGCGCCTGGTTCAGGTCCGCAAGCAAATGCGCTATCTCCGGATCGTTGTTCGCATTCAGATTCTTCTGCCGCCGCGCCATCTCGTCGGCAACCAGCGCCCGCGAACGCACCACCTCTTGGTAAATCTCGGCCGACGCCATCTCCGGGTGGCGCGCGAGCACCGACAGCGCTGTACCCAACCCGTGCGAACGAATCCGCTCATAAGCCAATGCCTGCCGTTCAGGCAGAGTGCGAGCCTGAAGCACAAAGCTCTCGCGCCCCATCCTCTCAGCCAATAGTCCCTCGTCAATCGCTCGCGTGAGGCTCCCGCCAGCGGCGAGTGAACGTGAGAAATCAGCATGCGTGTTTGCCTGCGTGTCAATCGTATCGCTCTTATTGGTGAGGGCCGTTTCATAAGTCTTCCATGCCAATGCAAACTGGCCCGTTCGGCTATAAACACTGGCCAGGTTCGCAGTAATGGAGAGAACCCGCGGGCTGTCCGGCCCAAAGTCCTTGCTGGCTCGTTCAATTGCCCGATTCAAATGAACAATGGCATTGGGAAAATCATCGAGACGCATAAAGTGCGTGGCAGCATTATTCTCCATAATTCCAATGATCGGGTCGTCGGGACGCGCGCGCAGACCCGCCGCAAGACCCTCCAGAACCGAGGCTCCCGCGCCTGGAATATCGCCCATTCGCCGTTGCAGGTCGGCGTAGTTGTTCAGTGTCACAGCCAGGTCCCAATCGTGATCAGGTCCGGGCTTTCGTTCCACGGCGATTGCAATCAGATCCGCGCGCTGCGCGCATGGGTAATCGCCCAAATACATGCACACGTAGGCTAATTCGTCCGCTGAATTGATGCCCTCTTCCGACTCCGGAAATTCCTTCTGGGAGATCTCCAAAGCACGTTCGGCCAGTGGGCGGCCCTCAGCGCCCCGGCTCAACGCAACATAAACCTCAGAGCCATTGGCCAAAGCATTTACGTACGCCTTGCTGCGCGGTCCGGCGGCTGCCTCCGCCACCACTGCTTCACGAGTTACCAGGTCAAGAGTCTCCTGAGTAGCGCCTACACCCTGTAGTTGGATATCAACCAGCGCATTCAGAGCTTCAGCAACCTCCAGAGTGTTGCCGGGATGCGCCGCTTCCGCTGCCTGTAGCATCGCCCGCGCTTCAGCAACATTTTTGGGAGCGGGTTTGGAAGCCTCGGTCGGCTGCTGAGCTACGCCATGGAGCAACAGCAACAAAGCAAGCGTAATAGGCAGTACTCCGCCTTCCGCCGCGCGCACTCGGTTCCATCGGCGAAGCCCCAAAAAACTCATGGCCGTCCCCAAACTCCGGGATGGAAATTCCCAGCCCAATTCACTATCGCACTCCTTTGAAGAATGCACGGGGCTTTGCGATCCTTCACCCTTCCAGAAATCATTTACTGTTCGTCGTTCCGGAGGCGTCAGTCGCTTTCTTGAGCGCCAGTACCTTCTGGTCCTGTAACCGTGCTCGCCTTTCCAGGTCGCCTCGAAGTGCGATCGTCCGTACCAGGTACCCGTGCGCGCCGGCCGCATCGTTCCGCGCCAGATCGATCTGCGCAAGGTAATAGAACGCAGCCTCCAGTTCAAGCGAATCGCCCCCGTCAACCACACCGCGCAGCCCGGCTTCCGCCCCCGCAAGATCCCCCTCATGCAAGCGGCAAAGCGCCGAATAAAACTGCGCCTTGCGCTCCTGTTTGTCCTCCGCCGGCACCTTCGCCAAAGCCGACAACGCTCCCTTGCAATCGCCCCGGGAATAGGCAGCCATGCCCTCTTCGAAATGCGCTTCCATGCCTGCTCCGCGAAGCGTAGACCCCGAAAACGCAGGCAGTGCAAGGTCAGCCAACTCCGTCGCAGTCTGCCGAACCGGCGAAGAGCTAGCGATCTGCGCGGTAGGCGCACTTGACGTCGAACCAGCCGGAGCGCTCTGCGCCTGCGATGGCGTTTCTGTATGCGGTCCGAGCGTCCGTACACCAACCACCGCCAACACCACAGCCGCCGCCACCGCTCCCAGCGCCCAAACCGGAACTGGCCACGCCAACACGCGCCTCTTCGGCGCCGGAGCAACTTGCGGGGCCGGTTCGCGCGCAAGTTCATCGCCCACAGCTTCAAGCGCCTGCAAATAAGCAAGGCACGCCGGGCAATTCCAATAGTGGTCCTCAAACTGCTCCGCTTCCGATTGCGAAAGCGTCCCCGCCATGTAACTGGCAGCATTCTCAATTGCCGGAACTCGGTCGCATGGGTTCATCGCGCCTTCCCTGCTGTGTAGTCCACTGGTGATGCGTTTTGTGACCGGTCCGCGACATAATCCGCCACCCGTCGCGTTGCGCGAATCTTCCTTTGCCGCACAACATCCGAGCTCATACCGAGCTTTTCGGCAATCATCCCCGGCTTGAGCCCCTCCACAAGGGTTAGTTGAAGGATCATTTTGTCGGTCGGGTCCAGACCGGCAATAGCATTCATCGCCAGAACCCTCCTCTGTTCCCCTTCCAATTCCTCTGAAAGTGACCGCAGATCCGGCAGATCGTCAGGAAACTCGAGCGATTCCGGGCTTCGCTTCACGTCGCTGAAATGGCTGTAAAGCACGTTGCGCGCGATAGCGAGAACAAAGGCCGTCAGCTTCGAGGAATCACGTAGACTCCCCCTGCGCAGCGCGCTAATCGACTCGATCATCACATCCTGCACCAGGTCAGCGGCAACATCGGAACCGCGCAGCCGGGCCCGCAGCATCGCCCGAACTCTGGGTAAAAATCGTACGGCAAATTCCCGCTCTGCTTCCTGGTTTCCTTCGGCAAGGGCTCGCACCAGGCGCTCGTCCTCAAGGGCGGGCTGCCCACTCAACGGGTTCCCCGCGTTCGTGTGGTCGCCGATCATGGATTCACCGACTTATGTGGAAAACAAGTGGTGCCATTTTCTCACAAATGCGGTGTGGTGCCAGATTCGTCCCACGCCGCCACTCCTCGGTTTCACCCGGCCCAGCCACAGCAGGCTCCCACGTCTTCAACGCCTCGACACTGCTTTCGACCCCATCCCTTCGATTGAAAGGGCACAACCCGTTGTTTTCCTACGAAAGTAAAGCAGTGTCGCCCCTTCGCCTATCGAATTGGATTGTCAGTCGTTGCAGCCGAATGCGATACTGCGCCTCGTCGTAGGATGGAGCTTCCCCATGGCTCAACACCAGTACCAGTCAGGCTTCGGCAACGAATTCGCCACCGAGGCCCACCCCGGCGCATTGCCGCAGGGCCAAAACGCCCCGCAACACGCGCCCCTTGGCCTCTACACCGAGCAAATCAGCGGCACCGCCTTCACCGCGCCCCGCGCCCTCAACCGCCGCACGTGGAGCTACCGCATTCGCCCTTCGGTCATGCACGAGCCTTATCGCGAATTCTCGGGCGCCAAGCTCCTGCGCAGCGGTCCATTCAACGAACTCCCCACGCCGCCCAACCAGATGCGCTGGAATCCCCTCCCCATCCCGTCGGAACCCACCGACTTCGTTGACGGCATCGTCACCCTCGGCGGGAGCGGCGACCCGGCCATGCAGGACGGCGTAGGCGTGCATCTCTTCGTCGCCAACACCTCCATGCACGACCGTTTCTTTTACAACGCCGATGGCGAAATGCTGATCCTTCCTCAACAGGGCCGCCTTCTACTTCGCACTGAACTCGGCATCCTCGAAGTCGCGCCCGGTGAGCTGGCAGTCATCCCACGCGGCATTAAATTCCGCGTCGAACTACCTGACAACACCGCACGCGGCTACATCTGCGAGAACTACGGCCAGCCCTTCCGCCTCCCCGACCTCGGCCCCATCGGCGCAAACGGCCTTGCCAACTCCCGCGACTTTCTTACCCCCGTCGCAGCCTACGAAGATCGCGAGGGAGCATTTGAAGTCGTCGCCAAATTCCTCGGCCGCCTCTGGCACACTGACATCGATCATTCCCCGCTCGACATCGTCGCCTGGCACGGCAATTACGCTCCGTTCAAGTACGACATGGCCCGCTTCAACTGCATCAACACCGTCAGTTTCGATCACCCTGATCCGTCCATCTTCACCGTACTCACTGCGCCCTCTGGCCTGCCCGGCACCGCCAATGTGGACTTCGTCATCTTTCCGCCGCGCTGGATGGTCGCCGAACACACCTTCCGCCCTCCCTGGTTTCACCGCAACATGATGAACGAATTCATGGGTCTCATTCTCGGCCAATACGACGCCAAGGCGGAAGGCTTCCTGCCCGGCGGCGCCAGCCTGCACAACTGCATGTCCGGCCATGGACCAGACGCCGAAACCTTTGGCCGAGCCAGTGCCGCGGACCTCAAGCCTCACTACATCGACGGCACACTGGCCTTCATGTTTGAAACCCGCCTGCCCGTGCACCCCACCCGCTTTGCGCTCGAAGAAAAAATCCTGCAGCATGAGTACTACGAGTGCTGGCAGACTCTCAAGAAGAACTTCTCGAGCCCTGTCTAGTCGGAGCGAGAGCACATTTCGAAGGCGGGAGCACGTTCTTGATCGATGCGTTCTCAAAGGCCGAGTGGAACCGCACCAGTTGGGTCGACTCGGCCAATGACCCAGCCGGCGGCTTTCCCCTGCAGAGCCTTCCGTATTGCGTTCTCGCCGGCCCGCATGGCTACGGCCGCGTCGCCGTCGGCATCGGCACCTTCATCCTCGACCTTCACAAATGCCAAGGCGCTGGCCTCCTTCAGGGATTGCCTCCCTCGATCCTGGCAGCCTGCGAAACACAGACCCTCAACGCCCTCATGGCCTGCGAACCAACCATGCACGCGGCGCTGCGAACTCGTCTCACCGCCCTCCTGGACGCATCCGCCGACGAACCTACCCGCAATGCCGTCGGCGCCGCACTGTCCTCTCGCTACGAAGCAACGCTCCTCAAGCCCGTTGACTCTGCCAACTACACTGACTTCTACGCATCCATCCATCACGCCACCCGCGTCGGCAAGCTCTTTCGACCCGACAATCCGCTCCTGCCCAACTACAAGCACGTGCCAATCGGCTACCACGGCCGCGCCTCATCCGTGGTCGTCTCCGGCACACCCGTCCGCCGTCCCCACGGTCAAACGCGTCCGTCCGAAACCGCTGGCGTCCCCAACTTCGCCCCCTCCAACTCACTCGACTACGAAGTCGAAGTCGGCCTCTACATCGCGACCGCCAACCAACTCGGCGAGCCCGTCTCCATCGCCCACGCCGCCGACCACACCTTCGGCCTCTCGCTGCTCAATGACTGGTCCGCCCGCGACATCCAGGTTTGGGAAAATCAACCCCTCGGCCCCTTTCTCGCCAAGAGCTTTGCCACCAGCGTCTCCCCCTGGGTCGTCCCCATGGCCGCGCTCGCCCCGTTTCGCGTTCCCGCAGCACAACGCCCCTCCTCCGATCCATCCCCGCTGCAGTATCTAAAAGACCCTTCAGATCAGTCCGCTGGCGCCATTGACCTGACCGTCGAAGCCTGGCTGCTGACCCCCTCTATGCGCGATCAAAGCCAACCGCCGCATCGCCTCAGCCAAGCCAACCTACGCAACCTCTACTGGACTCCGGCCCAGCTCATCGCCCACCACACCAGCAACGGCTGCAACCTGCTCCCCGGCGACATCCTCGCCACCGGCACCGTCTCCG
>Ga0302198_10002895_pt1 | contig 17662 bp, 17 predicted proteins | sample II_Bog_N2_2_FD_193521 | JGI IMG/M metagenome (GOLD analysis project Ga0302198, IMG submission 193521) | Peat permafrost microbial communities from Stordalen Mire near Abisko, Sweden - II_Bog_N2_2 | ecosystem: Environmental > Terrestrial > Soil > Wetlands > Peat | place: Sweden: Abisko... | reverse complement strand
AGGACGGCGGTGGTGAGCCAGAGGATGGGCGGGACGGCGGCGGGCAGCCATGCGTTGATGGCGTGGTTGTAGACGTCGAGGCGGCCGGCGGGTTGGGTGACGGAGAAGACGCTGACCAGCCCGGTGAAGAAGAGGAGGACGGCACCGAGAGCGAAGAAGAGGCCGAGGCGATAGGAGATGAGGCGCTCGCCCGGGCGGTTCGGGCGGCCGGGACGGTTGTCCCAGTTGTCGTTGTCGCCCCCACCGCCGGTGCGCTTGAGGTCGTGGCCGTTGGGCGGACGGCGGCTGTTGCCTCCATCGTCCTCTTCGGAGCGGCGGGGACGGCGTTCGAGATTTGGAGGCGTGATGGTTGTTGGCATCCGGATCACTCCACGCGCGCGCGATGAATAGAGATTACTCGGATTGGGCCGCTGGCACCACTGGGGAAGAGTGGAAGGGATTAATGCGGCGGATTCGCTGAGGCGGTTGGGGCACCCGGTTGCTGAAGATTTTCGAGGGTTGTTAGGTCTTTTTGCATGCTTGATGGCACAAATTTATCTCGTTGGATTGCGTTCCGAATGAGTTCGATGGAAGCGGTGGAACCCATTTGGGCCAGCGCATGAGATGCGGCCTGGCGCATCGTCAGGGAGTCCGATGTCAACAGGTTCTGCGCATCGGCAATCATCTGGTTGGCCTGATCCTTTGGCGCAGTCTGGAAGCACGAGGGCAATAGCGTCAAGAAGCTGACCTTGTGCCATTCGCGGATGCTAGCATTGGGCTCATTTTGGATTGCGTCGCGGATGAGTTCGATGGAAGCACTAGAACCCATCTCGGCGAGCGCACGACTTGCGCTCATGCGGGTTGCAGCTTCTTTGCTCCCCAGTAGATTCTGTGCGGCCATCACCATACGGTCAGCCTTGTCCTTCGGCACGTCATGAACCATCGATGGCAGCACCGATACAAGCTCCCGCCGCTGATAACTTTCGCTAACACTGTCGAGCGCAGCAAGAACAACATCGGCACATTTTCCGGCTGAAGCTATATTCGGATGCGAGCGTTGTGCCATCGCTAGTTGCTGTACGACGCGTACCGTGTCATCCACGGACACAGACGCATGCGTGCACATTGCCTCCAGATCCCTTGCTCCGACTCGATCACCGGAACTAGCCAACGCTGATGCCATGCCTATCCTCGCATGGGTGTCTTTCTCTGTGGAGAGCGCGCTTTCGATTGCTGGAAAGTCGGAGAAGTCGCAGTTCTCTGCAAGCTGATAGGCTGCGAGAGTCCTCACCTCGGGATCGCTATTGCTCAATGCAGCGATGAGCGACGGCTCCGAGGTGTCGATGCCTCGCTCGCACAGCAGTACTGAGAACGGTCTCGGCCCTCCTGAGAGAGCACCTTCTGAGGAGGGTTTGTAGTTTGGGTCACATGCTTTTTGTACGGCTTCGGGTATGGGGTTGAGAGGCGTCTGCGCCGGGAGTGGGTGGGTGGCGATGGCAAGCAGCGAGATCAGCAGGACAACGCGCAGCGGCGACATGGCAGCTCCGTCAGGCGGAAACTAGTTGTTCACAATAATACTAGAGGATTGAACACGTACGGATCGGGCAGGTTGCGAAACGAGAAGCTGCAAATGCGGGTGAGTCGGATATGCTGGGGGGAGAGGTGGCGGATGGGACGGATGGTGGTGCAGTGGGTGCTGAATGCGGTGGCGCTGTGGATTGTGTCGCGGACGGTGAGCGGATTCGTGGTGAGCGGGTGGGGCTCGGCGATGATTGCGGTGGTGGTGATCGGGCTGTTCAACGCGACGTTTGGGCTGCTGTTGAAGATCATTACGCTGCCGCTGGGGATACTAAGCCTCGGATTGTTCTTTCTGGCGATTAATGCGGTGGTGCTGAAGTTTGCCAGCGAGTTTGTGCCCGGATTCCGCGTGGAGACGTTCAAGGCGGCGTTTCTGGGAGCGCTGACGCTGGCGGTGCTGCATCTGGTGTTCGGGTTCCTGACACCGAAGCGGCGCAGGGTGGAGTACTGAGTTGAAGCAGACGATTGCGGCGGTGCGGAGTGGGACGGAGCCGGAGGGAAGGCTACCGGAGGGGGCGTTCCATCGCACGCTGGAGACGGCTCTGTGCTGTCCGAAGTGCGATGCGAGCTACAACCTGGTGGTGGGGTGGGAGTGGGCCAGCACGCGATGGTTCGAGGAGGAGTCGCGCGGGATGGTGCGGATGCTGAAGAGGGCGATCCAGATGGGACATGCGACAGGGCACAGCGTGACGCACTTCGAGACATCGGGGGTGGTGGTGAAGAGCTTTGTGGCGCTGGAGAAGGTGGGGACGGAGCGCTAGGGAAGGTCTGCACAAGCCTTCAACATTCCCTCGGGGGCTAAAGCCCCCCGTGATTTTGCGGCACTTACGGACGGGCTGAAGCCCGTCCCTTTCAAAACGTGGACTTGTGCAGAGATTTCCTAGGTGGTGCGGTTGTTTGGGGGTTGGTCGGCGGCGACTTCGAGGCCGAAGCGGGCGAGTTCGCGCTTCTGCAGGTGGTAGTCGACGAAGAAGCCGATGCCGATGGCCAGAGGGATAAGGCCTGTAGCCGCGACGACGAGGGTTTCCCGGTCGCGCTCGATCGCGGCGAGCAGAGAGCCGAAGAGAACTATGCCGACGCCGACCGAGACCAGAATGATTCCGACGCGACGGGCGTTGGCGAGGCTGCGCAGGGGGTCCTTTGTCCTTGCGCCTTCCTCGACGTCATACTCTTTGGTGGTCTTCAACAACTGATCGATCTGCTCCACGGTCATGCCGCGCTGCAACATGGCCATGCGCTCCTCGGCCTTCATGCGGCGTGCGTGTGCCGCGGACAATGTGCCGGAGATGATTGCGACGATGGCAACTACAAATGCTCCGAGTGGCACGAATACGTCCGATATTCCCGAAATTGCTCCCATGAGGATTTCCTCCCTTACCTGCACGCGTTAGACTGACGGGGCGGCGCAGAGTTTCACTATGGCGGATGAAACTTTCAATGCGGCGCGAGGTCTAACCCTGCTTGGCAACCGACTTCAGCTTCGAAGAGATTGTGCGCGAACATCAGGCGATGGTCTTCCGCACGCTGCTGCGGTTGACGGGAAGCCGTGAGCATGTGGACGATCTGGCGCAGGAGGTGTTTCTGCGGCTGTATCGCGCGCTGCCCAGCTTTCGCGGAGAGGCGCTGGTGACGACGTATCTGTACCGCATCGCGGTGAATGTGGCGCAGGATGAGTGGAAGAGGCGGCGGAGGGACGCGCAGTCGCTGGTGTCGATTTCGGACGAGACGAGCGGTTGGGAGGAACGGCTGCCGCATCCCGGACCGAACGCGGAAGAGTTGATGGAAGAGCACGAGTTCCAGTTGGCGGTGGAGGAGCAGATGCAACGGCTGAGTCAGGTGGAACGCGCCGTGCTGGTGCTCTATCATCAGGAGGAACGGACGTATGAGCAGATTGCGTTGGCTCTGGGGCTGCCCATCGGGACCGTGCGGACGCATCTGCATCGCGGACGGAAGAAGCTGCGCGAAGGGATTGCGGCTCGGCAAAGCGAGGGAGACCGAACGCCGGTAAAGGAGGCGCGATGCACGAGCAACGGATGAATGATGTATTGGAAGAGCGCGTGGTGCAGGCGCTGGAGCGTGTGCCTGAGGTGAGGATTCCCGTGGGATTCGCGGCGCGCGTGGCTGGCCAGGTGCCGGAGCGCAGGGCGTTTGCGGTGAGGCCTGCCCGCTATGGGCTGATGACAATGCGGATCAGCATGGCGGTGCTGGTGCTGGCGCTGGTGGTGGTGGCGATGCTCACAACAGAGCGAAGTATATACGGGGTCGCTCTGGAGTGGGTGCTGTGCGCCGAGCTGGTTGCACTCGCGCTATGGCTGGGCGGGGTGAGGTATTTTTTCGTGCACGAGGTGTAAGGGGCGGCGAACTGTTCAGCGGGGTTCGGTCGCGGCGGCGTGGTGGGTGCGGATGAGGGTGAGGAAGAGCTGGTGGACGCGGGGGTCTGCGGAGAGCTCGGGGTGGAAGGTGGCGGCGAGGATGTGGCCGGAGCGGACGAGGGTGGGGAAGCCGTCGCGGGTGGCGAGGGTTTCGACCGCGGGGCCGGTGCGGGTGATGCGCGGGGCGCGGATAAAGACCATCTCGAGCGGGCCGCCGGGGAGCGAGGTGGGCGCGGTGAGGATGGAGGAGTCGATCTGGCGGCCGTAGGCGTTGCGCTGGACGGTGATGTCGAGTGCGGCGAGCGAACGTTGCGCGGGGGATTCGACGTGAGTGGCGAGAAGGATGGCTCCGGCGCATGTGCCGAAGGTGGGCGTGGAGCGGACGTAGGTTTGGAGTATCTCGAAGAAACCGTTGCGGTCGAGGAACTTCAGCATGGTGGTGGATTCGCCGCCGGGCATGACGAGGCCATCGAGGGCATCGAGTTCAGCGGGGACACGGATGAGACGCGGGGTTGCGCCGAGGGCGGTGAGCGCGCGGACGTGCGCGTCGTATGCCCCTTGCAGGGCGAGGACGCCGATGAGCGGAGAGGTGGGCGCGGCTGCGGTCACTTTGTGGTGCTCGCGGTTGGCGTGGGCGCGGCGGCCTGACTCTTGCGGAAGTCGCTGAACGCTTGAGTGATCTGAGGTTGAAGGATGTTCAGCCTGGATTGGGCAAGCTGCTGGATCTGGTTGTCGATCTGCGGGATTTTATCGATGAGGGCGGCACCCGCGGGGGTCTTGTAGAAGGCGACGATGACGTCCAGTTCCTGCTCGGTGAAGGTATTGGCGTAGAGGTCGATGATGCCGGGCTGCATCACCTTCCATCCCAACTGGGCGTCGATCAACTGGGAGATATTTTTCTCAAGGCTGGTAAGGCGCGCTTTGCTCTCCGGCGTGGGATTGGGGCCGGCCACCTTGTCCGCTGCGTCGGAGATCTGCTTCATGATGGTGGCGGAGTTTTGCTGCACCATGCGCTCGGTGCGCAGCAGCGCGACCAACTGAGCCGCCTTGGCGCGACGGGATGCCTGATCGGCATGGGCGGCGAGGGGAAGGCAGAGGAAGAGGGTGAGAAGCAGAGCGAGACGATTCATACGAAGAGCAGTGGGCATGACGATCATTTTACTTGGTTTGAAATATGGTTGTGGAGCGGACATGGAGAGCTACCGCTGCGAATGAACGCAGTGCTGAGTACCTGCGCGTAGCGCAGCTGCTACAGGCAGTGCTTACCAGCCGCGGGTCTGCATTAGGTCTTGCTCGGGGATTGCGGCGGCGGCGAGGCCCTTCATGCTGCCGGTGACGGTTTCGGCGGCGTCGGCGACGATCTTGGCGTCGGCAAAATGCGTGGTGGCGATGACGATGGCCTTGGCGCGGGAGACGGCTTCGGCGCGCTCTTCGGGATTGCGCGGAGTGCCGACATCTTTTGCGGTGCAGAGGCCGACGGCTGCGTCATCCTTGCTCCAGAGGGCGACATCGAGCGGGGTGGCGCGCTCCTTCATAAAGATGCCGGAGCCGACGAAGATGGATTCGGCGCCGAGCTGCATCATGAGAGCGGCGTCGGCGGGAGTGGCGATGCCGCCGGCGGAGAAGTTGGGCACGGGGAGCGAGCCTGACTTAGCGACCATGCGGACGAGTTCGTAGGGCGCGCCGTGAACCTTGGCGGCGTTGTATAGTTCCTGGTCGTCGAGGACGGTGAGAGCCTTGATCTCGCGCACGATCTGGCGCATGTGCTGGACGGCATGTACGACGTCTCCGGTGCCGGGCTCGCCTTTGGTGCGGATCATGGCTGCGCCCTCGGCGATGCGGCGGAGGGCTTCGCCCAGATTGCGCGCGCCGCAGACGAAGGGCGTGGTGAAGGCGTGCTTGTCGATGTGGTAGGTCTCGTCGGCGGGGGTGAGGACTTCGGACTCGTCGATGAAGTCGACGCCGAGGTGCTGGAGGATCTGCGCCTCGGCGAAGTGGCCGATGCGGGCCTTGGCCATGACGGGGATGGTGACGGCGGCCATGATTTCGCGGATGAGTTTGGGGTTGGCCATGCGGGCGACGCCGCCTTCGGCGCGGATCATGGCGGGGACGCGCTCCAGCGCCATGACGGAGATGGCACCGGCCTCCTCGGCGATGCGCGCCTGCTCGACGTTCATCACGTCCATGATGACGCCGCCCTTGAGCATCTCGGCGAGGCCGAGCTTGAGGCGGAGGGCTGGCTCGCGGAAGGACGAGGAGCCGATGCTACCGCTGGGTGTGCTGTTTGGGGAGGTGTCTGCCATGTCGTTCTCCTTGATGTGTCGCAGATATTTAGATGCGCGGGGACTGGGCACGCGCGGAGTGCTGCGAATCTTCAGTTTAGCAGCTTGACGGGGCAGGCGAGAGCTATGCGTTGCAGAGGGCGAGGATTGCGGCGCCGAACTTCGCGGCTTTTTCGGGGCCGATGCCGGAGATGGATTGAAGCTGAACGAGAGATTTGGGGCGAAGCAGGACGATGCTGCGCAGGGCAGAGGAGCCGAGGACGAAGAACTGGGGAAGGCCGATGCGCTCGGCTTCAGACTTGCGCCATGCGCGGAGGTTTGCGTCGAGGAGCTGTTGGGCGGGAGTGAGGGAGACGGTGGGGTCGGGGGGTGGACTGGTGCGGGTGCGGTGGAAGCTGATTGTGTTTTCGCCGTAGTGCTCAATTGGTCTTGTTGGCTGTTTGACGGCTGCTGATGCTAGCGATGCTTGTGGCCGAGGCTGTTTGACTAGGGTTTGCGGTGGATTGTAATCCGCCGTGCATGTGATGAGGAGAGCTTTATAGAACGATGCAGGCAAATCGCCGCGTAGATTCGGCAGTTGATCCAGTTCCTCTCGAGTACGCGGACGAAAGTTGAGGATGTCATCAATAGCAGCTTCCGTTAGGAGTTCGGATTCACTGATATTGAGTTTCGCTGCCTGATTCTTCGCGAAGAGACGAAGGTCGTCTTCGAAATCGATCCTGCGGTTTGTGGCGTCGTTGTATTCGCGCGAACGCAGGCGAGATTTTTTGGAAAATTCTTTGATTGGCGTGAAATCTTTTGCAATTTGCTTTAGCCGTTTATTTAATTTTGTAGGCGATTCATCGATTGAGACAATCGGGCGGGAAAAATGCGGGGGTCCCTCCACTGCGCTGCGCTCCGGTCGGGATGACGGCTTCATTGCCGGGAGAGTTGGTGCGGTTGGTTCTGGGGAGATTTTTGCGCGGCAGATGGCGATGATCTCTGCGCCGAAGCGGTCGGCTTTTTCGGGGCCTATGCCGGAGACGGTGAGGAGATCGGGAATCGTCTGCGGATTGGCGAGGACGAGGTTGCGGAGAACCGCGTCGCTGAAGACGATGAAGGCGGGCTTGCCTGTTTTGTCTGCTTCGGATTTGCGCCAGGCGCGGAGCGCTTCATCAAGTATCTGCTGCTCGGGAGTTAAGATTGCGGTCGTCTGATCGCGCTCTGTGGTCTTGCGCGTGGCTTTGCTGGACTTCGACTTCCTGGACTTCGCGGCAGGCGCGCCGGGTGCGCCGGTGTCTGGGAGGAGGATGTCGGGGGCGTGGATCTTGCCGGTAGAGACGGCTTCGCGGCCTTCGTAGGTGAGGGCTGCTTTCTTGTATGTAATGACGTTGCCTTCGGCGTTGGTGAAGGTGTCGGCGGCGAGGGTGATGAGCGCGGCGCGGTCAAGAGCGTCGAGGAGTGTGTCGAAGGTTTTGCGGTCGTTGCCCGCAGGAGTGCCGCGAAGAGCGCCTTCGGCGAGAGCGGAGTAGAGCTTGCCGGTGGAGCGGGAACGGTCGTCCAGCTCTTGCAGAATGTACATGAGCTGGCGGAGGTCTTCCGGCGCGGGCGGGCGAAAGGTGTGCGCGGTGGTGGTGGCGGGGGAGCAGAAGTCGCAGATGCCGCAGGGACGGTGCGCGTCGGCGGTGTCTCCGAAGTGGCGGATAATGGCGGTCATGCGGCACTGCTGTGTTTCGGCGAAGGCGACCATGCGGTCGATCTGGGAGCGGCGGAAGGCGATCTGGGCTTCGTAGGCGGAGCGCCAGGAGGCAGGCGATGCGGGATTGGAGTCGGCACGGCGCGCTTCATCCGCAAGACGCACGTTGCCGGCGAAGTCGATGGAGGCTGCGCCGTGGGCGATGAGTTTTTCGACGGACTTGTTGAAGCTATCGAGGTCTATCTTGAGGCGCTGGGCGAGCGGTTCGGGCATGAGGAAGTCGGAGGTGAGGACGGCGGCGACTCGGGCGAGATCGGAGGCGGGTGGATAGTCGCGCTCAAGGAAGGACTCGTGAATCTTGCGATCGGCGTAGCTGTGGAGGAGGACGGAGCGGCTGGGGAGACCGTCGCGACCGGCGCGACCGATCTCCTGGTAGAAGGCTTCGACGGAGGCGGGGAGCGCGGTGTGGACGATGGTGCGAACGTCGGCCTTGTCGATGCCCATCCCAAAAGCAATCGTCGCGACGACGACTTCGAGCTTGCCTGACTGGAAGGCGCGCTGCACGCGCTCGCGAACGCTGGCGTCGAGTCCCGCGTGGTAGGCGGCGGCGGGGAAGTGGCGGGCCAGCTCGGCGGCGAGCGCTTCCGCATCGCGGCGCGAGGGGGTGTAGACGATGGCGGGGCGAGTGGCGGGCGAGCTGAGGAGTTTGACGGTGAACTGGTGGCGGCGTGGCTTTGACATCTCCACCACTTCGATAGCGAGGTTGGAGCGGCGGAAGCCGTGGATGAAGAGCGCGGGGTTGGCGAGGTGGAGCTGGGCGACGATGTCACTTTGTACGGTGGGCGTGGCGGTGGCGGTGAGGGCGAGGATGGGCGCGGGGCGAAGGGCGGGGAGGTGGTCGCCGAGGGTGCGGTAGTCGGGGCGAAAATCGTGGCCCCAGACGCTGATGCAGTGGGCCTCGTCGATGGCGACGAGGGTGGGCTTGCGGCGGGCAAGCATCTCGGGGAAACCGGGGACGCGCATGCGCTCGGGGGCGATGAAGAGGAAGTCGAGCGCGCCGGAGAGGTAGTCGCGGCAGGCGGTGCGGGCGTCGTCGCGGGAGAGGTTGGAGTGGATGCGGGCGACGCGCAGGCCGGCGGCGGAGAGCTTGGCAGCCTGGTCGTCCATGAGCGCGATGAGGGGCGAGACGACCAGCGCGGTGCCGGTGCGGGCGATGGCGGGAAGCTGGTAGCAGAGGGATTTGCCAGCGCCGGTGGGCATGACGAGCAGAGCGTCGCGGCCGTCGATGACGGCGCGGCAGACGGCCTCCTGATTGGCGCGGAAGGCGGAGAAGCCGAAGGTGGAGTGGAGGAGAGTGGTGAGATCGGTCATGCCGGTGGGATTAGTTTCGCATAGTGGATCGCTGAGAAAGGCGGTTCGCGACGGTTGCACATCCCATCCATCGCGATGAGGCAGCGATGGATGGGGCCCGGAACCCGGCTAGGCGGCGATCTTGAGGGGTTTGATTTTTTTGCGCTTGAGTTGGGAGGCCTGCCAGAAGTCGTAGGCGTTCTGCATCTTGAACCAGATGTCGGAGGACTGGCCGAAGGCTTGACCGATACGAATGGACATCTCGGGGGTGATTCCGGCTCGACAGTTGAGCACACGCGAAAGGTTGACGCGCGAAACGCCAAGATACGCCGCGAACGCGGTTATGGTGGTGGGGACGTTCTCAAGCGCTTCCTTGAGAATTCCTCCGGGATGTGGTGGGTCGTACATCTCCATGATTTGTCTCCTTGTGCGCAATGAACTTGCGTACATTGATCTCGTATTAGTGATAGTCCCTGTAGTCCACGAGGATTGCGTCCTTTCTCTCGAATCGGAAGGTCATCCGCCAGTTGCCATTCACCTTTACCGACCAGTGGCCTGCGAGTTCCCCATGAAGCGGGTGAAGGTTCCAGCCTGGTGTGTTCATATCATCCGGCTTAGTGACGATATTGAGCAGCAGAAGTTGTTCTTTCAGCTTGTGAGCGTGGATCGGTTGAATGCCAGCTTTCGACCCTGTTTGGAAGAACTTCTCCAATCCGGCGTGCTTGAAGGTACGGATCACTTTCTGATCGTAATGCGTAACGATACACTTTGCAACAGGATTCTGCGGCCTTTGAAACGGGGCATGGTTTGGTTTGGCAGCGACGGATTATGGCGGGTTGATGTATCGTTTTCGACGAGGGGAAACGAGCATGAATCGAACGGTGAAGTTTGCGGCGGTGATGGGTGCGGTGGTGGGGATGAGCGCGATGGCGGTCGCGCAGGCGGCGGGAAGTCAGGCGAAGGCTGCGGGTCTACAGACGAAGACGACTGCGGCGAAAGCTGTTGCGCAGGTGGGTGTGAAGGACGCTGCGGTTGCGAAAGCGCAGGCGGCGGTGTTGACGATCGATACGGGGAATGCGGTGGCGAAGGTGAGCCCGACGCTGTATGGGTTGATGACGGAGGAGATCAACTACTCGTACGAGGGCGGGCTGTATGGGGAGCTGGTGCAGAATCGGACGTTCCGTTCGGACTGGTCCGGGATCAATGAGTGGATCGTCACGCCTTACGGTTCGGCTCGCGGTTCCGTGGCGATGGACAAAACGACGGGGCCGAGCGTGGCGTTGCCTACGAGCTTGAAGGTGACGGTGGAAGAGGCCAATGCGGCGAACGCCTATGGGCTGCGTAATGGCGGGTGGTGGGGCGTTCCGGTGCGGGCGAATACGACGTATACAGGATCGGTGTGGGCGAAGGGCGACGCGGCAGCGGGCCTGCGGGTGAGCCTGGTTGCGAACGAGACGCGCAAGGTGCTGGCGAGCACTGTGCTGTCGGCGGTCTCGGGCGATTGGAAGCAGTTGAGCTTCAGTCTGAGGACGGGCACCGGGGTGAAGGCCTCGGCGGACAACTCGATTGTGGTGAGCGTGGAGCATCCGGGAACGGTGTGGCTACAGCAGGTCTCGGTGTTTCCGCCGACGTACAAGGGGCGCGCGAACGGGAATCGCGTGGACCTGATGGAGCTGCTGGCTGGAATGCATCCGGCGTTCCTGCGCTTTCCTGGCGGAAATTATCTGGAGGGGCAGACGATTGCCGACCGCTTCAACTGGAAGAGACGATTGGGCCGCTGGTAGACAGGCCGGGACATGCGAGCCCGTGGCGATACCACTCGACCGACGGGATGGGGCTGCTGGAGTTTCTGGAGTGGTGCGAGGACCTGAAGATGCAGCCGGTGCTGGCGGTGTATGCGGGCTACTCGCTGGGCGGAGAGCATGTGACACCGGGGTCAGACCTGGAGCCGTATGTGCAGGATGCGCTGGATGAGATTGAGTATGTAACGGGGGACGTTACAACCAATTGGGGCGCGGAGCGGGCGAAGGATGGACACGCGGCGGCGTTTCCGCTGACGTATGTGGAGATTGGGAATGAGGACTTTGGCGACCGTTCGGGAAGCTATAACACGCGCTACGCGCAGTTCTATAACGCGATCAAGAAGCAGTATCCCTCGCTGCAGATCATTGCCACGACGAAGGTGACAGGGATGACGCCGGACGTGCAGGACGACCACTATTACAAGCGGGCGGAGGAGTTCTTCAAGGACGTGCATCACTATGACAATGCGCCGCGCACGGGGCCGAAGATCTTTGTCGGGGAGTGGGCGACGCGCGAGGGAATGCCGACGACGAACTTTGGCGCGGCGCTGGGCGATGCGGCGTGGATGACAGGAATGGAGCGGAACAGCGACCTGATCGCGATTGCAAGCTATGCGCCACTGCTGGTGAATGTGAACCCGAACGGGATGCAGTGGCAGTCGAATTTGATTGGGTACGACGCGCTGACGAGCTACGGCAGCCCGAGCTACTACGCGCAGGCGATGTTTGCGAGCCACATTGGGACGGAGATTGTTGCGGCGGAGCTACAGGGCGCGGGCGACCGGCTGTTCTATTCCGTGACGAAGGACGCGGCGAAGGGGACCGTTTATCTGAAGCTGGTGAATGCCTCGTCGGCGGCGCAGAAGCTGAAGATTACACTGGACGGCGCGAAGTCGGTGAAGGCGACGGCGAAGCTGGTGCGGCTGACCGCGGGATCGACCGCGGCGACGAACACGATCAACGATCCGAAGCGGGTTGTGCCGGTGGAGAGTACGGTGACGGGTGTGGCGAAGACGTTTACGCGGACGGTGCCGGGGTACTCGATTGAGGTGTACGAGATTGGGGTGCAGTAGGCGGCGGAAGGTTGAAGTTGAGTCCCATCCATTCCACAAAGGACGTTGAATGGATGGGGCAGCCGAAGAAATGCGGGGATTCTTCGCTGCGCTCAGAATGACAATTCATTCATCCAAGAATGACAATTCATTTTTGACTACAACACTTCTGAAGATGCTTCAGTAACCGGGGTGCAGTTATTTGGTGGGGGTCATGTAGCGGGTGGCGAAGGTGAGGAAGGTGGCGAAGTTGGGCTGGGGGTTGTGGCCGTAGGGGTGCTGGCGGAAGGCGAGGTCGCCGGCGACGAGCGCGGTGCCGACCGCGGGGAAGGAAGCGCCTGCGACGGGGGAACTTCCGATGGGGCCGGAGTCGTCGGAGAGGGGCTTTTTGCCGAGGAGCTTGTAGATGGGGCCTGCGGCGAACTCGGCGATGTAGGTGCCTCGGACGTCGGCCCAGCCGTCTCCGCCATCGAGGGTGCCACCGCCAATGAAGACGGGGCGGGGGGCGCAGAGGGCGATGAGCTCGTGCATGTCGACGGGCATGTCTGCGGGGGTGACGAGGGTGGGCGAGAGCTCGGCGTAGCGGATGTAGTTGCCGGCCATCCAGTGGGCCTCGCCACCGGCGGCGATGTTTTCAAGCTGCTCGCCGAAGCGGCGGCGGGCGAGGGATGCGCCGCCCGCGCCGGATGAGTTGATGTAGGCGACGGTGAAGCGCGGTTCGTAGGCCATGGCGACCAGGGCGGTCTTGCCGAAGCGCGAGTGGCCCTCGACGGCGATGTGGTGCGCGTCGACTGCGGGGTCGGTCTGAAGGTAGTCCATCAGGCGCGAGGAGCCCCAGGCCCAGGCGCGGAGAGCGCCCCAGTCGTCGGGCTTGCGGAACTGGCCGTGATTGCAGAGGCCGATGATTCCCTGGGTGAGGCCGCCGCCGTTGTCTGCCTGGAAGCTGGTGGGGTAGAAGAGCGCGAAGCCCCAGCCCTTGGCGAGGGTCTGCTGCTTGGGTGAGGGGCCGGCGGGGGCGGCGCTGCTGCCGCTTCGTGCAGGTGCAGACGCGGAGGCTGCGGCGGGCGGAGTGGGGCGAGCGGGGCGCGGCGGCAGGGGCGGAGAGCCGAGCGGACGGTCGAAGGAGATTTCGACGACGACGGGGACGGGGCCGCGCGCGGCGGCGGGAAGGATGATGTCGGCCATGATGTCGACGGTGAGGGCCGGGTAGGCGGAGTTGTCGACGTGGCCGACGAGGCGCTTGGTGACGGTGGGGATTCCATTCTCGGAGCCGGGTGTGGTGGAGACGACCTCCCAGCGGACGGCGGGGACGTTGGCGGGAACGCGGCCAAGGACCTCACGGTCGAAGAGTTCGACCAGCTCGGGGCGGCGCTTGGTGGTCCAGACTTTGGCGGAGGTAACGGGCTTGCCGTTGTTCAGCAGGAGCGGGTTGGGCAGGTTGGGCCAGGGATTGGCCTTGGATTCGTCCCAGTTGACGGGATTGGGGCCAGCGCCGTTCTGCGCGACGCCGGGACGCAGCGCGGTGATGTGGAGTAGGTCCATCATGTGCTGGTGGTCTTGCGCGGCAGAAGGGGGGCCGGCGGGGAGTGCGGCGGGTTGCGGCGTAGCGGGCTGTGCGGGCTGAGGCGCGGGGGATTGGGCGAGTGCCGGCGAGAGCAGGAGGGCGAGCGAGAGAGTGAGGGATTGGGCGCGCATGAGGTCGCAGAAACGATAGCAGATTTGTAGCGGGGTTGGCATTGGAGGCGCTACGCGGGAATGCCCCATTTGTCGCATGGTTCGCGAGGGATGGGGCATTCGGCAAATACGGGGATTCTTCGCTGCGCTCAGAATGACAAACAAAAAGCTAATTACCAACGTCAGGCTGCGGTGAGGGCGAGGCCGGCGGATTTTTCTTCGCCGTCGTCGGGGCCGTCGGGGGAGATGGTGCGGTAGAAGAGCTGGTTGTTCTCCATGTAGACCTCGAGGAAGGCGGGGCGCTGCATGATGCCGCCGGCGATGAGGGCCTCGGAGAGCGGGTCTTCGACGAATCGCTGTAATGCTCTGCGTAAAGGACGCGCGCCGTAGGTGCGCTCGGAGGCGGTCTTGTCGATGATCCACTGCTTGGCGCTGTCGGTGACAGAGAGCGTGATGGCCTTGTGGACGAGGTTGGCGTTCATCTGCTGCACCAGCAGCTCCATGATCTGCAAGAGGTCGGTGTTGGTGAGCGAGGTGAAGATGATGACCTCGTCGAGGCGGTTGAGGAACTCCGGGTTGAAGGTGCGCTTGACCTCGCCCCTGACCAGTTCCTCCATCTTGTCGAGGACCATGTTCTCGTTGCTGCTCTGGAAGCCGAGGCCTTCGCGTTTTTGAAGGTGCTTGGCTCCGATGTTGGAGGTCATGACAATGATGGTGTTCTTGAAGTCCACGGTGTTGCCCAGGCCGTCGGTGAGCTGGCCGTCCTCGAAGACCTGAAGGAGCAGGTTGAAGATGTCGGGGTGGGCCTTTTCGATCTCGTCGAGCAGGACGACGGAGTAGGGCGAACGCTTGACGCGCTCGGTGAGCTGGCCTCCCTCCTCGTAGCCGACGTATCCCGGAGGCGAGCCTATGAGCTTGGAGACGGAGTGCTTCTCCATGAACTCCGACATGTCGAAGCGGATGAGGGATTTTTCCGAGCCGAAGAGGAAGTGCGCGAGGGTGCGCGCCATCTCGGTTTTGCCGACGCCGGTGGGGCCGAGGAAGAGGAAGCTGCCGATGGGGCGCGCGGGGTTCTTGAGCCCAGCGCGCGAACGGCGGATGGCGCGAGCGAGGGCAGAGATTGCCTTGTCCTGCGAGATGACGCGCTTGTGCAGCTCCTCCTCGACGCGCAGGAGCTTCTGCGTCTCTTCTTCTTTGATGGATGTGATGGGCACGCCGGTCCAGCGGCTGACGACGTCCTCGATATCCTCGCGGGTGACGACGCCGGCGGAGGAGTCGTCGAGGTGGTACTTGTCGCGCAGAGTGCGCAGGTTCTCTCGCTCCTTGCGCTCCTCGTCGGAGTAGAAGCGGGCTTTTTCGAACTCGTGATTCGCGATGGCGTTCTCCATGCGATGCACGATGAATTTGATGCGCTTCTGGACTTCGGTGAGTTCTTCGGGGAGGGAGGTCTGGCGCAGCTTGACGCGCGCGCCTGCCTCGTCGATGAGGTCGATCGCCTTGTCCGGCAGGAAGCGGTCCGGGATGTAGCGGCTGGAGTGGGTGACGGAGAACGTAACCGCGTCGTCGGTGTATGAGACGGCGTGAAACTTCTCGTACTTCTCCTTGATGCCCTGGATAATTTTGATAGCGTCTTCTTCGTTGGGAGGCGGGACCTTGACGGCCTGGAAGCGGCGCTCGAGCGAACGGTCCTTCTCGATGGACTTGCGATACTCGGCGGGCGTAGTGGCGCCGATGCACTGGACCTCGCCGCGGCTGAGGGCGGGCTTGAGGATGTTGGCGGCGTCGAGCGAACCCTCGGCCGAGCCGGCGCCGACCAGGGTGTGCAGCTCGTCGATGAAGACGATGCAGTTCTGGTTCTCCATCAGCTCCTTCATGATGGTCTTTAGGCGCTCCTCAAACTGTCCGCGATACTTTGTGCCGGCGACGATGAGCGAGAGATCGAGCGCGAGGATGCGTTTGTCTGCGAGGAAGCTGGGGACATCGCCGTCGGCGATCTTCTGCGCGAGGCCCTCGACGATGGCCGTCTTGCCTACGCCGGGTTCACCGATGAGGACGGGATTGTTTTTTGTACGGCGGCAGAGGATCTGGATGACACGTTCGACCTCGGCGTCGCGGCCGACCAGCGGATCGAGCTGTTGGTCGATGGCGTTCTGGGTGAGGTCGCGGGAGAACTCGGCGAGCAGGCTCTGCTCGTTGCGTTGGCTGCTCTTGCTGCTGCCTTGTTGCACGGGGGCTTTTTCCTGCGTGGTGCGCTGCAACTCTTCGCGGATGGCGGGCAGGCGCAGGCCACGCTCGGTGAGGATCTCAGCGGCGAAGCACTTCTCTTCGCGCAGCAGGCCGAGCAAGAGGTGTTCGGTGCCGATGTGCTTGTGGGAGAGGCGTTCGGCTTCTTCGGCGGCGTAGGCGAGGACGCGCTTGCACTCGTTGGAGAGCGGCAGGTCGACCGAGGTGGAGACCTTCTCGCGGATGGTGGTGTGGCCCTCGATCTGCTTGCGGATGGATTCGACGGATGCGTGCGAACGCAGGAAGCGGTTGGTGAGCGCCTTGTCCTCGCGCAGCAGGCCGAGCAGCAGGTGCTCGGTCTCGATGTACGGCGAGCCGAACTGGCTGGCCTCGTAGCGGGCAAAGAAGATAACTCGTCGCGCCTTCTCGGTATAGCGTTCGAACATATTTCCCCTTCAAGCCGACCTCCGCACCCGCCCGCAGGCCAGATGCAGCGCCATTGATCGAACCTGCCTCCGCGCCTCGTGCTTGCGAAGACCTTACAGGACGCCCCCGACTGGACGAATCCAGATAAGGAACTCCCATCCCATACCTACCAGTGTAGCCGTTACGCAAAAGATGCGTAATCACTCGAAAGTTCTGATTAACGTACCACCTTTTGCTGCCTGCCGTTTAGATGCACGAGATGTAGCGTTGGCACCAAACTCCGTGAAGCGAAGATGGGCGGGCGCAGCTAGCAGGGGGGAAGCTGTTGCAGATGGCCATCGCGCAGGCGGAGGACGCGGCCGCAGCGCGCGGCGAAGTCGAGATTGTGGGTGACGAGGACGCTGGTGAGTCGATGCTCGCGGTGCAGCTTTTGGATCAGGGAGAAGACGGCCTCGGCGGTTTTGCCGTCGAGGTCGCCGGTTGGTTCGTCGGCGAGGAGAAGCCGGGGGCCGGTGACGAGGGCGCGGGCGAGGCTGACGCGCTGCTGCTCTCCGCCGCTCAACTCGCCGGAGCGATGGCCAACGCGAGCGGCGAGGCCGACCTCGTTGAGCCAGAGGCTGGCTTGCTGAAGAGCTTCGGGGCGACGGAGGCCGCGAGCAAGAAGAGGCATAGCGACGTTCTCCAGCGCGGTGAACTCCGGCAGGAGATAGTGAAACTGCCAGACGTAGCCCACGTCGCGGTTGCGGAACTCGGCGGATTGGCGCGGGTTGAGCTGGCTGAGATTAGTGTCGGCGAGCCAGACCTCGCCCGCCGTGGGGCGGTCGAGCGCGGCGAGGAGATGGAGCAAGGAACTCTTGCCGGTGCCGCTCTCGCCGACGATGGCGACCATCTCGCCGGATGCGATGGAGAAGTCGAGGTTGCGGAAGAGAACGACTTCGCCGGACGAGCTAGTGTTCTCGCTGGCAGAGGCTATTGCCGGATAGATTTTGGTCAGGCCGACTGCGCGTAGAAGGGCTGGCGCACTGTGCGTGGCGAGCGGATCGACCTTTTGAACGGAGAGGTCATTCATAGCGCAGGGCCTCGGCGGGGAGGACTTTGGCGGCGCTGCTGCTGGGGTAGAGGGTGGCGAGGAGGCTGACGCCGAGCGAGACGGCGGCGACGATCAGCGCGTCGACGAGGCGCGGGGCGAAGGGCAGGTAGTCGATGGAGTAGACCGATGCGTCGAGGTGGATGAAGCGATAGTGGCCGC
>Ga0302198_10002892_pt1 | contig 17671 bp, 13 predicted proteins | sample II_Bog_N2_2_FD_193521 | JGI IMG/M metagenome (GOLD analysis project Ga0302198, IMG submission 193521) | Peat permafrost microbial communities from Stordalen Mire near Abisko, Sweden - II_Bog_N2_2 | ecosystem: Environmental > Terrestrial > Soil > Wetlands > Peat | place: Sweden: Abisko... | reverse complement strand
CCCAGTGGCTACAACATTGCCCAAGCTCTAGCGCTTACAGTTACGCGGTAGCGACGGATTTGCACCGTCTTCCCGAACACCAGATGTACCCAACTATACCCGCCACCGATTTCACGGTCAACGCAGACAGTCGGCCCAAACAAGGCCCCGATTTGAAAGGACGTGGCTTTAGCCACGTCTCAAGCGGTCTAAAATCAATCGCGCTTTAGCCCCTGAGGGAATGTCCGATGACCTGTTCAGACCTTCCTTAGGAACCGCAAATCGGCTCTACCTCTGCAACATGAACTCGCATACCGCCTGGTGGCAATTCACATACCCCACCCGCACCAGCGAGGCCTGCGCGCCATCCGGGAAGAAGGCGGAGAAGTTCGCCTTCAGGATCATCTCGTCGGCGCCCGGAACCGGCTTCTCTTCCGTGGGGTCGGCCTTCACCGCCTTGCCGTTCCTCAGCAGAATGCGGTACTCCGCACTGGTCGAACGCCCATTCGCCGGACCCAGTTGGACTGTGCGCAGTTGCTGCAGCTTCAGCGCAGCCGGCATGGGCGTGTGGGGCTTGCCTGCGGGATGCGGCAGTGCGTCTGCCAGAGCCTGCACCTGCTTCTGTTTTTCGTCCGGCTCCGTACGCACGCCCATCGCGTTGTAGCCGGGCACGGTTGCAATGGCCATCTCGTAGGCGTTCAGCGCACCAGCGTTGTCGCCGCGCGCGGTCAGCACCTCGCCCACATGCTTGCCGCACTCCAGGTTCAGGTTGCCCATCCACCCCGCCTGAATATAGCTCAGCGCCTGGTCCAGCTTGCCTTCGCGGAAGTAGATCCACCCCAGCGTATCCCAGGTCGCTGTGATCAGCTGTGTCTTCTCCTCCAGCACCGCCGCAGCTTCATCCAGCGTCCACGAGTTGCTCTCTTCCGTCAGTTTGTCCAGCGCCGTGCGCGTCGCGCTCTCCGCCAGCGGCAGGTCCAGCGACGCATCCGCCAGATCATACGCCGCATTGTTCAGAGCCAACACGTCCTCCGTGTTCTTCAGCACCATCTCAAACGCGGCTTGCCCCTTCTGCTTCTCCCCGGTTGCCAGGTACGCCTCGCCCACGTCGATGCGCAGCCGCTCCAGTGCAATCTCGTGGCCTTCAGCGGTCAACCGTGCCAGCGCAGCCGCTCCCTCGGCCGCTGCGCTTCGAGCCTCTCCGTCTCCCAGCATCATCTCCAGGAGCGTCGCCACGGGAGTCGGGTCCACCGGATCGGCCTTCGCCCACGCACGCAGCGCGTCCTTCGCGTCCGCACGCTGGCCCAGCGCCAGCTCCAACCTGATAATCGCAGGAGACATCTGCTGAAACTCTGCCGGGTGTAGCGTCAACTCCTTCTGGTAGTCTGCCAGCGCTTTCGTCGTCTCGCCGTGGCTAAGCTCGAGAAAGCCCATCGCGCCCCACAAGTTTTCATGGTCCGGGCTCAATGCCTGGGCCTGGTCCAGCAGGTCCTTCGCGCTGGACATGTCCCTCTTCTGGATGTCCTCGTACGCTTGCTGGATCAGCTTCTGTGCCTGTACACTCGCGCTCCCGCTGGTCCCTGCATCTGCCTCGACCGCAGGGGTACTCGCCGCGGCCGTCCCCGCATCCGCATCGTGCCGCACCAACTGTACGAAGAACTCGTTGCCCAGGTCCGCATCGTCGGACCACTTCTTGTACGCCTTCAGGTCGCTGCTCGGCACCTTCGGCTTCAATATCTCGACCCGCCGTTCCGTGTACACCGTCCCTTTTTCAAAGCGATAGGTCTCGTCGTACGTGGCATACGCGCATTTGTAGTGCGCGGCCTCCGGCAGCACCGCCGTCCACCCCTCCGGAAGCTTCATCGCCGCATGCGACGTCTCCACCCGCGGCGAACCCAGATCCAGGTTCCGCACCAGCGGCTCTTCGGGGCCAAACCGCGGCATACTCACCGGCGCCACCTGCGGCAGGATTTTGTAGTTGTCCCAGTCGCCTGCCTTCTCCCGTTCGTAGTCGAAGCTGAACTTGAAGGGCCCGCTCAAATCGTCCGGCCGCATCACGTCCGCGTTGCTGGTCGTGCCCGCGTACCCGATGTTGTGTACTAACCCCTGCACCAGCTCCGCATACTGCCCCGGCGAGGCCTGCCGGAACGCCGCCCGCACCGCCAGTTCCACATCCCCGCGCACCACCAGCGTCAGCCGCGAGTGCGACGTCCCATTCTTGTCGAGCGATCCATCCGCATCCATCGTCTGGAAGCTCGCGAAGGGCGGGTCCGCCGGCGTTCGCGCAACGTACGCCGCACCAACGGCCGGAACCACCAGCGCCTGCTTGTCGCGAATCACCGATACCAGCATGCGATACGGCGCAATCTCCGCCGTCGTATCCAGCCACACCTCCTGGCCCGCCACCGTCGCATGCGTAATCATATGGTTGAAGGCCGCAGGCGAAGGCACCGCCGGATTGAACCGCACCCCCGCGCCAATCAGCACCGCATCCGTCTTGATCCCCGCCGCCGCCAGCATCGCCGCCAGCAGCGTGTGCTTGTCCTTGCAATCGCCGTACTGGTTGCTCAGAATCTCCGCCGCCGCATGCGGCTGGTACCGCCCAATTCCGAATGCGACGCCGATATACCGTATCTGCGTCGCCACATACACATACACCGCACGCACCTTGTCTTCGTCGGTGGTCATACCCGCCGTCAGCTCGGCCACCTTCGCCTTCACCTCGGGTCCAGGCGTCACGCGGTCGGCCTCCAGGCTCGCGTACCACGCGCCCACCTGCTGCCAACTGCTAAACGTGGTCCACGCAATCGACGGCAGCTTGCCCTGGTCCGCGTCGGTCTCCTGGTCCGCGGTCCACACCAGCTTCTTCTTCGCCTCCGCCGCGGCCTCCGCCTCTTTGCCTGCCGTCGGCTTCAGTTGCGATAGATTCCATCGCCACACATGCATGCCATCCGCAGTCGACTCATCCGGCTTATTCGTCGGACTCCAGACATTCACCGCAACGCCGGCGGGAACGTGCAGTTCCACCACATCCGCCAGCATCACCGCGTCGTCGGCCACGGCCTCCTGCCCCCAGAACTGCCCCGGCGCCTCGGACTTCGTCGTCGTGATCCGCGCCTTCCACTCCAGCTTGTCGCCCACGCGCAGGCTCCGCACAGGCAGTTGCTTCTCCTTCAAATCGCTGTAGAACGGGGCCTCGCGCGTCACCGGAGCCGGCATGTCGATCGTATCCGTCACCGGCGTCTCCGCCACGCTCCCATCCGCATGCCGCACCCGCACATACGTAAACTCCACCTTCTGCGAGTTCGCCGCATAGCCCACCGAGAGCACACCCAGCGCCTTCACCGCCGCATCCGACTGGACCCGCGCCACAATCAGGCGGTCCAGCGTACCACTCCCATCCGCCGCATAGGTATAGATGGACTCCGTCCGTTCAATCACCACGGACTCCGCCGCATAGTCCGGTAGACTCGCAACCGCTGGCGTCTCCGGCTTCGCAGCCGCATTGAGAGAAGTCGTCTGCGCTGCCACGCGGACAGGACTGAAACACGCGATCGGAACCGCAATCGCGGCCGCAAGAGTACAACTCAACCGGGCCGGAAAACGCATAGTGGGTCTCCCCGGTATAGCAGAAGCCCCGCCGTCCGTCCATCCAATCCCGCCGAACCGCGCGCCGGACGCCTGCGTTGGCCCTTCGATCGCCGCTGTCCAAACTCTAAGACGGGTCGCCCTTGGACTTACGCAGCGCCCACAAACGTTCCATCGCCACGGCTGCAAAGATGAAGAGAAACAGGACAAGAGCGTCGACCCAGAAAGACCGGCCCCAGACCCTGTGCAACCTGAACGTGACGACGTCGGAGAGCAGGGCCGCGACGAACATAATCGCAAACATCCGCCAGGACCATCGACGCCGGTGACACGCCACATCGTTCATGCGGAAAATCATAGACCGCTCTCAAGCCCCCCGCAACATTAAATCTGTGGGCGAATCACTTCGCCGACAAATCCGCCGTCCCTGGCAGCGGATCGCGCACCGTCACCCGGTCGCCCAGCACCCGCACCAGGTCCGGAATGTCGTACTTCAGCAGCACGCCCGGCAGAATATCCTGCGGAGCATCCACCGGCATCGGAGCCTTCAGCAGACTCGCATAGCTCTCCAGCACATGGTCCGCCGTCACATGCCGTATGCGCGGATCCAGCACCGCCGCATGCAGCGCCACCAGCCCCATGTGCCCACTCGCCACCACCGTAATGTTCTTCGCATCCACATCCGGCCGCGACGCCAGATAATCCACCGCATGGATCACATCGTCCACACGCATCCCCAGCAGCGTCTTGCCCACCAGCTCCGCCCTTAGCTCCGTCATATAAAACCGCCCCAAAATCGCCGCCTTCATCTCCTCCGCCCCCGGCGGATCGGGCCTGGGCACGATGGCGACCACGAGTGCGCCGGACTTGGCCATCGCCTGCAGCTGCGGTTCCGGAGCCGATTCGTGAGCGGCAGGCGCAGCGCGCACCACCAGCACGGCAGGGTGCGGCCCAGGGACGTTGGGGTCGTAGATGTCCCACACCGGCTTACCATCTACCGCGGCCTGCACCAGCGGCATATGCACGACCGTGCCTTCAGGGACATCGAAAAACCCATAGCTGAGACCGTGGTATCGCCCCGGCACCGCCTCCGCCTTTGTCACCAGCCGTATATCCGTCTGCACCTGCAGCAGCGTCTGCGGATCGAACTCCGGCACCTTCCCCGCCGCGCGCTTCAGGTTCAGGCTGAACACGGTCTCGCTCCCCGGATAACTCGTCGCCACCTGTCCCGTCGCCGTCACCTGCAGCGCCCCCGGCGGCACATCCGGCGTGGCCAGCGGACTCGCCCCAGCCGCATCCGCCGGTGGCGCCACAAACGTATCCGCACTCTTCCCTGCCAGATGCACCAGGAAGAACCCCACAATTTGTGCCGTAATCGGTTTCAAATTCCCATGCCCGCCAATCCCCGCAATCACCTGGAACGGCGCATCCGCACCCACCTTGTTCGCCGTATCCGGATTCAGCGCCGGCCCCGTCGGCGTCACCGGCAGCGGAGTCCCGGCCGCGGCCGCCGCGCCCGCCGCCCTCGCATCGAACAGCGCATAGAACCGCCGCGCCTCCGTCGCCGTCTCTAAAAATCCCTTCCACGGAAACATATCGCTCACCGTACCCACCATCGCGTACGGCCGCGGCGCCGCCAGCTCCACCCAGTCCGCAAAGTCGAACCCCGCCGCAATAAATCCCGGCGTCGACTGCTCCGCGTCCTGCGGCCCCAGCGTGGGCAGCAGCGTATCCATCGTGGTCAGGTAGCAGGCCGTCGCAATCGCCTTCACGCGCGGGTCCGCCGCGCCCAGCATCGCCGTCATCACTCCACCGCCGGAGCAGCCAAACGCCCCAATCTTCCCCGCATCCACCTCCGGCCGGCTCACCAGGTAATCCACCGCGCGCATGCCGTCCCACACAAAGTACCGCGCCACCGCGTCGCCGATCAGCGTCGGCTGCAGTCCCGCCTCGCCATGCTCGCCCGTCGATCCCCCCGCCAGCGTCGCACCCGGATACGGATCGCGCGCCGTCATCTTGGTCGCGTTGTGCGGATCGGGATACTGTAGCCGCTCGCCCTGCCCGATCGGGTCGTAGCTCAACACCACAAACCCGTTCCGCGCAAAGGTCGCCGCCATCGCATAGTCGCCCGCCTTGCCACTCGACGCATGCCCCGGCGCCATCACCACCGCCGGCAGCTTCGCCCCAACCCGCTTGTCATCTCCACCAGGCTTGTCATTCTGACCCTGAGCACCGCTCAGGGGAAGAATCCCCGCATTTGTCTTTTCCCCCGCCCCCACATCGGGTGCCCCATTCATGCGCGCTGTTGGCGCATGGGTGGGGTCTGCCGCCACATTTGTAACCCCATCCGGCACATACAGCAGCGCCGTCACATAGAACCCTGGCTGCGACTCATACACCACCTTCTCCACGCGGAACCCATCCATCTGCGTGCTGCCTGTCACCGTCGCGTTCAGCGGAGTCTTCTTCCCAAACCCGCCGCCCATCAGGTCCAGCAGCTTCGCGCGCACCTCCTGCTGCCGCACCTCCGCCAGTTCGCGCGTGGTGATCGTCGCAATCGCCGCCCGCCGCGCCGCCTCATCCTGCGCCGCAATCCCATCCAGATATTGATACAGCGCACTCCGCCCCGCCTGCGCCTCGCTCGCCTGTCCCCAACCCATCCGGCACCCCAACATCGCCATCAGCGCCAACGCCGCCAGCCTCTTCATCGCGCCCTCCAAAAAACCCTGGCCCATCCTACGCCAACTCCCTCACCGCGCTCTTCCACCCATCAAAAAATCGGTTCAATCAGTGATAATCGGTGTTAAGTTTTTTCCGACCCCTGCCTTATGCCCACTCACTTCACTCCCGCCGCCCTCACCTTCCTCCGCGGCCTGGCCCGCAACAACGACCGCGAATGGTTCACCCCGCGCAAGGCCATCTACGAGCGCGAGCTCAAGGCCCCCATGCTCGCCCTCATCGCGGAGATCAACGACGCCATGGTCGCCTTCGCACCCGACCACGTCCGCGCCCCGCACAAGGCCATGTTCCGCATCTACCGCGACACCCGCTTCGACGCGGCCCGTGGGAATCCAGCCCGCCCCTACAAGACCCACGTCGCGGCCTGGTGGGTGCGCGCCGGCATGGAGAAGACCTCCGGCGCCGGCTTCTACTTCCACATCAGCCCCAAGGAGACGGTCATCGCCGCCGGCGCCTACATGCCCACCGGCGACCAGCTCCTCGCCATCCGCCGCCACATCCAGCAGCACCACCAGGATCTGCGCAAGATCCTCGCCGGCAAACGGCTCAAGGCCGCGCTCGCCGAGTGGGAGCCCGCCGACATGAAACGCGTCCCCCGCGGCTTCCCGCCGGACTCGCACGCCGCCGACCTGCTGCGCCAGCGCCGCTGGGGCGTCTCCGCCACGCTGCCCGGCGAGCTGGCCACCAGCCCCACGCTGCTGCGCGAAGTCACCACCCGCTTCGCCCTCGCCGCCCCCCTCGTCCACTTCCTCAACGCCCCCCTCGCCACCAAAACCGAACCACCCCTCTGACCCGCGGCAAGGGCAAAGGCTTAAGGAGACCCTGAACAAGTCTCCGAATTGAAAGGACGTGGCTTTAGCCACGTCGCAAGCGGTCCCAAAATCAATGGGGGCTCTTCAGCCCCTGAGGAAATGTCCGATGACTTGTTCAGACCTTCCTTAACACCGATGGTCACAGATGGCACGGATTTTTCTTAATCATTGTTATGTTCTGCCCTCGACGCTGAGCCTGTCATTCTGAGCCGTAGGCGAAGAATCCCCGCATTTGCTTTATCTCCACCCCGATCCGCAACGCCGGATACAGACTCCGTCGCTGCCCTGCCCCACCCCACCCTTAAATCGCCTTTCAAATCGGTACCATCTATGCCAATCGGTGTTAAGCCTTTCGCTTCCTCCTCCCCCCAAACCACCCTGCAAGATGTACCATTCAGTCTGTCCCCCGGGCTGCATTCCCGGGAATCCAATAAAATCGGCCACTTTGTGCCCCAAATCGGACAAATACCGAAGAAACCCGCAAAAAACCTGTGGAAACCCATTAAAACCCATTGACAACAGATCGCGAAAAGCTGATCGTGAAATGCGGTACGTTTCCTGACACCCGCATAAACACCGGCGATTTCACCTTCCGGCACATGCTCCGGAACGGGTCCCGATGGCAGGCGAAAGAGAACTATCGCAACCCAACGCAACACGCTTTACCAATGCACCACCGCTTCACAAATTGGAACCAAGGAGCAACACACATGGCAAAAGGAATGACCAAGACTGCACTCGTTCGCCACATGGCAGAGAAGCTCGAGATCACCAACAAGCAGGCCGCAGCCGGCCTCGAACTGCTGGCCGAGACTGCCGTCAAAGAGACCAAGAAGAACGGCGAGTTCACCATTCCCGGCATCGGCAAGCTGGTGAAGGCAGAGCGCAAGGCACGCCTGGGTCGCAACCCCCAGACCGGAGAGCCCATCAAGATCAAGGCCAAGACCGTCGTCAAGTTCCGCGTCGCCAAGGTCGCCAAGGACACCATCGCTCCGCCCAAAAAGTAACCCCGGGCGCAGCCCACCAGCGGCCCAGCCCTCCCAACAGACAGGGGCGGTCTCACCTTCCTCTCGCGCGTTGCCATGGATTCCGGCGCAGTCTCCTTCCCCGAAGACCGCCCCGCCCAATCCTCGCAGCGCAGCCGGAACGTGAGGCCGCCCTTGCTTAACACCACCCCTCAGCCCGATCGACACCCGACAAAGGCCTAACACCGATCCCCACCGGGTGTTAAGCCTTTTACCGAAGCGAATCCTTCCCAAAAGCCCGCACCACCATCGATACGCCCAGCCATACCAGCACGCATTGGTCCAGCAGCAGCACGTTGTACTTCCAACCCACCACCGCAAACGACGCCAGCACGCCCCACATCATAATCTCCGCCAGCAGTGCCTCGCCCCAGCGCGGCCGCGCGCCGGAGCTGGCCACGCGGGCTCGCAGCGACGGCACAATCCGCGGCACCTGAGCGCAGTAGGCCGTGTACGGGGCGCCCAGCTTCGCCGCCAGAAACGCCTCTTCGCCCAGGATCAGCCGGATCTGAAACACCGCCAGCGCCACCACGCAGAAGATCGCTCCGCTCGGCGGCATCAGCAGCGCCAGCAGCACGGTAAACAGCCACGACCCCACGTACAGCGGATTCCGCAGGTAGCGGTACGGCCCATCCGCCACCACTCCATCGCCGCGCAGATTTTCATCGCGCATCACGCCCGCGCCCAGGTACGCGGAACCCCACGTCCGCACCCACGCGCCCGCCAGCCCAATCGCAATCGCCGCCGCCAGCACCACGTTGAACGCCGCGCCAAAGTTCAGCCCGTGCTGCGCCAGCAACACCGCCAGCAGCCCCCACACATGCGCATTCGGACCATGGCCGTCCACGCGCACCACCGCATTCCACGGCGCGACAAACCCCAGCACATAGATCGCCAGGATGAACCAAAGCCGATGCCGGAATTCAAACGCCGTAGCTTTCATAGAGTCGACCCAGCTTCGTTCAAAAGATAAGATTCGATTCCCAACCAACAGCCTGAATCCGGCTCATCCGTGAAACCACGCTAGAGGCTGTTATGAAGCTAAAAGGGTAAGCCTCTGATAATAAATTGGTTGCGGGCGTTTAGCAGCTCGCGAGACGCCTATAAAGTATTGAATCAAAAAGGGTTATACAAAGTTCATAACAGGCTCTAGAGGCTGTTATGAAGCTAAAAGGTAAGCCTCTGATAATAAATGGGTTGTAGGCGTTTAGCAGCTCGCGAGACGCCCATAAAGTATTGAATCAAAAAGGGTTATACAAAGTTAATAACAGGCTCTAGACGAGGACGCCTCTGCTTAGGTGGCCACAATCGCAAGCGCTGAAAGCGCGACAACATACCAGCCTAGGCCGAAGGCCTAGGTTGGCGGACCCCCGAAAATCCTAGGGCTGAAGGCCCGACACAAGGCGGCGCCACAAACCACCATTGCGATCGCCCGTTCTGACTGAGCGAACTCCGAATCATCCACCGCTACTCACCCAGCGCCGCCAGAATCGCATCGAAATCCTCCACGCCGGAGTACTCGATGATCACCTTGCCCTTGCCTTTCTTGTCTTCGATATGAACCTTCAGCCCCAGCCGCTGCTGCAACCTGCCCTGCGCCTCGCGGACGTTCGGGTCCTGCGCCGGCTTGGGCGCCGCCTCCGCCTTCTGCGGCAGCGGCTCCGGGTTGATCAACGCCTGCACAAACTTCTCCGTCTGCCGCACCGACATCGACGCCGCAATCACCTTGTTGCTGGCCGCATACATCTGCTGGTCGCTGCCCAGCGCCAGCAGCGCGCGCGCATGGCCAAAGGACAATGCGCCTTCCTCCACGGCGGCCTGGATTCCTTCCGGTAACTTCAACAAACGAATGAAGTTACCAACTGTCGCGCGATCCTTGCCGGTGCGCGCCGCCATCTGCTCCTGGGTCAATTTGAACTCGCGGCTCAGCCGCTCGAACGCCCGCGCCTGCTCCATCGGATTCAGATCCGCGCGCTGCAGGTTCTCGACGATCGTCATCTCCATCGCCTGCTCGTCGGAAACTTGCCGCACGATCGACGGAATCGTCGTCTTGCCGGCCATCTGGCTGGCGCGCCACCGCCGTTCGCCCATAATCAACTGGTAGCGGCCGTCCGCCAGCGGACGCAGCGTCACCGGCTGCACCACGCCCGTCGCCGCAATGGACGCGGCCAGCTCCGCCAGCTTCTGCTCGTCGAACGCGGTGCGCGTCTGGTTCGGGTTGCGCTCGATCCGGTCGATCGCAATCTCCAACGGCTTGCCGCTGGCTTCCACCGCCGCCGCCGCTGCCGGCTGCCGCGGCCCCAGCAGCGATTCAATTCCCTTGCCCAGCGCCGCCCGCTTTGGATGAACTGCAGTTGCTTCCATAATGTCCTCTTCTTCGTTGTTGACTCTCGCCTGTCCTGTCAGATATCCCAGTAATTGACGATCAAACTTACTCCGGCGCGCGCATTGCCTGGCCAGTCGTACCGCATCAGCCGCTCCATCAACTCCGGCGCCGCGTAAAAGCGCCGAAGGCCCAGGTTGGCGACCCCCGAAAATCCGAGGGCTGAAGACCCGACACAAGCGTCTGTCCGCAAACTACGGCGATTGATCGTCTCTCTGCCGCGAAGAATGCCCGAACGAATTGCATCATCATCTCCTGGTCTCTGGTCTTGCCGCGTTACTTGTTGTACGGCCAGAACTTCGGCTCTGCCTTCGCCGCCGGCGGCTGCTGCTTCCGGCTGGCCACGCCGTTGCGCACCAGCAGCTCTTTGGCCAGCGCGGTGTACGCCTCGGCGCCTCTGGACCGCGCGTCGTATAGTTGCACCGGCTTGCCGTGGCTCGGAGCCTCCGCCAGCCGCACGTTCCGCGGAATGCTGGTCTTCAGCAGCTTTTCCCCGAAGAACGCCTTGAGATTGTCCGTCACCTGCTGCGACAGGTTGGTGCGGTCGTCGTACATCGTCAGCAGCACGCCTTCCAGCGCAAGCTGCGGGTTGAAGGCGTCAGCCACGCGGTCCAGCGTCCCCATTAGTTCGGAGATGCCTTCCAGCGCAAAATACTCCGCCTGCATGGGCACCAGCAGACCGTCGGCGGCCACCAGCGCGTTCAGGGTCAGCAGGTCCAGCGCTGGCGGGCAGTCCAAAATGATGAAAACATAGGAGTTGCGGACTGGGACCAAGGCCTCGCGCAGGCGGAACTCGCGCCGTTCCTGCGCCACCAGCTCCAGGTTCGCGCCAATCATATTCTTGCTGCCGGGCAGCAGCCGCAACAGCGGAATCTCGGTTGGCACCAACGCTTCGTCCAGCGCTACCGCGCCCATCAGCACGTCGTACACGCACAAGCGCGTCTCGTCGCGCGCCAAACCCAGGCCGCCGGTGGTGTTGGATTGCGGATCGCAATCGATCAGCAGCGTTGGCAGGCCTTCCAGCGCCAGCGCTGCCGCCAGGTTGATGGCCGTCGTAGTCTTGCCCACGCCGCCCTTCTGGTTCACCACGGCAATTACTTTCGCCGGCGCAGCGGTCACCGGCGCTTCCGGCGCAGCGTTGGCCGGGCTGGCTATAGAGACAGGATTGGCTGCGGGGCTGGAGGGCTCTGGCGGGGCGTTGAGGTTCTTCGATTGTGGATGCAGGGTAAACACGGGCGTAAGGGGAAGCCTAGTCGCACCGGCGCGCGCTGGCAATGGCAACCTTCTGTGCAGAAGCGCCGCATGCTGTGGAGAAACCTGTGGAAGCCCGTCGATGCTGCCGATTCGATGGGGCTTGCGCGGAGGCGGGTGTGGATATCTTTTTGAAGTTGTCAGTTGTTAGCGCAGGTGTTCAGACTACTGGTGTCTGTTCCCCCCCACTGTTCCACGTGGAACAATCCTCTCTCAGACCGACCTCAGACCTCAGATCTCTGACAACTGAGACCCGGCATGTTCCACGTGGAACAATCTACTTTGCAACGTCTGACAACGGACAACTCGAACCACTGTTCCACGTGGAACAATCACCGCCTCCGCAGCACTTCCAGTACTCCATCCGCCGATCCGGGCAGTGGCAGCCGCTCCACCACGGGGAACTCCGCCGCCAGTACGTCTGCGAACGAGGCCCGCGACGTTCCGAGAATCAGCATGCATCCGCTGGCCCGCGCAGCCGCCTCGCGCACCGCCGAGTCCATCTTGTCCACTGCGCGCAGCGCCACAGCGTCAAACCGCCGCTCGGACGGCATTGCCTCCACGCGGCTCGCCCAAACCTCGGTTTGCAGCCCGAAGTGCCGCACCACCTCGCGCAGGAATGCGGCCTTTTTGCCCTGCGACTCGGCCAACGTCACTGCAATCTCCGGCCGCAGCAACTGCACCGGAACTCCAGGAAATCCGGCGCCGGAGCCAAAGTCCAGCAGCGTGCTGCAATCGCGCAAATGCGCGCCCAGGAACAGGCTCTCGCCAAAGTGCCGGCGCACAATCTCGTCCGGATCGCGGATCGCCGTCAGGTTGGTCCGGGCATTCCATTTCAGCAGAAGTTCAAGGTAATCAACCAGTTGCGCGGCCAGTTGCGGCGCCACTCCGCCCTGGACATACGGCTTCAGTAGCGCAGCCATGGTCTCCGGCGTCACGTTTTTTCCTATTCGGCCGACGCGGGTTTGGGCGCCCACGCTTCCGCCTCGCGGATGAAGCGCGCGAACAGCGCGCGCGACGCGGCGCTCTCCGCGTAGGTGCGTTCCGGATGCCATTGCACGCCCAGCACGTAGCCGCCAACGCCCTCCGGCGTGCCTTCAATCGCCTCGACGACACCGTCCTCGGGGCTCCGCGCGGAGATGCGCAGCCCGTCGCCGGGCGTGTCAATCGCCTGATGATGGCTGGAATTTACCGCCAGGTGCAGCATGCCGTCGCCGCCCTGCACGCCTTCCTCGGCGACAACTTCTCCGAGCAGCGAGTGCTGGGCAATCGTCGCCTGGTGCGCCACCGAAACCCCGCGCTGGCGGTGGTTGACCGCGCCCGGCGTCAGATGCTGCACCAGCGATCCGCCGCGCCAGACGTTCAGCATCTGGGTGCCGAAGCAGATGGTAAAGATCGGTTTGGCCATGTTGTGCGCGTCCTGCAGCAGCAGTTCGTCCACATTTTCGCGCAGCGGGTCGGGATCGGCGGACTCGGGCGCCTTCTGCTGGCCGAACTTCTGGGTGTTGATGTCCGCGCCGCTGCCCGGCAGCAGCACGCCGCTGCAACTGGCGATAAGCTTGGCGGTTGCGGCGGGCAGCTCGTCCAGCGGCACCGCAACGGGTTCGCCGCCGGCCAACTCAATCGCCTTGGCGTATTGCGGCCAGGAGCGCTGGTTGTATTCGGCGTCAAAGCTGGTGGGAACGGGAATGGCAATGCGTGGTTTGGGCATAGATATAGATTAGGTTCAAGGAGTCAGGTTCAAGTTTCGCGGGCGGTTGGTTTTGGTTCGAAATCCGAGTATTGATAGTACATCGTCTCGATTGCAGCGCGGAGGCGCGCGGTCAGGGCGTCGGCGTCTTTGGTGGTCAGGCCGTCGGTCGAAATGGGGTCGCCGACGATGACCATCAGCGGCCGCGGGCGCAGGCTATATACATGAATCGGCAGGAGTTCGTAGGTTCCGATGAGGGCGAGCGGAACCAGCGGAACCCCGGCGCGGATGGCCATGAAGGCTCCGCCCGAGGCGGTTGCGGCCATGTGTCCGTCCGGCGTGCGCGCGCCTTCGGGAAAGACCATAAGCGGCGTTCCGGCCTTCAGCACGGCCACGCCGCGCAGCAGCCCGGCGACGGCGGAGCGCGAGCTGCGGGAGTCGATTGGAACCTGGCCGGAGCGTTTGAGATACCAGCCGACGAAAGGAACTTTCCAAAGCGCCTGCTTGGCCAGGATGCGGAACTGGAACGGCAGCTTGGCAAAGAGGACCGGAGTATCCATGTAACTCAAGTGGTTTGAGGCATATACGGCTACCTTGGAACGGCCCAGCTTGTCCGCGCCGACCACTTGGACCGGCGACCAGGCGATGCGCAGGAAGCAGCGCGCCCAGATCCGCGCGACAGCATGCTGCTGGCGGCCGGAACGATCCCACAGCCCGCAGAGCAGCGAGATGGAACCGAAGAAGGCGGTGGCGACGGCCATCAGCGGAATCATGACCAGCTTGCTGATGGTGCGCTGGGCGGCGGAGATCCGGGGCCGAGGGTTCGAGATTGGGGCTTTTAGAGGCGCGGGCGCGGTTTCGGGCTGGGTCGGCGTGGTGCTCATAGCGCCGCACCTTTCCGTAGGCCGGCTGCTTCGCGGATTGCGCCGACGAGAAAGACGGAGCCGGTGGCGACGATGAGGCCGCCGGGCGGCGTAAGGCTGCGGGCGAGCGCCAGGGCGTCCTCGGCGCTGGCGGCGGCGTAGGCGGGAACGTCGAGCGCGTGCGCGGCGGCCAGCATGTCGTCCACGCTGGCCGCGCGCGCGCTGGCGATGGGCGCGAAGACGATGTGGTGCTGCGGGCCGGTCGCCGCGGAATCGAAGAGCGGGAACAGGATGCGCGCCATCTCCGTCAAATCCTTGTCGCGCAGGCAACTGAAGAGCAGGGTGCGCGGACGATCTTCCGGCAGCGTGGCGATGGCGGCGCGCAGCGCCCAGGCGCCGGCAGGGTTGTGGGCGACGTCCAGCAGCAGGTCGGGTGGCAGGAACTCCAGCCGGCCGGGCCATTCGGTGTTGGCGATTCCCGCTTCGATGGCGGCGTTGGTGATGTTGTAACCGTTATGGTTACGTAATTCCAGTGCGGCGGCGATGGCGAGCGCGAGGTTGCGGCGCTGGTGCTCGCCCGTAAGCGGCGAGCGGATATGGAGAGGTTTGCCGGAGAGATAGAGGTCGTAGTGGTTGGCGTTGACGGGAAGATTCGGGGTTCCAGGTTCCGGGTTCAAGGAGAGACCCGCGGGCGCGGCGTTGCGGTCCGGCAGGTAGTCGGCGGCGTTGATGCCGCGGACATTGAGGGCCATGGCTACTTCGCCGATGGCTTGGTTGGCTTGCGGGTGTTGCGGCAGCGTGACCAGCACGGCGTTGGGGCGCAGGATTCCGGCCTTTTCGCGGGCGATTTCGGCGATGGTGTTGCCGAGGTACTCCTGGTGATCGAGCGCGATGTCTGTGATGATGCTGAGCACGGGCTCGACGATGTTGGTGGCGTCCAGGCGCCCGCCCAGGCCGACTTCGAGGACGGCGATGTCGACCTGCTGCTCGGCGAAGAAGAGGAAGGCGAGCGCGGTGAGGGTCTCGAAGAAGCTGGGATGGTGCGGGAGCTGGCCGGTGGAGACGAGGCGGTTGGCGGCCTCGTCGACGCGGAAGTAGAGGCGGGCGAAGTCGGCTTCGGGGATTTCTGCGAAGGACAAATGCGGGGATTCTTCGTTCGCGCGGTGCGCTCGCTCAGAATGACAAGCTCTTGTGAGGGACTGGTCGGAATGACAAGCCAATGTGGGCGGCTCGGAACGACAATCGCTTGTGGGGGACTGGTCAGAATGACGACCGGGGGCGGCACCGTTGGAGATGCGGATGCGCTCGGTGACGCGGGTGAGGTGGGGCGAGGTGTAGAGGCCGGTGCGCAGGCCGGCGGCGCTGAGGATGGCGGCGAGCGTGGCGGCGGTGCTGCCCTTGCCGTTGGTTCCGGCGACGAGGATGGCAGGGAACCGAAGCTGCGGGTCGCCGAGGGCGGCGGCGAGGGTGCGCATGTGGGCGAGCTCGAACTTGCGGCGCGGGGCCGCGGGGGCAAGCTCCTGCCCAAGCCCATGCAGAGCATCGACCGCTGCAACAAAAGACATATGACTATTCTAGAACCTGTCTCGCCGATGGATCTTTGCGACGGATATTTGCGCTGCGCAGCGGGCGCCGTGGATGTTAGTTCTCATAACTCCACCAAGCGCACACGGGCTCTGGACCGATTGATTCGGATGGTGGAGCAAGAGGAGATGGAGAGGCAGGTTTGCGAAACACAAACGGATGAACGGAGAAGTTTCCAGTACTGATAGACATGGCCTTTACGTCCCATTCGAAGGCGGTTGGTAGTGCCTTTCCCAAATCCAGCGCTTGCTGATAAAGATCCTGCCTTCTCGAGGAGTTTTCCGGGAGCGTGGCGACCGAACAAATGCCCGCGCGGAACCCTTGCAGGTCAATCTCTCCCCAGGTAATCGTATTGCTTTTCAGATAAGTCCTGGTCGTTTCGTCCTCCGCGGGCATCAGGATCAGGGACTTTCCGTTGTCCGAGCCGGCGATGGCCGTGTTCAACTCCGGCTTCGCGGGGCCAGCGTTTCTCGGCGGCTTCGGTATAAGACGCGGATATATTTTGCTGTTCCATAGGCACGGGTCGGGTGCGGCGGTAGGATGAGCGGCATTGCAGTCCTCGACCGGGATCTGGAACCCAAACCTGGGAGACTGCGCATCGATTACGAGATGGAAGGTATCCCCGAGGAACAACCGCTCCGCAAACAAATGGGTGGCAGTCTCAGTTGCGATCGCATTGAACTCAAAAGAACAGGGCGTATTGCCAAGGCCCCTTGCCATCCCACTGGGACCGTCCGGACAGACGCTCTTCGCTCCCCCCTGCATTGCGGCCAGGTGGTCGCTCCAGTGATATAGAGATTCGGCGGCGGCCGGATCTGCTGGAACAGACTTTACATCGGCGGGAATCGACAGCTCGAATGTCAAGAACCGGACTGGATAGGTCATCTCCTGCGTCCGCTGCGCTGTCTCTCTGACTTCTTTGATCGCGCTTTGCGAGGCGGCAACCGTGAGGCTCTCAATGCTCTGCTGGCTTTGTCCGACCGCTGCCCTGATCTTCGTCGTTGAATCATCCGTTGCCGCGGCCAGCGCGGCTTGTAGCTGTCTAGCCTGGGCCGTCGTATTCAGCAGAAGATCGTTTTGTGCCTTCTCGATATCGGCGATGTTGCGGCTCGACTGCGCGGCCTGAGTTTGAATCTGTGTGGAGGTCTGCTGCAGGTTCGTCTGCAGGCCGTCTTCAAGGGTCTTGACCTTGGCCAGCCCGTCCACGACAGGCCCCTCCTTTAGGTCGAGGTCCGCCTTCATCGCGCTGTCGATATTCCCTTCGCGAAGCTTCTCCTTTGCGTCCTCCGCGGCCTTAGCAGCGTCCTCGGCGGTCTTCGTGATTGCCTTGTTCGCCTCGTCCCCGGCAACGGTTATGCCAAGCGTGAGAAGCGACAGAACGATGAACCATACCAAATACTTGACACCATCAGGGGTGAGCCTTACCTTGTCGCCCGGGTGGTCGCCTTTTACGGTCGTTTCGTGCGTCAGGCTATAGGCGCTCAAGCAGGTTGCCGCGAGTGCGAACACGTATTTGGAGTAAAGGGCCGCCGTGTTCACTGTGTCCGGGTAGAAGCGCATCACAGCCCTCGGTGGAAGCAATCGATCGATTGTCGATTGAGCATAACTCTACAACACAAATCTTCCCAGGCGGGGGGGCGGGGCACGCGGGTCGACGTCGGCAGGTGCGCTGGTGGGACAACCTCTGGGGCGCGGCGTCCGTCGCAGTAGGGGAAGCGGGTCCGACGAGCACGGAGGCGGCGGTGTTCCACGAAGGT
>Ga0302198_10002889_pt1 | contig 17677 bp, 10 predicted proteins | sample II_Bog_N2_2_FD_193521 | JGI IMG/M metagenome (GOLD analysis project Ga0302198, IMG submission 193521) | Peat permafrost microbial communities from Stordalen Mire near Abisko, Sweden - II_Bog_N2_2 | ecosystem: Environmental > Terrestrial > Soil > Wetlands > Peat | place: Sweden: Abisko... | reverse complement strand
ACCGGATTTGTGGTGGACGATGCGATTGTGGTGATGGAGAACATTACACGGCATATCGAAGATGGGATGGAGCCGTTCGCGGCGGCGCTGCGGGGCGCCCAGGAGATTGGTTTTACCGTGATGACGATCAGCATCTCGCTCATCTCGGTGTTTATCCCGTTGCTGTTGATGGGTGGGATTGTGGGCAGGCTGTTCCGCGAGTTTGCGGTGACGCTGTCGGCCGCCATCCTGGTGTCGATGGTGATCTCGCTGACCACGACGCCGATGATGTGCGCGTACCTGCTGAAGAGCGAACGGGATGTGAAGCACGGACGGATGTACGTGCAATCGGAACGCTTCTTCGATTGGATATTGGGGTTCTACCGGAAGACTCTGCGCTGGACGCTGGACAACCCTTGGCTGGTCCTGACTGCACTGTTCCTGACCATACTGCTCAACTTCGCCACCGCGTACAAGATTCCCAAGGGCTTCTTTCCGCAGCAGGACACCGGTCAGCTTGGTGGAAACCTGCGCGGGCCGGAGGACTCCTCTTATCCGGAGCTGAGCAGTGCGCTTCTGCAAGCGGAGAAGGTGATTGGCGCTGATCCAGCGGTGAAGAACGTGATGGGGTTCACCGGGGGCGGCGGCGCAACGAACACAGGGATGGTGTTTGTCCCGCTGAAGCCGCTTAATCAGCGGGGTCCGAACTCGAGCGCGCCGGAGATTATCAACCGGTTGCGTCCGAAGCTGAGCAAGATTACGGGTGCGTCGATCTTCCTGCAAGCCTCGCAGGATCTGCGCATCGGCGGCCGCGGGTCCAACGCTCAATATCAGTACACGATCCAGGCCGACAACACTGCTGACCTGCAGACGTGGGGTCCGAAACTGCTGGAGGCGATGACGAAGCTGCCAGGATTCCAGGATGTTAGCTCCGACCAGCAGAATGGCGGGCTGGACCAGTACCTGACTTTTGACCGAGTGACTGCGGCGCGGCTGGGGCAGACTTCCAGTTCGCTGGACTCCGCACTGTACGCGGATTTTGGCCAGTCGGAGGTCTCGCTCATCTACACGCAACTGAACCAGTACTATGTGGTGCTGGAGGTTGCTCCGCAATACTGGGCGAGCCCGGAGGGTCTGAAGGATGTGTACATCCACCCGTCGCTGGGCAATTCGACCGTTACGGGCAACACGCCGCTGCTATCGATGGCGAAGGTGAAAACAAACACGACGCCGCTTGCATTGAACCATACGGGCCTGTTTCCTTCGGTTACGGTGTCGTTCAATCTTGCGCCTGGCATTGCGCTGAGCGACGCCACAATGGCGATCGACCAGATGCAGGAGCAGATGGGACTTCCGCCGACGGTGCGCGGCTTCTTTGCGGGGACGCTGCAGGCGTACCAGCAATCGCTGGGCAGTGAGCCGGTGCTGGTGATCACTGCTCTGTTGGCGGTATACATTGTCCTGGGGATTCTGTACGAGAGTCTGGTGCATCCGTTGACCATCATCTCGACGCTGCCCTCGGCCAGCGTGGGCGCGATGCTGGCACTGATGATGTTCAAGCAGGACCTGAACGTCATCTCGATTATCGGCATCGTACTGTTGATCGGCATTGTGAAGAAGAATGCCATTATGATGATCGACTTTGCGCTGCAGGCGGAGCGCGAGGGCGGCATGAATACCCGGGATGCGATCTTCGAGGCGTGCATGCTGCGCTTCCGGCCGATCATGATGACGACCACGGCGGCACTGTTTGGCGCGCTGCCGCTGGCGTTCGGGACCGGAACAGGCTCGGAGCTTCGCCGGCCGCTGGGAATCACGATTGTGGGCGGCCTGGTGGTGAGCCAGATGCTGACCCTCTACACCACACCGGTGGTCTACCTGGCGCTGGATCGCTTGCGCCTGCGCGTGATGGGACGACAGCGCGACACCTTCAACCCCGACGGCGCAATCGCAGCCACCGCAGACTAAACTGGATGATTGACGGATGTATATGACGATGAAACGGTACCGCTTCCAAATCGCACTCGGCTTCTCCTTCGCGGCTCTGCTGGTGACGGGTTGCAGGGTCGGCCCGGTCTACCACAAGCCGCCGGCGATGGTGCAGGCTCCGCCCGCTGCATATAAGGAGTCTCCGGCGCAGCATCCGGAATCGAACGCATGGCAGGTGGCCCAGCCGCAGGACGCGATGCTCCACGGCAAGTGGTGGGAGATCTACGGCGACCCTGATTTGAACGCGCTGGAAGACAAGCTGAACGTGGACAACCAGACCATTCGGCAGTCGTTTGAGAACTTCATGGCGGCGCGGACGCTGATTGCGCAGGCCCGAGCGCAACTGTATCCCACGCTGACAGCGGCGCCGAGCGCAACCCGCTCCGGCGGCTCCGCGAACCAGTCCTCTACATCCAGCCTGATCGTACCGGGGAATCGAAGCAGTTCGCTCATGACGCTGGGAGCGGATGCTTCCTGGGCGCCCGATCTGTGGGGCCGCGTGCGTAACCTGATCCGCGAACAGCAGTACAACGCGCAGGTAAGTGCAGCCGACCTGGAGAACGTAAGACTGACGGAGCAGGCGACGCTGGCGCTGACATACTTTGAGATTCGCGGGCAGGATGCGCTGCAGTCCGTATATACGCAGACCGTGGCCGATGACCAGAAGGCACTGGACTATACCCGTGCGCAGTATGAGACAGGGGTTGGGCAGGAGATCTCCGTGGTCGAGGCGCAGAATACTTTGGAGAGTGCCCAGGCTACCTTCACCGGTGTGGGGGTAGCGCGCGCGGAGTATGAGCATGCGATTGCCACGCTGACCGGCCAGGATGCGTCGGCGTTCTCAATTCCGGTGAAGCCGCTCGATGCTGCACCGCCGGCGATTCCCATCGGAGTTCCGTCGCAGTTGCTGGAGCGCCGGCCGGATATTGCCGCTGCCGAGCGGACCATGGCTTCCGCCAACGCGGCGATCGGGGTGGCCACGGCGGCCTATTATCCAAACCTGACGCTGAGCGCAAACGGTGGCCTGGAGAGCGCCGCCCTGCAGCACCTGTTCGATATCTCCAGCAGGTTCTGGTCGATCGGGGCTTCCGCGTCGGAGACGATCTTTGACGCCGGGCTGCGGCGTGCGGCGGTGAACCAGACGATCGATGTGTACAACGGCGATGTTGCCAGTTATCGCGAGACCGTGTTGACCGCGTTCCAGCAGGTGGAAGACTACCTGGCCGGGGTGCGGATCCTGTCGCAACAGATCCAGCAGGAGCAGCAGGCGGCAGCGTCGGCTCAGCGGTTTGTGGATCTGGAGACGGCCCGCTACCAGACGGGGCTGGATCCGTACATCGATGTGGTGACGGCGCAGAATACACTCCTGGCCGACGAACAGACGCTGTCTACGCTGCATACGCAGGCGATGACGGCGTCCGTGCAGTTGATTGAGGCGCTAGGTGGCGGGTGGGACAGCACACAACTGCCGACGCCAGCGCAGGTGTCGCAACGGCAATCTCCCGCGAAGACGGCGATGGACCGGTAGATTTCGGAACCTACGTAAGGAAGGTCTGTACAAGTCCTCCGACATTCCCTCAGGGGCTCAAGCCCATTGATTTGGACCGCTTGCGACGCGGCTGAAGCCACGTCCTTTCAAATCGGAGACTTGTACAGAGTCTCCCTAAGAACTCTCTCATCCTTAGGGGTCGTTGAGTGGCCCCCGGACTGCATTGTCCCTCCATGTTGGAGGGCGCGGCGATGCATGTGACGACGGCTACGAGCGATGCGCTGCAGCGGTATCTGGATCTGGCCAGCCAGCAGATGAAGCTGACTGCAGAGAACATGGCGAACGTCGACACGCCGGGGTACAACCTCGTCGGCTTCGACCAGACCAGGACCGAGAACAACGGTTTGACGCTCACTACCGCCAACGGAGCGGTGCTGGTGAGCGAGGGCCGATCATACGCCCTGGGAACGGCTACGGTGGGCGGTAATGTCGATGTGGTGTCGGCCGGCGGCAAGGACATTACGTCGAGCCTCACCGGCGGCTCGCTCGGCGGCATCCTGCAGGCGCGCGACCAGGACCTGCCCACGGTTGCCTCCGCGCTGGACACGCTGGCGTATGCGATTGGGAGCGCCGTGAATACGCAGAACGCGGCCGGGGTGGATGCGAACGGGAATCCCGGAGGCAACCTCTTTACACTGCCTGCAAGCGCGACCGGAGCAGCGTCCACGATTGCCGTGGGGGCTACCGACCCGAACGCGGTTGCGGCCGCCGCCACCGGGCAGGGATCGAGCGGGAACGGGAACGCGACCGCGCTGAGCAGCCTGGCCAACGCCAATCTGGTGGGTGGGCAGACCATCGCGGATAACTATGCCTCTCTGTTGACCCAACTTGGCAGCACGGCTTCCCGGATGTCAGACGAGAACACCACGCAGCAGCAATCGCTCGCGCAACTGACGACGCAGCAGAGTTCGCAATCCAGCGTCTCGCTGGACCAGGAGGCTGCCAACCTGACACTGTATGAGCGCTCCTACGATGCTGCGGCCAAGGTGTTTACCATCGTGGACCAGTTGATGGCATCGGCCCTGAATCTGGGCGAGGAGACGACCGTAACGTAAGCGGCCAGGAAGCGGGCAGGGAAGCAAAGGCAGGGTGAAAGGGAATTGGAGCAATGCGCGTCGATCCACATTATGTGACCGGACTGGTAGCCTCCTTGAACCAGTCGACACTCTCCGAGCAGCAGTTGACTGCGGAGCTCTCGTCCGGGCTGCGGCTGTCGTCGCTGTCGGACGACCCTGTGGCCGTCGGGCAGGCATCGCTGCTGAATACGGCGATCTCCCAGGATGACAGCTTTGTGCAGACGGCAGCCACCACGGAGAGCATGATGCAGGTGTCGGATTCTGCGCTGGGAGCCGTGGTGACTCAGCTTACCTCCGCACTCTCCTTGGCCGTTGCCGGCAACAGCGGAACGAACAACGCGGCAGATCTGCATTCCATATCGCAGCAGATCAGCGGGATACGCGACCAGGTGGTCTCGCTTGCGAACACCGCCTACCAGGGCTCCTATGTGTTTGCCGGCAGCAAGGGCAACGTCCAGCCATACACCATCGACGAGAGCACCACGCCCGCAACCGCAACCTATCACGGGGACTCGCAGGCAGGCACGGTGACCACCGAAAACGGCGAGACGATCCAGACCGGGCTGGCCGGGAGCGCGGTCTTCTCGGAGCCAGGCGCAGACGTCATGGCTGCGCTCAACAATCTGGTGGCGGACTTCTCCAGCGGCACCGTCAGCTCCACCGCGTCGACAGATATTAGCGTCCTGCAAACCGCGCTGGCGAATGTCTCGCAGCAACGGACCGTTCTGGACAGCTCGCTTAGCCGGTTGGAGAGCGCAGGCACCTATGCCCAGACCGATGCCACCAACCGCACCGCGACAGCCAGCATATTGGTCGCCGCCGATCCAGCCAGCGTGGCCACGCAGCTGAGCGCAGCCGAGGTGCAAAACCAGGCGCTGATGAGCGTGATCAGCACGGTGGAAAAGCAAAGCCTGTTCGACTATACCCAGGCGTAAGGACGGTGCAGGGATGCAAACGAGGTATTGATGACGCTATCTAGCTTGGATGGAATAGGATATCGCACACAACCGCAACCTATTCCAGCACAAACGGCAGCAAGTGCTTGAAGTATCGAGGAATGCGGAATGGCGGAGAGACAGGGATTCGAACCCTGGATACCTTGCGGTATACACGCTTTCCAAGCGTGCGCCTTCAGCCACTCGGCCATCTCTCCGCAGCAGTGCGACCAGTACGAATCTATCACATTGCAGGAGGATGCCGCCTAATAGATACGCCTAAGATACCGAGGGCGTTCGCCTTCCTTGGGTTCGCGCAAGGTCGATCCCATTCGCTCTTGCCTGAGGCGGTCAAACCAATGCCGTCGACCTGACGAACAGACAGAAGCTCGGAGTGTGCAGAAGCCCAAAACTAGCTGTTCTGAAACGTCAGCGTTGCCGATGGCCCGACCCTCAACCCACAGCCAGAATGAACCAAACGGTTCCTATGTCGCGGGACCGGCTACCGGAGACGACCGAACTTCGTGAGGCGTCTGAGATTAGATTTGCACGGCGCATCCACAGCGTATTCGCTTATTATTCGCCTATGGGCGGGGAACGTGCATCAACTTCGCGAATGCGCTTGGCTGGCAAGATTTGCTGTGTCTGCAGGGTATCCCTGAAACCTGACCCCGCCCATCCAAATCAGGAAAGGTACTGCGACCGCTGCGCCCCGCGGCGAAGGGTCTATATGTCGTTCATGCTCTCGAAGAACTGGTATTGTCGATTTCTTGAGGGAGACCTCAAGACGGCTCTGCCGCGCAAACTCACCTTCGCCACATCGGAGAAGATCCTCCAACTAGCCGAACATGCGGGAGCATTGCACAATCTGAAGTGCCGACAGGCTGTGGAACACGGGATTAGCGCCGGGCGCGGGGGTGTGTTCCTCTCGCTGACGCCTGAGCAATATGCCAAGTTGATATAAGCGGGTTGTCAAGACGGGCAAGGAAAGCATTCTTTCCACACAGTTTGCTGCCTGCCCCAGGAAGTTCGGAAAGCTATCGACGTGGTGCTTTGCTGTGACGCCCAAACGGCAGCCCAGTATCTGGAAACTCCCAATCCATCCACGAGGACAAGGGCCGCTCAGCGGAAAAAACGCGCGGGCGCGCGGGCTGTGGAAAAGACGTGTGGTGGAAAAGTCCAAGATACAAAGACGGACTTTCCCACCACACTTGGAAATCCCGCATAGTGCGCGGGATTCCCACTTTCCCACAGCCCCTACGACTACTAGTCATTTACTCAAAGCTAAAGACAAGAGCAAGGCGGTGTTGCGTGACAAAGGGCAGTTAAGCCCTAATTTAAGCAACAGTAATTAAACTGCCTTCGTGTCTGATAACGTATATTATGTATAGTACAAGCTGAGCGCGCCACGGGAACGGCTCGCGAGTTCTTGGAACTTAGCCCTTCCCCCGCGCGGACTTCTGTCCAGGGGGCTTTGGCGATCCGGGGCCGCAGCCGCCGCCCACGAAGTGCACCACCTCCAGCCGGTCGCCGGAGCTCACTGTCTGAGCCTCCCAGGAGATGCGCGGTGAGATCGTGCCATTGTGTTCGACGGCGATCCGGTCACCCTTCAGTTCCAGTGCCGCAATGACTTGAGCCATGGTGGATGATTCGTCAAGCCCGGTAAAGCTGCGACTCTGACCGTTGATGACAAGCGTAAGCGCCATGAATCCCTAGGCTAGTGTGGTGAGTCCGAAGTTGCAAGCATCATTGAAGCCTGAAATTGAGCGTTGACGGAAGCGAAATGTGGGGATTCTTCGCTGCGCTCCAGAATGACAAGCAGGAAGAGCAATGCGACTTCCTTCAGATTTCAGGACACTAGAAGGTTGCCGCAGACACTTGAACCGGAGCATGGTCGCAACGCAACCCTTTACTTTTATCAGACATAGCGACCTGTCCCCAAACTCTCCCGCCCACAGGAACCGTCCCAGTCTATTCTCCATCCTTTACATTCGCTAATTGCCATAAATGCCTCATTGGACCGCGCCCTGCACCTAGACAAGAGGCTGATCGCATCGCCCCGGTCACATAGTCCTTAGCGGCCTTGGCGGCTTCCAGAGGGCTATCTCCCAGAACCAGCCGGCTCAGGAAGGCGCTGGAGAGGGCGCAACCGGTTCCGTGGGTGGCACGGGTATGCACCCGCTCGCCGGGCAGCCAGACCTCTTTCCCATCCGGCGTCAGCAGAAAGTCGTCCGGTGGATCGATGTGCCCGCCGGTCGCAAGGATACCGAGCCTTCCGCCACGAACTCCTTTTCCTACTGACGCTTGCAGGGTTCGGCAGGCATTGGGTATGTCGTCCCGGGTTAGCGGATTAGCCCCGCTCAGCAGGCCGAGCTCATCCAGATTTGGGGTTATCCAATCGACAAGCGGGAGCAACTGTTCCCGCAGTAGCGCGATGCCAGCCGGGTCGACGAGTTCCCTGCCGGACGACGACCAAAGCACCGGATCGAGAACGACAAGGACCTCCCGCGGATATTCAACTGATATGCGAAGTTTATCCATGTAACTACTGATACTAAGTATGTTCTCTGTGCTCGATAGCATCCCAATCTTGATGCCTTTCGGTGGCAGATCGTGACGCAGACACTCCAGCGTGGCCCCCACGACCGTGGCGTCCGTTGGATGGATAGCCTGGACTCCGAGCGTCGACTGGACCGTGAGCCCGGTGATGCATGCGGTGCCGAAGAGTCCATGCGCAGCGAAGACCATCAGGTCTGCCGTCACCCCGGCTCCGGAGGACGGATCGAAGCCGGCGATCGTGAGGACTGTTTGCATGGTTCTGAGGACAGAAAACGGGAAAATCAGGGCAAATAATTCTGAAAAAAGTCGGTATTTTGCTGGACAGGCCTGATGCGGGAAGCATCGAACCTAATTCGACACAAACTACCGCTTTTTCGGTCCCCTTCGCGCACCGCGCCTGCTCCTCTTCTATACCACAAAACGCCTGGTCGGGGCAAGTTAGTTTACCCGATAACGTCTTTTGGATGTTTGACTTGGGGTGTCTCCACAAGGACAATAATAGAAGGAGCGTGCGAATGAGAATTACTTCTTTCAGGACTGCTCAAAAACGGTCCAGTATGCGAGTCCGCAAACTTGGGACAAGCATACTGATGATGGGTCTGGCGATGACCGCTTCTGCCAGAGATGGTGCATCCTCTCTAAAGGAGAAGGCGCCGGCAGCAGAGGACCATACACCGAGCGTGCCGGTCAGTTCGACGGCGGCTCACAAGCCCCGACGGTGGCTCCAGGTTGGAGTCGCATCCTGGTACGGCACACACTTCCAGGGTCGCAAGACTGCGGGCGGCGAACGGTTCGACATGAATCTGATGACCTGCGCGCACCCCACCCTGCCTATGGGCACCTGGCTAAGGGTGACGAACCTGAAGAACCATCGGACAACCTTTGTCCGCGTGAACGATCGCGGTCCGGTGCAGGATGGAAGGATCGTCGACCTGTCTTTCGCCGCCGCCCGTACCCTGGGACTGGTTGGCGTGGGCAGAGTCAAGCTCGAGTCCGTACGCGACAGCGACCCGGACCTAGCCCAGGCACTGGTGGCGCGGTTGCAGATACCGGTACTGTTTGCTCCTCTCGCCCCCTAGCGGCTGTTTCATTTGCAACCTCTTCCACGTTAGACTGAGGCCATGGATAGGACCCTGGTCCAGACCGACCCGTCGCGGGCTGACGCAGTGATGCGTCCCCAGCCCGCCGACCAACTGATTGTGGCGCTCGACTTCCCTTCTGCCTCCGCGGCGCTCGATCTGGCGGACCAGCTTCAGGGCCTCTGCCGCTGGTTCAAGGTGGGGATGGAGCTGTACTATGCCGCCGGCAACCAGGTTCTGGACCGGCTGCAGGAGCGCGGGTTCAACGTATTCCTGGATCTGAAGCTGCACGACATTCCCAACACGGTCGCCGGCGCGGTGCGGTCGGTGGCGGGAACTGGCGCCTCGCTGCTAACCGTCCATGCCGGCGGCGGCGCTGCGATGATGCGGGCCGCGGCCCAGGCGGCGAAGTGTCCGGGCGCTCCTAAGTTGCTGGCGGTCAGCGTGCTGACGAGTATGGATGCGGACGAGCTCAAGGCGGTGGGGGTATCCGGCACAGTGGAGGACCAGGTGGTTCGGCTGGCCCGGCTGGCTCGGGCTGCGGGAATCGACGGCCTGGTGTGTTCGCCGCTGGAGGTGGCCGCTGTTCGCGCGGCGATGGGACCGGAGGCACTGCTGGTGGTTCCGGGGATTCGCCCGGCTGGGCTGTCGGAATCGGACGACCAGTCCCGCGTGGCGACTCCGGCAAAGGCGATTGCCAGCGGGGCGTCCATGCTGGTGGTGGGTCGCCCCATCACCCAGGCAGCCGACCCGGCGCAGGCTGCAGCGGCGATTCTGGCGGAGATGCAAAGCGCGGGCTAACTGGGTTGACTCCTCGGCGACGACCACCGCGCCCGTACCCGTTTGTGGGATTGGGCCGCCCCGGCCGGGCCGCTATGGTGAGAGTGTGGCCACCCTCCTAGTCGCGCCTCCTGCAGCCCTGGACGAGCAGCGCGAAGCTGCATCCGAACCCCAAAAGGTACGCAAGGCCGACATCGTGGCCCAGGCTGGCGTGATTGCCATTCTGCTTGCGGTGCCTACGATCATGTGCATCCGCGCCGCCTGCGTGTACGACAACGACCTGTGGTGGCATCTGCGCACCGGCCAGTGGATGCTGCAACACCACGCCGTACCGCATGTGGATTCGTACTCGCGCATGAGCGCGGGAAAGCCCTGGGAGGCCTACAGTTGGCTCTACGAGCTGCTCACGTTCCAGCTCTTTCAGCGGTTCGGGCTAGTCGGCATCATGTGCTACTCCGCTGCGATGGTGCTTGCCATCACGGTGGCGTTTCGGCGTCTCACAGACCGCCTGCAATCGGACTTCACGGTCGTCATTCTACTGACGTTTGCCGGATGTTTCGGCCTGGGCCACATGCTGACGCCACGGCCCTGGCTGTTTACCATCCTGTTCTTCGTGCTGGAGATGGACATCCTGATGCATGCCCGCAAGACCGGGCAGGCCCGCCAACTGCTCTGGCTGCCGGTTATTTTCGCGCTCTGGGCCAACACCCACATTCAGTTCATCTACGGACTGGCGGCGCTGGCGCTGGCTCTGGCGGAGTCGATTGCCACTCGCTGGAGGATCGGCGAGACGCGCCTGCGGGCGGCCTGGCTGGGGGGCGCGCTGGCGGCGAGCGTGGCCGCAACCGTGCTCAATCCCTACGGCCTGGGGATCTATCGCATTGTCTACAACATTGCCCGCCAGCCCGGCGGCATGAACAAGATCTCCGAACTGTCTGCCATTCCCTTCCGCGACCCGACGGACTACTGCGTGCTCTTGCTGGCGCTGGCCGCCGTGGGAGCGCTGGCGTGGTCGCGGCGGTTCCAGGTCTTCGAGGTCGGACTGCTGGCCTTCGGTGTGGTGGTGTCCTTCCGGTCCCAACGCGACGTGTGGGTGGTGGTCACGGTGGCTGTCGCGATTCTTGCGTCCACCATCACGGTCCAGCGCAAGCCGCCGATCCGCCTGGGGGCAATCGCAACCACGTTGGCTGTCGTCGGCGCCGCCCTGCTCATCTTCTCCTGGTTCCGGTTGATGCAGGTGAACAACCAGCGGCTTGGGACGATGATTGCCAAGGTCCTGCCCGTCGATGCCGTGAACGAGATCCGGGCGAAGGGCTACACCGGCCCGCTGTACAACGACTTCAACTGGGGCGGATATCTGGTCTGGAGCCTGCGCCTGCCGGTCGCCATCGACGGACGCGGCAGCTTCTACGGCGACGCCAACCTCGACCGCTCCTTCGCGACCTGGAATGGGAACGCCGATTGGGCGTCCGACCCGCAACTCGCGAACGCGGGGCTGGTGATTGGTCCGGTGAACGCTCCGCTGACCCAGATTCTGCAGTTGGACTCGCACTACAAGTTGGTGTACAAGGACAAGATCGCCGCCGTCTTTGTGGCTCAGCACTGACGATCCATCCGTTTTGTTGACAATTCTCAGGCTTAGGATCTGCTGGTTGAGGAGATGGCGGCGACGGGCTGCGGCTGGGGCCGGGCACCTTTAATCATGAGCCACAGCATGATGGCGCCCTCTCCGAGGAGGGCAGGCGAAGCGACTCGGGTCACGCGATCAACAAAGTTCGGGGCGAGAAGGCCAGTGAAGGCAATGGTCACATAGGCACAGCCGTTGATCATCAGCGCGACACCGATCAGGCGGGGAAGAAAACCCGACCGGAATACCAGGATGCCGAAGGGGAACAACCAGAGGCCTGCGAAGACTTCGTTGATCACTAAGCCATACTCGTGAATACGGAGAAACAGGGTCGTGAGCGCAGCCTGTTGGGGCTGGTTGAATGCTGGCAGGAAACCGTCGCCACGCGCGAGCAGCAGCGCGGCAATATCGTTCAACGAGTTGAGTGAATCGATCACAAGAGGCATGCATCCGCCGAGGAGTACCATGAGAATGGCGAGACTGCGGTCCACTTGTTTGAGCACACGGTAAAGCGCGAGCGCGACGACAAGGCAGGACAGACCGGCGAGAAGGTCGCACACGATACCTAGCCGGAAAAACGACTCGTGGGTGGCGATGTTGTGCGCCGTTGCAGACGCGCTGTTGCGCACGATCAGCGCTCCCTCAACATAAATGGGACGGAACACCGAGAAGCCAAGAAGCAGATAGAGGAACCCGGCGACTCTTCCAGGGTTGCTGCTCGAAGTCATGCCCCCTCCTTGAAAAGGAGACGTTCTCGGAAAGCCGGATCGATCGTCGCCGATTCAGAAGTTTCGAGTGAGCCGGACAACCGAAGCGCCCGCCCGAACTTGCTGAGGTTGAACTTAGTCATTGTCGGAGATTCCGAGAGGTCGCAGCGAGATTCTAGAACAGGTGACAGCATATTACCATCGCAATCAATCGTGGCACACGGCAGCTAAATGCGGGCCCAGACCGTCTCCAACTTCACCGCCGTTGAGGAGCAACTCGGTTTGAAGCTCCAATCCCACAACCGGTCGACTCCCTCGTCAGCGACAAGGCCTGAGATCCCCTCGCAAACCCAGAAATAGAGGCATTTGGCCCTCCAGCAATACGGGCTTTAAGGTCAGAATGCCTGGCAGTCTCAATTACCGAAAATCCCGATTTGCAGGCGCTATACTCATCTCAACACCACTTGGATTTCAAGACCCATTGACTTCTATTGGAGTGACTCGTGCGTTACGGAATAGCGCTGTTCCACAACGTGTGGGTTAAGAAACAGTCCGGCGCTCGCTCGACACAAATGCCCGCTCCAACAACACGAACGTGAATCGCGAAAAACAAAGCAGTCTCAAAATGCTCCGCCGTCCCCTGAACCTGGCAACTCAGCTCTCAATGATGAGCGCAATGCTCCAGCGTCACCGGACGACAACCGGAGTTGCCTCCAGCATTATCGTTTCTTGACATTTCTCTCGGCGAACTACTAGGATCGTGTTTCTTTAGAGAAACAATTTCCGACTAGGAGGAAGACAAGTCGAGCCGAAGAACCCCTGGAGCCAGCCTAGTAGTTGATGGGCCGCAGTTGAAGTACACAGGCTGCAGTTGAAGGGAAACGGCGAGGCACCCAGGCCGCAAATTTCCGACAACCAGAGAAGTGAGGTAGTAAATGTTCGCCCGACGCATCTTCCCCCTGTGTATATTCTCGTTTCTTGGATTTCTTGTTGTAATGCTCACTGGCTGCGCCCTCTCTAGTGGCTCGCCCGCAGGAAGCAGAACCTCGTCTACAGGAAGCGGAAGTTCGACAGCGAGAGTCGCTCTCGGCGGCGAAGTATATGGCGGACAGCAGCCCATCACTGGGGCAGCGCTGACTCTGTGGGCAGCCGGCAAGACGGGCAGCTATGGCACCGGCGCGATGCCAGTTGCGACCACCACGACAGATTCCAACGGGAATTTCAGCTTCAACAATACTGGAATGTCGCCCTGCACGACGGGTCAATACCTCTACATCACGGCAGTCGGCGGAAACCCGGGCGCGGGAACCAACCAGTTTGCCGCGGAGATGGCTGCGCTGCCGACGCCCTGCGGTCCGGGGACTGCCAGCTCCTATGTTGTCGTCAACGAAGTGACGACGGTTGCGTCGGTCACAGCATTGCAACAGTTCATGAGCATTATGCCCGGAGGCACTCCGGCCTGGACAATCGGCGCGCCTGTCGCCAACGTCACGGGCATGGCCAATGCTTTCACCCAGGTTGGCAATCTCGTCAACATCGGAACGGGCACATCGAGTCCCACAACTGCGACCTCCACGATCAACAGTGTCACTTACACAACCACAATTACGCCCGACTCCACCAAGATCAACACGCTCGCCGATATTCTCGCAGCGTGTATCAATACCGCGGGAAGCAGCACCTGCAACAGCATATTCGCCGACACCACGCCTGGGAGCTCCGCCTCGCCGACCGACACCATCCAGGCCATGTACTATCTGGCAACCAATGCCGGGGCGCTGAACCTGCCTGCCCACTCGGCCTCTCAGGGCGAGCCTTACTACCTGTGTACCACTTACATTCCTGGGACGGGGACTCCATTTCAGCCATATAACACCTGCAGCAGCACCGTCTATCCGACGGATTGGGCCATCGGCGTCTCCTGGTCGACCAGCAACGGATCGATTATCGTAGGAACGGCAACGCCGTTTAGCCTTGCCATCGATGGACCGGGAAACATCTGGACTGCGTATAGCTGCAGCGGCAGCACGGCCTGCACTGATACCCTCAACGACCACGACACCGGTCCTGCGTACGTGACTGAGTTCAACCCGCAGGGCCAGGTGCAGTTCACCCCTGCTACCAGCACCACGATCTCGACTGGCCCAAGTTTTTCTACATACACGGGTTCCACTGTCTACAGTCTCATCGCCGGAAGACCGTTTTCGCTTGCGATCGACACCGCTAACAATGCATGGTTTGACAGTTTTTACGGAGCTGCCCCTGCGACGCAGAGAGGCGTGATCACGAAGTTCGCACAAGGCGGAACATCCACAGGCTACCTGGTTGCGGGGTCGTCTGTCGGCACCATGGCGATCGACGGCAACAACGACATATTGCTGAGCAGCCAACCGACGTCCGGCCACTACTCCTTCACCGAACTCGAATACGATGGCGGGGCCTATTCCACCTATAACGGCGGAATCGGAAAATCCACTAGTATCTACAACGGCATCTGGGCTGACTCGTCGGGCTACGCATGGACTGCCAACAGCGGATGTGCAAATACCATCTTCCGGGCAAATACGGCAAACCTGGAAGCCGGGGCAACCACCAGCGATGTCACCAATGCAACGGCTTGCCCGAATTATGCCGGGGCCGCGGACGCCGCCGGCGGCGCGTTCTACGCCAACAGCAGCCTCTATCACGTGGCCGTCAGCGGCGGTTCCGGTTTATATACCGGTGTCGTCGCGACGGAAGCCGCAGGTACCGGCACCAGCAACGGAGGACTCGACGGCGGCAGCGGTGTAGCCGTCGACGGCTTAGGCAACGTTTGGGTGGCGAACAACAGCGGCGGTGGGGTCTCTGAGTTCTCCTATAACGGCAGCACGTTTACGCCGCTCTCTCCATCCGGAACCTCGACTCCGGTCTATGGCTTCGGCACCAGTTATCTCAGCGGAACTCATCCATTGAACGTAGCTGTAGATGCTTCCGGAAATGTGTGGATCGGAACCCAAACTACCAACCTGTGGTATCTGGTCGGAATCGCCGGCCCCACGGTCACGCCAATATCGGCCATGCTTAAGAATGGCCAGGTTGGCGCCAGGCCCGGCTTCGTTATTCAGGCGTCGCTCGGCCCCGCCGCGCTTGGTTTCTCGACGGCGGTGTCACTGGGCGAAACACTGACGGCTACGCTGACCAACACCGGCGGGGCGATTGTGACTGTCGGCGTGCCCGCCACCAGCGGAGCCAATCAAAGCGACTTTACAATTACCGGAAATACCTGCGGATCGGTCGTGGCTGTCGGAGCATCCTGCTCGATCGGTGTGACCTTCACCTCCGGAACCCCGGGAAGCTTCTCGGCTGTGTTGAATGTGCCAAACAACGCTACGGGGAATTCTGCGTCCATTGCTCTCACGGGCGTGGCCGCCACCTCGGTGGGCACTCTGAGTTTGGATGCAGGGACGAGTGTCTCCTCTTCGGCTCCCGCAATTGCGTTTCCCGCCATCTTGGTAGGAAACGTAACTGCACCAGAGGCGGTCATAGTGACCAATACGGGATCCGTGCCGCTTATCCTGGGGCTTGCGACCACTGGGACCAACCCGAGCCTGTTCAACCAGACAAACGATTGCGTAAGTCCACTCGCGGCTGGGGCCTCGTGCGCGATATCGGTTACGTTCGGATCGACGGTAGGGGGCGGCTATTCGGCGATGCTTGCTCTAACCGACAATGCCGGCACCGGATCGCAGACCATCTCTATGTCCGGCACGGCGAACTATCCTGCTTCTGCGGTCCAGTTGAGCACCCCATCGTTGAGCCTTTCCACCGCCGCGGGCACGACAACCGCCACGGTGCCGGTGACGATCACCAACACCGGATCGGCGCCTCTGACGCTCACCGGCATTGGACTTACCGGGACCGATGCCGGCAGCTTCAGCGAGTCTTCCACCTGCACGGGAAGTCTTGCCCAAAATGCAAGCTGCTCCGTCTCAATCTCGTTCTCACCGGCTGCTATCGGCGCCTACACCGCCACGCTTTCGATTGCGGACGACGCGTCCGGCTCTCCGCAGACGGTTGCGCTCTCCGGCACTGCACCTACCAATCCGGCCCCACAAATATCTCTGGCAACGTCGCTTTCGCTCACGCAACCGGCGCACTCCACCGGCCCGCCCCAGATATTGACCGTCACCAACAGTGGCTCCGCGCCGCTGACTTTTTCCGGCATCACGCTCACTGGTACAGACACAGCGGATTTCACCCAGACCAGCACCTGTGGCACCTCGCTCGCGCCCGACGGTACCTGCAACATCTCGGTCACGCTTGCGGCTTATCTCGCGCGCTCTTACTCTGCCGCGCTGCAGATCGCAACCAATGATCCCAGTTCGCCTTCTACCGTCACACTCAATGGCACCGGAACCGGCACGTTGAGCATCGATACCACCAATCCCACGCAGTGGATCATCTCCAACGGCGCCATCACGCTCCAGTGGGACTCGACCAACGCCACCGCCAACGTCTACTCCATCAATCTTGCCGGCGACTCCACACAACTCATCGACACCACCGTCTCCTTCAATGGCGGTGAGCCCTACGGCCTCTATGAAGACGACTCAGGACCCACTACCGGGGGACCAGCTACCGCCACCTATACCCAGGTCGGCAACGAGTACCTCGATTGGTGGCAGACCTCCGTCTCCGACCCGACAGCGAATCAGAATTTCACTGTAACCCGTCACTACATCGTCACCGCCAACGATCCTGGCTTCCATGTCTACAACACCACAGCTCACGGTACCGCGGACATCGCCACCGGCCTTGGGACGCTGGGCAAGACCTTCCGTATCAACCAGCAGTTGTTCACCAACTCTTACTCCGTGGACGAGGACCTTACCGATCTCGGCGTGCAAGCGCTTCCGCTGCCTTCAACCGCAACCATGGCTATAGCCGGTGCGGATCCTGGCCGTGCTGTCGAGAACGCTGTCTCCGATCTTCATGGTCTCGCGCTGCCGTCGGGCTTCACGCGCTTCTTCGATACCAAGTACGACTACTCCACCTCAGCCTATTTGCACAAAGCTCACGGCCTCTATGGCTCCAAGTACGGAGCCTGGCTGGTGTTGCCGAACGGCGAGTGGCGCCCAGGCGGCCCCACCAAGCAGAGCCTCTGCTTTACCTACAACATTCTAAGCCAGGAGTTCTTTACCTCCCACCTGGACAACGGGATCACCTACAATATGGCCGCCGGACAGGTTTTCAGCAAGCTCTGGGGACCGAACTATTATCACTTCAACACCTTCAACAGCACCATCACCACACCGGACCAGATGTACGCCGACGCCCAGGCCTGGCTTCCGTGGTTCAACGAGCTCTACGACAACGAGTCGCAACTGATCGGCAGCGGACAGGTCGCCTCCACGCAGC
>Ga0302198_10002887_pt1 | contig 17681 bp, 18 predicted proteins | sample II_Bog_N2_2_FD_193521 | JGI IMG/M metagenome (GOLD analysis project Ga0302198, IMG submission 193521) | Peat permafrost microbial communities from Stordalen Mire near Abisko, Sweden - II_Bog_N2_2 | ecosystem: Environmental > Terrestrial > Soil > Wetlands > Peat | place: Sweden: Abisko... | reverse complement strand
CGGACTTGGTGCTGACCACCATTGCGGGCAAGGGAATCAGCGACAATGTGGTCGTCATCCAGCCGTTCCTCACCGATGGCGACATCGACAACATCCGCCGGGCGATCACCCGTGTTCGTCGGCACAGGCGGCGCGCACAGATCAAGGATGACCTGCTGCTCTACTTCTCCGACGGGCTGTTCCTGCGCAACGCCGTCGCATCCTCCGAGGTCGAGATGATCCGGATGCTCGGGGCCCTTATGGTCGAGCGCGGCATCATCGACGAGAGTTACGTCGAGGGAGCCGTGGAGCGCGAACTCATGTCGTCAACAGCTTTCACTGACACCATCGCCGTTCCCCACGCCATGGTGATGAGTGCGTCGCGAACGTCGATCGCCATTGCGGTCAATGAGACGCCGATGACCTGGGGTGACAATCGCGTCAACGTGATCGCGCTCATCGCGTTTTCGTCGAGCGGGCGCAGCTCCTTCCAGGAGGTTTTCGACCAGTTTGTGGAGGTGTTCGCCGACCGCGGGGATGTACTCGAACTGATCAAACGCTCCACCGACTTCTCGACGTTCATCGAGGAACTCGTCCACGTCATCGACAAGTAGCGGGCGACGCGCGGGATAGCCTTCTGGGATGAGGCTCAGTGTCATCCGTGGCGCCGTTCCGGTTGCCGCGCTGGCCGGGAGGCTGGCGCTCGCCGGGACGCTGGCGCTGGCCGGGATGCCGGCGCTGGCCGGGTGCACCGCGGCCGCCCCGACTCGCACCCCGGCCCCGACCACGGCGGCTCCGAGCGCCTCCCCAACGCCCGCGGCCGCGCCGACACCGACGCCGCTGCCCGGTAACGGGTTGTTCCAGATCAACGCGGTTGCCACAGCTTCGAACGGAGCAATCGCGGATCTCGTCGAGACGGCGTACCTGCCGACCACCGCGGGGGCAGGGCAGACGGCGCTTCTCGACAGCCAGTGCAACTATCCGGGCGACCCGGCCGCGCAGGGCCAGCCGAGCTGGGAGTCGCAGTATCCGCGAGCCGTCTACCTGAACGCGACGATCACTGCAGTGGCCAGACGCGGAACGCCCGCCTGGCCGAATTCGACCGATCCGGTCGCCTTCAGCTTCCTTCCCGTCTCCGCCTACCAGGGCGACTACACCGTTCTGCAGGCGCACTGTGCCGCGGGCACGATCACGGTTCCGGGCACTGTGCAGGGTGTCGCCCCACTGTGGGGCAGCAACCCGGCACACGGCCCGTACGGCTGGGCTACCCCACTCGGCAGCTACGGCTTCAACGGCGGAGGCAATGACCCCGGCGGGCCGCTGTCTGGCACGACCGTCATCTCGGACTGCACCGTGCAGCTCAGCGCGTCCGCGATCGCTGCGGGTGTCGGATCCTGGGCGACTCGGGCGTACCTCAAGCAGACCGGATGCGTTTACGTGGGCTGACCAGGCGCTGCCGGGAAACGCTTCCACGCCTGCCGGAACCGCTTCTCCGATTGCTCGGCGACGCGCTGCTGGCTTGCGTGAAGCCGGCCGTAGCTGAAGTCGTCTTCACCCCGCGCGTGAGCCTCCGCAGCCAGGCGCAGAAGGAGATTGCGCGCAACGACGCTGTCCTGGTGATCCCCGAGGATCTCCTGGATCTCCTCGGCCGCGACCGCAAGGCGAAGCGCCGCCTCATGGAGCACGGGCACCGCCGAATCGGCCGCGTAGCGCAACGCTTTGGCACCCTTGCGAACCTCATGCAGGGCCACATCCCGCGGGGTTCCCGGGCCCGCTGACTCCGACAGTTTCACGAGGGCGTCGAGCCGCTCCCATTCCTTGTCAATGAGGACGGGAACGATGTGGCGGGCTTGCTTCGATGACGGCCCTCGGAGCGGCGCCTCCGCGACGAAAGAGTCAAGGTCGTCGAGCAGGCGGAAATAGCGTGCGTCATCGAGGGAGGCAAGCCCCGCCGTGCGCGCTGATTGATACTCGGCGGAGAACTGTTCGTCGATCCGGGAAGCAATGGGACCGAGCACCAGCTCGGGGGCTTCCGCAGCGATCAGGTCGGCGAGGCGTTCGCGCAGCACCTGCAGGTCGCGCGCCGCACCGAGAGTGCCGGCCATCCATTTCAATTCCCGACGCAGGTGGTCCGCAACGTCCCGATCGATGAGTGGCCGAAAAGTGCGCACCACGGATCTCAGTCGACGCAACGCAACCCGGAACTGGTGCACCGCATCCGGTTCGTCCTCGCGAACCCGCGCATCCTCGGACCACAGTGTGCGCACCGTCGCCTCGACCGTAGCCAAAAGCACCTCACCTGCAGGGCCCCTCGGGTGTGCGCGCGCGGCGGCAACGGGTACCTGTGGAGCGTCGCCGAGCGCTCGACCCAGTTTCGAGGCGTAGCCGGACAACGGCACCCCGGATGAGGCGAGGAGGGACTGCGCGGCATCCAGAAGGCGGCGATCCCCGTCGACCAGCTCGACCTCCCACTCCCGCCAGCTGTGGCTCATCACCTCGGGCACGAGCCGGTCCGCCCGCACGTGGTCGTCGCACACCTCTGCCAGTACCGCTCCGTGTTCGTCGAGAAGACGGTGCACGATTCGCCGGGTGCGCACCCGTGCGGCCGGAACCAGCACCCGGTCACGCACGTGCACCCTCACCAGGCGCAGGAAGCGCGGCGGAACTGCCTCCGGATCCGTCCCAAGAGGCTCGTGTAATTCCTGCCGTGCGTCAGCCGAGACGAGCGTCTTGAGGTGCCAGCCCGCGTCTTCGCCCCCGCTTCGGCGACGAAGCGCGATGCGAGAGGCGGCCAGCACAAGGTCTTCTGTGTCGAAATAGACCGCGTCGAGGTCGAATACGACAGGATCGTCGACTCGATCGACGCCCGGAAGTCCCGCGAACGACGGCAGTTCTGCAGACTCCTGGACGTCGAACTTTCGCTCGATCTCCACACCATCAGGTGTGGGCTGCTGCGCGAAGACTGCGGGCATGATCCTCTTCCTCCGTCGGGGCCGCGCCACTGCGGTCGAGGCATTCAGAGGTGTGAAGACCGGCAGGCCCGGTGGTTGCACTCCCAATCTAGAGGCGTTGGGCTACCAGCAGGCAGTGCCTAAAGTCCTCGCGGGGCACGGACTTCGGCTGTGTGCGACTAGTCCTCGTCGTCGTCTTCGTCGTCGTCGTCTTCGTCGTCGGACTCCGGGTCGAAGAGTTCCCCGAAAGCGTCCTCTTGGTCGCTGGACAGTCGCTCGAGGGGCGACAGCTCGCCTTCCCCGGTCTCGTCATCGGAGTCCGACTCGTCGTCAAAGTCCGACTCGTCGTCAAAGTCCGACTCGTCGTCGAAGTCCGACTCGTCGTCAACGATCACCCAGTCGTCGCCATCGGATTCTGCACCCACACGGGCCATGATGTGCTCCTTCACATTGTGTTTGCGTCACGGTAACCGCGGGCTGGGCGCGCGCGGGTGACAATCGATGAAACAGTCGGCAAACCTTTGATGCTTAGGTGCGCCGCTCTCCGCCGGGAACGGTCGGCTCTCACCTGAAGCAGGCGATAGATTCGGGACATGCGACTGGGAGTTCTGGACATTGGGTCCAACACAGTGCATCTCCTGGTGATCGACGCGCATCCTGGCGCTCGCCCCATCCCGTTCACGTCGCACAAGCAACCCCTGCAACTCATCGAGTTCCTGGACGCTGACGGGTCGATCTCGGGGATCGGCCAACACAAACTGATCGAATTCGTCACCGAGGCAGCGAGCCTGGCGAAGCAACACGGTGCAGAAGACATGATGGCGTTCGCCACATCGGCCATCCGCGAGGCGAGCAACGGCCCACAGGTGCTGTCCCGCGTCTACGCCGAAACCGGCACCAGGCTGATCGAACTGGGCGGACCCGACGAGGCGGCAGCAACCTTCCTCGCGGTCCGTCGCTGGTACGGCTGGGGTGCGGGCACCATCCTCAACCTGGATATCGGCGGGGGATCCTTCGAGCTGGCAATGGGGGCCGACGAGCATCCGGAGCTCGCCCTGTCCGTGCCTCTCGGCGCGGGCCGGCTCACCCACGACTTCCTGGATGCCGACCCGCCCACCGCGAAAAGCATCAAGGCGGTTCGCCGGCACATTCGTGCCACCCTCGAGGAGCCGATCGCGGACATCCTGCGCCTTGGTACACCGACGATCGTGTCGGCGACCTCGAAATCCTTCCGGTCGCTCGCCCGCCTCGCCGGCTCCGCGCCACGCGCCGACGGCCCCTACGTGCGGCGTGAACTGCGACTGTCCGATGTCACGTTGTGGGCGGCACGCCTGTCGGCGATGGCCTCCGCTGACCGCGCCGAGCTTCCGGGAGTCTCGCTGCTGCGGTCGCGCCAACTACTCGCCGCGGCACTGCTGGCCCAGATCGCCATGGAAGGGCTAAAGGTCGAGTCGGTGCAGATCTGCCCGTGGGCACTGCGGGAAGGTCTCATCCTTCGCCGCTTCGATCACCTGATGACGGCGTAGCGCGTTGTGACGGCGTAACGCGTTGTGCCTGTGTAAAGCGTTGTGCCTGTGTAACGCGTTGTGCCTGCGTAACGCCTTGTGACTGCGTAACGCCTTGTGACTGTGCAGGCCGCACGCCATCGGTCGACACGTGCCCAGCGCACTCGTCAACCGGCGGAAGCACTCGCGAGAATCGCGGACTGCTTCTTGGCAGCGACCGTGGGAAACACGACGACCGGGGACACCTGGTTGACCAGCAGCTCGTGCGCGACCGAGCCGAGGATCGACTCCGCCCCGCGGCTGCGAGCACGGGAGCCGATAACGATCAGTCGCGGCGGCGGTTCGATGAGGCCCAACTGTCGAGCCGTTGCACCCTGGCTGAGCGTGCCCACCACCGACAGGCCGGGGAAAACGGCTCGCACCCGCCCAACCACGGTATCGAGCAGTGCCGCGTGTTCAACGCGCATCTGGTCGAATGACAGGTCGGTCCACGGCACGACATCCAGCCAGAGGTCCGGCTCGTGCCACACATGAACGACTCGCAGCGTTGAGCCCGAAGCCCGGGCCTCCTGCGCTGCGAACAACGCGGCCGCGATGGACAACCGCGACCCGTCGACGCCGACAACCACATCCCCCGCCGCGCTGCTGCCCGCCCCCGCGGGTATAACCGCGACGGGGCTCGAGGCCGTCACTGAAACCCCTCCCCCCACCGTCCACGCCGCGAGGCGAAACGGAGCCCTGCCGTGGGGGGACCCCACGACCACCAGGTCCGCTGTGCGTGACAGCTCCGCCAGAACCTCAACCGGGCGACCGTCGAGGACTTCCGAGCGCACATCAAGGTCGGGAAAGTCCCGGGTGATCCTGTGGGCGGCTGCTACAGCCTCACGCCGGGGTTCGTCGTCGGGGATGTGCTCGTGCCCGATCTCGAAGCGCTCGGTGACATTCACGATGACCAGTGACCCACGCTGCAACTGTGTACGGCGTGCGGCCCAGTCGAGCGCCTCCTCCGACTGCTCGGATCCGTCCCACCCCACAACGGTTTCGTTCTTCGTCATGACGAATCCCTTCGATCACCTGGCGCGGGAATACCGCGCCTCGTTGTCAGTCTCCACGTTGGTACGCGCCAATATCAGGGACTTTTGTCCTGACTCTGCGAGCCGGTGACATCACCGGGGGTGAGATCCACCTCACCGCAGTTCACCTTCGTGTGCCAACCTAGACAAAACCGCCCGAGCATCCGGGATGGCCCGAGCGACGAGCATGCCCAAAGAACTGCGGGCGAGAATCCTTTGAAGGAGTTGAAGCCATGAAGGTGGTGGCCCTCTACAGCACGAAGGGCGGAGTCGGCAAGACAACCGCCGCCGTGAACCTGGCGTGGGAGGCATCCCACGACTTCAGGGTGCTTCTCTGGGACCTCGACCCGCAGGGTGCGGCAACGTTCCTGCTGAACGTGAAGCCCAAGGTAAAAGGAGGGGTCGGAGCGCTCGTTGGTGGGAAGTCATCCATCAACTCGGCGATCCGCCAGACAAACTTCGACCGGCTCGATGTCCTTCCCGCGGACGACAGCTATCGCGAACTGGACCTGATCTTCGACCACGCCAAGAACTCGACCGGCAGGATACGGGCGGCACTCGACGCCCTGGGACGCGACTACGACGTCGTCATCCTCGACTGCCCGCCCGGTTCATCCCTGGTCGCAGAAAACGCGATCCTCGCCGCCGACCTCGTGGTGCTTCCCCTCGTGCCCTCGCCGCTGTCACTTCGGTCCCTGGACCAGGTCAATGCGTTCGTGGAGACCTCACACAGCAAAACGCCCATCCTGGCATTTCTTTCGATGGTCGATCGCAGGAAGGCCGTGCACCGTGACTCGGTCATCACGATGCCTCGGGCTGTTCCGGGCATGACCAACATCGTCGTGCCGGGAACGGTGCTCATCGAGCGGATGGGCGTCGAACGCAGGCCAGTCGGGCTCTACGCACCGAACACGGCGGCCGCTCTCGCCTTCAGCGACCTGTGGGTGCGCATCCAGTCACTCGTAAAAGCGAAACAGGGCAAGTCGAAGAAGTAAGCCTCCAGGCCTCAATTACCGGTCTCGTTCTCGCCCCGCTCAAATACCGTGGATGCTGAACCGACAATTTTGGCATCCGGCTTGCCAACAATCGACCGGTCCTTATCGGCGTACTCGAAGAGCGACAGCACGTGGCGCATCGCCTCAAGCCGCGCGCGTTTCTTGTCGTTGCTCTTCACGACCGTCCACGGTGCGGCCCCCGTGTCGGTGGTTCTGAACATCGCCTCTTTCGCCGCGGTGTAACTGGCCCACTTGTCGAGCGAGGCGATATCCATTGGCGAGAGTTTCCACTGCCTCACCGGGTCGACCTGCCGGATCGCAAAGCGGGTTCGCTGCTCATCAGCGGAAACCGAAAACCAGAACTTCACCAGGTCGATACCCTCCCCCACGAGCATCTGCTCGAACAGCGGTGTCTGGCGAATGAATTCCTCATACTGGGCATCGGTGCAGAACCCCATGACCCGTTCCACGCCCGCCCGGTTGTACCAGGAGCGATCGAACATCACGATCTCACCCGCAGCGGGCAGGTGCCGCACATAGCGCTGGAAATACCACTGGGTCGACTCGCGCTCGGTCGGCTTCTCCAGCGCAACAGTGCGGGCCCCGCGCGGGTTCAGGTGCTCCATGAACCGTTTGATCGTGCCGCCCTTGCCCGCCGCGTCCCGGCCCTCGAAGACGACAACCAGGCGGCGCCCCTCCGACTTGATCCAGTTCTGCAATTTCAGCAGCTCGATCTGCAGCAGACGCTTGTTCCGCTCATACTCGTCGCGATCCATCCGGTGGTCGTACGGGTATCCCTCACGCCACGTGTCGACATACACACCGAGCGGATTAACCAGCACGGGATCGTCATCATCGTCATCGAGCACGGTGTAGCCGTGGACCTCGGTCAGGTTCGGAACGGCGATGTAGGGCGGGTCGCTGGGGGTCACGACTCCGCATCATAGGCCGTGCAGAAAACCAGTCGGTGAACGAGGGCAGACGGAGGCACGCGGGCCAGAATGTGGCCTGCTGCGCCGCAAACAGGCGGAACCAACCAGTGCGCAAAGAGTGACACGACGCCGCCAAGAACCACCCCGCACAAACATTAGGAGAAACGCGTGCGCGAGGCCGAAAAAGTCCTCCACATCGGCGAATGCGGCAATACGTCCTGAGTTTTACGAGTCGTGGGGTTTCACGAGTCCTGAGGTTTTACAGTCCTGAGGTTTCACGTCGCGACCCCAGGGCCGACCAACACGAAAAAGAGCCCCATCCGAAGATGGGACTCTTTCTCGATTCTCGTTGCGGGGACAGGATTTGAACCTGCGACCTCTGGGTTATGAGCCCAGCGAGCTACCGAACTGCTCCACCCCGCGCCGTTGGCTCTCCTTGAAGGGAACAGCCACCACAAAGACCTGATCAGATCGAGATTTCTCGACTCAGCTTCCTGTGTGGGTGTTCCCAGTGTAGCGCACACCTCGACCTAGCTTGAGGGGCGTCGAGACGGCTCCGCGCCGACATTTCGCCGACAAATCAAATCATCTGATCATGATCGGACGGGCAACCGCGCGACCGACAGGCAGTCTCTCGAGACCCTGTGTTGCCAGCGCAGGTTCATCGAGACTACCGAACCGGCAACCTGGGAACCGTCGTCAATCCGCGGACGTGCCCCAGCGGCATGCCGATTCGTGCCACCAGTTGGCGCGCTGCGAACATGTCCGTCTCGGGGCCGAGCGTGAGATGGCGAATCGGCAATCCTGGATGGACTCCTTGGAGCAGTATCTGACGATGTCCAGGATGCGACCACCGGCGCGGACGCGGTGCTCTCCGTGCTGGGTGCGCCGTCCTATACGCTACACCCGATAACCGTCTACTCGGCGGGCACCCGCGACATCATCGATACGCTGCGGAAAGTGGGTCGCGGCAAGCGACTCGTGGTGGTGAGTTCGGGGTTGACGTACCCCCCGCCTGCCACTCATGGATTCATCGCCGACCGAATCGCGTTGCCGTTCCTTCGCAACGTGATCGGCAAGACCATGTACGCCGATATGCGGCGCATGGAGGAGCTGGTGCGCTCAAGTGATGACATCGCGTGGACCATCATGCGGCCAGGCCGCCTCTTCAACGCCGAATCTGTTTCCAACTATCGGCTTGACCTAAACGATCCGACGCAGGGATACACGTCTCGGGTAGACCTCGCCGCCGCGATGGTCGCCGAACTCGACACTACTGAGCACATGCACCAAGCGATCGCTCCGACGACCACCCGACGATGATGGCAACGCCAACGCCCGCGGCGACGTTGCTCCGGGCCATCCTCGATTTACGGATCGAGTTCGACATCCTCACCGAGAAGGTCGCCAAAGCAACAGGTGTGAACCCTCGCGATCTCGGCGTTCTCGACGTGCTCCATTCGCAAGGTGCCAGCACACCAAAGGAACTCGCCACCCGGACAGGAATCCACCCGGCGACCCTCACCGCGATCCTGATCAGACTTGAACGCGCCGACAGGGTCACTCGGAATACAAACCCCGCCGATTCACGCTCTACGCGCATCGCGATCACCTCGGCGACTGTGAAGGAACTCGACGGTCACTTCGCCACCGTCAATCACGCACTGCAAACCCGAATGAACAACCTGACAGAAACGGCCCAGCTCACCATTGCGCAGTTTCTCCACGACGTCGGCAGGATCACACGCGAGTACCCCGACAACACCACAACGGCCGGGTGAACGCGAACACCCCTTCCAGATCAAAGTCAGCCGCGTTGCCAACCAGCACGGCGCATTGTTCGCTCCTGGATTGCGTATGCGGATAGTCGATCCCCGAAGAAGACGTAGGCGTCTTCGGTTGGTTGGCGTTTGCTCCGCCACACTAAGCCTGCTGCGGTTGGAGACAGCGCACGAATCCAACAGGCCCAATGTCGAGTCTGGGCATAGCCTCGCGTGTCAGCCTGGACGAGCCAAGTTATCTGGACTGAGTTGGCGAGATCGGCGGCGGAGCGTAAATTCACAATCTGAAATTCGTTCCTGACCTGAACTGCGCTCGCGCTCCGCGCCGCATACTTGCTCAACGGCAAGATTGTGTCGCCGAAGTCGTCCATCATCAAGTCACGGGTCAATGTCTCCGTGAGTGCGACGTCCAGAGATGCTCCGGCGTACTTGCAGGGATATTGGTCATCGGCGGTGGAATCAAACCGGCTCCGACCGTAGCACCGGTGGGTGGGAATTGGGGTGAATGACTCTGCCCTGAAGAGTTTGCTGTGCGCTCGAAATAGGTGCAGACCAGCTCTCGCGGTTTAAAGCGACGGTAATTTGTCAGGTAGGTGGTTCGCCTGGTCCTTTGATCGGAACGCCGGGGGTGAGGCAGCAATAGTCGCCGTTGGCGACGAATACGTTTGTCCGGCCGCAACCGCTCGCCAGCGGTTCGCCCAGTTTGGGGCTTTGGGGCGACTATCCGCACCGCCACGACGGGACCCGAGGGGTGTTGACGACGCGCCTGAGATTAGTCGAGGTCTGTGGGCCCGTCATCCTCGTTGGGTTGATGTTCGTCGTACTCGGGTGACGCCTCGAGGGGTTCGGATCCTGTCGGCCCCCGTAGTGCCCAGTCTGGTCGATCGGTTCACCCGCGACGGCATCGTTCGTCACCAGCAGATTCGGATCGAACGGATCATCGGGATATGCGAATTCCGAATCGTCTTCGCCGGATTCTGTGTTTTTCATGGTGTCATCCTTCGTCTTCGGTATTTAGTCGGCCTCGCCCGGCGCGAGGTCAGGGTGAGGCACGCGGCCGCCGGTGGCGTCGCTGTTGGTATAGGTCATATCGGCGTGTGTGTCGGTCGTCGCACCAGCTGTCGCCTGCGCGGTTGCCTCGGATATAAGATCTGGGGTCTTAGAGTCGCCATCATGCTGGTTCGTTGTCTCAGTCATGATTCCAGAGAACGCTTATCTGGATACGAAAGCAATGGGTAGCCAGTGTGCTGAAGCTTTCCGACGGTAGGGAACGGGAATCCACCAGCCCTCACCGTGATTGTGCGCCGCGGCGGATACTCGGGCAAGAGGCTTTAATACCGCGCCCCGCAAGGCGGCCATCCTCGGCGAGGAGACGAAACCACAACAGGTCGACAGCATGCCACGGTAATGCTGCACGGCTGTTGCCAGGAATTCTCGCCGTGCACATTTGCAACAATGCGGGGCGTAGCTTCGGGGTATGGACGAAATCATCGAGTATCTCAACGAGTGGGCGGGAGGTGTCGACGCCTCCGAGCTGCGCACCTTTGACCTTCACATCGCTAACTTTCCGGTGCGGGTCGAGGTGCACGATCGCGGGGAAACTGGGGGCAGCACCCGCTATTCGGCACGCGCTTTCTCGCCGGATATCCCGGTAGCGGATCGAGTTCTCGACTCGCGGGGAGAAGCTGTCGGTAACCCGGAAGACAGCATTCCAGGGGCGCTATCCAACGTGCGCTGGTCTGTCTTCCAGGACCGCGTGCACTGACGTAGCTTAGTCACCCGGATCGTTCGCCGTCGCCGTAGTTTAAAGTCGCCGCCGTGGATTACCCCAACTGGATGCGCTAGCGGCTGAGAGCGGCGCCACTTGCCGAAGGCAAGCCCCGCACGCTCAGCATGAATGACGCGAACGGGCATGTTGCCCGCGAAGTCGCGATCGATCTCCGCAGCCCTGAGGATGTCCGCTGATCCAGGTGACCGCATTCCCGATGTGCTGCCAGAGCTGTTGGCGCTCGCTGGAATGTGGCGACGCCATCCGACGATCGCCGTTATCGAATAGGGCATGAGTGCTACCGTGAAATCTGTTGCTCCGGTCCTTGGCAGCGGTTATTTCCGCTACGCCAAAGGACACTCATGGCCAACTCATCCGACTTGAAATCGTCGGGCCCCTGCCTCTCTGAGACGCCACGGGAACGTGGGATAGCGCCGCGCTCATCATGACTTACGCAATTCTTGGGCTCATCTTCGTCGAGCTGTACTTCCAGGCTCAAGCGAACTCCGCGGTTGTGGGCAGCCGGCAGCGTTATGTTGCGCTGTCGCTTCGCCGGGTGACCAGCTGGCTCGTCGATTTGGCCTTCATCGCTGACGGTCTACTTTGGTTGGTTGGGGGTGACCAGACGCTAGCCCTCTGGTACATCAGTGTCGGGATCTTCAGCATTATCCTCGAGGTTCGAGCACACAAAAACGACGACGACTGGTTCAACGGCAGAGGCACAAAGATCAAAAAGGGCATCCAAAGGATGCTTGCCGCACCACGCCAGCGCACGTCCCCCGCCTTCGGTCGCGTGGCGCACGACGCGACAACCGCGGTTTAGGGCGGTTCGTCGGAGCAGCCACTTGCACGATCCTTCATTTCTGTGATCGGCGTAGACGAACATTATCGAGGTGGCTCGTCATAACGCTTCTGGGGATAGCGATGAGGGTACAAAGTCCCTACCTGGGCGCTGACACTGGGAAGTAGTGTGAGACGTGTTGCTCCAGTCCCTGGCAGCGGTCTCACACCGACATGCAGAGGAGCTTCTCATGACTGAAGCACAACCCGACTTTTCCGCGGATTCCGCGGAACCATCAAGGTTTAGCAGCTCATGACTCATGTCGAATTGTTTTTTCTAGTAGACGCCGGGGAGGGACGTTGGACGATCAAGCATGCAATCACCGAGGAACTGGCGGGCAGCCTGATGCGCACGACGAAAGGACTGGTATTACGAGATTCGGATGCGCGCTTCATCGGCAACTTTCCCACGACCGAAGTCGCCCTCCGCAACCTCTACGCCCTCGTCTAACGGTGCGAAACGTGGCGAGATAGTAATTAGTTCGACTCTGGTGAGCCGGACGCAAATGTCTTTGCTTTCCCCGCCCATCACAGGGTCCCGCGCGTGACAGCACACCAGCCCTAGTACTCCCGTTCAAGCGTTCGATGCCTTCGAACCGAGGACCAACTGCGAGCGCACGCTTGGTCAGGCTTTGATAGCTCGTCTTGTGACGCTGACCGAAAATGCAACGCGACAATTCTGCCCATGGAAGCCATCCGCCCTCGCAGCAACTCCTTTCGCCACCAACGCGGGCTCGGCGACGCCCGAATGACGCGTTCTTTCACCGCCGCGCGTTTGGTTTCAAGCCTCTCCCACCCCACGGGCTTGACAGCGCTAGTGCCCCGACGTAGGTTCAGGATGTTGCTCTGGTCCTTGGTGGCGCTCTTACTCGCGCCAGTCAAGGAGCAATGGTGAACCCTACCCCAGAGAGTGGTTCAGACCACCCCTCAGCGGCGCACCCGGCCCCGCGTTCTGTCGCTCTCAAGCGATTCCGCGTGACCGGCACTGATCGCCCTCAATTAGCGGTCCCAGATCTATCGGCCGGGTCGGCACAGTTTATTTGTGGTGGGCTCTCAGGCGTAGTCGCGAATCGCACCGTCATTTTCCTCTCCAAGTTGCAACGATCCCTCGTCGAGAGTCTCCACACCGCCGACAATGAGCTGGCTGGACATAGCCCGGGCCTCGCTTTCCCCAGAGGAGCGCAGGCAACTTCACCGACCAGAATTTGCCGCCCCCGCGCAGGCTCAGCCGGAAGTCCGTCCGACCTCTCGGAGGCCCGCAACTCGGCGCAAGTACTCATGGCGAACGACATCGCCGCTGGCCAAATTTTCCACGGAGTCTTCCCCCGCGCACTGATTCGCACGCCCCTGATCTACCACCACCTCTGCGATCAAGAGGCGGCCGGAGATCTTCTACCGTCATCGACCCGCTCGGAGGCACAAGCCAAATGGCCAGCGTAAAGAAAACAACGAAACCCACGGAAACGACGGCCTCAGGCCTTAAGCGCGAGCTAAAGCTCACGGACGCAGCCGCGTTCTCGATCGGACTTGTTGGACCAGTCGGCGCGATGGCACTTCTCGGCGTGGGCGCTGCACAGCTTCTTGGTAAGAGCGCTGTCATGGCCTTCGTGTTTGCGATCGTCGGCGTCGGCCTCGTTGCTTATGGTTTCGTCAAACTCTCTCGACATATTAGTAACACCGGTTCTGTCTACGCGCTCGTGGGAAAAACGATCGGACCACGGACCGGGTTTATCGCCGGATGGGCGCTCATCGCGGCCTACATCGCGATCGGCGCCGGGTCGACCATCGAGATAGGGCTGTTCCTCAACCGATTCCTGGCTCTTATTCACATCGGCAACTTCCACGAATGGATCTGGATCGCAATCGGTGCGCTGATCATCATCGGTGTGCTGTCGGTCCGTGAGATCAAGCTCATTGCACGAGTGCTCCTATGGATTGAAATCGCAGGGGCGGTCCTGGTTGCGATCCTGAGCATCGTCATTCTTATTCGTGTCGGCATCGGCGCTGCGCCTGGCGCACAGAAGTTCAGCCTCAGCATCTTTACCATTCCGCCGGGCGCAAACATTTCCACTATCGCTGGCGCTGCGGTGTTTGGATTTCTCGCCTTCGCCGGATTTGAAGGAGCCATCGTCCTCGGCGGCGAGTCGGTAAATCCGAGGCGCGACATTCCGCGCGCCCTGATGGTCGCTGTCAGCCTCGTCGGAGTCTTTTTCCTCCTTGTCGTAGCTGCCCAATCCCTTGGTTACGGCATTTCTGGCTCTGGAGTGAAGGCGTTCCAAGGCACGTCGTCTCCCTATGACGACCTCGGTTCCGCGTATATTGGGCCGCTTTATGCCGCACTGCTCAACCTGATGGCAAGCATCAGCCTGCTCGCGATCACCGTCGGCACAATCTCCGGCGCCGCACGGGTCGCCTACGCACTCGCGCGCGACTCCACCATCAAAAGCCCGTTGACCCGGATCAACAAACGGGGAACCCCGATTGTCACGCTGGCGATTGTCCTCGTGGTTGTTCTCGTCTCGATGATCGCGCAACGACTGACAAGCGTGGACGAAAAGGATTCCACCTTCTACTGGTTGACAATCGGCACGATCGCACTATTGGTCGCGTATGGGCAAAGCGAAAGCTCCCCGCTGGCAGGTTGTGATTCCGGTACTCGGCTTGCTCTTCGTGCTCTACACGATCTATTCGAACATCGTCGGGGTCGCGTCACCATACGTGTACTTCCCGTACATCATCTTCGTGTGGCTGAGTATCGGATTCATTCTCGCCATGCGGCGAGGAGTTGCTGAGCGAATGCGCACCAGACTCGCCGCCGATGACAGCACCGAACCTACCGCACAAGGAGAGAAAAAATGATTCACATCGTCTGCACTCAGCTTGCCCCAGCCATCGCAAATCTGGACGCGAATATTGAGCTTTCGCTGGAAACCATCCAGCTCGCAGTCGCGGAGCATGCCGACCTCATCGTGATGCCGGAGCTGACCCTTTCCGGATACATGCTCGCGTCGATTGAGGAAGCACGCACAGTTGCGATTACGCGTGACCACCCCGTCTTCGCACGGTGGGCCAGCGAAGTGGCTGAGTCGGGCGGTGTCGTCATCGGCGGATTTGCCGAACAGGGTGACGACGGACTCGTCTACAACAGCGCGGCGGTGGTCGACGGCTCCGGAGTGCTCGCGATTTATCGCAAGGATCACCTGTGGGACAAAGAAAAACTGATCTTCACCCCGGGCTCCGCGATTCCCCCTGTGATCGAAACATCCATCGGGCGCTTGGGGATCCTGATCTGCTATGACCTCGAATTCCCCGAAATGACTCGAAGCCTTGCGCTGCGGGGCGCCGAAGTCATCGTCGTGCCAACAAATTGGCCACGGGAACAGCACCCCGGCGGTGAACGCGTCCCCGAGGTGACAATTGCGATGGCGGCCGCGCACATCAACCAGGTCGGTGTTGTGTGCTGCGACCGCAGCGGTCTGGAACGGGGTCAGGCTTGGAACGAGGCTGGATGCGTCATCGATAAAGAGGGCTGGGTTATTGCAACAGCAGACGCCGATGGGAAAATCCGGGCCGACCTCGACCTGCGTCTGTCGCGAAGCAAGTGGATAACTGATTTGTGCGATTCGTTTGGAGACCGCCGACCGGAACTCTACGCGGCGGTTACCGCACCGAAAACAGCGGCCAGCGTCGACATCTTCTCCTCCGATAGCGGTGCGAAGCTCGCCGAGCCCTCCCACGCCGCATAGTCCACGGAAAACACAGTGAATTCGGGAGACACTGCTTGGGTGCTGGTGTCGGCTGCGCTAGTGCTCTTCATGCTGCCGGGCCTCGCCCTCTTCTATGGCGGGCTGGTTCGCTCCAAGAACGTTGTCACCACGATGATCCAGTGCTTCGTCTCCATCGGCGTCGTCAGCGTACTGTGGGCCGTTGTCGGGTACTCGCTCGTTTTCGGGGCCGACCACGGCGGCGTCATTGGTGACTTTTCGAAAACGATGCTGACCGCAGTCGGGGCCACACCAAACTCATACGCACCAGCGATCCCGGCGTTGGCGTTCATGGCATTCCAGATGATGTTCGCCATCATCACCCCGGCGCTGATAGCGGGCGCCTTCGCCGAAAGAATGACCTTCCGGGGATACGTGATGTTCACGGGCCTGTGGTCGCTCGTCGTATACGTGCCGTTTGCCCACTGGGTGTGGGGCGGTGGATTTCTTGGGGCTCACGGCCTCGGAGCGATTGATTTCGCCGGAGGGGCAGTAGTCCACGAAACCGCGGGAGCCGCGGCCCTCGCTGCAGCGCTCTATTTCGGCCGTCGCAAATTCCCCGTCACCCGCCCCTACAACGTGCCAATGGTGCTTCTTGGCGCGGGGATGTTGTGGTTCGGCTGGTTCGGATTCAACGGCGGCAGCGCACTGGCCGCTAACGGAGTGGCAGCGACCGCGGTCGTCAACACCCAACTCGGCGCTGCAACCGGACTATTGGCGTGGATGACGGTGGAGTGGATCAGAAAAAGGAAGCCATCAGCGATTGGGATTGCGACCGGTTCCATCGCCGGCCTCGCCGCCATCACCCCGGCAGCGGGGTATGTCCCTCCGTGGGCGGCTCTGATCATCGGCGCCAGCGCCGGCCTCGTGTGCTACGCCGCCGTGCAGCTTAAAACGCGTCTCCGATACGACGACGTGCTAGACGTCGTCGGTGTTCACATGGTTGGAGGGTTCATTGGCGTCGTCCTCACCGGAGTATTCGCAAGCTTGGCGATCAACGCTGCAGGAGCAGACGGTGGCTGGGCCCAAACCGGCAAGCAAGCGATACTCGCCATCGTTGGCCTTGTATACCCGTTCCTTGCGACTCTGCTTGTCTTGTGGATCACCGACAAATTCGTGGGGCTCAAGCTTTCGGAAGAGCAACAGCTCGATGGCCTGGACGCCTCACAGCTCGCTCCGACACCGCCCCCTGTCGCCCATGCCGAATGACGTCCGAGGGCGAGCGTTTACTTCCGATCGGGAATTATCTCGCAATCGAAATAACCGCGTGAGCGAACCAACTTCGAATTACCAGCGAGCAAATCTTTCGTGATTTACACGCAGAAGAGAGAAGAGAAAACATGCAATTAGGAATGGTCGGACTCGGTCGAATGGGATCCAACCTCGTGCGAAGGCTGCTTCCCGCCGGACACGAATGCGTTGTCTTCGACGTCAACCCGAGCCCGGTGTCCGCTCTTGCGTCGGAAGGCGCGATCGGAGCGGACACCCTCGACGCACTTGTGGCTCAGCTCGAGAAACCCCGGACAGTATGGATGATGGTGCCAGCCGGAGAAATTGCCGAGCAGACCGTGCACGACCTGAGTCGGAGGCTGGAACCAGGCGACACGATCATCGACGGTGGCAACACCTACTACCGTGACGACATCGCCCGGGCCGCAACCATCAAGGGCAAAGGCATCCACTATCTGGATGTCGGCACGAGCGGGGGCGTGTGGGGTCTGGAACGCGGGTACTGCCTGATGATCGGCGGCGAAACAGCTGTCGTCGACCGATTACGGCCGATCTTCGAGGCAATCGCCCCCGGCGTGGACGCCGCGCCCCGCACTCCGGGTCGAATGGGCCGGCCGGCAGAGGTTGAGCGCGGCTTCCTGCACTGCGGCCCAGTTGGCGCCGGGCATTTCGTCAAAATGGTCCACAACGGGATCGAATACGGCATCATGGCCGCCTACGCCGAGGGGCTCAACATCCTCAAAAATGCGAACGCCGGCACCATCCAACGAACGGATGACGCTGAAACGGCGCCGATGGAACATCCCGAGTTCTACCAATATGACATCGACCTCCCGTCCGTGACTGAGGTGTGGCGGCGTGGG
>Ga0302198_10002882_pt1 | contig 17697 bp, 18 predicted proteins | sample II_Bog_N2_2_FD_193521 | JGI IMG/M metagenome (GOLD analysis project Ga0302198, IMG submission 193521) | Peat permafrost microbial communities from Stordalen Mire near Abisko, Sweden - II_Bog_N2_2 | ecosystem: Environmental > Terrestrial > Soil > Wetlands > Peat | place: Sweden: Abisko... | reverse complement strand
GGGGGCGAGCAGCGCAACAGGGGTGGTGCCGCTCACGGGCACGGTTTCGACGCCGCCGACACCTGTGCCGGCGCCGTCGGCCACCGGCGCACCGACTCCGCTCCCGACGGCCCTTCCGACCGGCGTGCCCACAGGGTCGCCGACCGCTGTGCCGACCGCCGTGCCCACAGCCTCGCCGACCGCCGTGCCCGTCCCCGAACCTACCGTCACCGGACCACCGGTCACCGGACCACCGGTCACCGGGCCGCCCGTCATCGACGTGACCGTTACCAAGGCCGAGCCAACTCTCCTTCTCCTGTCGGACTCCACGGGTGGCTCCTGGCTTGTGCCCGGCTACGCAATGCAGGTGCAGGATTCCCAGTGGATGTCGGTGGTTTCTCTGGTGCCCGGAGTCATCCAGCTTCCCGTGATTCCGACGGCCCAGCCGGGGGTCATCGCTCCCTAGCGTCAGGCGCGCCATGGATACCTACGGCGGGCACGAGGGACCATCCGTGGCGCAGCCACTCGTCCTTCTCGACGAGGACGTCGATATCACGGGATCCGCTCTCGCCGTCTGGACGAACCCGCCTAATCAGCCAGGAACAATGAGGCTCTCCGGTTCAATCGCGGCTGCTGCGGCACGGTTGGCGCGCCTCCGCACAACGTTCCAGACGATCGCGCCGGCCGTCCCTAAGACGACATAAACCAGATACGACAGCAGCCCCGCGGTATTCGAGGTGGGCAAAAACACCAGATTGAAGATCTGCGGCAGAAAATCCCACAGGGCGTGCACGACCGAGACCGAGACGAACACGATCACCACGATGGGTGTGATGCGCAGCCGGTTGCCGCGATAGGTGGCGAAGATCGCGGCAGCGATGAGCGCGGTCCAGATTGGATGGGCGAACGGTGTCAGCACCGAGCGCAACGCGGTATTGAACGCGAGCGTCGACGCGACGTGAGCGAATAGAGCCTTGACCGGCACGTATTGGAGAGCCGACAGCGGATAACCGCCATCGGCATTGATGAAGGTCACGAACCCCTTTTCGATGTTCTCGAATGCCGCGAATCCAAAACCGACTGCCGCGCCAATAAACAGCCCGTTTCTCGCGCTCTTGATCGCAATCCATCGAGCGATCACTATTACGACGGCGATCTTGCAGAGTTCCTCGGTCGGTGTCGCGAGCCAGGCGAACGCCAGCGGAACCTTCTCACCGGTGCCTCCGAGCGCGACCTCAAGCAATGGTTCAATCAGTCGCGAAAGTGTGTACGCGGCAAGGCCACCAAAGAAGAAAACGAGCAGCAGAACCCGTGGCCGGATGCCATCCGCAGGAGTCAGTCGATAGCACAGTTGGTAGAGGAACAGCGCGGCCATCGCGAACGCGCCGAGCCCGAAAAGCAGTGGCACCTCGGAGCGGAAGTGCCACACGAGTAGCTGGACCAGCAACAGGTAAGCCCACACCGCGGCGAAGATGGCAAACACAATCAACCCGCCAAAGCGTCCCAACCATTTACGCGCCGGCTTCGCGACCGGCGCGTACGGCTGGCTCGCTCCGAAATCGGGCGGCGGGGCGATGTCGGATGTCGGACTCATTTCGCTGGGTGGCGCTGGCTGGTCGGTCACCATCGAAGCGTAATGGAGCGAACGACGCGGTCCTGACTAATCGTCACCCTTGCGAATCAGTTCGGGCCGCGTGACCTGGTGCCCGGTCCTCTTCTTCATAGGAGTACACGTTCCCATAGAGATCACACCCCAACTCGACTATCGCGGTGAGAATATCCAGCGGAAGTACAAAGCCACCCTGGCTGCTGCCAGAAGTACCCCACCAGGACAGCACCATCTGGCATTCGCCAGTGTCGCGAAGCTGACTCAGGATCAGGGCCTTCCCGGCAAACTTCGCCAACAGCAGTCGCAGGCTCGTGAATCCCGCTGTGTCGTCGTCCGGGGCGCTGGGCGCCGCCTCATCACCATCAACGCTCACCGACCATGACGCATATTCGTAGAACGGTCTCGGCCCCCGAACCGGGTTGCCTTCCCTGTTCAGGCGGGGGTCGCCTTTCTCAACCATGTCCGCCCCAGGAATTGCCAGCGCCACAGCAATGGATGCCGCGGTTCGGGTTGTGCTTGAAATCTGCAGATATGCGGACCCATCGATCAGTGTCACGCGATCACACTACGGGCACGCTCGCCGGACACTTGGCGTCGCGCGCAAATGCGAAGATATGCGCATGACGGTTGCACTCTTCGAAGTGACGTTCCTGAGCGAGGACGAAGGCGGACGAAAATCCCTCCCCGACCTACTCGAGGGCGGCTACATGCCTCATCTCCTTGTGCAGGGAAGCCCGCAGTTAGGCGTGCGGTTCCTTCCTGCCGACGACGGAGAGTTTGTCGCCGGGATTCCGGCTGTCGTCGCGATGGAATTCCTCTACGAACCCAATATCGACTATGCCCCGCTCAAGACGGCGAACCCCATCGCGATTGTCGAAGGCGGGGTCAAGATCGTGGGTTGGGCGCAAGCGAAGTAGTCGACGCGACACAAACCAGTTCTCGGCACCCGATCACTATGCAACCAATCGAAAGCGATAACCGGACATCTAGCGGGATTTCTCGTCAATCCGAATCATGTTCGCCTCCCGGTTGGTGGGGGGTAGATTCAGTGGATGGCGGAGTCGGACGCGGATACGGCATCGACGGCGTCACCGCTTGAGGAGAGCGCGGACGGTGACGAACTTGATTCGTGGCGGGAGACAGTCGGGTTCATAACGCCGAACAGTCTTGGCCAGATACTGGCGTTGCCTGTCGCGTATTTGATCGTGGGCGCCGGGGCCGTCACCGCTTTACTCTTGCTCTCTCATGGCAGAGGATTCACTCCACTGGGTTGGGTGGCGTTGGGTGCCGCAGCTGTGTTTATCGTGTGGACGTTTGTCTTGGCCTGGACGGGTTACCGCGCCTACTCGCTTTGGGAGCTCGAGTTCTCCCAAAGCTTCATCCGGCTACGGGCTACCGGAATCAGCTACCTGTGTGTCTTGACCACCGCCGTAGGAATCATCTCTGGATCATCCGTACTCCCGGCAGTAGGCTTGGCGGTCCTTATGACGTTCCGCTCGCAGGCGACCACGACTTCAGATTCCTCAGAATTCCGGCTTTCTCTGAGACGGATTTACCAGCGGGCGTTCCTCGTCGAGGGAATCGTGATGGCGGCGGTCTCACTAGCCTGCGGGCTCATAGGGTTCTTCGCCATCGATAGCGGATCGCACCTCGCCTCCGAATACATCGGCGGCGGCACCGTATTTCTCGTCATCGGTGTCGTCGTGATAGCGGTGGTACTGCGTCAGCTCGCACAAGATCGCGGGATGGATAGGACAGGCTGAGTTATTCGTCAACCTCGGTCGAGACCCGAAACCGAGACAACCGACGTCCGAAAGCTCAACCCTCATCGAGAAATCGCTTACGGGGTCCATACTCCGCACGCACCAAAGGGCTTGTTTGTTGACAGAGGCAACGAGCCGCGCACGTGCACTGCTCGGCGCACGGCTCTGCGTTGCTGCCGATCGAGGGACTTCAGTGCGCTGTTCTTCGTATCTCGCTTGCGCGCGACCTCGTAGCTGCCCCAGAACATTAGCCACAAGCCGACCACCGATACGATGCCGAGCATTGGCCCTACAAGCGACAACGTGTCTCCCAGCGGTGGCCTGATGTATCGCACACGCTCTGAGATTGGCGGCGATACCAGACCAGCGCCCCTGGTCCAGAAAGTTGCACCAGAGGACCGTATTTCTCGGACGCTCGCTGAGACGCCGGTCTCACTCGCCGGCGTCGAGCGCCTTGGTACCACTGCGCGGCTTGGGGTCCCACCTCGCACGGCGATCAAGCTCGTCCTGAATCGCGACGAAAAATCGGTCGATCTCGCCGCGGCGGCGAACATACAACAATGCCTCGACGCCACGCACTCGTCCGGCGACATCCAGCTCGATGCGTGTGTGTAAATCATCTACCGGAGTGAAGCGCAAGTGTGGTTCGAAGAACATCCAGCCGGAAAGCGTGCTGGCGATCGGGTCAACAAGACTCGTCCCTCGAAGTGCGTCCTGAACAAAACTTCGCGACTCATCGAATGGCACCGGGACGACCACTTCTGGAATGTGCCGGGGAGCGACCTCATTCCCCGGACGCTTCCGACGCTCCAACTCGCCCACACGACGAGCGTAACGCCTCATAGTGTTGAGGGCGCCTCTGGGCCGCGTCGACAACCTGGACCGTCCCCGCGTCGCGCCAGCGGGACGACCTCCGCTGCACTGTGCGAATCGCGTCCGACCTTCGTTTTTCGGCTCTGGAATGTTGGATGGGGCTATCCCTTGGGCACGAAATCTTCACCGTCGAACCAGAGGTGAAGGTCCGTTGCCTCGTAGATGTCCAACGCTTCATACAGCAAAGTGAGCAACCAACTGCCGAGGGAAGATATGCTCTCGCTCCCTACAACGTCGCGAGCGTCACGAATCAACCCAGCCTGGTGGGCTACAACAACGGCACCGTCTATGTGGACGGTAATGACTCGCGGCTCGGGCTTCTGATAAACGAACCGCAAATACTGGCCTTGGCCCACCAGCTCGAAATCCGGTCCAGGTGATCCCCAGGGCCACACCAGGGCTTTCGCGAGTACGGTCTCAATCTCAGATTCCCGCATGACGAGCTCCATTCTCACCCGGACGTGGGCTGACGCTTTGATCTATGAGATGCTGCGGGCTAAAAATCGGTGGCTTTGCCCTCTGGATTCGTGGCGTCAGGGTCGCGCAGGGGGCGCGAGACCGTCGAGGGGCAGTAGCCAGCGTGCGCCGTGCGCGAGCCCGCGGGCGGCGGCGGACCAGTCGTGGCTTGCACCAGGTACAACCCAGGTGGTGACCTTCATCCGGGCACGCCTGGCGGCCGCGGCAACCACGGACAGTGCGGGCCGATAGCGGATGTCGTTGGCTCCGGCGGTGATGAAGGCCTCCGTGTGGCGATATGGCCCGTGCTTTTTCATGATGTTCGTCGGCTGCGCGGCTTCGTATTTAGAGATGCTGCCGTCGAAACCGCGCTGGATCGTTGATTCGGGGGAGCCGAGCGCCGGGCCCACCTCTCCTGACACGTCAATGAACGACCCGAAGAGATGGGGGAATCTCGCGGCGAGCTGCACTGAGCATGTGCCTCCCTCGGAGAAACCGGCGACCGTCCACGCTGCCGGACCGGTTTCCACCCTGAGGTGCGTCCGAATCCAGCGGGGGACATCCACCGTCAGGTAGGTCTGGCTGTTTCCTAGCGGGCCGTCCACACACATCGGGTTATTCGTGGCCCGCTTCAGCTGGTCCGGGATGACCACAATCGGGGCGAGCCCATGATGCTTCCGCGCGATCTCGTTCATCGTCGTCACCAGGTGTCCCGCATCGACGACGTTGTAGGGGGCCGCGCCCGGGCCCTGCCCAGACATGACGATCAGCACGGGCAGCGCGGGCGGATCAGCAACCAGGGCGGCCGGTGGCAGATACACAATCGCCGGACGTGCATCGAAGCCCGACACCACACCAGGGATAGTGACCGAACCGTATCGTCCCTCCCTAGGCATTCCCACCGGTGCGAGCCATGCCCGGTAGAGGAGCGGGTTGTAGGTCGAGTTGTCCCGTGGGCCGGCGAGCTGCGAAACGTCGAGTGGGCGGATGCTCGAGACGCCGAGTACATCGGAGACCTTTGGAAACAGTCCACCGTCACGGTTGATGGCCAGGCCGCCCGCCACGAAGAAGCTGAGTGTGGCCACGACGGCGACGACACGGATGAGCCGGCCCCGGCGGAGGACCGACACCACGGCCACCCCGAGACCGGCAAATGCCGCAATTGCCCAGCACCGGTCGACCGGCGTGGGCGGGATCCCCAAAATGCCCTGCTCATCCCCGAACCACCAGGTCATCGCGACACCGACAACGATTCCGACGCCGGCACCGACCAGAAGCCATTTCCAGTCCCGCCGACCGACCAGGGCCAGAATGACGATAAACGCACCAGCGACGATGTCTACCGGAACGAGCGTCCAGTCAGAGACCAGCGAAAACCCCAACAACCACTGCACCGTTCCTCAGAGCCCCAACCTGACATCAGCAGCGCACGGGCGGAACCCGGGAGTGCATCCTTGCCACACGGCAGAGCGAGCTTAACTCACTTGGATGGCCTGCGAAGTCATCGAATCGCCACATTTCGACATGTTCGTGTGGGCACAGGAGGACCGCCGGAGATCAGATCCAGTCCTTTCGCCTGAAAACGAGAAACAGGATGAGGGATCCGACGAGGATGATTGCGGACGACGTGTACAGCCCCGATAGGTGACCGAAACCGGGGTAGGGCACGTTCTGCCCGTAGAAACCGGTGATCGCAGTCGGAACGGCGATGATCGCCGCCCACCCCGTGACCTTCTTCGTGATGACGTTCAGGCGGTTTCCCTGGATTGCCAGGTTCGCGTCGAGGATGCTGCTGACGAGATCCCGCAGGCTCTCCGTCCACTCCGTCGCACGCAGCACATGGTCGTACACGTCCTGGAAATAGGGCGCCATCTGATCGTCGACGAGCTCGAGGTCCCGCCGAAGGAAGGTGTTGATCACTTCACGCATGGGCAGGATGACTCGGCGAAGCTTGACGAGGTCTTTGCGGAGATCGAAGGTGCGCTTCTGCAGGTCCGCCTGGTTGGCCGTCGTCACGAACAGGTCGCCCTCGAGGTCTTCAATTTGCTCATCGAGGGATTGCACCGCATCGAAATACCCATCAACGAGGTGATCGAGCAGGCCATGGACGAGAAAGGGAACCCCGAACCTGGCGAGGTCCGGCGTCGAGTCCCAGCGGGCGAGGATTGGATCGAAATCCAGGTTCTTGTCGCTGTGCACTGTGATCAGGGCCCGTTTGGTGATGAACGCGGCGATCTCCCTCACCGTAATCTCGGACGAGTCCTTCGCCAGCTCCGCCTGGTACGCGGACAGGAAGAGATGATCGCGGTACTGGTCGAGCTTGGGCCGCTGCCGCACCTCGAGGGCATCCTCGACGGCGAGGACGTGCAGGTCCATTTCTTCGGCGAGAAGGGCGAGTTCATCTTTGCTCGGATCGGTCAGGTCGATCCACACGACGGTGTGCGGCTTGTCGAGGTGTTCGGAGACCTTGTCGAGCGGGAAGTCGCTGTTGATTAGTTTGCCGTCGCGATAGCAGCGCGTCCTCGCCATTCCCCGACTCTATCTCTCAGCGCCGAGGGCGTGCTTCCACGGATGCGATGCTGCGCTGGGGGAGCTACCGCGACCTCAGGGAGCCTTCGTCGTTCTTGCCTGAATGTTCGGGGCCACGACCCTCTAGGGCACGGCGAGAAACGGCGCGATCGCGCGGCTGTGGTACTCAAGGGCACGCTCAAATGCCGCCGTTGCACGATCCGGATCCCCGCTTCTGACGAGCCCGACCTGGATGCCGTAAAAGGTGTCAAGAAGCAGCTGGGCCTCAACGCCGGCATCGGCGGGATTGAGGCCGAGCGCGACAAGAGTATCGCGCGCGCGTGCCTGCAGGTCATCGTGTGCGCTGCGCGTGAGGTCGTGTTCGGGGGAGAGGACCTCAAGCATTTCGGCTTCGAATTCGAGGCGCTGCAGCGCGAGGTTTCGTGGCTCAAGCGACTGGTCGAAGGTTTTGCGCAGCCCGGCGAGGTAGGACTCGACCGTGACCGTTTTCGGGTCGAAGACCGTCTCAAAGCCGCGCTGACGGGTCGCGATCGCTTCGATGATGTCACGCACGAGCTCGTCGCGGGTGCCGAAGTGGTACACGAGGGTGAAGGCACTCACGTCGAGCTCCTTGGCGACGCCCCGGAAGGTCAGTGCCGACAACGGCTTATCCACCAGGTAGTCGACGATTTGCTCGAGAAGGGCTGGCTTCTTCGCCGGGTCCGGTTGTCTGGTCACTGCTGAAATCTAGCTCATCACGTACCCCTTTTGCACGTGTTTTGTATAACAAACAGCAGTTTTTTATAACGGGCGCATGTTTTTTATAACAAACGCTAGGTAGAACGATCAGTTTGTGCAATCCTTAGGCAACAGGTTGCGAACACATTCGGGGAATTGCTCGCAATTGGCACCATGCTCCGGTCACCTTCGAGGGGAAGAACACCGGACTATGCGACGAATGGCGCTCTTTCCCATCGATTGGGGAGAGCGCCTTCCTGTTCTTCGGGAAGTACCAATCGGGCGGGGGCCTGCAATGTCGAACAAAAAAATCACGGTACGGACTCGGGTCCTGGCAACCTGCGGTCTACTCACCGTGTTCGGGGTCTGGAGTATCGCGACTGCGGGTGCCGCCGACGCGGTCTCGGTGATCAACGGTCCTATCGCGCTTGGCACGTCATCCACCTATGGAACGCTCGCCGGCAGTGCACTGACCAACACGGGGCCCACTACCGTCGACGGTGACATTGGAGTCGATCCGGGGAGTGCGGTGACGGGATTCACGGGCGCACCCAACGGCTCATTTACGGGAGCCGAGAATGTCGCCAATGCCGCCGCATTGCAGGCGAAGAACGATCTGACGACCGCCTACAACGACGCGGCCGGGCTCACCCCGACGACCTCCGGCCTCGCCGAGCTCACCGGCCTGTCCCTCACCCCGGGAGTGTACGCGGGAGGGGCACTCGCGTTATCCGACAATGGGACTCTGACGCTCGCCGGTACATCCGCCTCCTCGGTCTGGGTGTTCCAGGCCGCCAGCAGTCTCACGATCGGGTCAGCGACCCACATCATCATCACGGGCGGCGCCTCAGCGTGCAACGTGTTCTGGCAGGTCGGGAGTTCCGCAAATCTTGGGACGAGCGCGGCATTCCAGGGCACAATCCTGGCGGCGCAGTCCATCACCGCTTCGACTGGTGCCACCGTCGCGGGGCGACTGCTGGCGGGAACCGGCGATGTGACGCTGCAATCCAACGTGATTACTGTTCCGACCGGCTGCGCCGCAGGCGCCCGCCCCAGCACGAGCCCGGCGATCACCTCCGGCGTCCCGACGCGGGCAACCACCGGCGTTCCGTACACGTTCAGGGTCACCGCCACCGGAGTCCCGACGCCGACTTTCACGGTAACAAGCGGAGCGCTGCCTGCCGGGCTTTCCCTCAACGCGGCTACCGGGGTCATCACAGGCACCCCAACAACAAAAGGGGCGCCGACATTCACTGTCACGGCGTCCAACGGAATCGGCTCACCCGCTTCGGCCAGCTTCACTCTGGAAACAGTGCCGCTCCTTGCACTCACGGGAGTGGACCCGGGCCCAGCGCTCAGTCTTGGGGGGACCCTTCTCGGGCTCGGAGCCCTTCTGCTGGTCATACGGCGACTTCGCATCCCGGCGACCAGAACTCGTCACTAGCGACTGGCAGTACGGCGGATTCCCTGGTTTTTAGGGACCAGCCGAGACGGAACGGTTCCTCTAGCCGAGTTCGAGTCTGGCGCGCAACTCGTCGCGCCAGGCCCGCTCGGATGAACCCGAGGTGAGGGTCGGCGCCGAGCCGACGAGCAGTTGCGTGTAGGGGTGCGTTGGCTCGTTGACGATTTTCTCGGTGCTATCGACCTCGACGATTTCGCCGCGGTACAGCACGATCACCCGGTCGGTGATTCCAGCGACCGAACCGAGGTCGTGCGAGATGAACAACAACGAGACAGATGAGCCGACAAGACTTTGCAACAACTGCAGGATCTGCACGCGATTGGCCGAATCGAGGGCGCTGACCGGCTCGTCGAGTATCAACAGCTTGGGTTCGCTGATCAGGGCTCGTGCGATCGCGGCGCGCTGGCGCTGCCCGCCGGACACCTGCCCCGGTAACCGCTTCAGAAGGCTTTCGTCGAGGCCCACACGACCGAGGTATTCCCGAACGTTCGTCGCCACCTCGGTCCGGGACAGCATTCCTCGAGCAATGAGCGGCTCCGCGATTGACTCCTCTAGCGTGAAGTCCGGATCGAGACTGCGAAGCGGGTCCTGGAATACGTATTGCACAGCCCCGGATCGACGGAACAGCTGCTGGTGCCGGGCGCGCAGCGCCGCAACGTCGACGCCTTCGAAGTGGATGCTGCCAGCGGTCGGCTTGACGAGCCCGAGGATTACCCGAGCCAGGGTCGATTTTCCTGAGCCCGTCTCGCCGATAAGACCAATGACCTCGCCCTGCTCAATGGTGAATCCCACGTCGAACAGCACCTGTTTGCGCGACGAGCCCCTGCCAAGAAACACGTCTACGCCACAGACATCGAGGAGCCGTTCAGCCTGCCCGGTCACCCGCGCACCACGGCTCGACGCTGGAACCGCTCGAGCCCGAACCGGTGGTGTTCGTCAACGAGCATGCGGGTGTAGTCGTGCTGGGGTGCGAAGAGGATCTGCCCCTTTGTTCCTTGCTCGACGACCTCGCCGGCTCGCAGAACAAGCACGTTGCTGCAGAGCTGGGAGACTACGGCAAGGTCGTGAGAGACGACGATGAGCGCGAGCCCAAGCCGGTCTTTCAGGTCGGTGAGGAGGTCGAGGATCTCGGCCTGTACGGTGACATCGAGCGCGGTGGTCGCCTCGTCGGCGATCAGGATCCGTGGCTCCGACGCCACTGCCGCTGCGATGAGGATGCGCTGCAGCATGCCGCCGGAGAGTTCAAACGGATACTGCAGGTAGACATACTCGGGGTCACGGATTCGCATGGCGTCGAGCAGGTCCAGCGCACGTTCTCGTGCCAGGCGACGGCCCAGCCCTTTCTTGACCCTCAGCACTTCGGCAACCTGGTGGCCGACCGGAATGGATGGATCGAGGAAGGAGGCCGGGTCCTGGAAGACCGCGGAGATAACAGACCCCCGCAGCGCCGTCCATTCACGTTGCGTGAGGGGCTCCGTGTCGCGGCCCAGCAGTTCAATGGATCCGGCGGTGACTTCGAAGAGGTCGGGGAGGATGCCGAGCAGTGCGCGGCAGGTGATGGTTTTGCCGCTTCCCGACTCGCCGACGATCCCGAGGGCCTCACCGGGGTGCACGGTGAACGACACATCGGTCACGGCGGGCACTTCCCCGATGTGGTTGTAGATCGAGAGGCCCTTGACCGAAACGGCCGGGGTCCCCGCGTCAGGTGTCGAGACGTCTGTCATGTCGGCTGGCCTCCCTGGAGCGCACGTCGAACAGTGGTCGCACGCCGTTTCTTTGACTTCACCAGCGCACGCTTTTTGAGCATGATCCGCCCCGACTCGCCCGAGGCATCCCGCAGGACGTCTGCCAAAAGGTTGAGTGCCCAGACAGTGATCATGATGACCAGGATCGGAAACACCGGCGCGTAGGGCTGGTAATCGAGATAGCCCAGGTCGGACGCGAGCATTCCGCCCCAGGTCGGAGCGGGCGGCTGGACCCCGATGCCCAGGAAGGTGAGACTCGCCACAATCACGAGCCCGGCGCCCGTAGCGTTGGCGAGCGCGATCCCAATCGGCGCGATGACCTTGGGCCAGATGTGGCGTCGAAGCACCCACACCGTTGAACTGCCCCCGAGTATTGCCGCCTCGACGTACTGGGAACTCGACACCGCGAGCGCTGCAGCGCGCGAGACGCGATAGAACATCGGGGCGAGGAGGATTCCGACACTGAGCATGGCCTGACTGATGCCGTTTCCCAGCAGGGCCGTCATGGCGATGGCAAACACCAGGAATGGGAGGGCGATGAGTGTATCGACGATTCGAAGCGTCAGCCATTCAAACGCCCGGCCGAGGTATACCGACAGCAGTCCGGGGATTGCTCCGACAAGCAGCGCGATGCCGGACACCTCGAGAGCACTGAGCACGCTCACGGGCGCCCCGGCCAGCAACCTGCTCATCGTGTCACGTCCGAGGTAATCGGTGCCGAGCGGATGAGCAAGGGACGGGCTCGCAAGCAGCTTCGCCCCACCGTCCAGGGGGTCATACGGCGCGATGGCTGGGCCGACTATTCCGAGCACGATGATGAAAAGCAGGAGTCCGAAAGCGATCCATGCGGACGGCAGTCGTATGAGTCGATGGAGCACGTCAAATTCCTCGCTGGGCCGCCGGCACCAGCCGGTTGAGCACCACGTTGACGACCAGGTTGAAACCGACGACCACGACGATCGAGACAACGAGCACCCCCTGCACAGCCGGCACGTCGCCGTGAAGGGCCGACGAGCTGGCGAATACGCCGTATCCCGCGAGGCCGAACACGGTTTCGGTCACGACGGCGCCGCCGAGCAGGTTGGGCAGAATCAGGCCGAGCAGGGCCAGAGCGGGACCGGCACCGTTCCTGAGCACGTGCACAAAGAAAATTCGTCGGGGGCTGAGGCCGTGCACGATTGACCCGAGCACGTAATTCTCGTTGTATGCGGAGACCAGGCCCGCCCTCAGCTGCCGCGCAAGCGCAGCGACAGGCTCGAAGCTGAGGGCAATGGCCGGCAGGATGATGTGGCTGAACCAGGGACCGAAACCCTGGGAGAGCGGGATGTATCCCGCGGATGGCAGCACATTCAATCCCACGGCGAACACGGCTACCAGCAGGATTCCGACGGTGAACGGCGGCATGACGGAGATGAGCGACAGGAACCCGGTGATGGTCCTGTCGATCACGGAGGTCGATTTGAGGGCCGAGATCGTGCCAAAGAGTGTCCCAAACACGACTCCGAGCACGAGAGCGAGCGCTGCGACGGAGAGGCTGATCAGGATCCGCTGTCCGATGAGCTCCGACACGGGTACTCCGTCGAACCAGCTGTTACCGAGCGATCCGTGGAGAAGTGCGCTGAACCACTCCCAGTAGCGCACGAGGAATGGCTTATCGAGTCCCCACTGGTGGTTGAGACGGGCGACCGCCGACGGGGTGGCGGCCTCTCCCAGCTGCACATATGCGGGACTCAGCCCGGTGAGCGCTCCGAGCAGGAAGGTGATGAACGTTCCGATAAGAAACACGGGGAGAAACGTGGCAATCGGGCGCAGGATGCCCAGCGCGATGCGCCTGACGCGAAGCCCTCCGACAGCTTTCGCCGCGATCGGTCTTCCGCGGACCTGCCTCGCTCCCAACACATCGGCTTCTACCGTCATATGGATCTCACCTCATTCACCCGCTTGTCGTCTGTGGTTCCGTTTGAAAAATCCGGCCGGGGACGGGGGAGTCACCCGATCCCCGGCCGAACTACTTAGTTGCCGCTGATGGTCACACCGGTCCACACGACGTATGCCGGGATCTTCGGAAGCGCGGAAACCGCGCTCGTCTTGACGAAGATGTTCGGCAGGCTGTCGGTGAAGACGAGACCGGTGGTTGCCAGGCCAGCGCGGGTCGCAGCCTGGATATTCGCGGCGTACTTTGGCGAATTCAGGGGCGTCGCGAGGGCTTTCGCGATGGCAGCATCAAATGCTGGTCCTCCCGAAAGGCCGCTGGAGTTGAGCGCACCCTGCGGGCCGAAGTGAGCCTGCAGTGTCTGGATCGGCGAGTCCCGGCCGGTGGTGCCGTAGGTGGACAGCGCGAGCTTCTTCGCGAAGAAGGAGGTCGCCCAGTTTGTCTCAACCTGTAGTGTGGCCGTGATTCCGACCGCCTTGAGTTGCGCCTGGATTAGTTCGTTCTCCGGGCTGTCCGACGAAACGACGAACGGCACGGTGAGCTGCCCTGGCTGATAGCCCGCCGCCGCAAGCAACGCCTTAGCTTTGGCCGGGTTGTACGGGTAAAGGTTTGCCGACTTCGGGTCGTACGCGATGTACCCGGGAGGGAACGGCTGGTCGGTGGCCTTGCCGTATCCGAAGTCGATCTGGCTGACGATCTGCTTGCGGTTGATCGCGTAGTTGATCGCTTCGAGGACCTTCGGATTGGTGAACGGAGCAAGTGCACGGTTCACGCTCAGGTTCGCTGCGTTGAAGCCGGGCTGGAAGATGACGTCAAGGCCCGCGGCCTTTGCCGCCTTCACCTGGCTGGCCCCGAGGTCGGAGAAGTTGTAGACCCCGGTCTCGAGTCCGCTGACGACCGAGGAGGGGTCGACCCCGAAGAAGACCTCAACCTTGGCGATGTGGATGTCTTTCGCATCCCAGTAGGCGGGGTTCTTCACGAAGATGGCGTGGGCACCGGGAACGATGCTCACCGGTTTGAATGGTCCGGCCCCATCGGGCAGGATGTTGAGTTCTGCTGTGGTTTTCGTCGGGCTGGTGATCTGTCCGACCCGCTCCGCAAGAACGAGTGGCAGTTGGAAGTCCGGCTGGCTGAGGTGCAATACGACGGTCAGCTTGTCCGGAGTGGTGATGGAGGCGATCGGAGCGATACCTTCACCCACGAGCGCCGAATTCTTCTGTGTTTGCGCACGCAGGATGTAAGCCTTGACGGCCGCCGAGTCCAGAGCCGAGCCATCGTCGAACTTCAGGTTCGAGCGAAGGTGGAACGAGACCTGGGTGCCGGCCTTGTTATACGTCCAGCTCTTGGCCAGGTTGGGAACCGCCTGGCCCTTGGTGTTAGTCGTGGTCAACGATGCGTAAGCGAGCGACGTGATGCGGAACGCGGCCCCGCTGCCGTCGACCACGGGGTCCCAGCTAGAGGGGGCAAAGCTCGAGGCCCAGTTCAGGGTGCCGCTCGCCTTGGCCGCTGTTGTTGCCGGGCCCGCCGCTTCGGCGACTGAGGCACCGAATGTCGTGGCAGCCGCCGCGAGCACGGCGACGGTGGCCAGCGCGGCCGGTATTCGCCGAAGTGACCTTCGGGGTGGGTGGAATGACTTCACGGTGGTGTCTCCTTGGATCGAGTTGCAGGAATCGCCTTCAGCCGACCGGAGCGGATCGCGTTACGGTCTCGGCGGAAAGGCCCTCATTGGTTGACACGATGCTAGGCAGCGACGTTTCAATGTGAGCACACGGTTACGAACTATGTCCCATATGTCACATAGCGTAATTCGCTTTTGTTCTAACGGACTGATGCTCCTGAATAGGGGGTATGACCACAACCAGCTATGAGGCACCACCCGACTCCAGGGTGGACGAGTTCAAGTCGATTTTTCGTGATTTCCCGGCTGGAGTGGCCGTCGTCACCGCGGATGCCGGCGAGGGCCCCGTCGCGCTGGTGGCGAGTTCTGTTTCGTCGCTCAGCGCCGACCCACCCCAGTTGGTCTTTTCTGTCTCGGACCGCGCGTCATCTGCAGCAACGCTGGAGCGCGCACAGACAGTCGTCGTGCACGTCTTTGGTGCATCCGAACTGGAGATCGTAAAACTTGTCGCGGCCAGCGGCACGGATCGATTCTCTGACCAGACCCGATGGAACAGGCTGCCGACGGGTGAGCCCCTCTTCACGGGCACGCGCAGCTGGTTGCGCGGCGAGGTTGTGCATCGTCTCAAGACGGCATCCGCGACCCTCCACGTCGTGGAGATCCTCGAGACCGGGCGCGCGGAAACGGACGAGCCGCACCGCCCGCTTGTGTACCAAAACCGCACCTGGCACGAGCTCGGCACGCACTCGTACATCGCGGAATAGACCACCCTCGGTCATCCCGAGCGCACAAAAGTCCCAAATCCAATCGAGAGGAACGAAGAACAATGACCGCACCAACGAGGCAGATCAAATTCGGAGCGATCCTGACTGGCGTCGGCGGGCCCGGCGCCCACGGCACCTGGAAGGAGCCCGAAATTCCCGGGAACGCAAGCGTCGACGTTCACTGGTACATCGAGCAGGCTCGGCGGGCAGAGGCAGCCAAGTTCGACCACATCTTCATCGTCGACAGCCAGTTCATCACCCCGGACTCACCGCCCCACTACCTCAATCGCCTTGAGCCCCTCACCCTGCTGTCGGCAATCGCCGTCGCGACAAAGAACATCGGCCTGGTCGGTACGCTGACGACGTCCTACAACGAGCCCTTCAATGTGGCCCGTCGACTGGCCTCGCTCGACCTCATCAGCGGCGGGCGCGCGGGATGGAACGTGGTCACCAGCGGTGACGAGGGGACCGCGGGCAACTACAGCAAAGAGGAGCACTTCGACTACGACACGCGCTACGGGCGTGCGCTCGAGCACGTTCGCGTGGTCCAGGGGCTCTGGGATTCCTATGAAGACGATGCCTTCCCCCGTGACCGCGAGAGCGGGGTTTTCTTTGACCCGTCGAAGCAGCACAAGCTGAACCACCGCGGTGAGTACTTCCAGGTCGTGGGACCGCTGAACCTCGAACGTTCGCCGCAGGGCCAGCCGGTCATCTTCCAGGCTGGCGATTCTGAGCAGGGTCGCGACCTCGGAGGCGCGATCGGCGAGGGGATCTTCACGCACGCCGCCTCATTCGAATCCGGCCAGCAGTTTTACGCGGATATCAAGCAGCGTGCCGTGAAGTTCGGGCGCAACCCCGATGGCATCCTCATCGTGCCTGGTGTGTTCATCGTCGTCGGCGACACCGACGCGGAGGCTCGTGAGAAAGAGAACGAGATCCACCTCAGCAACCAGGACTTCACCAAGTCCCTTGCCCAGTTCGGTCGCTCGTTCGGCTGGCACGACTTCAGCCAGTACGACCTCGACGCGCCCTTCCCGGAGCTCACGGACGACCTCGGCGCGAAGAGTTTCAAAACGCAGAGCGACCGCATCCGCTCCTATGCGAAGGAGAACGGCCTCTCGCTGCGCGAAACCGTGCTGCACTTCACGAAGCCCCACCTGTCGCCATTCGTCGGCACGCCGGAAACCGTCGCGAACGAGCTCGCCCGCTGGTTCGAGGGCCGGGCCCTTGACGGGTACAACGTCAGCTTCCGCACGCCCAGCGAGTTCGACCTGTTCGCGAGCACGGTGCTCCCGATCCTTCAGGAGCGTGGGCTGTTCCGCACGGACTACGAAGCGACCACACTACGGGGTAACCTCGGGCTGCCGATCCCGGAGAACCGCCACACTGCCGAACGCCGCAAGGCGGGCGAGCTGGCGGGCGCCACGGTTTCCTAACCCTGGCGGCGTCCTAACCCTGTCGTTCCCGCGCGCGGCGGCTCAGTCGAAGAATTCTCGACGGCCGCCGCGCGCTGCTGCGGCGACCAGGCGGGCGAGGCGCTCGAACGCCGCGGGATCGTCTTCGTCGAGCTGAAGGGGAGACAGCCGGATGAGGTCACGCTGTGGCGTGGACACGAACGATTTGCTGCCCGCGCCGGCCAGGATTCCCTGGGACGCAAGCGCAATAAGGGCATCCGTCTCATTCGCGACTTCGACCCAGATCACGATGCTGTCAGGCCCGCTGTGCACGGTCAGGCCCCGCGATTCCAATTCCCGGGTGAGCAGCTGGTGTCGCTGCGCATAGTGCTCGCGGGCTTCGGCGACCTGCGCGTTCGACTTCTCATCGCCAATGAGGTAGGCAAGCGCGTTCTGCAGGATCCTGCTGTTCGATCCGACACCGTGGCTTCGCAGGTCGATGGTCTTCTGCACGAGCTCCGATGACCCGCCGAGCACAGACGTGCGCACGTCGATCCCGTAGGCCTTGCAGTAGCTCCGCACCCTGATCACTCGCCCCGGCAGCAACCCACCGAGGGTGGGTGGTTCGTGCGGCGCAAGCGGACCGATCGAATCGTCTTCGACAACGGTCACTGACCGGTACTCCGGGCGATCCAGAATCTCGGCCAACTGGGCGATGCGCGCCTCTGACACGGCGTAGACGTCGGCGAACGGCGCGCCCGGCTGGAACACGAAAGCCGAGGCGCCCTGCTCCAGGGCCTGCGCGAGGGCATCCGGTTGAGGGCCCTCGGCGTCGGAAGTCACCGGAATCGGCGT
>Ga0302198_10002881_pt1 | contig 17697 bp, 18 predicted proteins | sample II_Bog_N2_2_FD_193521 | JGI IMG/M metagenome (GOLD analysis project Ga0302198, IMG submission 193521) | Peat permafrost microbial communities from Stordalen Mire near Abisko, Sweden - II_Bog_N2_2 | ecosystem: Environmental > Terrestrial > Soil > Wetlands > Peat | place: Sweden: Abisko... | reverse complement strand
CGCATCTACCGCCGGATGGAGGTATTCCCAAGCTCTGAAGTCGAGCCCCTTCGCACATCTATTTCCAGTGGAGTTATTCCCAAACTGCGAAACGTTTTATTGGCACGGCTGAAGTCGAGCCCCTTCGCACATCTATTTCCAGTGGAGTTATTCCCAAGCTGCGAAACGTGCCCAAAAAAGAAACAGATTGAGAGATCTTGGATGGTTGGCCTTCATCGACGCCCACTCATCGAGCAAAAAAACGCTCGATGAATGGGGCACAGTTTCATCCATCAGGGTCGGCGAAGCCGGTGGATGACCGATACAAAGCACCTGCGGATTGCGCTCGCGGTGTTTGCGCGGCAGTTTTGCGGGCAGAGGGCATACTGCGAAAATGTCTGCTTAGGCCGAGCATTCGGCGGGAGGGAACATGGAAGACGAATATAACCGTGAGGTTTTGAATGCGCATTGGCATGCGTCCGCGGTGGGGGACCTGAACGCTGAGCACGCTATTTACGACGACCATGCGATTTGCGATTATCCGCAGTCTGGCGAGCGAATCGTAGGGAGGAGCAATCTGCAGGCCCTGCGAAGTCATCATCCGGGAAAGCCCTCAGGCTTCAACGTTCGGCGCATGGTGGGGAATGGCGATCTCTGGATTACCGAATACACAATCAACTACCAGGGGCGGCCGGCGTACACGGTGAGCATCATGGAATTCCGCGACGGCAAGGTGGTGCATGAGACGCAGTACTTCGCAGATCCCTTTGAGGCGCCCGCCTGGCGTAGCCAATGGGTCCAGCAGATTGTGACGCCTAGTTGAAACGCCATTTGTACTGACGAGCGGACATGCGCCTGTTGATTGGCTGGAGACGAGAGGGTGCAAGCGGATCACGCCGCATGCTGGATGTTCCATTTTCTGGGGACGGGTTTGCGCTGGAGCTGAAGCGCCTGTCGATTCTGCGGGGCCTGCTGAGTCGCTATGCCAAAGCCATCATTGCGACGGGGTGGTCTCAGAAACTGGAGCCGGGCCGGCAAACCTGGTGAAGATTGCCAGATACGTAGGATGGCTGGATCCCCCGGGACCCTCGGGTACCATGAACAACGGGAAGGTGCCAATGCCGCTCTGACTCATGATGTATGTGTCCTGCGGCAGCGTTCCGCCCGCGCCTTGAAAGCGCAGCGAGAAACCTGAAATTGCCCGCCCCTTGCCCATCGCCGCAGCCTGGCCAGCCAGATGCGCGGCGTGAGAAGGCTTGACGGGATCGAGCACAGTGGCCTCAATCAACGTCAGCTTGCCCAACTTTTTACCTGGAGAGCTGATTGAAAAGCGTTCTCCGACCAACCATTGGAAGTCCTTGAGCGAAAGATTGGCGACGATTGCCGAACCTTCTTCCGTGATAGCCTCGCCGGCCGTCTGAGCCTCTTCTTGTGCAAACAGGGAGGGGTTGGCCGCAGCGGCGACAGCGGACAGCGAAGCTACATAAACAAATTGACGACGAGACAGGGACATGCCGTACCTCCCGGTTGTATCTCTGGTTTAATTCATCCACGAAATCTAGTGAAGCGGTCTTGACTGAGAGTTGGGGAATGACAACAGGGTTCTGCCAGCCCATCCTATATCGGGCAATGGAGATTCGCCTATCATTTTTTTGAGTAAGGTATCCGGCCGCAAATGTTCTTGCCAATCGGCCTGAATTTGCCTGTACTATATTGGTAAATTGGACACTTGGCTTTTTCCCCACATGAAAAACCAGATCGCCGGCCAGGAACTTCCATTCCGTTGGATCGGGTAGAGAGCAGCGCAATTCAAGCTGTCCCAGAGGGCTCCGCGACCCCGAATTCATGGGGCCGTCATCATGAAAAGGACGGCTCAAATTGAAGATTACTTCAAGCGGAAAAAGTAACCGTCGAATATTGCTTGCAAGTAACATGCGGCAGTGATACAAAGAAAATCCTGCTACCTCGCATTCCAAAAACACACACGTAAAGACTCTAAGGAGGTTTCATAGATGAGTCAGCCGTATATCGGTCAACTCGTGTTAGTCGGCTTCACCTTTCCGCCCGTTAGCTGGGCAACTTGTAACGGTGCGCTTCAATCCATCTCTGAAAACAGCACGCTATTCAACCTGATCGGCACCACCTATGGTGGGGATGGCGTGCAGACGTTCGCCCTTCCCAATCTGCAGAGCCGTATTCCCATCCACCAGGGCAACAACGGAGTCAGCACCTACGTGATCGGCCAACAGGGGGGCGTTGAGACCGTGACAATTAACATCAACCAGTTCCCGGCTCACACCCACCCTCTGCAGGGCTCGTCGACGGCCGCAAGCTCGAACATTCCCACCGGTAACACCGTGGGCGGCGTCTCCGCCTACACCAACACCGCGCCGACCATCGCGTTGAACAATGCCACCATCGGCAGTAGCGGCGGCGGCAGCCAGCCGCACAGCAACCTGCAGCCGTATTTGGTGCTGAATTGGATTATCGCGCTCTTTGGCGTCTATCCGAGCCAGAACTGACGCGCGCAATCGATAACGAGCAGACTTAGGAGAAAAAGAATGTCACAACCTTACATAGCCCAGCTGATGCTCTGCGCCTTTAACTTCCCTCCCAAGGGTTGGGCGATGGCCAATGGGCAGTTGCAGTCGATCGCTCAGAACCAGGCGCTTTTTTCGCTTGTGGGAACCACCTACGGCGGGAACGGAATTCAAAATTTCGCTCTCCCCAACCTGCAGGGCCGGACGCCGGTGGGCGTCGGCAATGGCATCGGCTATGGTGAGGTAGCCGGCGTTGAGTCGGTAACGCTGCTATCTGTCAACGTTCCGCCCCACACTCATCCGCTCAACGCTTCTGGCGCCGCAGCCAGCGGTGGACGGGCAGCTGCTGGAGACATGCTTGCCGGCGGGGGATCCAACAACTACGTCGCGGCCACCAGTCTCGGCTCAATGAGCGCGGCCACCGTATCCACGGTGGGAGGAACCCAACCCCACGAAAATAGGCAGCCATTCCTGGTGATGAATTGGTGCATTGCTTTGTTCGGCATCTTTCCATCCCGGAACTAGACCTGGTAACTGAAGGAGATTCGAAACATGGCAGAACCATTCTTAGGTCAATTGATGCTGGTGGCATTCAACTTCAACCCGGTAGGTTGGCAGCTCGCCAATGGCCAGATCGTCTCAATTTCGCAATACACGGCGCTCTTTTCTCTGCTGGGAACCTATTACGGCGGGAACGGAACCAGCAACTTTCAGCTGCCGAACATGCAGGGCGTTGTCCCTATAGGAGCAGGTCAGAGCCCGGGGCTCAGCCAATACTTCCAGGGCGAGACGGGCGGCTCATCCACCGTAACTCTGTTGGCATCGGAAACCCCCAACCATAACCACACGGTCATGGCAAAGCCCGCTGTGCCCGACGCCTTGACCCCGATTGGCAACTCTTTTGCCGATAACAAGACCGGTAACGTCTACACCTCCACCGCAACCCCTTTGCTGCAGATGTCGGCCGCCGCGCTTCCCATCTACAGCGGGGGCAGTCAACCGCATGAGAACATGATGCCGTATCTTGGCATGTACTGGATCATTGCGTTCACTGGTATCTTTCCGGCACGACAGTAGTACACTTGCGCAACGGGGCCTGCGAACGACCGGCCCCATTTTCTTTCTCCATGTCGACACTCGCCGTACGGCCCGCACTGCCTCAAGACGAAATATTCCTCTATGACCTGTACGCGGCCGTCCGCGGACCGGAGTTTGCGCTCGCGCCCATTCCGCAGTCGCAGCGCGACGACCTCATCCGCATGCAATTCCGCGCCATGACGTCGTCCTACACGGCCGCATACCCCAACTCCTGCTGCCACGTGGTGATGCTGGATGGCAAAGGTGTGGGCCGTCTGTGGGTGGCGCAGGATGAATTCCAGTTCACGCTGGTCGATATTGCGATCCATCCCTCGGTGCAAAGCAAAGGAATTGGATCTGCGCTGATTCAGCGCCTGCAGCAGGAATCCGCCCGGGCCAGGTTGCCCATTCACTGCATGGTGTCGCGCTTCAACCCGGGCTCGCTTCGCTTTCACAAGCGCCTTGGCTTCTCGATTATCCGCGAAGACCAGGTGCACTACTACCTGGAATGGCGGACGGTGGCGCTGGTGTAACTGGGCTGCGGAAGAAGATAACAGGCACTATGCCTTCGCAGCCGTAGCTTCAATCACCGCACGCGCCCACCCGTTGCAGACTTCAATCATCTGCTCGCGCAGCTCGTTGACAGTTTTATAGCGGATGACCCGAAGATCGGTTCGCTCTTCCAGCTCTTTGCGAAACGCGAGTATCTCCGCGCTCGTCTCGTTCGGCGCATCCTTGATGGCCACCACCACGTCGCGCATCGGCAACGCCGCGTCGTCGCGGCACTCCACCGCCAGCAGAAACAGCTTCCGAAACAGATCGCGCGGCCCCCAATCATCCTGAAAAACCTGGATGAAGTAGGCGCTCCAGCGCACGTTCTCTGAGGCAATGCCGCGGCTGCTCAGGATTTGATCGTTCTCGCGCAGGCCCACCGAAATAAGCAGCACCTTGGCCGGCATCGCCGTCTCTTCGTTCGCTCGCGCTATTGCGGTGTAACAGGCATCGCGATCCGGTTCAAGATCTCCCGGAGCGGAGATGAATATGCGATAGTCGTCAAATCCATGGGCCATAAAGAGAATTCAGCATAGCTGAATGGGCAATACCTTCACAAGCCATAGGATTCATTCGATTGCGTGCTCCAGGATGTAAGCACGTATGTCGGGCGGCCAGCTTTCGATACGCTGAGTCAGGCCAGCCATATCCTGCCTGTAGAGTGCCCGGCAGGCTTCCTCAAACCCGGGAAGATTGCCGGCCAGAACCGTCATGACGCGTCCCACGGCGTCGATGCGTACACGGGTAGTTTGGTCCGAGTTTCTGTTCTTGCGAGCCTCTTCCACCAGTCGGCGCAATGCGGCAGACGCGCCGTTGGGCTGACTCTCAAGCCACTCCCATTGCCGCGGCAGCAGCGTGACCTCGCGCGAGACAACTCCCAGCTTTGGCCGCCCGGGCCCTGTTCGAGCCGGAGCGGGAAGGGCCTTGCGAAGTACCTCCTCAATAGACCCGCGCAGATCGTAATCAAACTGCTGCCCTTTCTGGTCGCAGAAAACCAGGAGTGGACCGTCGTTAGCGGCGCGAGTCGAAGTGTCATGAAAATGCTTTATCTTGCGGAGGACGGACTCCAGCGGGCCGGTGGTTAGTCGCCTGCTGCCGGAGAAGGCGGAATATGTAAGATTCGTGTCCATTTCGCAATATTATCCGGGTAAAACAAATCCGTCAATATCATCCGGGTAAAATACCAAAACGCTGGTAAAACCAGTCCAACTCCCTGCAAGTTCCCGCCCCCACCAGCCCGTATTTCCCCGCCAATGAGGATCTTCGAATGAATCTCCGTCACGCCCTTTCCCTTCTCTGCCTGGCCCTCTCCGCCGGCGCCTTCCCAACGCCTGCGCGTGCACAGGCCACCCCTGCCCCAGCCATCGACCAAGCCGAGCTCCTGCGCCGCACACAGCAGATTTATGACTCGATACCTGCGGGCGATCAGGCGCCGTGGAAGGCCTTCTACGCTGAAGACGCCATGGTCTACGACGAGAAGGGTCGGGCAATGGACAAGAAGGCCTTGTTGGACGATGTGCAGCCCATGCCCGCCGGATACAGCGGCGTCATCAAGGTGGTGCATCCGCATGTAACCTTTGCGCCGGGGGTGGCTGTGCTGGCGTATGACTGCGATGAGACGGAGACGATTTTCGGACAGGAGTTACACGCACGCTATCACTCCGTGGACACGTGGCTCGAACGCGAAGGCAAGTGGCAGATTGCGGTCAGCCAGACCATGCGCTACTACGAAGACCCTGCGACGGGCACCACCGATGTCGCGCACCTGGACGATTTCACAGGGGTGTATGAGCTTGCCCCGGGCAATCGGCGAACGGTGACGCGCGATGGCAACGACATCTATGTGCAGCGCGGAACGGGCGCAAAGGTCAAGCTGCTCGCTGAGTCCGGCGACCTGTTCTTTCGCGCTGGAGTGGAGGGCCGCATCCTGTTTCACAGGACCGAATCCGGCAAGGTCGATTCCCTTTACGACCGTCGCAACAATGAAGACGTGGTGTGGCGGAAGGTGCCGTAGCAGGTTGCAGATGACAGATGACAGTTAGAAGCCCGTCTGTAAGATGTCGTCTGATTTAACTGTTATCTGTAACTTGTCATCTGCTTTGACTGTCATCTGTAATCTGCTCTTGGCTGTCATCTGTAATCTGTAATCTGACATGAAAGCTCGCGTCTCCGACCTGACCGCCATATTTTTTGCCATCTTCGGCTTCACCTGCTGGGTGCTGGGTGACAGTTGCATCAAGTGGATTGGGCAATTCGGGTTGCCACCGGAAGAGGTCGTCGCGTTCATGGGCCTCTTCATGGCGCTCACGCTCACGGTGCAGGCAGCGGTACGAGGCAACCTTGGGAATCTGCGGCCGCGGTCAGTAGGTCGCCAGGGGTTGCGCGCGCTGCTGGACATGGGGAACAACGTGTGCGTGGTAATCGCGCTGCGGCATCTGTCGCTGACCATGTTTTACATTCTGGTGTTCACGTCGCCGCTGACCATCGCGCTCCTATCGACTATCTTTCTTGGCGAACGCATTACTGCAAGGAAAGCCGTTGCACTGGTTGCGGGATTCTGCGGCGTGGTCATCGCGGTGTCGCCATGGAATAGCACGCAGCACGTCGATCTGATTGGCCTGCTCAGTTGCCTGGTATGCGTCTCCTGCTTTTCCGTCAACATGGTTTGGTCACGCGTGCTCACGCGCACTGAACCGCCGGAGAGCCTGGCTTTCTGCTCGGGGCTGGTGACGGCAATGGCTGGGTTGGCGTTGACCAGCTTTCATCCCAAGCCGCTGACGCCTGTGCTCTGGCTGGCGCTAAGCTTGATGGGCGTATTTTGCGCGGCGGGCACGCTGAGCTTTTATGTCGCGGTAAAGCACACCTCGGCGAGCAACGTGTCGCAGTATCACTACACACAATTACTCACCGGCGCGCTGATTTCGTACATTGTGTGGCACGACAAACCGGGCTTGTTCATGTGGCTCGGTGGAGCGCTGATTATTGGCTCAGGGTTGATGATCGCACTGGCCGCCCGCGATACGCAGCCAGTCGTGCTGCCGGATATTGCGATCCGGTGATGCCTCTGGAATCCCCGGTCTTAAAAGCGAGACCGGGGGCACCCGGCGCCACCTGGGTTGCAGCCAATCGCTCGCGGGAACCTCGCATGAGTTTACTGCTTCCCACCAATTGCACGACGAAGCTTGCGATGTTTGGGGCGCGTGGTGTAGGGCTGAGTCCGGGAGCATTCTATCGGCGCTATTGGCGCGATTGATGTCGTGCACCTTGTTTCAAATGGACGCTTTCACCTGAAATTATTCGCAACGCAGCGCAATCAAGGGATCGATCTTCATGGCTTTGCGGGCGGGCAAATAAGAGGCCAACAGTGCAACCGCCATGATGAGTAACGAGACGGTGGTAAAGGTGACTGGATCAGTGGGTTGAACGTGATAGAGGAAGCTTGTCATAAGCCTGGTGACAACAAAGGCAGCGATGAGGCCGATCACAAGGCCGGCACTTACGAGGCGGCCACCCTGGGCGAGAACCATGGCGAAGATCCGACGGCGCGATGCACCGAGTGCAATGCGGATTCCGATTTCAGGCGTGCGCTGCAGGACGGACCAGGAGATGACGCCGTACATGCCGATGGCGGCGAGCACCAATGCAAGAACCCCAAACGCGGCCAGCAGCAGCATTGAGAAGCGATCGGCACTCATCGATGTATCGACGATTGAGGTGAGCGGTACGAAATTTGCGAGGGGTAACTCTGGATCGACCTGTTGGATTGCCTGCCGCACGCTAGCGGCGATGGAGTCTGGGTTGGTCTGCGCGCGGACCGCGAATTGCATGGATTGCATGTTGGGCCAGACTTTGATTTCGTTTTGAGTATAGGGGACGAACATGGTGGGTCCGGGCACTTCGCGAAGGGACACCTGCTTGATGTCCGGCACGACTCCGACGATGGTTCTGAGCGGATACCTTTTGGATCCAACGCCCACCTGTTTGCCGATGGGGTTTTCGCCCGGCCAGTATTTGCGGGCCATGGCGCTGTTGATGATGGCGACGGGCACGGATGTCAGGGTGTCGGAGCCTGCAATATCGCGGCCGCTTTGGAGGGGCGCACCAATTGAGGCGAAGTAGCGGGGCGATACAAACAAGTAATCGGCAAATGGGATTTGTGCGCCGGGCTGGACAACCCGGCCAGGGATGCGAATGACTGTGCTATCAGTAGGTCCACCCATGGCGACGGTTGAAGCGCATCCTGCAGACTGGATGCCGGGGATTGACTGGATGCGCAGCAGGACCTGGCTATAGAGCTGAGCCATGCGGTCGGTGTCAGAGTATTTCGAATTCGGCAGGGGCAGTTCGAAGGTGACCACGTGCGTGGCGTCAAAGCCGGAGTTCGAGCGCAGCATCTGGTAGAAGGTGCGCACGAGCAATCCAGCGGAGGTGACGAGCACGAGCGCGAGGGCAACCTGCGAAACGAGCAGCGCGTTGCGGATCCTGGGCGCGGAAGCGCTGCCGCCGGATCGTTGCCCGCCTTCTTTGAGCGCTTCGACCATATTCATGCGCGAGGCTCCAAGAGCGGGAGCGAGGCCAAAGAGAAGTCCGGCGATGAGTGTGATGCCGAGGGCAAAGGCGAGCACACGCAGATCGAGGCCGGCCTTTTGAAGCTGAGGAAGGCTGGCTGGGCCGAAGAGCTTGCCGAGGAAAAGACTGGCTTCGGCAATCGCCACTCCGAGGATGCCACCGGTGAGCGCAAGCATCATGCTCTCCGTCATGAGTTGGCGGACCAACTGGCCGCGCCGTGCGCCGAGGGCTCCGCGCAAGGTAAATTCCTTGCGGCGACCAAGGGAACGGTTGAGCATGAGCCCGGCAACGTTGGTGCAGGCAATTAACAAAACCACGCAGACTGCGCCCAGCAGCAGCAATAGAGGCCGGCGCGTGCCGGTTACCATTTGCTGCTGCAAGGGAACGACCGAGGAGTACCAGCCTTTGACGTTTGGATACTTTTCAACGATGCGCCGATCGAAAGCTTGCAAATCATCGACTGCTTGATCGAAGCTTACTCCTGGCTTCAATTCGCCAATGATTTCAAGGTCGCTGGCTCCCTGGACGGAAGTGACGGGGAGAGCCAGGGGCACCCACAGCTGAGTCTTCCTGGGCACATCGATGCTTGCCGGCATGCCTTCCGGGGTGGGAAACGCGAAGCCCTGAGGCATGACGCCGAGGACGGTATCGGGAAAGCCGTTGAGATGGATGACTCGGCCCAGGACTCCGTTGTCGGCTGAAAAGCGCGACTTCCACAACGTATAACTGAGCACAACGACATGCTCGTGGCCGGGCTGGTCGTCGTCTGAATCGATTGCGCGCCCTAATATGGGCGATACTCCCAACGCAGGGAAAAAGCCATCGGAAGCGCGGACACCTTCAAGCAACTCAGGGGCGAGCATTTCCGATCCGGCAGAACCGGTGAGGTTGAATTCGTCTTTTTTGAATGCTGCCAGGTGTTGATACACCTGTTGTGTCTGGCGGATGAGAGAGAAGTCCGTCGGCGCCCAGGGGAAATCGTCAGAGCCATAGACAGAACCGATTGGGCCGTGACGCCAGGGCATAACGATGCGGCTTGCGTTTGGATAGGGCAGAGGTTTGAGCAGGACGGCATTGACGAGGCTGAAGACCGCAGCGCTGGCGCCGATGCCGAGAGCGACGGTAACGGCAGCAATCAGAAAGAAGACAGGGCTTTTGCGGTAGGCGCGCAGAGCAAAGTGAATATCCTGAAGGAACGTTTCCAGAAAGCGGATACCGTGCGCCTCGCGGCAGTTTTCTTTAATTTGCTCGTGGCCGCCGAATGTGACACGAGTTCTCCGCACGGCCTCATCGCGGGTCATTCCGGCACGTTCGTATTTCTCTACCGCATGGTCAAAATGGAAGTGGAGTTCCTGATCCAGTTCGGTTTCCATCTCCTTGCGGTGGAACAGAGCACGAAAGCGAAAGCGCAGATCACTCAGCATGATTGAACCTCAAATGCTCTCTAGAATCTGGGTTACAGCGGCAGTCAATTTGAGCCAGCTATCGGTCTCCACGACAAGCTGTTTTTTGCCGGAAGCGGTGAGATCGTAGTATTTTGCGCGGCGATTGTTTTCCGAAGTGCCCCACTTCGCCTTGATCCAACCCCTCCGTTCGAGCCTGTGTAGAGCCGGATACAGCGAGCCCTGCTGGATTTGCAACACCTCGCTGGAAACCTGCTGCACGCGCTCAGAGATGGCCCAGCCGTGTTGCGGACCAAGGGATAGAGTGCGGAGAATAAGCAGGTCCAATGTGCCCTGCGGAAGATCGATGCGTTCGTTGGCCATGGTCACCCCATCTGCTTCTACAAGAGATTATCGAATCTCCTGTAGAAGTGCAAGGGCTAGAGCGGTTTCGATTCACATCTTGCCATTTGAAGATCATGCGAGGTGGCATTTACTTCCACCCCGGTTGAGAAAAATGCCACTTGACCTCAAGCTTTCTGTAAAGAGCAGAATCGAAGTCTCTGTAAGTCCGGAGAGCGCACAAAGCGTGCGATGAGGGTGTGGATAGATGCCCGCTTTGTTGGGGTAGTTCGATTGGAATGAATGCAGGGGCGGCCTTGGCGCATGCATTTATTCCGGGCGCACTCGTTCGTACTTATTGATCCAGTTGACTTCCCAGGTCTTGCCGCCATCGACGGAAAATGCTTGTTCGGATTGCGCCGTGTCGGCAGTGATGCTCCAGATGGAAAAGCGGACGAGCACGGAGCGGCCGTTGATTGGCTCGTAGTCGTAGAAGTCGGCGCGGCCATTTTTGAATGCGCCAATGCCGGGGATTCCGAGGGTGCCCACGCCGGGAGTTGCAAAGTCGATGTTCCACTCATGCGTGGTGGGATTGAACCAGCGAAGAGCGAGGAGTTCGATGGGTCCGGCCGGGCCATCTGCTTTATACTCGGCGAGATTCGCGCGGCCGTTCCAGACTTTGCTGACCTTCGTGGTGCCCTCCATCTGAACCCATTTTGTGGAACCGGTGAGCGGGTTGAGAAGACGCGAGGAGTGCGTCTTCCAGGAGCCGAGATCAAAGTCGAAATCATGCTGCCCGGCGTCTGACGCGGCGTCCATCGGCGGGATCTGCGAATCGAAATTGGTGTCGCGGGTAAGTTCGGCGTGAAAGGAGGGAGCCCAGGTGGTGCCTCCGTCGTTGGAATAGTCCTCTGCATATTGATGAGAATCCGCGGCTATATTGGACCATATTCCGCGAACAAGGATGGCTTTCCCTTTGAAGGTATCCGAGGAGAAGATTTCGGCTCGTCCGTCTTTGAATTCACCGATGAGCGGCGGCCCGAAGTCGACAGTTTTGCTGTTGATGAACGTCTGGCTCCATTGATGCGACTGGGGGTTGTAGAGAAAGAGGCTCAAGCCTTCCCAATGGCCCTTTGGACCATCGGCTTCAATCTCTTCCAACTGCGCGCGGCCACCCCAGACGGGGCGCACGGTGACGGTTCCATAAAGATCTATCGATTCCTTCGAAGCTGCGAATGGATCCAGCACGCGGCGAATGTGGGTGTGCCATTTGCCGATGTTGAAATCGTAATCGTGGCTGCCATCGCGGGCGGCTTCGGCCTGGGGCGTATCTGCAGAAGTGGCCGCCTGTGCGGGGATTGAGAGCATGAGCCAGCCCGCAGTTGAAAGCGCGACAAACGCGAGCAGTTGCATCATGCGCCGACGGGTGGTTGCAAGGGAAGGTGTGATTTGAGATGCGAAGTGTCCAATCATGAGGGGAGTGTAGACTAGCCAACAGACGACGCAGTGTATGTATGGCACAGGGAATTTCAAAGGAAAATCAAAGCTCGGTCGCGACCGCTTACCAGTTTGGCGACTTTGAACTTTTCCCCGCCGAGCGCACGCTCAAGCGGGCGAGCGAACCTATCCCGCTTCAACCCAAAGCATTCGACGCGCTGCTTTGTCTGGTGCGGCAGGCGCAGCACCTGGTGAGCAAGCAGGAGCTGACGCAAACGCTCTGGCCGCAAGTACACGTAAGCGAAGCCAATCTAACGAACATCATAGTCAGCCTGCGAAAGGTGATTGGCCGCGACGCGATTCAGACCGTTTCAAAGTACGGCTATCGGCTGGAACTGCCTGTGCTGGGCGAGCCAGGAGTGCCGCGGGCGGCATATGAGAGATATGCGCGCGCACGGGAGTTGTCGGCGCAGCGCTCGATGGAATCGATGCAGCTGGCACGCGACCTCTTCATGACGTGCCTTGCGGAAGACCCTGAATTTGCGCCGGCATGGGCGGGGTTAGGCAGATGCTGCTGGTTCCTGGATAAATTTGGAGGCAGTTCGGCGGCGAATGCGGACCTGGCGCAGGCTGCGTTTATGCGGGCGTTCGCGATTGATCCCGATTTGGCCAGCGCGCACCAGTTTTATACCTTGGTGCAGGTGGACACAGGGCACGCGGACGAGGCAATGGAGCGATTGCTTGCGCGGCTCAAGAAACATCCCGATGAACCGGAGAGCTATACGGGGCTGGTCCAGGTGTACCGATTCCGTGGGCTGCTCAACAAGTCCATTGACGCACACAATCGCGCAGTGGAGCTTGATCCCGCGGTTGTGACCAGCGTTCCGCATACGTTCTTCCTCGCTGGGGATTATGCACGCGCCATTGAAACCTATGGCGGGCGCGCGGGCTATTATCTGGATGCCGCGGCGTGGGCGGCATTGGGCGAGACGGAGCGTGCTTGCGTGTTGCTGCGCGAACGGCTGGGCAGGATGTCGCTGTCGAAATTGATGACGGCTCTGATGAAATCGCTGCTGGCCGTCCTTGAAGAAAGAAACGTGGAAGCCGTGATGCTGATGGCAGGCGCGGATACAGTGCGCGAGCCGGAGATCCTGATCTATTTTGCGCGGCACTTCGCATACATGGGTTTGGCTGATGGGGCGATGGAGGCTGTGAAGCAGGCGCGGGATGCAGGATTTGTTTGCGCTGCGCAGACGTTGCGGATAGATCCGTGGTTCGCTGCGTTGCGGGAGCATGCGGAGTTTGAGGCGCTGCTGAGCACCTAATCTTTCAGGCGGGCGTACTGCTTCCCGCCCATCGTGCGATGAAGCTGCGCGATGGATGGGGCACCCTCTGCATTTGGGCGTTGACGTGGGGCTATTCCTTGCTGGCGACCAGTGAGAACATGGCTCCCTGCGGGTCCTGGCCGTTGATAATCCAGCCGCCGCCGGGCACCTGCATGGGGCCGTTCATCACCTTGCCACCGCCGGCCTCAACCCGCTTCACGGCTTCGCCGATGGAGTCCACGCAGAAGTAGAAGTTCCAGCACGAGACGGGCACGTGCGGCCCTTTCTGCATCATGCCGCCGTCGCCCATCTGGTGGTGGTCGCCTTCATCAAAGATGCGATAGAGGCCCATCTGGCCCATGTCCATATCGCTGACCTTGGTCCAGCCAAACAGCTTGTTGTAGAAGTCGAATCCGCCGTCGATGTCGGTGGTATAAAGCTCGTGCCAGCCAATGGTGCCGGCAGCGGGCGGCACTGGGCGCACCGGCGAGGGCATCGCGGCGTCAGGCGTGAACACAACGATGGCTGCACCCTGGGGGTCGGACATGACGGCGAAGCGCAGCATGCCGGGAATGTCTGTGGCGGGCCGCAACAGTTTGCCGCCGGCTTCGACGACCTTTTCGATGTGAGCATCGACGTCGTCGACCGAGATGTAGCCGACCCAGGCCACGTGGCCGGGGATATTCAACATGCCGGCCAAGCCGACACCGCCGATGTTAAAGGTGGTGTACGGGGGTCCGTCGCCACCGGGCATTTCCTGGGTGGTCCAGCCCACAACGTCGGAGTAGAACTTGCCGGCTGCAACGGTGTCGCTGGTCATCAACTCATACCAGCTGAACTTTCCTTTGGGAGTAAACATGACGGGGAATCTCCTTGATCACGGGACGCACCAAGATTCGGAACTCGGTGGGCTGGATTGTTTGATATCAACTTAATCGAGCCTATGTCAACCGGGGGGACGGTTAATTTTTGGTTCTGGGGATTTTGTGGCGGGATGGGATGGGGGGATTGCCGCCGGGGCGACCTCTTCGGGATTGAAGAGGCCGCTCGAGCTATCGCACTGGGGAATGGGCGCGGCTTGATGGTGCTGGTTTAGTTTTCCGGCTCGCGGCCGCCGAAGCCGGTGTCGACTTCAGGTTCGGATAGAGCCTGCCATTCGGGCTGCTCTGTCAGATGGTTGACACTCATTCCGATGGATGAGCGGCGCGACTTTGGGGGCGACTGGTTGCGCAGGGCTTTTGCCCCGATGATTTCGTCCAGGAATCGTGCTCCGTTTATGTCCCCGAGCTTGACCTTGGCGATAACGGCCTTGGCGATGGCAAGGGATTCCGCAGCGACCAACTGATTAAAGGCTTTGATAAACGCGCGACCGCCGTCGCCTGGCCTGATTTCGGATACGTTTGGCGGAGCTGGTTGCTGTTGTTTGCTGTCGTAGCGCTTACGACCTGGGCGCTTACCTGTCGCCGGGGGCGCAATGCGTTTGTCGGTTTTGTTTCTGGTTGCTGCGGTTGCGTTCTTCCTACTCGGTTTGACTTTAGCTGGTTGCTGTTGCTTTACGTCCACTTTTAACTTCATTTCCGGCCATTGCTACGCGCACATTTGCGATCGCAGGCAGTGAGCAAGGGCGATTCCCCCAATTGGAATCGCCCCATACGAAAGCGCCTTTATAGTCTATGAATATCAGGAGCTTGGTACTCTCTTCTCCCTGCGCACATACGGCGCGGAGATGGCCTTTTATAAGATAAGGAAGGCAGTCCCGCCTTCCGTTCTGCTTGTTTGTCGTTGGTATGGATTCAGATTAGCGCAGGAGGAAGTAATGATATGTAAATGGCGGGACGACCTGTGTCGCCTGTCACACGGGGCCTAACTCCTGCGCTTTGATCTACACTTTTTGATGACACCATTTTGGCCCCGAGGTCTTAGTCCATTGAGAATTTCTCGCTTCCCTGTGCTGGCTGTGTTCGCACTTGTTTTCTCCACCGCGCTTGTGCTTCAAATGCCCGCCGCGATGCATGCGCAAGCGTCTGCGCCGCCTGCTGCTTCACAGGTTGATGCGAATCGCAAAGAGCTGAACCAGATTTTCAAGGACTACTGGGAAGACAATCTGAAGCACGACCCGGAGTTTGCTTCGACGCTCGGCGATAAGCGGTATAACGATCAGATCTCGGACTACTCGGTTAAGGCGTATAACGCGGGGCTGGAGCGCGAGCAGACCCTGATGATGCGGCTGGGCGCGGTGGATGTGGCGGGGCTGACGGACCAGGAGAAGATAAGCCGCGAGTTGCTGCTGCGCGAGTTTGCCGAGGACCAGGAGGCGGCGGACTTCAAAGAGTGGGAGATGCCCGTAAACCAGATGGGCGGCATTCATACCACCTATCCCCAACTTGTGGCGTCGTTGAGCTTTACCACGGTGAAGGATTACGACGACTGGATTGCGCGGCTGCATTTGCTTCCTGCGGCGTTTGACCAGGTGACGCAGAACATGTCTCTGGGGATGGAAGACCACCGTGTGCCGCCAAAATTCTTATTGGAAAAGGCGCTGGCACAGGTGAAGGCGATGGCGGCGCAGAAACCTGAGGAGAGCCCACTTGCCCTGCCGCTGAAGAGGTTTCCGACGGACATCAAGCCGGCAGAGCAAGAGCGCATTAAGACGGAGATGCTGGACGCAATTCAAAAAGAAGTGCTGCCTGCTTACATGCGCTTTGCGCGGTTCATGGAAGTGGGCTATGTGCCGGCTGGACGCGAGGCGCCGGGGATTGATGCGCTGCCGGATGGAGCGAAGTATTACGCGTTCCGCATCAAGCGGACAACGACGACGGATTTGACGGCGGACCAGATTCACCAGATCGGGCTGGATGAGGTGAAAAAGGACGAGGCCGAGATGCTGGCGATTGCCAAGAAGCTGGGGTTCGCTGACTTGGCCACATTTCGGGCGAGTCTGAAGACCAATCCAAGATTGAAGGCGACGAGTGCCGCAGCGCTGCTGGATGCATATCGAGGATATTTAACGCCGATGCAGGCACGTCTGCCGCAGCTTTTCGGAAGGCTGCCGAAGGCGAAGTTCGAAGTGGTGCCGGTGCCGGATTTTCTTGAGAAGACTTCAGCGCCCGCGTATTACGAGCAAGGCGCGCCGGATGGAAGCAGGCCAGGGCGGCTGTTTATCGACACATATAACGCGACAGATCGAAACCTTTATAGCGTGGAGGATATTGCTTACCACGAGGGAATTCCGGGGCACCATTTGCAGATTTCGATTGCGCAGGAGCTGGACGATATTCCGACGTTCCGGAAGTTTCAGCACTATACGGCTTACCAGGAGGGTTGGGGCCTCTACTCTGAACGCCTCGGCAAAGACGTAGGGCTCTATCAGGACCCCTACTCCGATTACGGACGCCTGGAGGGCGATATCTGGCGGGCGATCCGGCTGGTGGTGGATACGGGCGTGCACTCGAAGCACTGGACGCGCGATCAGATGGTCGAGTTCTTCCATGACCACTCAAACATTGACGATGTAAATATTCAGTCGGAAGTGGACCGGTATATTGCGTGGCCGAGCCAGGCGCTGGCGTACAAGGTTGGGCAGTTGAAGATTCTGGAGTTGAGGGAGCGGGCGAAGACGGCGCTGGGAGCGAAGTTCGATTTGAAGGAATTTCACGACCAGGTGCTGGATGCGGGGGCGCTGCCGCTGGATGTGCTGAGCGATCGGATTGATGGGTGGATTGCAAAAAAGCAGGGAAAAACCTAGGGAACAGGGAGTAGCAAAGCAGGAAACAGGGATCAGGGATCAGGGAACAGGGATCAAGGAACAGGGACTGACGATGGTGAGGGCTGGGTGGAAGCGGTTCAGTGGCCTTGCACCTCTGTCTGAATCCACTGGGTGATTACCTGGGCGACCTGCGCCTCTTCTCCCACGTACTCGTGGTTGCCGTTTGCGATCATGGCGGTATGCACGCTGGCCGGATGATGGGGTAGATGCTGAACTGAAGTTGTAAGCAGTGCGAGATCCTTTTCGCCTCCGATGTCATCCTTCGATCCGTAGAAAGCAAGTACCGGACACGTAACTTTGGTGATGGCAGCATCCGGAGTCTGGGTTCCAAAGAAGTCCTTGTACTGACGCGGCGTGGTGGCAATGTCAAAGTCTGTCGCATAACTGATGAACGACGGGAACGCATGTTGCGGCAGTCGCATCAGGTCTTCACCGTTGCCTTCATCCACGAACTTCTTCTCCTTGGCAAGCTGTTGCGGGTCGTCCGGCTGGGGTGAGTATCCGACGCCCGGGGAAGCAAAGACCACACCGGCCACGCGGGAGTCCTGCGAGTCGGCAAGATAGCGGGCGACACTGGACCAGCCGGCGCTGTGGCCCACCAGGATGACCCGGTTGTATCCCAGTTGCTGAGCGTAATCGATCCAGGCTGAGATATCTCGCGCATCCTCGCTGGTGACGCCCCAGTACCCGCCGCCCCGCACTCGTTTGCCGAGGAGTGTGTATTTCTC
>Ga0302198_10002878_pt1 | contig 17710 bp, 9 predicted proteins | sample II_Bog_N2_2_FD_193521 | JGI IMG/M metagenome (GOLD analysis project Ga0302198, IMG submission 193521) | Peat permafrost microbial communities from Stordalen Mire near Abisko, Sweden - II_Bog_N2_2 | ecosystem: Environmental > Terrestrial > Soil > Wetlands > Peat | place: Sweden: Abisko, Stordalen... | reverse complement strand
CCGCAAAATGCGATCTGTGGGAGCCGGTGGAGCCGGGCGAGGAAGGCAACCAGACCGCAGCCGAAGACGATTTGCCGGTCGCGCTGGCCATCTATGTTGACCTGCTTCCGAGTGCCGGGGGCGTTTTCCTGCATTGGCAACAGGCTGAAGCCTTTTGCCGGGAGTGGGTGGCGCGGCTTGCGCGGATAGCAATGGATGACTGCGCCGTGGAACTGGTTGTGCGGCAGGCATTTGCCGGCGCAGTGGAAGGATTTGGCGTTACCGCTTATGTGAGCGCCGAGGGCCACGATCGGTCTGGTGCGGCAGAGACATTGTCCTGCGCGCTGGCTGCCTTTGCGGATGCGATTCCGGGCACGGAGCATACCGAAAGAGCGGCTTCAAAGCTACAATGAGAGAGCGTGGGCGAGTAGCTCAACTGGACAGAGCACCGGCCTTCTAAGCCGGGGGTTGTAGGTTCGAGCCCTACCTCGCCTACCACGCACTCCAATCAAGACAAGTATCAGTCCCGCCCCGGCAGGTTAGCTTGCGGCTCTCAGCTTTCAGCTGCCGCGTCGCCGTGAGTGTGGTTATATGCTCCGGCTGCGCGCAGCGCAGCCAGAGCATATAACCACCGGCAAACGCGTGACAAATAGTGCAAAATGACACCAAATAAGCCCGTTTTAGTGTTTTTGTGCCAAAAACGCACAAATAAGGGTGTTTTCGAGCGCACAATTGGACGGGTAAACGTTTACAGAACGAGGAAAATGCTAGCACTGAGAAAAAGGCTATCAGTGCTAGCGTTCTTAAGCCGGCAGCTCTCAGTTTTCAGCTCTCAGTCAAGAGCAAATGAGGGCGTTTTGAGCGCAGAGGTGGGTGGGTAAACGTTTACATAGTTAGGGAATTGCTGGGATTCCAGCTGCCAGCTCTCAGCTTTCAGCTCTCAGTTTTGGGGCGGGACCCCGGCCCCCGACCCTCGACCCTGAAGGGGGCCCCGGTGTCCCGGTGGCCCTGTAGCTCGCCGCGCCGTTTCAAAAGAGTCCAGACGGCGTCGCGGATTGCGGATAGGTTCTTGCGTCCTGGCGGACTTGGGCTGGCTCCGGCGTCAGGATTGGTCGATGCTCAGGGCGGCGAGTTCAGCGACTAGCTTGACGGTTTCCAGGGAGACTGTGACTACCTGGCCGATGAGGCGGACGATGTATTCGGGATCGTCGGGGCGGTTGGGGTCGTTGACGATGCCGGAGCGGGCGTCGGTGGAGACGCGATATTGATCGATCACCCATTCGAGGGCGCTGCGGTTGCCAAGGCGGTAGTCGCAGACCTGGGGCGGGATACCGCTGAGGGTTAGGAAGCCGTTGCATTTGAGCTGGGTCTTGTCTTTGGACAGAGCCATTTTTTCGACGGGCCAGTCGAGCTGGCCGGTTTCGCGGCGTTCGAGGGGGTACTCGGGCTGCTGCTCGTATTGGATGTGGAGGTTCATGAGGGCCGCGCCGATGCGGGCGTAGTCGCGGAAGGCGGGGGGCCATGGGGATGCGGGGGAGTTCGCGCTTGAGGTTGGCGGCGAAGCGGGTGCGGTAAACGGGATGATGGAGCAGGGCGTAGGTGTAGTGGAAGATGTCACCTTTTTCGATCTCGCGCTGCACGAGAGTTGGTGGGGCTGGCGGAGTGGGTGCCGGTTTTTTTGACAAAGGCAGCAAGTTAGCGCCCGCTGCGCGGGCTTGGCGAGTTAGCGAGTTAGCGGGGTCTTTGGCTGGGGAGGGGTTGCGGCTTGCGTCGGGCTGGTTTGGGTGCGCGGGGAGCAGGAGCGGGCCGTAGTGCTTGCGGAATTAGGCGAGGGCCCAGTCGGTGACGTTCTCGCGGCGGTTGGTGCCGTCTTCGTCGTAGGTGTAGAAGGGGAAGGACTGCGCAGGCTCAACAAAGAAGTTGATATCCGGTATCCGGTTTGTCGCGAATGAAGCGAAAGGGGCTCGTCCGTATGTTGCGACGACAATGAGTAGGTTTTCGGATCTTCCTTGCGGAAATATGTGCTCCTGTCCGGATCGACGATGGGTGAAGTACTTAGCGAAGTATTGAAGCTTGTGGGTAAACGGCCTGTAGGTGGAGTCTCGGATGTTGCTCTTATCTGGTGACAGGAGGATTCCGCGATTCGCGGCCTGCTTCAGTGTGCTGCTCCACTTGATCCGCTTTTCGTCGGAAGTCAGGAACTCATCGATGGGGGTCTCGTTGTCCCTATCTCGGTTCGTCCAGCGGGTTACCTCGTCGTTATAGGTTCCTAAAAGCTTGGCGGCATTCGCCATCAATGAGGAAGAATTGAAGCTGTATGCCCAGAAATCGCGGTTGGTGTTTGTCCCTAAGCTGTTAACTTCGAATATCGCAGCACCTTTCTCGTTGGTTCTGCCGTCCCGGCCAGCCATCGGCAGGAAGTCTTTAAATTCGGAGCGTAATTCCTGCGTTAGCCAAGTGTTCCGCTCATCCGGTTCGAGTTCGGACCAGTCCACAGAGCTGATCGATCTGAGCTTGTCTAGGGCGCGAAGACGCTCTTCCTTCCTCCAGTGCGGCGGCATCGATGAAAAGCGGATTGATGGCGTCGTTGCAGTATTCGAGCCGCCCCGGATGAGGATGTTGATGCTGACCCCAAGCCTGATTCCAAATACGTTGTACGTTGATCCAGCGTACTGCGGAAACCTTGTCACATCTCCGGCGAGGTCGAAAATGTACATGCGGCTGAAATCTTCGGCGAGGCATTTTCTCATGCCATCAAACGCGTGTTGGTGGATGAAGCCCGATTCGGTGATGAATGCGACCACGCCACTTGCGCCGATCCTCTCAGATGCCCATCGAATCGCCTTGACGTAGGGATTGTCTAGCTTACTGACGCTTGAGGCGTTTGATGCCGCGCCGTATGTCTTAGATATACTCGCGTTCAGCACCTTATAGTTCCTGTTGCGATTGTTGTCGTTTTCGCTTTTCTGACCAACATTATAAGGCGGGTTGCCTATGACAACTTCAATTGGACTGCGCCTCTGCTTCCTCACCCTCGCTGTGTTTTCCTCCACCATGAAAGCAAGCGACGCCTGTTCGGCCTCAGACAGCTCGAATGTGTCCACGAGGCAGATGCCTTCAAAGGGTTCGTATTCGCCGACGCGGTCGAGGTAGGCGTGCTCGATGTTCATGCTGGCGATGTAATAGGGCAGGAGCATGATCTCGTTGCAGTGGAGTTCTTCCTTGTATTTGTGGGGCAGGGCGCTGGTGCGGATTTCTTTGATGACGCGGGTGATGAAGTTACCGGTGCCGACGAAGGGGTCGAGGATGTGGACGCCTTTGTCTGAGAGGCTGCGGCCAAACTCGGTTTTGAGGACTTCTTCGACGCTGCGGACCATGAAGTCGACGATGGGCTGGGGGGTGTAGACGATGCCGTGGGTGTCTGCCTGTTTCTTGCTGAAGCCCTGGAAGAAGCGTTCGTAGACGGAATTCAAGAAGGCTTGTTTTTCAGAGTAGTCGCTGGCGGAGGCGGCGGTTTCTTCAATGGCTTTGTAGAAGGGGTCGAGGTCGCGGAGGAAGCTGTCGCGGGAGAAATGCTTTTTGGTGAGTGAGTCGATGGGCTTCAGCTTGAAGTTGCTCATACGATCAACTCAACTTTAACGCGCGGGCGGGGGATTGGGGCAACGACTGGGCCGCGCGGAACCTGGCTGGGCACGAGGGCGGGGTTGGGTGGCGGGTGTGGGAACTTTCTTCCGGGGCTGAAGCCCGTCTCCTTCAAACTGACCCACTGCCCAATTCAGGGTCGCCGAGGAGTCCCTGCTATACTCAGGGCACTTTGGAGAGCTTCTTCAACCTTCGCAATGGATGACGCGCCCAATCCGCCCCTGAAACCGGAACCCGAGGATCGCGGGCAGAGGCTTGCGAAGGGCCGCAAGTGGGGTAACTTCGAGTTACTGGCGCTGGTGGGAAGAGGGAGCTTCGGCGAAGTGTTTCGCGCGTGGGATCCTACCTTGCAGCGGGAGATCGCGTTGAAGATCCTGCTGCCGCGCGCGGTGGGCGACGAAGCGCAGTTTGAGGATTTGCTGCGCGAGGCACGCGCACTGGCCTCGGTTCGACACCCCAACATCGTTCCCATCTACGGAGTTGACCGGCATGACGGAATGGTGGGGTTCTGGACGGACTTTGTTCATGGCAAAACACTGTCGATGCTGGTGCGCGAGCAGGGACCACTGGGGTATCGCGAGGCTGCGCTGGTGGGGCTGGATGTTGCCAAGGCGCTGAGCGCCGTACACCGCGCGGGGCTGCTGCATCGCGACATTAAAGCAGAGAACGTGATGCGCGAAGAGGGCGGGCGGATTCTGCTGATGGACTTTGGGCTGAGCACGCTGCCGCACCTGCAAGGCGCGCCGGCGGGAACGCCGCGCTATATGGCTCCGGAGTTGTTTGCCGGGGCGGGGGCGACCGCGGCCAGCGATATCTATGCGGTTGGCGTTTTGCTGTTTTACCTGGTGGCTGGGGAATACCCGGCGCAGCGGGCGGACGGCGGCGCGGCAGGCGGTGAGCAAGCGGCGCAACAAGCATTGGATGGCGAGGAAGTTACAGCGGCGGTGCCGGGAGTTATCGGCATGTTATCGCGCTTGACGGCCTGGGGCGCGTCCGGCAGCCGGTCATTGGCGGATTATCGCCCGGATATTCCAGAGGCGTTTGCGCAGGTGGTGGATACGGCTATTCATCCCGATCCGGGGAAGCGGTTTCCCAGCGCTGGGGCGCTTGCGACGGCGTTGTCTGGAGTGCTGGCCGTGCCGGTTGCGAGAGACGGGGCGGAGCGAGAGACGCGACGGAGGCGACATCCACGGTGGGTTTACGAGGCTGGGCTGGCGGTGCTTTTACTGGGGGCGGCTGGAATGCTGGTATATGTACGTGAGGGAAAGGCGCTGTTCGGGGCAGGGAAGAGTGGGGCCGCTGCTCTGAATGCTGGAGGGGTGAACGACAAGTATCTGGATGCGGAGAAATTGCTGCTTCGCTATGACAAGCGAAAGAATGTTAGCGATGCGATTGGGTTGCTGAGCGATGTATTGACACAGGATCCTAAGAATGCGCTGGCGCAGGCTGGGTTGGGGCGCGCTTATTTTCTGCAGTATCGCGTCGACCGGACTCCGGGGTTGCTGGATAAGGCGCGGGTGGCGTGCAATCAGGCTATCGGGAGCGATTCCAGCATTGCGCCGCCTCACGTCACGCTTGCGCGGATCGAGGCTATGGCCGGGAATACTGCGCTGGCGACGCAGGAAGTTGAAAAGGCCCTGGAACTTGATTCGCGAAGTGCCGAGGCTTATGGGGCGCAGTCGGAGGTGTTCGATGACGAGGGGAGAAGTGAGGATGCGATTGCATCGGTGAAAGAAGCGAACAATTTGGACCCCGATTATTGGCGGTGGCCGGTGCTGCTGGGACATTACTACTTTGTGGCGGGGAGATTGTCGGATGCGGCGGAACAATTTCGTATTGGGACCGAAAAGGCGAACGACAACGCGATTGCCTGGCTGGACCTTGGGCTGGCGCAGCTCCAACTGGAGCGATATGACGATGCACGCATCAGTCTTACGAAGTCGGCAGACGCTCAGCCCAGCTTTGCTGCCTATTCCGCGCTGGCTGAGTTGTTGACGACGCAAGGCAAATTCGCGGAATCGGTGGAGATGAGCGAGAAGGCTCTTGATTTGGATAAGTCCAACTATGTTGCTTGGGGCAATTTGGCTTCGGGGTATTTGTGGAGTCCTGGAGGGCATGACAAGGCGATGGAGACTTATCGGAGTGCCATTGAGTTGGCGGAAAAGTCTCGTAAAGAGACGCCGGACGACCCGGATCTGCTTGCCACGCTGGGGGACTATTACGCATTCATTGGGAGTTCCGACCGTAGTCTCCCGCTGCTTCGGCAAGCTGTTGCGCTTGCACCCAAGAATCCCAACGTTTTATTCCATACGGGAGAAGCCTACGAGATACTGCACCAACGCGAGGAAGCAATCAAACTGATCGCTGAAGCTCTGGTGCTGGGATACCACGCCAATCAACTTGAGCGCAGTCCCGAACTTGCGTCTCTTCGTGCGGACCCCAAATTTCAAGAAGCGCTCCAATCGGAAACGGCTAAACTTTCACTAGACATCAAGGGAAAAAAGAGGTAGGTTTTGCAATATGGCAAACATAGACGTAGTTCTTCGCGATGAAATGGGCCTGCGCGTTCCCAGCATCCCTTTAGTGATGATCGTGGCTTCGGACACAGTTACCTTTAGCGTTGAACATGGTGCTAACTCCGCCCTTTACTTTTCGCCGGAGACCGTGACGATCTTGTCGCCCAAGCCGGGCGTTCAGGTGCACCTGACTTTTGGGCATGCACTTACCTATACGTTTGAGGCTCCCGCTCTCGGCGCTTATGGAGTCATCACTCAGGCTCCTGGGGACCCGGCCCCAGAATTCTTCAACTTCGGCGAACCGGCTACCCCACCGGCGCTGGTGATTCAGCCGGGTAAGGGGCTTGCTTTTCCAGGGCCAACCAATAATACCCAGACGTAGCTGGGCGGTAGAACTTCGGCCGGTCGCGCGGCTTTGCGCTACCGGACCGCGGTTTGCGCCAAGCAGGCTGAGGGAAAAGGCCTGGTTTGAGACGAATTCCCGGGAAGCATCCCTCAGGGGCTAAAGCCCGGGCTTTTTTGTGGCGTTTGCGGCACGACTGAAGTCGTGCCCTTTCAAAACCCGACTTTCACCACAACGTGCCCTTTCAAAACCCGACATTCAACACAAGCTGATAGACTCCTTTCGATGCAACCCGTGATCCTGACACAGAGGAAGAAACCATGAGTAGTTTTGAAGCACCGCTGTCGTTTAACGGCGTTAACGGCAGCACGGGCCGGTACGCTATCGACCCGATGCCTCTTGAGCAGTTTCGCGACATTGCGGTGGGGCCATTGATTCACAGGGAAGATACTCCTGCTGAGAAGGAGCATAAAGGAGAGCTGAAGCGGCGTCGCGCTCGGGACAAGCAAACCAACTACGCGCCCAAGGCGGGCGTTGATTTGAAGAATCTGAAGCAGACCGGCTGGGGAGTTATCTTCGCCAATAACCCGGACAAGGCTTCGACTCAGGCCATCTACGAGGCACTGTCTCCGCTGCTGAAGCTTCGCGAGGAACAGGCGGGAGGCAATCACAAGGCCGGCGGACGTTATTGCGAGTATCTCGGTCCAGACGCCTACAGGCAGGGCGAGACAAAGCAGGATTTTCTGATGCGTCACAAGGTCGGGCCCGGACCTGTGGATACGGATGTGATTCCGTATTACCTGCTGATTGTGGGCGACCCGGAAACGATTCCGTTTCGCTTTCAATATCAGTTGGACGTGCAATTTGCGGTGGGACGGATTTACTTAGACACGCTGGCGGAGTACGCGGCTTATGCGCAGTCCGTGGTTGCATCGGAGAGCGGCACTCTTGCATTGCCGAGGCGGGCAGCCATTTTTGCAACAGCCAACGATGGGGACGCCGCAACGAAGATGAGCCTTGAGCAACTGGCCAGGCCACTTGCGGAATGGGCTGAGAAACCTGCGACCACCAAGCAGCCATGGGTAGTGCAGAAGTATCTTGGAAACGAAGCTACCAAGGCGCGGCTAACTCGGTTGCTTGGCGACGAAGCGCCGGCATTTCTGTTCACGGCCAGTCACGGCATGATGTATGACAGCGGCGATCCGCGTCAGTTTGCGCAGCAGGGAGCGCTGCTTTGCCAGGATTGGCCGGGGCCGGAGTTTGAGGGACCTACTCCGAATAGCTTCTTTTTTGGCGGCGACGATGTTGCCGCGGATGCAAAGATATTTGGCACTATTGCCATGCACTTTGCCTGTTTTGGCGCGGGCACGCCGCACTACAGCGATTTTTCGCCGCCAGGGCAGCCGCCTGCGATGGCGCCGAAGAGCTTTCTTGGCAGGCTGCCGCAGAAGCTGATTGGGCACCCGCGCGGCGGGGCTCTGGCCGTGATTGGCCATGTGGAGCGCGCCTGGGGCTGCTCGTTCTCGTGGGATGACGCCGGGAGCCAGACCGAAGTTTTCAAGAGCACGATCAAGTACCTGATGGAAGGCTATCCGGTGGGGTCGGCGCTGGAGTTTTTCAACGGACGGTACGCGGAGCTTTCTTCCGATTTATCAAGCCAAATAGAAGAAGTGAACAATGGCAGGGATGTCGATCCTTACCTACTATCGAGCCTTTGGACCGCTAACAACGATGCACGCAGTTACTCGGTGATTGGAGACCCGGCGGTAAGGCTTTGGCTTGTCGAAGAGAGGAAGCCGGAAAGCCGCCCAGTATTGGAGACGATTACGATGCCGGATATTCAAGTGCAAGCCGCTGCGCCGGAAAAGCCCGCGCCTGCGGCTCAACCTGTGGCGCAGAGTACTGACTTTGCCGAACCGCAGCAACCGGCATCGGGACAGCCGGGCTCCGCGCGATTCAACGCCGCGATGGTGGACTACGCCTGGGGAGACTCGGCCAAAGCTGCCGCCAGCTCACTGAAGGATGCCGCGCAAACGATTGGCGCATGGCTTGCGGAGTCGTTTCAGACAGTCACAAGTGTGCAGGTGAGCACTTATGTGAGCGATAACATCGACGATGTAACTTACGACGGCGGGAAGTTTACGGGCGCCAAGCTGCGCGCGATGACGATCGCCAGCCTCGACGGCAATACCAAGGTGTGCGTGCCGGAGCAGCAGGGAACGGTTGATGACGCGCTGTGGAAGATACACTCGGACACCTTCGACAAGGCGCTGGCTAACCGCGTGGAGATGCTGAAGACCGCGGCGGCGGCTATCGCGAGCCTGGTGCCTGGAGGAAAGCTGCTTTGACGGTCGCGGACGCCCGGATCGAGACGATTTTGCTGTTACGGGACGAGATTGACGGCATCGACCGGGCTGCGCGCCAGCCTGCCGCTTTGGGGCAGGGTAACTCAATGAGTTACTCGTTCGGGCCTTTTTCAGGCTCGCTTTTTCCGGAGCAACATAAGTTGGCGGAGATTCTGTCGGATGTGGTTGCTACCGTAAAGCGAGTGTGCGCGCGGCTGGCTCCCACAGCTACTGTTGAAACGGCAGAGGACGGCGTAACCGCACGCACTATGATTCATTTCAATGGTCGCGCCGCTTCAGTTTGGGTTGGCGCGCCATCGCAGCAGGTAGCCAGTGCGCACATCGCTTCGCTTGAGAAGACGCTGAGGTTGCGAACCGCCGTGGCCGGGGCTGTTCTTTCCGCCGGAAGCGCGATCGTCTCCATATCCATGGCTGTGGCTAACCCGCTGATGTTGCTGAGTGCGTGGTCTTCCGCCAAGGCGCTGAAGCTCGCGCTGGATCGACTTGCAGCGGCGGTTGAGGCGACGTGAGGGCGGACGTATCTTGTAAGAAAGGACTCCGATCGATGTTGAGCCGATACGCCGACCTTGAGATCGTGTTCCGCAGGCGGGACGAACGATCGTATGGATTGAGTTTTCGCTATAGCAGCCCGAACGACGAGGCTGTTCATCCGGCGCGAACGGAGCCGACGATCGCGCTCGATCTCTCCGCACTGGGCGGCGACGATCCGCAGGCTTATTCCGAGACGCTGAGCCGGGCATTTTTCACGCCGGAGGTGAAGGCGGAATTTCTTACGTTTCGCGATATAACTCAGCGTAGCGGATTGAACTTGAGGGTTCGTCTCTCCATCGATCTCACAGTCCCGGAACTGCATGGCGTTCACTGGGAGACGCTTCGCGATCCCGACCTGCCGGCAGGCCAGGAGAATGCGCCGCTGTTCATGGGCGAGAAAACTGTCGTATCCCGCTTCTTGAGCAGCGGGGACTGGCGGCCTGTTCGCCTGAGTGCCAGGGCCAAGCTGCGGGCGCTGGTTGTGGTTGCAAACCCAAGCACGTCGAGCAGCTATAACCTGAGCGAAATCGATGTGCCGGATGAGACAAGTCGAATCACCGAAGCGATGGCCGGCATTGAGATTGTGCGGTTTCAAACCGAAGGCGCAGTGCCGCTTGCGAAGCTGGCCGAAACGCTTCGCCAGGGCTTCGACATACTCTACCTGGTTTGCCACGGCAGGATGCAGGGCCAGGAACCGTTTCTCTATCTGGACGAGGGGCCGGCGACACCGGGGATCGACCTGGTGCAGGCGATTCGCGAGATGGACAAGCGCCCGCGGATGGTTGTGCTGGTGTCGTGCCAGAGCGCGGGCAAGTGTGGCGTGGCGCTTGCGGGGCTGGGGCCGCGGCTGGTTGATGCAGGCATTCCGGCGGTGATCGCGATGCAGGGCAACATTTTTGTATCGACGGCCGCGAGCTTCATGAAGCGCTTCTTCACCGAGCTGCTTTGCGATGGACAGATCGATCGAGCCATGTCGCTGGCACGCGGCGAGGTGCGGAAGACCGACGACTACTGGATGCCGGTGCTTTTCCTGCGACTGCGCGACGGACGCATATGGTACGAGCCCGGATTTGGCGGCAGCAGCAAAGAGGAATTCGATAACTGGGAGTCGATCTGCATCAAGGTGCGGGAAGGGAGATTCTTTCCCATTCTTGGCCCAGAGATAGGCGATGAGTTATTCGGCGCCACGCAAGAACAATCAGATCGGCTGGCGGAGAAGTATCAATTTCCGCTGGCTGCGCACGAGCGCTCGAACCTGGCCAAGGTTACGCAATTCATCAGCGTGGATAAGGGCAGGGAGCATGCATGCGAGGCGCTCGCAATCGATTTTGTGAAGCGGCTGGGAGGAGTTGATCCTGGCGAGTTGCCTGGGCGGTTACAGGGCGCAGTTGAGGGATGCCGTGCAAATCCAGGCAATGCTTACAAGCTGCTTAGCGCAAAGGAGCTATCCGCGCCTATCTATCTGAATGCGAGTTACGAAACCATGCTGCTGCGGGTTTTGAAAGCGGAGGGGAAGAACCCGGAACCTGTTTTCGGCGCCTGGCGCGGCGCGGAGGTGGTGCAGAAGCCGCAACCGAAGTCGCCGATTCCAACCACTGAGTGCCCATGGGTTTACCACATCTTTGGAGTTTTCGGAAAGCCCGACTCCATGGTGCTGACCGAGGACGATTTCTTCGACTACCTGATAGCATCTTCGCAACTGAAGTTATTGCTGCCCGCCCTGGTGAGCAAACTGATGGAGAGTTCGCTGGTGTTTCTCGGGTTCCGTTTGGACGACTGGAGGTTTCGCGTTTTGTTTCGCCTTATCGTGACACAGCAAGGCGCGGCAGCGTTGAGCGGCAGGTGCCACGTGGGCGTCCAGATAAATCCCGGCGAGCAAAGTGTGGCCGATGTGAATCGCGCGATTAAGTACATAACAAAGTATTTTCAGGGAGGTAACAGCAGTAACGCGCCCAGTATCTCCATATATTGGGGAAGCCCTGCCGACTTTCTGCGGCAGTTACAAAAGCAGATGGTTGAGACCGCCGGGCAGGCCGGCGCCAAAGTTATAGAGAGGGATCCGGATGACTGGCCCTGAGCGAGTGGACGAAATGCCGCCGAATCCCTTTGTAGGCCCGCGGCCCATCGAGAAGGGTCAGCCAATCTTCGGGCGCGACCTGGAGATTGCGCAGCTCTACGACCTGCTCTACGCCGAGCGGATCGTTCTGCTTTACTCGCCGTCCGGCGCGGGCAAGAGCTCTCTTGTCCAGGCAGGGCTGATTTCGCGGCTGGCGCAGCAGTTCGACGTGTGGAAGCCGGTGCGTGTAAACCTGGAGCCGGAAACGGACGCCCATGGCGTGAATCGCTATGTCCGCAGTTGCATCTTTGGGTTCGAGGCGGGGGTTCCGAAGCGGTTGCAACGCGAGGAGAAAAGCCTTTCCTCCCAGACGCTGCAAGACTATGTGGCGGGGCGTCCGCAACGGCCTTCCGCGCCCAAGAACATTGTGATGATCTTCGACCAGTTCGAAGAGGTGCTCACCGCTGATCCGTTTGGAGTGGAGGCCAAGAAGGAATTCTTTTCGCAGTTGGGGAAGCTGCTCCAGGATAACCCAAGCATCTGGGCGCTGTTCGTGATCCGCGAGGACTATCTCGCTCCGTTCGACCCGTATGCGGAGCAGCTTCCGACGCACCTGAAAAACCGCTTTCGCCTCGATCTTCTGGGAACGAAAGCGGCACAGGAAACGATTGACAGGACGGTGGAATCCGCAGGCCGCAGTTTTGCGCCCCAGGCGCTGGGCAGGATTGTCGCCGACCTGGCCACGATGCAGGTGCAGCAGACGGGAGGCAAATTCAAGAGCGAACCAGGCCGGTATATCGAGCCGCTCCAACTACAGGTAGTTTGCCGCAACCTGTGGGAGCGAATGGCGCCTGACCGCAAGGTGATTGAAGATGAGGACATCGACTCGTTTGGGGATGTTACCAGCGCGCTGGCCGAATACTACGACGGCGAAGTGAAAAGGGCGACCGGCGCCGTGGAGCGAGTGGAGGGGACCTTTCGCGAGTGGATCGGCGGCAACGAGCGCATGGAGCGCTCGATTCGGGAATGGGTGGGCGGAATGCTGATTACGCGGGGAAATACCCGCGGGCAGGTTCTGCTGGAGGCGGGCGAGAGTGGAGGGCTCGACAACACGCTTGTCGAGCGCCTGATTCAGGCCCACCTGGTGCGCGGGGAACAGCGAGCGGGAGCCACATGGTTTGAACTCTCCCATGATCGGTTGATCAAGCCGGTGCAGGAAAATAACAGTACGTGGTTAGAACTGCACTTGAGCGAACTGCAGAAGACAGCTTCTGTTTGGAAAGAGCAAGGCAAGCCGGAAGGTTTGCTGTTTCTTGGCAAGAGCCTGAAGAAGGCGAGAGCGTGGGCAAGAAAGAACCATCCATTGACGACGGAAGAGAACGAGTTTCTGGCAGCCTCGGCAACCAGGAATCTGAGGAGTCAGACCCAGATTGCCGCCTTTTGTACCGTGGCGGTGTTAGGAGTGGCGGCCGTTGCGATGGCGGTGTGGGCCCAACTTGAACTCTCCAAGGCACGGCGGGCAACCGCGGCGACTTACATGGCAAGCGCAGAGTCCGCGATTGAACAACATCAGCCTGCCGGGCTGGCGCTGGCGTATTTCGCAGAAGCATACAAATATGCTCCGGATTCGGTCAAGACGCACGCATGGATGACCACCTTACTAACGGAGAAAAAATGGTGGCTGCCGAAGCTTTCCTTCGATCGGGCGGAGGTGAGTTCTGGCGATCTGAGCAGGGATGGGCGGTTGGCGGCGATTGGATTGAAAGATGGGACGGTGCAGCTCTTTGACGCGGACTCGGGAAAGCTGCTCAAAACGCTCAATGGGAACGGCCGCCTGACTTATCTCTTCTTCGACTTCACTGGAAGGCGCCTGATGGTCGTCTCAGGTCATTCGGCGCAGGTTTGGGACACCGGAACCTTTAAGCCGCTGGGCAAATTCGAGCATTCGAGCGATATCTATTTCGCTAACCTGAGTTGGGACGGCAATCTGGCGGCGACGATCTCCAACTACACCGCCGTGATCTGGGACGCTTCAACAGGCAAGCAGGTGGGAGCGACCCTTGCGCATGAGCAACTCATCAACTCACTTACTTTCAGCCATGACGAGAAGCTTGTTCTCACGGCATCGAACGATGGAACCGCAAAGGTGTGGAATGCAGCGACGGGTGCGCTGGTTGCATCCACGCCGAAAGAATCGAATTGGATCAACACCGCCAGCTTTAGTTGGGACGACCGCTTTTTTGTCACTGCCACCAGTGGAGGAGCCAACGCAAGAGTCGAGGTATGGGCAACCCCGCCGCGGAATGACGCCAACCTGAGACTCATGAGCACGCTGAAGCACAAGGACGATGTGCAAAATGCTGAATTCAGCCCCACGGATAGCAACACGGTTGTGACCGCGTCCTATGACACCACAGCTGCGATTTGGCATTGGACCAAGTGCGATCAGCGGGACGGCGCAAACGAAGACGCATGCGAAGATTTGCCAAAGCTCTTGCAGCACGACGATGCCCTTCAGCAGGCTATTTTCAGCGATGACGGCACGCGGATCGTGACCCAGTCGCTTGACAATCGAGTTCAGGTTTGGGATGCGGCGACAGGCCATCCCATCGGCGGCCGGATACCGCATCGGGGCAACGTGAACAGCGTCGGAATCAGCCGCGACGGTGGGAGGATTTTGACTTCGTCCGAAGGCGCGGGGGCTCAGGTTTGGGAACTTGACGATCCCGGGATTGAGTCCGGAAAGCCGATTGAGCCGAAAGGATTCGTGGCTCTTGGACTGGTTGAGACCCCGGATGGTCTGCGCGTGGTTGGGACCGAAGGGGGAAACTTCAGACTGCTGGACGATACTGGCGCTTATGTCCTCACCGCGCTCCCAGTCGGCGATTCGGATTCGCAGGTTATTGCCAATTCATTCGGAAACCCTGGCGATGGATGCTGGCGTGTGCTGCGGTATAAGGCGATCTATCAGCCGGATGGAAAGACTCTGGCCGGCTATAACGATGCTCAGGTTTGGGACTTCAGGACCGGCAAGCCGATCGGGCCTGCTTTGTCTGGGTCCGGGCTGATCGATCTCTCTCCGGATGGAAAGCGCATTTTGGTTTCGAGCGGCAATACAGACAGCATCTTCGACGCAACCACCGGCATGGCCCAGGGCTATTTCAAGCACGATGGAATTGTGGGACATAGCTTCAGTCCCGATGGCTCCAGAGTGATTAGCGAATACTCCTGGGGCGCGCAATTATGGAATGCCGTTTCCGGCAAGCCCATTGGGAATGAGATTAAGCATGGTGGCGCAGTGAACGACGCGGAGTTTAGCGCGGACGGAAAGCGCGTTGCTACCGCATCCGACGACCGTACATCTCAGGTTTGGGATGCTTTTACCAGCGAGCCAATCGGCAGTCCGCTGCAGCACGCGGGAACCGTCGTCAGTGCGCAGTTCAGCCCCGACCCAGGGGGGAAATATGTGATGACTGAAGTAAAGAACGGTTTGAGTCAGGGCCTAATGCAAGTATGGGAGGTGAAGACCGGAAGAAGAATAGGCGCCCCCATCCATATTGCCAACACCCGCGCCGCGCCATATTTCAGCCCGGATGGCAACATGATTGTGACCTCGAACTTAGCGAGCGCGCAGCTTTGGGACACAAAAACAGGCAAACCTATTGGGGAACCGATCGGGTTGGGCGAAGACGTCTACGCCGCGTCGTTCAGCACGGATGGACGAGAGATTGAAGTCACCGCCCGAACCGTTAGCGGTAGCGGCTACTACAGAATGCATATTTTTCGCTTTGCTCCGGCCCCGGGAAATACCAAAGACAGTAAACTGCTGGCGCCACTGGCCGATGCGGTTGGCGGATACTCGGTCGACGAAAAAACCGGCGCGGCCGATGTGATTGGCCCTGACAAGAGATTCGCAACCCTCCAGCAGTTGCGAAAAGAATACAAGATCCCAGACAAAGAGGGCATTTTACATTTTTTTGGTGAACAGCTCACCGCACCCTTGCCGGATAAGCACTGATATAGGAGCGAGCCCGACCAGGATCGCCTCGGCGACATCCGCCTCAAGCCTGGCCCGTGTACCGGATTTCAATCAGGGTTATGTCGTCCTGCGCCGGGTTGGGCGCCTGATACCTCACCACATACTCCAATATTCCGTCGATATCCCGCTGCTGGGCAATTGTGCTGAATCCCTGGTCGCCAAGCCCCTCGCCGGCGCTGTTCTCGGCCTCGGTTATGCCGTCGGTGGTGAGGAGGACCCGCTCTCCGGGGTTCAGTGAGTCATGCGCTGAGTTATAGGTTGCTCCACTCACAAGTCCCACGACAGTATTAAACTCTTCCAAACGCCGGACCTCCGTGCCCAGGATGACGACAGGCTGAATGTGGCCACAGTTCATGTACTCGACGCGTCCGTCGGGGAACAGGCGCAACATGATCATGGTCGCGTACTTTCCCACGTCGCGCGAGCATAGAAAGCGATTGACCATTGCCGCAATATCAGGCAGGCTTTGCCGCGCAAGCAACTGGGTGTGAATGATGCCCTGCAGTGTGGCCGCCACGATTGCGGCCGGAACGCCTTTTCCGGAAACGTCGACAACGGTGACGCATACGGAGTCGTCGAGCGCCGCAACGTCGTAAAAATCCCCACCGATGGCCAGGCACGGCACGCTTCTGGCTTGCAGCGCCGCATAGTTCAGCACCGGCAGGACAATGGACATCAAGCCGCTGTGAATCCTGGCCGCTACGGCAAGCTCCTCGCGCGCCTGGCGGGCCTGCTGTTCGGCTTTTGCGAGCAATGCATTGTGCAGCAGCGCCGAGGCTTCGATGGCGATTGTGTCCAGCACCTGATGATCGACCGCGGACAGGAAGCCTGGCCCAATCTGGCTGTCAAGGTAGAGCAGCCCAAGCAACTGCGCCGGAGCGCTGGTGGATGCGCGCTTGCGAAGCGGAATGCAGTAGATACTGCGAATCTTGTTCGCCATCACGCTTGACCATTCCGAAGCGCGGTCGTCGGTAAGTGTGTCGCTTACTGAAAACTTCACTTCGCTTTCGATGGCCTTCCGCATGGCCCGGCGCGAGATGGTCAAATCTTCATCAACGATCTTTCCCTCTGCGCCGAGGCCCTGCGCAAAATGCATCTCGCCGTCATCGCACAGAAAAACGAATCCGCGTTCCACGCCTGTCAACTGCAATGTAAGTTGCAGCAGCACGCCGAGAATATCCTCGATGGCTCCGCCCTCGTTGAGCCGGTGCGCCGCATGAAGCAGCCAGTTTAGCTGTTCCATCTCGCGCGCCGCTGTGCGAAGTTCGCCGGCGGGAAGCTGCAGCTCCCTCAGCGAAGTGAGCAGGTCGCGGTTGCCGGCCCGGGAGGCGTGTTCGCCGCCAGTCGACTCCTCGTCCCGAGGAATATGAAAGCGAATTCTGGGGCCGTTCAGCGAGCCCATCTGCAATACATCTTCGGGCTTGAGCACAGCCCTCTGAATGCGCGCGCCGTTCAGGAATGTGCCATGGGTGCTGTTCTGATCCACCACGGCGTAGATATCCTCGTCCCGCACGATCACGGCATGCTTGCGAGAGACCGCAGGGTCCTGAAGCACCACATCCTGCCCCTGCGATCGGCCAATCGAAGTAGAAACGCGATCGAGAACGACCGAGAGCAGTCCATCTGTGCCGGAATAGGTTAGCGTCGCGACGGGCATCGAACTCATCCTATGGAATTACATTACACGACCGACTGTCGGAGCGAGGATGAAATGGATTCCTTTGCCGATGGAACCCGCGGCAAACAAGATACGCGAGCATAATTTCATTCGGCTCAGGGAACAAATTTCAAAGTGTAAGTGGAAGCCGGGTCCACAGGGGCATGCAGGATGCCGAGGGAACTGAGCTGGTCGTGCGTGGCCTGCCAGCGTTCGGCGGTCATGTGTCCAATTTGGAAGCCTGTGGGGTCACCGCCGGTGATGAATCCACGGTCCCGCAGGGTGTTAGCGGTGTAAGCTTCCTGCGCAGGGTTCAGGGCTGGGTTCAGCTTGAGCAAGAGAGCGTTGGTGGCTTCGGGATTGCGAAGATATTCCTGCCAGCCGCGAATGCTGGCGCGAACAAACCTTGCCACGAGGTCAGGGTGTTGGGCGGCGAATTCACGGGTTGTGAAAGTGACTCGGTAGGGATCGTACCCGGAGGAACTGATGGGGAGGGTGCGCACTTGAGAGCCAGCCTGCCGAGCGAAGAAGGGTTCGCTGGTAATGAATATCTGCTGCACATAACTCGGGTCAGCAAGGAA
>Ga0302198_10002872_pt1 | contig 17727 bp, 13 predicted proteins | sample II_Bog_N2_2_FD_193521 | JGI IMG/M metagenome (GOLD analysis project Ga0302198, IMG submission 193521) | Peat permafrost microbial communities from Stordalen Mire near Abisko, Sweden - II_Bog_N2_2 | ecosystem: Environmental > Terrestrial > Soil > Wetlands > Peat | place: Sweden: Abisko... | reverse complement strand
TGCTGCCCGAATCCGACGGAATCCTTTACGTCAACCTCAAGCCCTTTCGCGCCTTCCTGCACAAGGACCTGAAGCCGCCCAGCCGCGTGCCTGAGTACCAGCAGTTTGTGGACGCGACCGGCATTGACTGGGAGCAGGACCTGGACCAGGTTGCGGTGGCACTGCACCGGATGCCGGACCCCAATGGACCCAATGGGCCGGTTGCCTATTCGATGGTGCTGGCGGGCAAGCTGACGGGCCATCGCCTTAACGAATGGCTTGAGGCCCACGCGACCAGCCGCGAGACCTACGCCGGCCACACCATTTACTCGATTCCGTCGGAAGACCGCACGGTGCGCGTGGCCCAGATCGGCTATGACATGCTGGCCATCTCGAACATGCCGACCCCGGAGCAGATTCACTCGATGCTCGACCGGCATCGCGCCGCGGCCCTGCCGTTTGCGGGCTCGACGCTGCTTTCGCAGCACTATCACGATGTGCCACTTCTCTCGCTGGCCTGGGGCGTGGGGCAGATCGGGCTGCCGTTTTCGGAGAGCGGGTCCATTCATGTATTCGGGCTGGCTCTGCCGCTGGAAGCCGACTCGACCATCGTCGCCAGCGTGACGCCGGCGCTGTCATTGGGCGGAGCGCTGAACCTCAAGGTGGAAGAGATTGCACCCAGCGACGAAGTGGCCGCAAGCCAGGCCGGTTCGTTGACGTCGCTCGTCAACCTTGCCCGCGGATTCGCAGCGCCCCTTGGCGAGGACTCACCCGGCAACGGGCTCGCCAACCGAGGCCTCAAGCAACTGCTCAAGAGCGCCGAAGTGACCATCGAGAGACGCAATCGGGTTGTGGTCAAGGCCACGCTCTCGCCAGCACTGCTGACAAGTCTTGCGCAAGACGAAGATTCCGCGCGTGAAGGCGCGCAGGGAAGCGCGCCAGCGCCATCCCATTAGCAGTGTGCGAAGCCGTGCCCTTTTACAGCCAGCTAACCGCAGTCCGTCCGGTTAGGTTCGGATCGCGAGCCCTGCTCCCCACTATTTGCAGTCTTTATCGCAATAGGCGTTAGCAATCATTGACAGCATTGCCATATAGCTGGACGGCGAGACCGCAGCCCGCGAATTCTTGTCGATATCCACCTGATGCACAACCACCATGTCTTTTGAAGGCAGCACGGTGATGAACTGCCCGCCCGTGCCCATGGCGCTGTATGCTCCCTGCATAAAACCGATGTACGTATAACCGGGGTAGCTCGGCTCGTCCCATACCCACCACAGCAGCCCATAGCCCCAACGCTCCGGCTCACCGCCGTTGCGCAGTCCTGTCGGGTTGATATCTTTAAACGGCGTAATCAGCGTCGTCATATACCGCGCCCAGTCGCCCGGGAAGATGATCTTTCCGTTCCACACACCCCAGTCGAGCATCAGCAATCCAAGCCGCGCCATGTCTCGCGTGGACAGGTACATCGCGTACTCCGGATGCATGCTGCCCGGCGCATCGATCTTCTTCTGCTTGGAGACGAGGTAGTCCTGCAAGCCCAGCGGCGCGGCCAAATCGGTCTGGAGCGCCTGGTAGATATCCTTGTGGGTCAGTTTTTCAAAGGCTGTCCCCGCTGCGTTGAAATCCCAGTTGTTATACACATAGTGAGAGCCGGGATACTCCGACCCGCGCGGCGGCAAGTAATGCCCCTGATCCCACGAGGGAAGCGTCTCCGGCGCAACCTTGAGCGCCGGCAGATAGATGCCCGATCGCGAAGCCAGCAACTGCACCAGAGTCGCGTTGGCCTCCATCGGCAGAAACGGATCTTTGTCGTCGAGCCCGAGCTGTTTTACAGTTTTGTCCAAGCCGATGGTGTCATCGGCCAGATATTTTCCATATAACATGCCCAGCACGCTCTTGCGCACTGAGGCCACCTTGCTGGTGTGCGAAACATCGCCATACGAGAAGATCACTCTGCCCTGCACCACCACCATCATGGACGTTGTGTCCTGTGTTTTGACCCATGCGCGCAACGCCTCCAGCTTGGCGCTGGAGTAGCCCACGGATTCGGGCGACGTGTGCACCCAATCCGCGCCCGGAACTACATCGCCCACGATGCGCGGCGCAGGCTGAGCCGCGCTCTGGCACAAGAGCGGTGGCGCCGCAGCCACAAAGAGCAAAGCCTGCACTCTTTGGCAGGTTCGCGATGGAAAACTCAACTCCATTGGCAGCTCCTTGGGGTGAAATCGGCTGGCTATCGCCATGCGCGGGGGCGCCAGAACTTGCGCAGGCTCCACAGGTCGAAGCGGAAGGTGAAATAAAAGAGTAGCGGGCCGAGAATGAGGCCGATGGGCAAGAGCCACCAGCCCAGAAGCTCGCGGACCCCCGCAGTCGGCTGCCCGCCCGAATTGAAGCTCAGGCCCCAACTGTTCGCCGAGAACTGTCCATACAGGCCTGTGGTGCTGGGGTTGATAACCTTGAGCACGCCGAGGATGGAAAGCCCCCCGCCGATGAGGAAGCCGACGACGGAGATGGCGAAGACAAGGACTCCGACAAGGCTGAGCGCGCCCCAGCGGAGGATGCTGCGCAGGATGTAGGCGGGGGAGCGCGCCATCTGCGCTTTCTTGAGCAGCTCCTCGGTGCGGTAACGGCTGGCGAGCTCTTCGGGGGCGCCGAGCGCGGCCAGCGTGGCTGAAACGCTGTCGGGTGGGGCCTCGCCTGAGGTCTTGTCGAGGATGTGGGCGCGAATTTCGGCAACGATGTCGTTGACGTCTTCGTCCATGAGCTCGCGCAGTTGCTTGCGCAGAGCCGTCAGGTAGGCATCCACGGTCTTCTGGGATTCGGCAGAAATGGTCATTGCTTTCCCTCCCCTGTTTGTTTGGTCTTTGCCCGTTCCAGCGGTTTAAGAAGGTTGTTCATGCTGGCGGAGAATTTAGCCCAGATGCTGTTCATTTCCAAGGCTCTTTGCCGGCCTGCCTCCGTCAGGCTGTAGTACTTGCGAGGATGCCCGGAGTCGGACTCAACCCATTGGGTCTCGACGAGCCCAAGGGCGCGCAGCCGATTGAGCAAGGGGTAAGCCGTGCCCTCGACGACGATCAGCTCCGAACTGGATTCAAGATGCCTGAGGATCTCAAGCCCGTAGAGGCGTCCGTTCCAGAGAGAAGCGAGGATCGCCAGCTCGAGGGAGCCTTTGCGGAGCTGGACCTCCCACTTCTCTGAAGATTCCGGCGTTGGGAGCGCGTTTTCTCTCACAACAACATACTATGTAGTGCACTGTATGTTGTCAACAATTATTTTGGCGTATTTTATCGTAAGGCTGGCGGTAACCCCGATATGCCACGCCCGCACCGCTTTTCGCTGCCGCTGCATCCAAGTATTCGCTGGTAGGACATTCCTCGACGATCTGTTGGCAATGGGCCGCTGGGCCCCGATCGAAGCGGTTTGCGAGAATCGAATCTGAGAGGTCACATGAATACAATGAGCAGTTTTTCCCGTCAGTCTCGCTGTATGGGGATTCTTGCAGGGGCTTGCCTTCTGCTGTCGCCCCTCACGGCGCGCGCCGCCGATACCCCGGCGAAATCCACTCCCAAACACCCAGTGCTAACTGGCCAGGCGGCTTTCACAGACGCTGCTCACGAGGCGCCCGGCATCCGTCGTCATTTGACCGTTGCCGACCTGCCCGCCCCCGCTCCCAATGAATCCGTAGACAACGGCCCCACGCTGGTTCCTCGTCCCGAGAATGCCTGGCCGATCGCCCCGAAAGGCTTCAAGGTTGAGCTTTACGCGAATGGCCTGGACAATCCTCGCCTCATTCGAACCGCGCCCAACGGCGATCTCTTCCTCGCTGAGAGCGAAACCGGCAAGATCAAAGTCTTCCGCGGAGCCGGCCCTGACGGCAAGGCCCAGACGGTCTCGGTGTTTGCGGCCGATCTGCATCAGCCCTTCGGCATAGCGTTCTATCCCGCCGGACCCAATCCCAAGTGGCTTTACGTCGGCAACACCGACGGCATAGTCCGATTCCCCTACAAGAGCGGCGACCTCATGGCGAGCGGACCCTCGGAACACCTGGCCGACCTGCCCGGCGGTGGACGCCTGCGCGGCGGCGGCCACTGGACGCGCGATCTGGCCTTCTCAAAGGACGGCGCCAAGCTGTTCGCGTCCGTCGGATCGCATTCCAACGTGGATGACGCGGATACCCACCCCGAGGAGTTCCATCGCGCCGATGTGCTGGAGTTTACGCCCGAAGGCAAGTTCATCAAGGTCTACGCCAGCGGCCTTCGCAACTGCGTTGGCGAAGCCATCAACCCGATTACCGGGGAACTCTGGTGCTCAACCAATGAAAGAGATGCTCTGGGCAACAACCTGGTTCCCGACTATGTAACTCACGTCCAGGAAGACGGATTCTATGGCTGGCCCTGGTTCTACTATGGCGGCCCCAGCGGCGGGCTTCAGGATCCGCGGCACCCCGGCAAGCACCCCGAGCTGCAATCCAAGGTCATCACGCCGGACATCCTGGTCAATCCCCATTTCGCCTCGCTCGAAATGATGTTTTATGAGGGATCCCAGTTCCCTGCTGAATTCAAAGGCGACGGGTTCGCCGCCGAACACGGCTCCTGGAACCGCGCCCAGCGGGGAGGCTATGAAGTGATCCGCCTGCCCATGCGCAACGGCCATGCAACGGGCGAATACGAGGATTTTCTGACTGGCTTCGTCACATCCGACGGCCAGGTCTGGGGCCGGCCCGTGGGGGTGGCGCAAGCTAAAGATGGGTCACTCTTCGTCTCCGACGACGGATCAAGGTCGATCTGGCATGTGAGTTATGTAGGCGGAAAGTGATGTGAACCCGGCGAAACCGAAGGAACAGGCAGGAAGGGCCGGCGACAACTCCGGCCCTCCTACTTCTTTAGCCCGAGCGCTTCCACCACTTTCTCATCCACCTTCGCCGGCTGGCCGTCGTCCTTCCACACAACGCCGAAGCCGCCGCGGTAGTCCCACATGGTCCAGCCGATGCTATCGGCCTCGAGCGCCGCGCGCACATCGTGAATCCAATTCATGCGCGAGTGCTCATCCGTGTGCTCCCGGTAGGCGCCGAACTCGTTGCAGATCAGCGGCACGTTGTTCTCATGTCCCCATTCCGCCGCCTCGTCGATGGTGAGCCGGATGCGATGCCCATCCCAGCGATCGAGCCAGTATTCCTCGAGAGCAAAGCGATTGGCGGCGTCGGGGACCTCTTTCAAGATGCCGGCCATTGAGGCTTCGTCCGCCGGGTAGGGAATGCCGTGCGTATAGCTCCACCACGGCACGCCCCATCCGGCGCCCTGATGGGTAAACGTGTGGGGATCGTAGAAATGGAAGTTATAGATCACGTTGCCGTCGCTCAACGGATGCTGGGTCAGCAGATCCTGGATATCGGAATAGTTCGGGCCCGTGGCGATGATCGTGTTGCGCGGGGCGACCTCGCGAATGGCAGCGGCTACGCGTGCCTGGATGCCCGCCCACCGGTAAGGATCGTTGACCTCCGGCTCGTTCATGATCTCGAAGAAGACCCGCTCGGGGTCGCGTGAAGCATAGTGCGCTGCCAGCCGCTCCCACAGCGCAGTCAGCCGATCCACCTGGTCGCTCCCTGTCCGCAACTGCAGCTTCCAACTATCTTCCGGATGCACATCGATCGTCACTGCCAGCCCCTCGGCAAGCATTGTATCCACAGCCTTATCAAGCCTGGCTAGAAATTCGGCGTTCAACCCATCCTTTCCGCGCGGCCACCCTTCCAGAGGCGCTGCATCCACGCTAAGTCGCACGTTATCGAATCCCAGTTTCGCCATCAGCGCAATGTCGTCCGCGTCGGTGTATCGATCGGTATGCGCAGCCGAGTAGTCTCTCGGCGACTGGGCAAACCATTGCGAAGCGTTGATGCCCCGCTTGAGATGCTGAGCGCGAACAAAGGCGGTCTTGAGATCGGCGGCATGATCCTGCGCGAAAGCGGGAAGGGCGAAGGCAAGAACGAAGGCAAACAAGCGAATACGGGTGGACACTGGCGATTCTCCTCTATGTTGGAGACAACAATATCAAGCCAACAATGCCACGCGCCATTCATCTGAAATTTCCTTGCCCAGTGGCCGACAGCGGAACACTCCAATCGGCGCACGACCGCTGCACCATCGACCCGCCGGCAAATCAGCCCGCAAAACAAAAGGCGGCTTCCGTCGTGCCGGGAGCCGCCTTTGTTTGCAAGAGATCGCCTATTTGCCGCGTTTGATTATGGCATCGGTGTCGAGGGCCGCAATCTGCTCGTAGGTGGTGCGCAGATACTTGTGGGGATTCACCGGTACATTATGGACGCGAACTTCATAGTGAAGATGGGGACCTGTAGCCCGCCCCGACTGACCCACATAGCCAATCACCTGGCCGCGAATGACGTGCTGGCCGGGCAAAGCAACAATAGAGGAAAGATGCCCGTAGATGGTGAGCACATCGTGTCCGTGATCGAGGACGACTTCACGTCCGTATCCCGCGCCCATTGAGGCACTGCTCACGTTGCCGTCGGCCGCCGCGCGCACCGGCGTGCCATAAGGCGCCTCGATATCGATGCCGGAATGGAACTTGCCTTCTCCGTTGAAGGGATCTTCGCGCTCGCCGAAGCTCGAACCGACGCGGCCTTCGACCGGCCAGATGGAAGGCGCATCGGCAAGCTGCGTCCAGTCGCCGGCGAAGCTGGCGGTGAGCCCACCCTCAAGCGCTTTGGAAACCTCGCCTGAGAGCGCCTGCGTGCGCAGCGCATAAAACTGATCGATGGAGAGCTTGACTTGTTGCTGGCTGACGTCGTCGGTCAGCGCCAGGGTGGCTGGGGTTGGCGCCGCCGCAGCCTTTGCGGCCGAAGCAGAAGGCTTGGCCAAAGCCAGCCTGTTTTGCCGCAAACCGTAGAGCGCCGTCACTTCGCTTGCGAGCGCGCCCAGCGAGGCCACCTGCACCCCGCGGTCGTGGGCAATCTGCGCCATCTGCTTGTAGTCTTTGCGCAGGTTCTCGCGATCTTGCCGCACCTGATTGAAGCTCTCGGTTTTCAGCAGCATCCGCGTATACGAACCAGCCAGGCCGACGATGGTGAACGCACCCACCAGCGCAGCGGCTACAAATCCGTACGCATAGCTGAGAGGAAGCGGAATCTTGCGTACACGCCCGTCCTCATCCCTGGCTACAAAAAGAATGTAATAGCGCTTGCGTAGCATTTTCGCCTTTCATCCATGCAATCAGCAGGACCGCAATTCGCCGTGTACTCAAAGAAAGCGCATGGCATACGAGCCTAATAGGCCCGTCAAGAACCCTCTCAAGCCGAGGGGAAATAACGAATGATGCTTGTCAAGCCTAACAAATTGCGAGAGGCGGGGTCAACGAAAACCGCCCGGAAAATCCCTTTAAATCGAGATTCGCCGGACGTTCTCTTTCCTGATTCGAGGACATTTGCCAGGTGGATGCCGAGTTTCAGATTCGCCCGAAATCGACAGCAACTGCAATAGAATACGCGCCATAACTCATCGTTCGAATCCCTCTTTCGCGGCAGATTCTCTTCGACAATGCCCCTTTTCCGCCGGTTTGTCCTATCCTCAAAGAATGCCATCGAAGCGGACCGATTCCTTGCCTGACGGCGGACTAACCGGCGAATTGGGGCTGTTGCGCCAGATCCGCGGCCGCGCGGGCCACGCGTCAGGATCCGCCGTCCGCCTTGGCATCGGCGACGACTGCGCCGTGCTGCGGCCGCGCGCGGGCGAAGAACTGGCCATCACCACTGACCTCTCGATCGCCGGCCGGCACTTCCGCCTCGACTGGCACCAGCCTGAATCCATCGGCCACAGAGCTCTGGCTCGCGGATTGAGCGACCTGGCCGCCATGGGGGCACGGCCCGTCGCTGCTTTTCTTTCGCTGGGAGTGCCGCGCGAGCTGACTCAATCCGCAGGCCGCCGCCCGGCCTGGGTTACGCGCTTCTTCGATGGCTTGCTTGCCCTTGCGACCGTTCACAAGACGCCCCTGGCCGGCGGCGACCTGGCCGAGTCGCCTGTAGCCGTGGCGGACATCGTCCTGGTGGGGGCGGTGCCGCGCGGAAAGGCTCTGCTTCGCTCTGGGGCTCGCCCTGGCGATTGGCTTTACGTCACTGGAGCGCTGGGCGGAGCCGCCGCTGGGCTTTCGCGGCTGGCCGAGCTTGCCGGGTCACGGCCTGACGCTGCGCAGCCGCCGCGAATCTCGAAGAAGCTGGAGGCCTTGCTGAGCCCACATCTTTACCCGCAGCCGCGCGTGAGACAGGGACTCTGGCTGGTTCGCCATGGCGCAGCCGCGGCGGCTATCGACATCAGCGACGGCCTCTCGACCGACCTGGCACATCTTTGCGAAGAGTCTGGCGTTGCCGCCGAAGTGGATGGCGGATTGCTGCCCATTGGCCCCGGGGCAACCATGGCTCAAGCACTGCACGGCGGAGAAGATTACGAATTGCTTTTCACCGCGCCGGCGACAATCCGGCTGCCCGGCAAGATTGCCGGTGTGACAGTTAACCGGATCGGCCGCATCACGAAGCTCGCGAAAGGCCGGCCAGCCGTAACGCTGATCACGCCACAGGGTTCCCAACCTATGATCCACCAGGGATGGGAGCACTTCGTGTGAGATGTCGATGTGAGCCACCAGCTATCATCGAGATTGAAGATCAGCAATCCCCTCGCATAAATTTCCGTTTCCACGACGCGCACTGACCGCGAAGGAATCGACAACCGCTTAGGAGCCTGACTCAAAGTGAATGGCATTTTTTGGATCAAAGGCAATCCGCCCGCACCGCTGGCCATCGTGATTAGGCCGCGCGGCGACGAGTGGCTCGAGGACGAGCTGTTCAGGATGAAGCAGGAGGGAATCCAGACGCTTGTGTCGCTGTTGGAGCGGCGGGAGGCCTTTTTGCTCGGCCTCGCCGAAGAACATCCCATTGCCGACCATCTTGGGCTAAATTTTCTGTCCCACCCCATTCCGGACGCCCAAATTCCCCCCAACCCAGCCGCATTCCAGCGATTTGTCGCGGGACTGGCAGATCGACTTCGCTCCGGAGAGCGTATCGGTATCCATTGCCAGGGAAGCATCGGCCGGGCCACCGTTACAGCGGCCTGCACCTTGATTCACTTGGGCTGGGCGCCCGCCGCTGCTCTCGCCGCGATTGAGGCCGCCCGCGGGTGCACCGTGCCCGACACGCAGGAGCAGGAAGACTGGATTTTGCATTACAAGGCCAAGCCGTGACGGCACCCGCGCCCATGCCCTCGCCCATCTTGGACCTCAGCTTTCCCCATCGCTGGCGTGCTGAAATCCTCGCAGCGCGACCCATCATCCTGCCCACGCGCCACTTCGTCTATCCCCGCCAGGCTGAGGAGGTGGAGCGCGGCGCCCTTGAGGTGCTTGTCCGGCCCGATGCGCCTGATGTACAGCCCTTCCTGGCCACATGCGCCCTGGGCTTCCGCGACCCCGCCGTGCCTACCGGCCTCTGGTCAGCTCCAAACCCGGATGAAATCTGCGCCGTCTCCGGCGGCTACGCCTACCTGTTCGATACTTCGGCTCCCAAGCGCTTCACCATGATTGCTTACCGGCCCGTGCTGGAGGTTCGCCCGCTGCTGGCGCAGGGCCTGCTGCTCTTTGTTGGTCATCATTCCATCCTTGGCTGGGGCCGCGACGGCATAGCCTGGCAATCGGAGAAGCTCTCCGACGAGGGGGTCGCCATCACCTCCATCGACGGCGGCGTCCTTTACGGCCTCGGTTGGGATTTGATGACAGACAAAGAAACACCTTTCGCGCTGGACCCGAATACGGGCATCCGCCTCACACAGACAATTGCCGATTGAGCTGTTAATACGACTTCCGGTCCAACCCAGCCGCCAGTTCCCGTTGCGGCAGGATCGTCTCATACGCTGCATACACCCCTTCAAAGACCGAGTCCCAGCTCATGGTCAGCGCATACTTGCGCGCCGCCAGCCGCATCGCCTCGTGCTTCGCGGGGTCGGCCAAGATGCCGGCTACCGCCGAGGCAAACTCCGCGTCCGGCACGATCCGGCCGGTTTCGCCGTCGCGGACGATGGTGGGCGGGCCACCGTTGGGAGTCACAATCGCCGGCACTCCGCTAGCCAGCGCCTCGAGCACCACGTTGCCGAAAGTATCGGTATGCGAGGGGAAGACGAAGAGGTCCATGCTGGCATAGGCCTCTGAAAGCGCCTCGCCCTTGAGCACACCGGGAATCTCCGCGCGCGGCAGACGCTCACGCAGCCAAGCCTCTTCCGCACCGTGGCCGACGATCAAGAAATGGAAACTCCGGTGGCCCATCCGCTCCAGCTCTTCCTGCACCTCAGGCAGCAGCGTCACGTTCTTCTCGACAGACAGCCGCCCCACAAAGCCCAGCACCTGATCGCGGTCTTCGGGATCGCGTTTGCGCTTGGCCGGATGAAAAAGCTCGGCATCCACGCCGCGCGGCATCAAGTGGCAGGGCCGGCTCGTGGTCCGCTCCAGCAGCGCGCACAGCTCGGGGTTGGGCGCAAACAGAACCTGCGCCACCGAGTAGAACCGGGCCGCGGCCGCCATGGTCAGGTCTTCGATCTTCTGGCCGGTGGCGGCGGAGTGGCGCTCCGGCAGCAGGCGCAGAAACCAGTCCGAACGCCGCGCCAGGTACTCGTGGACGTTGGTATGCCAACTGGCGGCCAGCGGCAACTTGAGATAGTGCGCGAGACCCGCCCCCAGCATCCCCACCTCACTGGGACCAGTGATGTGAATCAGATCCGGCTTGAAGCGCTCAAGAACCTCGCCGATCAGCGGAATATGGCGCAGAAACGCCGGGTCGAAGCGCAGGTCCTTTTCCAGAGCAAAAGAGAGGAAGCCGCGCGGCAGCTCCAGCGTCCACAGGTTGCCGTCTTCCAGAATGGCCTGCGTGCGGTCGCCGGCGCGCACGCACAGAAACGGCAAGTTCCGCCGACGCGCAAAGGCCTCAAAGTGGCGGCTGGTGTGCGCAACCCCGTTCACCTCATGGAACGAGTCGGGGAAGTAAGCGACGCGCGGGGTTCGTACGCTCATGAGTTAGCCGTCGTGTTCGCCCAGCGCCAGCCGCAACTGGTGCGCCTCGCTCCACGCCATGCGCAGGCCGCCTGAAACCAGGCCCCGGCCCATCATCTGCACCAATCCGATTCCCCAGCTCATGGCCCACGGCGCCGTTCCATCCGGCCAAAGTTCGCTGAGCGGTCGAATCACCCCGTTGGCATCCGGATGATAAACGCGCTCGTCCCAGGTCCGGGAACCCTGCGGGAAATCCGGATAATACCGCACAGCATCGATGGCCGACTGGAGAATCCGATGCTTCCATGGCTCGGCATATTGCGGCATAAAGAGCATGTTGCTTCTCTTCTCGCGCCGTATCTCATGCACGAACTCGGTAAAGCTGGTGGCATTGGTCAGGTTGATATTAGCGTTCGGTTCCACGCCGTGGCGGTCTCCGCCAGAGATCAGCAGCATATTCCACTTCTCGGCCAGCCGGCGCACCTTGCGGTTCTCATCCCAGTGGCGCAGCCCGTTCAGCTCCAGCGCGTGCATGTAGTTCCCATTCTTCTGCAGGAATTCGTTTACCAGGAACTCATGCTTCTCCGCGCCGATGAGGTACAGGTCCCACATGGGGTGGTTGAAGATAATCAGCACGTTGGGTTCCGCGTGCAAGGCCACAAGAATCTCGGTCAACCGCGCGTCGCTGGGGTGGGCCGTGAAGTGCGCAAGCGTAGCCATCCACTCGGTCGCCCTGGCGCTGGGCAGGTTATGTATGCCGAGGTGGAACGACTGTGCGCCATACGGCGCGCTCCACTCCACTGAAACCGGAATCCGCCGCGCGCTGGGCACCGTCCGCAGCAGCATCGGCGCCTTGATCGAGTCGTGATCGGTGATGGAGACCATCGGCGCCAGATCCAGCTTCTCGATCTGACGGCTCTCCAGGTCGAAAGCCAGCTTGGGCGTCATCGGCGGCGTCCAATAAGCGGCCGCGTAGTTCACCCGCATTCCGTGGTGCGTCTGCGACCGCTGCTCCAGCCGCGTCATCAGAGGCCGCATCATCGGGTACTGGTTGCCGAAGTTCGCCAGAAAATCCAGCGTTTCCTTCGACTGGTTGGTGTGACCGTGCAAGGATACGCCCGTCTGGAAGCCTTTGGGCGCATTGGCGTCGCGCCATAGGTATGAGATGGTCGAACTGGCCATTTCCGCTCCTTCTCCGCGATCGTGCCCGGATTTCTGCACCCAGTATCCCTTCCCAACCGTCAACGCCCGATTAAGATAGTGCGAATGGCCCTTCAATTAGCAAAGGAATCAACAAGGTAACTCCAATCCCCTGAAGAATCGAGCCATTCGGCTCATACCGCCCGTGGAAAGCGCCCATCCCTTCGCGCGATCCAGGCTTTACAGGGATCTCTTCTTCTCGCTTTATGCCGCAGAGATCGGCATGGAATAAGCCTAGCAGAATCAATCTGGGTGGGGGCAATGTTCTGAGAGTCACAGCGGGGCAAACGCTTCTAAATTCGCTCCTGCAAGGGAAGAGAAAAGCGCCGCGCAGAATATTGAAGTCATGCGCTCTGTTACAAGACCGATCACGGAGATTTGGATGCGTTTGCCCTGAGATTCATGGGCCTCAAACCGCGCTCTCTCTCCATTGCTGGCTTTGGCCAGCTACGGACACAAGGCATCCTCTAAAGGCCAGCTTGCGATCCTTTTCTTGCCATAAGCCTCGCCCCGTCAGCTCTTGGCTCCATCGCCATCGACCCCTCAAAAACCGGCTTTCCTCTGTCCTGCTCTTCATTGCGCGTGATTGAAGAAGGCTTGCGCGAGCTCCAGCAGGCGGCCGGCCCCTCCCGGCAAAATCGAGCTGCCAAGCGCCAGCAAGGGCAGGGCGATCGCTTCGGCAAACCTCATATAGAAATTCCCCTGGAGCTTGCGATCGTCCCCGTTCACGATTCGCGACAAGATCGGGTCCGTATCCATCTCGCTGAAGACTTTGAAGAACGCCCAGCCAATCAGCGCCAGGAACACCAGACCTGTTAGCAGCAGAGAATAAAACGGCACAAATGGGTAAATCGCAAGCCCCAGCGTGACCAAAGAGAACATCGACGCCACAGAAACAAGCAGCGTGTGCAGGCGCGCTACAACTGTCTGAATAAACCCGATGTAGATCAGGCAAAGGAGCTTTTCAGCAGTCTGCTGCCATTCCGGGAGCCGATCCAACTCGTCGTTCTCTTCGCTGAATCGCCCCCCATTTCTCTTGCACTGGCAGGCCAAAACCTGCTGGATCGCTTCCGCATCGGCGGATATCGGCAACCGCTGCACTGCTGCATCCTTCTTGTTCGCAATCAGCGCAAACGCCGCAACTGCCGCCTTGGCCAACTCCTCATACCCTTCGCTGAGATCCTTCCTATAGGTCTCAATGTCGATCCCGGAAAGATCGGTCTCGCCGTATTTCTTGTGCAGTTTCTCTAATGCGGCCGCCGGATCCGCAAATCCTGTCTCACTGCGGAGACTGAGTACGCAGCCGACCTGTGCGCTCAATATGGCTCTGCGATCACTCAGCGAGGTGCTCGTAATCGACCACAAATTGCGCCAGTTGAAGTCGTGAATGGGCACAAAACTCCGTCGAAACAACTCTCGGTCAAGCGCCTGAAGAAAGCCGCGCAACTCACCCCAGAGACGGAAGAACTGAAGCACATCCAGGAAGATCAGCATACTGATCAGCCCCGCCGTACCCCGAACGAATTTGGAGACAGTGTACGACTCCAAAGTTGTGATCTCGAGAAACGGAGAGAAATAGAAGTGCGCCCATAGCATCGACCCTGCAAAAACAAACCATCCGGCCCACAGCCACTTTGCCACCTGAAAATCGGGCAGTGGGTGTCCCAGAGATTGGATCACAGCCCCGCGCGCGTTTGAAATCCTCGATTTGCCTGAAACGTCCGGAAGCGAAGGCGCTAACTCAAACAGAGCCGCTCCATTGCCGGCCTGAGAGGCCCAGACCAGAATTGCCAGCAAGAAAAGCAGACAGGTCGGAACCAGAGACAGCCCCGACTCCCAGTGCATCTCCCGGTAGGTGTTCAGAATGAAACCCACATCGCGATCCGCAAATACGCTGCTTGCGAAGAATCCGGAGAAAAGCAGGCAAATGGCCGCAACTCCCGGCGGCGCCAACGAAAACCATATCCAGATGCTGCGCGGCAACTTGAAATGGACGCGCGCCTTGATGAGCGCTGAAGCGGCGATGCCCAATGGCGCCGCAAGCGTCATGGCCTCGGCATAATGCCACCACCGAAATGCGCCCGGCGAGACGTTGCCCGGCATTTCCACCGCCCAGGCAAGAACCCTGAAGACGCATCCGGCCACCGCCGCTGGAATTGCCACCTTGAACAGCCAATACCGCCCCTGAGACGAGGGCGCAAAGCTGGCGAAAGCAACCTTCGTGACGGGATTCGCATACCAGAAGCACAGGCAATAAACGACCGTCAAAACCGACGCAACCAGAAACAACACACACCATGCAAGAGCGATTTGAATTGGCCGCGGAGAAGGCGCAAGCGGCGTTTCCCCAGGATTGTGCGCGAAAAGCGAGAATGGCATCTCGACCCGAGAAAGGCCGTTGCGGCCCACAAAAGGGGTTCCGGGCTCCTCCGCAACCGGCCAGGTCGCATTGCTCCCCAGCGCAACTACGTACATTGGCGGACGCTGCTCGGACGCTGGGTTATTACCCCAGTTGGGCTCGGAGTATTCCGGATACCATTTGAATTGCTGGCCGGGATTCCGAAGTGTTGCGCCGGGTGCCTGCGGAGCCAAAACGGGCTCTGTCGGCTCCGCGAACAGGTCGAGGGTGGCAAAGTACGTGCCTTGCGCCGATTCATCCGCAAAGATGCGTGGCCCGTGATCTTCGTCCCTTCCCGTCCAATCGTGCAACAGCGGCAGCATGGGCAGGTCGCCGACCATCATATCGCCGCGATATTGCGCCGTGGAGCCTCTCATGAAGGCTCGGGTAGCGCCGAGCATGGCAACGCGCACACCGCTATTGTTGGCGTGAAAGAACTGGGTGAGAAACTGCCGGTCCTCGGCGCTGGTTGCCCGGATGATGACGGCGCGAATCCTGTGGGCTTTCATAAACTCCGAGATGGCAAAAAGGACAGACTCCTGCGCCAGCGTAGTTTGCTCCCCGCCGAATTTGCGCACCTTATCTCCCTGACCCTGCTCCTCGGTTCTGTCGCTGAGGAATCGCTTCCACGGCTCCGCCGGAGCTGAGTTATCGAAGAGCCCTTGCTTTTCATAACCCTCGCGCAGAGCAGAGATATCCCGCGGAAATGCGATGCTCCACATGGGGTCTACAGGCACACTGCCATCGTTCCCATTCCCTTGGTCTTGGGCCGGATCCATGCCTGTTCCGCCCGGTTTTCCCAGGCGGCCATACAAGGACTGGCCTTCGCTCAATAGGGCGATTCGAGAACGGTCGATACCCATCCAAGCAAATGTGGATTCAGCCAGCGCAATCTCGTCGCGATTATCGTGATTCGCACTGCCAAAGTCGATCTTTACGGTTGGGGCAAGAGCATCGACGGCCCACTGAGCGGCTTCAATCACCGAGACACCGCCGCTGCGAAGGATGACTTTGTCCGTTTGCTTTCCAGCTTTGAGCAAATCGCCAACCACCGGCACGAGAGACGCAAACGATCCGCTGTAAGTAGGCCCCAGGATGCGCATCTCTTTTCCAAGTGAAATGCCGCAGTGTCCGAGGATAGTCACCGCGCTTTGCGCCTGCGCCCGCGCGATGCCGCCTGTAGGCTTCTCCGTGAACAGGAATACGATGAGCCCGTCCGCATATCGATCTTTACCCGCTGCGCCGTTGCGGAACAGCAGAATTCCCGGCAGGTCGTCCTCTTGCCTTCTTGCCTGCCTTTCTTTCTCGTCGTCATCGAACGAATCGCGTGATCCGTGCGCATTCCAGGGAATCAACGCGCTGTCGAAGAGATAGCCGGCATCTTGAAGCCCGTCCTGGAGGGCGTCGACGTTGTTGTCGAAGTCAGCGGATAGATGGGTCTCAAGCGGATGCGGGACAGTGACGAACAGAACCTGCGGGTTACTTGTCTTGCCATGCTGGGCCATGGCAAGAAACGCGTTGATGAACGCCTCGGGCCCTGCGTCGATGGGTGCGGGCCGCTGCTCTGCCGCGGTCTTCGCAGCTTCGCGCTCCTGCGGGTGGGTTTCGCCTGATTGCGGAGACTGCACGGCAAAGCTGGAGGCAACCAGCACGGCAAAGAGCAGGGAATAGCGATTCAAGGGACCATTACCTCCGAGGGGAAGTTCGGATGCAGGGGAAAAGGACTCTCTGTCTCAATGAAACGAAGACGGGGGCGGTGTTCCTTCGCACCTAGAGAGTAATGGCTAAGATAATGATTTACAAGCTGGATTTGGCGATAATCCCCTGCGGAATCCGGAACTATTTGCTGGTCTTGGCAAGTTCGGGGCCAAGGAAGTCCTCGACCGTCCATCCCGCCATCAGGTCCTCGCCCGGCGTCATCTCCTGGCTCTCCGCCAGCTTTCCCGCGGCAGCCTCTGCCAGCAGATAATTCTCCGTCAGCCCCCGGCGCAAAAGATCGAAGGCTTGCTCCGGCGTGTCGGCAAACTGAAACAGCTCGATATCCTTGGGCGAAATCGCCCCCGTGTCCACGAGCACATCCAGGTTGAATACCTTCTTCCAATACTCCGAGCCATAGATCACCACGGTGATCTTCTTGGCTAGCTTCCGTGTCTGCGCCAGGGTCAGGATCTCGAACATTTCATCGAGCGTCCCGAATCCGCCGGGAAACACCACCAACGCCTTTGAAAGGTAGGCAAACCACAGCTTGCGCATGAAAAAGTAGTGGAACTCGAAGTTCAGCGACGGAGTAATGTATGGATTCGGCGCCTGCTCAAAGGGCAGCCGTATATTCAATCCGATGGTTTTGCCGCCCGCCTCGTGCGCGCCGCGGTTGGCCGCTTCCATGATTCCAGGTCCACCCCCCGATGTGACCACAAACCGATGCCGGCGCGATGGAATCCTTTTGGCCCAGCCCGTCAGCAATCCGGCAAGCCGCCGCGCATCCTCGTAGTAGCGGGCCATCTCCACTGCCGCTTCCGCCCGCTTCAATTGCAACTCAGTGGCCTGGCCCGCCGCAATCTCCGGCGCGCTTGCCGGCTGCTCGTGGCTTGGCGCCGGCCGCGTCGATCCGGTGTTCTCAAGCAACTCCAGAGCATGATGGGCCTCTTCTCGTCCGCGGAATCGCGCCGACCCGAAGAATACGACAGTATCTTGTATCTGCTCCCGCCGGAACCGCGCCAAAGGCTCCATATACTCGGCCACAATCCGAATCAGCCGGCCGTCCGCGCTGTTCAGAAACCCTGGATTCTCATACGCCAGCGGAGCTTTTTCCAGCGCCGCCGGCAAAACAACATTCTCGGAAACAGCTGTGGCCGTTCCCTGATCCCTGTTCCCTGTTCCCTGTTCCCTGTCGTTCATCGCTCAACCATCCCGGTGCCGGATCGCGTCTTGAAACGCAATCCAAAGATTCAAAAGCCCCAGCCCCGACACGATGCCCCGTACCGCGCCGTTTGCCGCATAGATCGAGAGCGTGGGGAATTGCACAAAAAGAGGGTTCCGGTCCCAGAACATCGGCGACCACGGCGCGTAGCAGACAGCCAGGCCGATGTACATCCGCAGCAATACCCGCAGGAACAGCT
>Ga0302198_10002869_pt1 | contig 17742 bp, 13 predicted proteins | sample II_Bog_N2_2_FD_193521 | JGI IMG/M metagenome (GOLD analysis project Ga0302198, IMG submission 193521) | Peat permafrost microbial communities from Stordalen Mire near Abisko, Sweden - II_Bog_N2_2 | ecosystem: Environmental > Terrestrial > Soil > Wetlands > Peat | place: Sweden: Abisko... | reverse complement strand
CGGCCGGTTTTCAACGTACTCGTGCATGGGTTGCGGTGAGCTTTTCGCGCAAAATAGGTCAAACTCTCAATCTGTTAAGGAGTTCTCCTCTGAAGTTGAAGACCCGCACGATTGTAGTGGCTTTTCTTTGTACTCTTGCCTTGGCTGCCGTCTCCCGCGCCCAGCAGGCGGGGTCTCTTGCGCCGCCGCGGCCAGGGTTCAGCTTCCCCCAGAAGCAGACGCTCAGCTATGCGGTGGACTGGCGCGTCTTTCCCGCCGGTGCCGCAGTCCTGCACTTTGAAGCGACCGGCAATAGTGAGCGCCTCACTGCCAATGCCGACACCATCGGCGCCATCAACCTGCTCTTCCATGTAGGCGACCGTTTCCAATCCACATTCGACCGCGATAAAGGCTGCACATCCGAGTTTGACAAGCAGACCGTGGAGGGGCGGCGCCAGATCAACTCAACCCTCAAGCTGGATTACAGCCAGGGAAAGTCAATTCTGGACGAGAAGAACATGGTCACCGGCCAGACCAAGCATGTTGAAACTGCTATCCCCGGCTGCCTGACCGACCTGCTGACTGGCGTCTATTACGCCTCGTCGCAGCCCATGGAAGTGGGCAATACTTTCGTGATTCCGGTTGTCGATGCGCTGCATACCGTCCCCGTGACCATGAAGGTGGAGGGCCGCGAGGAGATCAAGACTACGTTGGGAACCTTCAAAACCCTGCGCGTGCAGCCAACTGCCGACGCGGGCGTCGTGAAGAATCGCGGCAACATCTGGATCTGGTATACCGACGACGACCGCCATCTCCCAGTCCAGATGCGCGCTCGCCTCTTCTGGGGCACCATCACCTTCCGCCTTACGGGCAACGAGAACAAGTAAATTCGCTAAACATACGGGATGAATCCCGTACCCTTCAAAGCGTATATCTCTTAGAAGCTGTCTAAGAACAGTTCCGAGGTGGGCGATAAGCTGCAGGAACCCGTCCCTCAGGGGCTAAAGCCCTCTCATGTTTTCAGCCACTTGCGGCACGACTGAAGTCGTGCCCTTTCAAAGCAACAGGAGTTTTTATACAGGTTCTTAGAGCATTTTCGCTTTTTCTGTAGACTTCCGTGCCCATCCTTTCCGTTTTTTCCTGCGGAAAGGGTGGGAAACCACGAACCCAAACCCGCCCATCTCGGGCCCCGCGACGATTCCCAAGGCCGCAGCTTGCCGCCACACCCCTCAAAGTGTTTGACTGGTTGCCGACGAGGTATCCAATCCATGCCCTACATCCTTGCACTCGACCAGGGAACCACCAGTTCCCGCGCCATTCTCTTTGACGAATCGGGCTCCATCGCCGCTGTTGCGCAACACGAGTTCGAGCAGTTCTATCCGCAGGCCGCCTGGGTCGAGCACGACCCCATGGAAATCCTCACCAGCCAGTTGAGCTGCGCCGTTGAAGCCCTCGGAAGGGCCGGTGCGCGCCCCCGCGACGTCGCCGCCATCGGCATCACCAACCAGCGCGAGACCGTCGTTGTCTGGGACCGCGCCACCGGCAAGCCCATCCATCCCGCCATCGTCTGGCAAGACCGCCGCACCGCCTCGGCATGTGCGGCTCTTGAAGAGAGCGGCGTCGGAGACGACGTCTCGAACCGTACCGGGCTTGTACTGGACCCGTACTTTTCGTCAACCAAGGTAGCCTGGATTCTCGACAACGTTCCCGGCGCCCGCGCCCGCGCCGACCAAGGCGAACTGGCCTTCGGAACTGTCGACAGTTGGCTGATCTGGCACCTCACCAGCGGGCATCTTCATGTAACGGATGTAACCAACGCCTCGCGTACGTTGCTCTTCAACATCGTCAAAGGCCAGTGGGATCCAGAACTCCTGCGGATCTTCAATATCCCGGCAAGCCTTCTGCCGGAAGTGGTCTGGTCAAGCCAGAATGTGGGCGAGGTCACCACCACACTGGGCCTGGGGGGCATCTCCATCGCGGGCATTGCCGGCGACCAGCAGGCCGCTCTCTTCGGCCAGCTCTGCTGGGGTCCGGGCGAAGCCAAAAACACCTACGGCACCGGCTGTTTCCTGCTGCAAAACATCGGCACTGAGTTCGTACGCTCCAAAAACCGCCTCATCACCACCCTCGCCGCCAGCGCCCGGCATCGCCTCGAATACGCATTCGAAGGCAGCATCTTCATCGGCGGCGCAGTCGTTCAGTGGCTCCGCGACAACCTCAAGCTCATCGGCTCCTCGGCTGAAGTCGAGGCCCTCGCCGCCAGTGTCCCCGATGCCGGCGGAGTGGTCTTCGTCCCCGCCTTCGTTGGCCTTGGCGCGCCCCACTGGGACCCCCATGCCGTCGGCATGATCATCGGCCTCCGCCGCGAGACCCTGCCCGGCCACATTGCTCGCGCAGCCCTCGAAAGCATCGCCTTCCAGGTGGCCGACGTCCTTGAAGCCGTCCAGGCAGAGACCACGCCTCTCGCCGCCTTGCGCGTCGACGGGGGCGCGGCCGTGAACAACCTGCTCATGCAATTCCAGGCCGACATCCTCGGCGTCCCGGTAGTTAGACCGCAAGTGACGGAGACCACTGCCCTCGGTGCTGCCTATCTGGCAGGATTGGCCACGGGTTTCTGGGCGAATCCGCAGGAAGTTCAAGCCAAGCGCCAGAACGATATCCGCTTTGAACCTAAAATGAGTGCTGAAGAACGAGCCGAACAGCGCTCGCGATGGAACCGCGCCGTCAACCGTGCGAAAGGCTGGACGGAATAAGAAGCTGGGTGCCCCTGGTCTCGATTCTGAGACCAGGGAGAGCAGACAGCCAGAACGGGAGCAGCCTATGAAAAGGGAACTGATGGTAAGCAAGATTCGCGCGCGCACCGAGCCCTGGGATATGGCCGTCATCGGTGGCGGCGCAACCGGCATGGGCGTAGCCGTCGATGCCGCTGCCCGCGGCTACAGCGTTGTCCTGCTTGAAGCCCACGACTTCGGCAAAGGCACCAGCAGCCGCAGCACCAAGCTGGTCCACGGCGGCGTGCGCTACCTCGAGCAGGGCAACATCCCCCTCGTAATGTCGGCTCTCAAAGAGCGCGGCATCATGCGCCAGAACGCGCCCCACCTGGTCCACGACCTGGCCTTCGTCGTGCCCAACTACTCATGGTGGGAAGCGCCATTTTATGGCATCGGGCTCAAGCTTTACGACATGCTGGCCGGAAAGTATGGCTTTGGGGCGTCAAAACTACTCTCCAAAGAAGAGACCCTCGAACGTCTGCCCGCCCTGGAGCCCGAAGAGCTGCGCGGCGGCGTAGTCTACTACGACGGCCAGTTCGACGACGCCCGCCTGCTCATCCATCTCGCCATGACCGCCGCCGATCACGGCGCTGTCCTGCTCAACTACTGCCCCGTCACATCCCTGCTCCGCGATGCCGATGGCTACGTCAACGGCGTCACGGCGCGCGATGAAGACTCCGCCGAGGAGTTCACCATCTCCGCTCGCGTCGTCATCAATGCCACCGGCGTCTTTACGGATTCCATTCGCCACATGGCCGACCCCGCCGCCGAACCGCTCATGGTCACCAGCCAGGGCATTCACCTGGTCTTCGAGCGCTCGTTCCTCAAGGGCGACACGGCGCTCATGGTTCCGAAAACCAGCGATGGCCGCGTTCTATTCGTCATTCCCTGGCACGGCCATGCAGTTGCCGGAACGACCGACACCCCCGTAGATGCTCCCTGCCTTGAACCCCGCCCGTTCGAGGAGGAGATCGAATTCATCCTGGATACAGCGGCGCGCTTCCTCGTCCGCCCACCCACCCGCGCCGATGTGCTCGCCGTCTACGTAGGCCTGCGCCCGCTCGTCAAAGGCGAAGGCAAGACCTCCGCTCTCTCGCGCGATCACATCATGCACGTCGACACCTCGGGTCTGCTCACCATTACCGGAGGCAAGTGGACCACCTATCGCCACATGGCCGAGGACTGCGTCAACCACGCCATCACGCTGGGCAAACTCCCCGATGTCGATTGCCCAACAAAGAATCTCCGCATCCACGGCTATATGGAAGACTCGGCCTCACTCGGCAGCCTCGAAGTCTACGGCTCCGATGCTGAAAAGATCCGCGCACTCGCCGACAGCTCCCCAGTTCTAGCCGCGCAACTCCATCCCGACCTACCCTACATCGCTGCGGAGGCAATCTGGGCCGCCCGCGAAGAGATGGCCCGCACCGTCGAAGACGTCCTGGCCCGGCACACCCGCGCCCTGTTCCTGAACGCCAACGCCGCCATCGCCATGGCCGAGCCCGTAGCCAAGCTGCTAGCCGCCGAACTAGGCCGCAGTGAAGCGTGGATCGCCGCCCAAGTGAACGAGTTCACCGAACTCGCGCGGCAGTATCGAGTAGCGTAAAAGAGGATGGAAATGGCTCAAGCACGAATCCGGGATAAAAGATTTTCGCAGAGTTGAATGTGCGCGCTATTTTCCTTTGTAGTCCTGAAAAAGCTCTGGGAATTGTGCCTTCAGAGCCTGAATCTTTGGGCGGTCGCAGACAAGAATGTAGGGATTGTCGGGATTGTGGAGAGCGTAGTCCTGGTGGTAGGCCTCGGCGTCGTAGAAGCCCTTCAGCGGCGTCACTTCGGTCACAATCGGTCCCGGAAACACATGCGCTGCGTTGAGTTGCGCTATGTAGGCCTGGCTGATCTTGCGCTGCTCTTCGTTGCTGTAGAAGATGGCGGAGCGGTACGAAGTGCCCACGTCGGGACCTTGGCGATTGAGCTGCGTGGGGTCGTGGGCGACGGAAAAGAAGACCCGCAGCAACTGTCCGTAGGTGATTTTGGAGGGATCGTAGACTACCTTTACGGATTCCGCGTGGCCGGTGGTCTCCGTAGTCACCTGGCCGTAGGTGGCCGTGTTGGCCGACCCGCCTGCGTATCCGGCAGTCGTGGCCACGACGCCTTTTACCCGCTCAAAAACCCCCTGCGTTCCCCAGAAGCAACCGCCGGCGAAGACCGCTGTCTGCTGGCCTGATGTTTGCGCCAATGCGGCGTCCTGTTCGGCGGGCGGAACGGGGGACTTGGATGCGGCGCGGCATCCGACGGAAAGAGCCAAAGTGATGAGCAGCGAGCCGAGTACGCCGCGAAGGGGAAGTTTCTTCGACATGTCCATCTCCTGGGCCGAATCCATTCCAGCCCGCACACCGTCTGATGCTTTCGCTCAGCAAAGGTTACCGCGGCCTGACAAAGCTAGCCTGCAAATAACCCTGCAAATCGCTCCACGGGATGGTGAGCGGTTCAGGCGTACATGCGTAGCAGGCAACGGCATAGGGCTGGAAGGGAATCGTCAGTCCTTTCCCGTCCAACAGCCAGTTTTCCGGCTTTACGACGATTCCAAGCAGCGTCTTCGCCATTTCTCCCGACTGAGCAACACTCACGTAGCTCTTACCATCCGTATCGAGCTGCTCGTGCAGATACTTGTCGCAGCGCTTTTGAAGGAACTGATCTTCCTTGAGCAACCAGTTGAACTGAACTGAATTTGTGTTCGGGTGCGCGCCGTGGCCATCGACCATGTCCTGGATTGCGACTGTTACCAACTCCGGGGTGACGACGCCAATCGATGTTGTCACTTCCTGGTCGACGAAACCCGTCGCAGACCATTTCGCCGCCCGTTTACCGGAAGAGTCCCCAGAACTTCCGCTCGTCATCTCCTGGGTAACCGCTTCGATTGCCGCATTCCAGGCCCTCCACTCCGGGGTTGAACTCGTCGCCTGCGGCCACTCCGCCTCCAGCGTTCCAAACCCCGGGTTGACCTCGGTGAACGTTCCCGGCTGGCCCGTGTCGGGGCCGTCACTCTCCTTCAGAGTGATCGATCTCCAATAAAACTTCACTCCGCCCACGGTCACAACCTTGGCCCGCAGTTCCTTGATCCGCGCCGGATACACGTCCAACATGCAAGCAGCCAGCGCGGTCGTAGACTCCACCGCCGCGCTCTTGCAATTCGCCGCCAGCGACCGCAGCCAGCCCCGCTGCTCCTCCCGCACCTCCGCCACGACCTCTGGAGGAACCGCTGCCAGCCAAGCTTTGTAGGCAGCGGCAAGTTGATCGTCCGCCGCGCTCAATTCCGGCGAGGCGCAGATGGCCTTTTCCTGGGGAGACTTCGCCTTGGTGCAATCGAAGCTGGCGGCGTGTCCCACCCCACCCGCCAACAGCAACAAAACCAGCAAAATCTTGAGCATTACGATCCTCTCGCGATTCCTCCCGGAGGGAGGGTATGAAAGTAGCCCAGGGTGGAGCATAGCGCAACCCTGGGTTGACGGCCAACACACCGACCTTGCGTCCCGGAGGGCCGCAGCGAAACATTCCTCCCACCGATGTCACGACCTGCAAAAACTCCCGTACGATATGGTCACACATGTCCCACACTTATTGCTCTTCCTTGTTTCACTGCGTCTTTTCTACAAAAGGGCGCTTACGCTCGATTTCGCCGCATGTGCAGCCACGATTGTGGGCATACATGGGCGGAATCGCGCGGGAGCACGAAATGAAGGCCCTGGCGGTAGGGGGCTTGGAAGACCACGCCCATCTCTTGCTGTCCCTGCCCTCATCGTTGGCCGTCGCGACAGCGATGCGAGAGATCAAGAGCGGATCGTCGCGCTGGATGCACGAGGATGGTGAACTACCGAGCTTCGAGTGGCAGGAGGGATACGGGGCATTTTCCATCGGGTGGTCTCAGGTGGATACGACCATCGCGTATATCGTGGGCCAGGAGGAACACCACCGGAAGCGCGATTTTCAGGCGGAATTTGTCGCCATCCTGAAGAAGCATCGCATTGCCTATGACCCGGCGTACGTCTGGGGGTGAATGGGGGTGAATTTCGGCCCGGCCCTCCGGGACGGGGATGCGGTGGCGCTCCTTTCCCAGGGTTGCGCTACGCTCCACCCTGGGCTATTTTCGATTCCTCCCTCCGGGAGGACCGCCGAGGCATCTTGCTGCCCGCGTTTGCTGTGCGCTCTACACTGGGCTATTTTCACCTCATCCCTCCGGGAGGACCATGAGCGCTCCGGTTCGCGTGCATCTGCTTCTACCGCTGGGAACTAACGTCCCGTTTTCCACGTATTAGCAAAATATGCAATGCGTGGGTACATTAAGTTGGAGCGCCATTGGGCTATCGTCACCGCCTGGCCACCCCCGCGACAAAGTTCTGTCGCCGGGGACCCCGGCCCGGCCGTCTCGGCGTACCATGGAGGCGCCGGAGATTCGCGTTCAAAAGACGCCTGTTTCCGGCAACGTCAAGGGAGGCAGGATGCTCGCTCCAGACGCTCGCCCGATGCACACGGAGGTAAATCCGCTGGAGATCGACTGGTCTCAAGTCGTCCGCCTGTGCATGAATGGCGATTCCGGTGCGTGGGCCGAGCTGGTTCGCAACCACCATCGCCGGGTCTACGGCCTTTGCTATCGCTTTACCGGGAACCCGGCGGATGCGGAAGATTTGACGCAGGATGTGTTCCTGAAAATCTACTCCAACCTGGCCAGCTTCGATACCACCCGCGGCAGCCTCCAGGTCTGGATTACGACCATGACCCGCAACCTGCTGGTGGACAACTTCCGGCGGACACGGAACCTGAGGGCTACGGGGTCGTTGGACGACGGCTGGGAATCGGCTGAGGAGTTGAGGCCGATTGACCGGCTGACCTCGAAGAGCCTTTCGCCGCACGAGTCGGCGGCCCAGAAAGAGCTTGCAAAAATGGTGCAGAACGCCCTGGCGCGGGTTTCCGTAGAGCTACGCGAGGCTGTTATTCTCAGGGACCTGCAAGACCTTGACTACAAAGAGATTGCCCAGGTTCTGGGCATACCCGAAGGGACCGTAAAGTCCCGCATCAGCAGAGGCCGCGCGGAACTGGCGCGCCTGCTGGAACGTAATAAACGGGAGGTGATGTAACCATGGTAGAGCGCACAAACATCCCGAGTTCTCCAGCCTGCGGGCTTTGGGAGACCCTTTTAGCCGATGCGCTCGACGGGCTCCTCAAGCCCGAAGACGAGGCGACCTTCACCGCGCACATGGCGATCTGCCCGGCTTGCACGGAACTGTTTGAGGAATCCCGCCGCGGCCGCGAATGGCTTGAGTTCCTTTCCTCGGAGCCGGAAGTCCCCGCCGGCCTGCTGGATAAGATTCTTGCCCAGACCGGCCCCGGACAGGTTGCAGGCTACGGCCTGGTTACCGGCGACAGCGATGTACTTCCCGTACGAGCGGGTATTGCCCCGGCATGGCAGCGTCCCGGCTTCATGGGCCAGATTCGCCGTTTCGCCGAGCCACGCCTGCTGATGACCGCCGCGATGGCCTTCTTCTCCATCGCTCTCACGCTCAACCTGACCAATGTCAAATTAAGCAGCCTGCGCCTCAGCGATCTGCGTCCGGCGGCGATTCGTTCGTTCATGGAACGCCGGATCACGATGGCTTCCACACCGATCGTCCGGTATTACGATCATCTCCGCTTTGTCTACGAAGTTGAGTCCAGAATGCGCGAGCTTCGCCGCAACACCGAAGGCGAAGACAGCAACCAGCAAAAGCCCAAGGAAGCTGCGCCGGGGGAGTCAAAACAAAATCCCGGCCACAATAATGGAGGCTCCCGCGTGGATCCTCCCCAGCAGTCGGTTACCCCGGCTATCACCGATCCAACTGATTTACTGGAATCTTCCCTGAACTTTCAGGACCGGCCCGCGCATTCCGGCGGCTCCCGAATGGAAATACGGGAAAGGAGCACAAAATGGACTGCGTAAATCACACTGGCGTTACCGCGACCGCCTATTGCCAGACATGCGGCAAGGCTCTTTGCTCCGGCTGCGTGCGCAATGCCCCCGGAGGCCAGGTTCTCTGCGAGCCTTGCTTCGCGGCATGGCAAACCTATCAGCAACCGTTTATCCCGATGAACCCCGGCTCGCCCAATCCCGCGGCTGCCGCGGTGCTTGGACTTATACCCGGCGTGGGCGCGATGTACAACGGGCAGTTCTTCAAGGGACTGATCCACGTCGTAATCTTTGCTGTGCTGGTGAGCATGGCGCACATTTCGGGAATTTTCGGCATCTTCATTCCCGCCTGGATTCTTTATCAGTCGTTTGAGGCATTCCACACCGCCAAGGCCCTGCAGAATGGTCAACCAGTGCCCGATCCGCTGGGACTGAACGACGTGGGCAACTGGCTCAACCTAGGCAGGCACGCTCCGTATCCCGGCCAGCCGCCGGTAGGTCAGCCACCGGTCAACCCCGGGCCGTATGCCGGTCCCACTGCCTCCGGCAACGTTCCGCCGCCACCGGCCAGCGCCTGGCAACCTCCTTATACCGGAGGCTCCTACCAAGCTCCGTATCAGGCTCCATACACGACGGTTCAGCCCGGGCCACTCGACCCGAACGCTCCGCCGCAACCCATTCCGCCTGACCCATCCGCGTATTGGGGCCCTGGGTTCTGGCAGCGCGGAGCACCGGTTGGCGCCATCGTGCTCATCGCCCTGGGCGTGCTGTTTCTGCTCGGGCAGTTGGATATATTCCACGGCCGCCTCATCGAGTTTTCATGGCCTGTATTCCTGATTGGCCTGGGCGTCTGGCTGGTAGTCCGCCGTCTCGGAGAAGCGCAAGGAGGTCCCAAATGAACCGTTACATCCTGATTCGCCGCCTTCGCGGCCCCGCCATACTGCTGCTCATTGGGGTGATTGCGCTTCTCCATCAAATGGGCATTGTCGACCACTTCTGGCATCTGTTCTGGCCGCTGCTCTTCATCCTGCTCGGTGTAATCATGCTCGCGGAGCGCGCCGTTCTGACCATCGATGGTCCCACGATGGCGCCTCCATATCCCGGCGTGCCTTATGCAAGCGCTCCTTACACCGGTGCGCCCACTGTGCAAACCCCTGCGACGGAATCGACCTCGATCGTGCCCGCCCACTCCCATGACTTTGGCGACGATTCCAATGGAGGACAATCATGAGCTCCGTACCTCCCAACACACCTCCGGGCGGAGGTCAGCCGCCTTATGGCAGCTACGACCCCAAGACCCAGTGGCGCGCCTATCGTGAACAGCAGAAAGCTGCCTGGCGCGCTCAGCGCGACGCCATGAAAGCCCAACGCTATGCCGCGAAGGCGGGCTACTACGGCGGCACTTATGTGCCACGTGTGCCCTCGATCGTCGGCCCCATCATCCTCATCGGCATCGGCATTGTCGCCTTGCTGATCATCACCGGCCACATCGCCGCAAACGGATTCTGGCAATGGTATGCCCAATGGTGGCCGCTCCTGCTTATCGGCGCAGGCCTCGCTCTTCTCGGCGAGTGGGCTCTCGACATGCGCAGCAAGACTCCCGTCCGGCGCGGCGGCAGTTTTGTCGGCATCCTCATCCTGCTGGCCATCGTCGGACTCGGCGCTGCCGGCTGGAACAACTGGTGGGGCCCGTTCCGCGCCCAGTTCGGCGACAACGGCAACGACTTCTTCAATTCCTTCGGTCGCCCCGAGAAGGACAACGATCAGCAGATCCTCAATGCCCAGATCGCCGCCAATAGCTCCATTCAGATTCAGAACCCGCGCGGCGACATCAGCATTACCGCCGGCGACGGGCCCAACGTCGAAGTCCAGGCGCATGAAGTGGCGTACGCCGACTCCGACTCGGCTGCCAGGAAGATCTTTGACTCTGAAGCGGCGCACCTTACCGTCAGCGGCAATGCCGTGCTGGTGAAGTCAGAAAGCAGCGACAGCGGACGCCTCAACCTCACCGTAACCGTGCCCAAGTCGGCCAGGGTTACGGTGGACGCAGGACACGGGGACATCACCGCCGCCGGGCTGGGCTCAGGCATCAGCGTTACATCGCAGAGCGGCGATGTACACCTGAGCGCCATCACGGGCTCGGTGCAGATGCACTTCTCCAACGACCACCATGACTTCTCAGCGCACCAGGTGGAGGGCGACATCACCCTCGACGACTGCAACGACCTGACCCTGTCCGACATCAAGGGCAAGATCACGCAGAGCGGTCAGATTCGAGGCGATGTCCATGTGGAGAACGTCACTGGCCCCATCCACCTGCACACCTCGGTTACCGACCTGCAGGTAGCGGGGCTGCCCGGCGACCTTACTCTCGACTCCGATGACCTCCATGTCAGCGAAGCCAAGGGCCAAGTCCGTGTCACGACCCACTCCAAGGACGTTGACCTCAGTCAGATTTACGGCGACACCTACGTCGAAGACCGCGACGGACGTGTCTCCGTGGAGCCGGCGGGAAACAACGGCGTTGAAGTGAAGAACAGCAAGGGCGATGTCGAGGTAAGCCTGCCGCCCAACGCATCCGCCAGCCTCAACCTGCATGCCCGCAATGGCGACATCGTCTCGGAATATCCGATGCCTTCAATCGAGGGTGAAGACAAAGTTGCCGCGTTCACGATCGGCTCCGGGGGGTCCAGAATCGTGCTCAGCACCGACAACGGCGATGTGCGCATCAAGAAGGGTTCGGCCTTCCCGGCAACTCCGCCGCCTCCGGCCTCAGCTGCCGCACCCGCTGCTCCCGCAGCGCCCGGCGCGCCCCAATTGAAGGCCCGCAAGCCGCTTCCACCCCAACCCGTCACGCAATAGTACGGTCAACCCACCGCGCTGGCGCGCAAAAAACAGGCGCAGGAGGAATCCCCTCCCGCGCCTGCTTTGTTTTGAGCGGTTTTCTGAAAGTCTCTTCACCCCTCAAGAAGCTGGGTGGGGCTTGAAAAAACCGAGGCTGGTTGAGGCCTGTGGTTGCAGGGTCTCAGAATTGAGATTCCTTTCGACCTTGCTCAGGGCAGGCTTTCGACAAGCTCAGAACAGGATCTGGGGCGCCCGGCCCCGGCTTTCTTCGATGGGGAGCAATGGGGCGGGTGTTCAGGGAACGCTAAAACGGTTTATCATGGCCAAGCTGGCTGCGCGAGCTTTTGTAGGCATCCTAGAACTAGCATGATCTTCAGGCATCCATAAGCGGTGCCGGACAAATAGGAAGACCGATGGCCCCGAGCAAACGTTTTATTTGCATTCATGGACATTTTTACCAGCCGCCGCGGGAGAATCCTTGGCTGGAGACGGTCGAGACGCAGGACTCGGCGGCGCCGTATCACGACTGGAATGAGCGCATCTGCGCGGAGTGCTACGCGACCAACGGGGCGGCGCGCATCCAGAACGTGAAGAACCAGATCACGCGGATTGTAAACAACTACGCGCGCATCAGCTTCAACTTCGGCCCTACTCTGCTGAGCTGGCTAAAGGAGAATGCGCCGCGGACGTACCGGATGGTTCTGGACGGCGAGCGCCGTAGCCGCAAGAGCTATGGCGGCCACAGCTCGGCGATGGCGCAGGTGTACAACCACATCATCATGCCGCTGGCGAACAGGCGCGATCGGGTTACGCAGATTCGCTGGGGAATTGCAGACTATGCGCTCCACTACGGAGCGCCGCCGGAGGGGATGTGGCTGGCGGAGACGGCGGCGGATACGGAATCGCTGGAGCTGATGGCGCAGCATGGGGTCAAGTTCACTTTGCTGGCACCGCACCAGTGCAAGCGTGTACGGATGCTGCGGGATGGCGAAGGTTGGATGGATACTGCCGACGCAACGGTGGACACCACGCGGCCTTACCTGATGCGGTTCGCTTCCGGGGCGTCAATTGCGGTGTTCTTTTACAACGGGCCGGCGTCGAGGGCGATTGCGTTTGAGGGGCTGCTGAATTCTGGAGAGACGTTTGCGGCACGCCTGAAGAACGGCTTCAGGGACGGCGGACAGGCGCAATTGGTGCATGTGGCGACGGATGGGGAATCGTATGGCCATCATCACAGGCACGGCGAGATGGCGCTGGCGTACGCGCTGCGGCTGCTGGAACGCGACCGGACAGTGAAGCTCACCAACTATGGAAGGTTTCTTGAACAGTTTCCGCCGGAGTACGAAGCTGAGATTGTAGAGAACAGTTCGTGGAGCTGCGTGCATGGCGTGGAGCGCTGGCGATCGAACTGCGGATGCAATGGAGGCAAGCCGTTCAACCAGCTTTGGCGCGCGCCGCTAAGGCAGGCGCTGGATGAGTTGCGCGACGCTGTTGCTCCCTTGACGGAGCAGGAGGGCGCCAAGCTATTCACTGACGTGTGGGCGGCGCGGGATGGGTACATCGATGTGCTGCTGGATCGCAGCGCGGAAACGGTAACGGCATTCCTGGCGGCTCATGCCAGTCATGAACTCTCGGAAGCGGAGCGTGTGCAGGCGCTGGAGCTGTTGGAGATGCAGCGGCATGCGCAACTGATGTACACCAGTTGCGGATGGTTCTTCGACGATATAGCCGGCATAGAGACGGTGCAGATTATTGCGTATGCCGCGCGCGTGCTGCAACTGGCGAAGTTCGCATTTGGCGAGCGGGCCAATGGGATGGAAGCGGCATTTCTATCCCGGCTGGCGGAGGCAAAATCGAATGAGGCCAGCGCCGGGGATGGCGCTCAAATCTACAAGGCGTGCGTGGCCACGATGGAATTGGGCCTGGAACAGGTTGCGGCGCACTACGCAATCAGCTCGGTCTTCTCGTCGTTTTCCGAAGAGACAGATCTGTTCTGCTATCGTGTGCGACGGATTTCCTATGACATTCACACATCGGGCCGGGGAAGGCTGGCACTGGGGCGGGCGCATATTGCGAGCTCGATTACCGGCAATCGACAGAGTTTCTCGTTTGCGGTATTGCATTTTGGCGACCAGAACATTACGGCGGCCGTGAAGCCTTACACCGATGCCGATGGAGCGGCGTTTGACGCCTTTGCCGCAAAGGCCGAGGAGCACGTGCTGCGCGCGAAGTTCCCTGAGGTGATTCGCCTGATGGACAGCGAATACGGGCGCATGGACTACTCGCTGACTTCGCTCTTCAGAGATGAGCAGCGGCGCATCGTGGAACTGATTCTGAATTCGACGCTGTGGGACATTGAGAGTTCGCTGACCACGATCTACGAGGACCACGCCAGCCTGTTGCACTATCTGTCGCAGGCGGGCCTGCCGAAGCCTCCGGCGCTCACGCTGGCGGCAGGATTCGCAATCAACGCGGGACTGCGGCGCGCGCTCGAGACCGACCCCATCGATATTGCGCAGATGCGATCGTTTCTATCGCTGGCCAAGGCAGACCAGGTGCCGCTGGAGACGGCCACGCTCAGCTACATTGCCGACCAGCGGATGAAGCGGGCGATGGTGGAGCTGCAAATGTCCGCCGGGTCGCTGGAGATGCTGGAGCGGGCTCTGACGCTGGCGCTCAACCTGGCGGAATTGCCGTTCGAGCTGAACCTGTGGCAGGCGCAGAACATCTGGTACGAGATCCTTGGCACCTCGAGCTATGCGCTGACGTCGCTGGGCGAGGGTGAGCGGGCTCGGTGGGACCATCACTTCGGCGGGCTGGGGACCTGCTTGAGGATCGACTGCGCGAGCATTAAATCGGACGATGTTGCGGTGGCGGCGCCGGGAGACTGAAAAACAGCGATTTGTCATTCGTTATTAGCAAGCAGCGATTTGGGAACCTCCGATTAAGCCGGGGAGGGGCGCTGCGTTGAAAGGGCACGACTTCAGTCGTGCCGCCTGGAGCGCCTCACTTTGCTGGGCTTTACAGGCTGCGGAAAAACTCGGGATCTCGGGTGAAATTGAAGGAAGGCGTCCTTCAGGGGCTAAAGCCCAGCTTTATTTTCAGCTATTTGCGGCACGACTGAAGTCATGCCCTGTTACAAAACTCTCCGAATTCTCCTCTTGATTGTGTTTTTCCGCAGCCTGTTTGGCCGCCGAGGGAGTGCAAGCTCCTGGGAGCCTTCCCTCAGGGGCTAGAGCCCAGTCACTCGTGGGTGATGATGTACGGGCTGAAGCCCGTACCCTTCACGCAAAACGAAGTTTTTAGGCAGGCTCCTAATACCACAGTTGTAGATAGTGATAATCTGAAGTCGCTCTGGGATACGACTCTCCGGCGAGAGGTATGGAGACACGACTATCGGGTTGGAAGCAGGAGTTGCTGCGGGCGCTGGCCGGATCGCCAGCAGCGGCGCGTGGATGCAATCGCGCAGAGCTTGCCGAATCTGGCCTGGGAGCGGGTTTCAGCAGGTTCGGGCAGCAAAGGCGAACGGCTGTACGACTGGACTCCGATCCGGGGTTGGGAAGAGGATGGCTGGAGCCACGGGCTGCTGGTTCGGCGCAGCATCGAACCAGAGCCCGAATACGCGTACTATTGGTTCTATGCGCCCACCTCGAAAGCCGCGCTGGAGTCCCTTGTCCGCGTAGCTGGGCAGCGCTGGCAGATCGAGCAATGCTTCCAGGCAGCGAAGGGCGAGTGCGGACTGGACCACTATGAAGTCCGCCACTGGCAAGGCTGGCACCGGCACATCACACTCGCCATGCTGGCCGCGGCGGTACTGGCCATTCTGCGCGCACGGGGAGAAAAAAACTCCAGTTGGGCAGGTGCCGCTCAGCGTGCCCGAACTGCGCCCCCTCCTCGCTCACCTTCTCTGGCGCGGATGGCACGGCATTGAACATCTGCTGCACTGGTCCGAATAGCGAAGACGCCATCAATTCCACGCGCTGCGCTGTCACTACCGGAAACGAGGCTCACCCCTGCCCGTTTTCTATCTACAACTGTAGTATAAAGGCCAACGTGGTTTTCTTGCTTTTTCGCCACGCGACCCCGATCCAGAGGGTACGCCGGTCGTGCCCTGACGCATTTTGCGGTTTCAATGAGATTCTGCAGGGTGCTCACCTGCTGAAATTCCGCAGCAAACCGCTCGGTTGCCCTCATGCGCCTGCGAATTCAGCCGATAAGGAGAAGAGGGGGTGAAGGTGCGCGCGAAGCCTCCATTCGTCAGAAGTCGATCCTGGGTGCTTTGGCTAAGGAAGCACGGGGCTGGTCTGCGCCTTGCGGGGTGCTTTCTCTTTGTTTTTCTGGTGACTGGCTTTACTCTCACGCTCAACCGGATGGAAGGTTGGGCCAACCTGATCTGGGTAACCAACGGACTTTTGCTCGCTTACCTGTTGCTCGCGCCGCGTTGGCGATGGCCGGCCTATTTGGCCACGGGATACGCAGCCCAGGCGGCCGCCAGCGTGCTTATCGCGCACGCATGGGATTTCAGTCTTCTTTGTCCAGCGTTTGGAACAGCCGAGGTGGCGATTGCCGCGTTGCTGCTTCGCAGGCGGTCAACTCAGCTTCCTGACTTTACGAACCAGACGTTCCTTCTCCGGTTCGGGTTGTGCGCACTGCTGGCGGGGCCGGCGGCATCGGGATGTATGTTCGCCCTTGTTGCGTGCCTCCGGTGGCATGTCGAACCGATACAAGCTTTTATCAACTGGGCCTCCGTCGATGCGTTGGGCATTGCAGTCGCCACTCCAGCATGCGCAGCCATCCTTCGAAGCCGCTTTAGAGCCCGCATGAACTGGCGGCGGCAGTGGATTTATCCAGCTCTGCTGGGATTGGTCACCGTTCTCGCCTTCGCTGTGCCCGGAGCGCCCCTTATGTCCTTTATCTATCCGCTGCTGCTGCTGGTCCTTCTGACCCTTGGCCTGGCTCCGGCAGCGGTCGGGATTCTGTTTGTGGCCGCAGTGGGAGGCTGGTACACGCTTCACGGGCATGGCCCCCTGGTACAGGCCAGCCACGTGAGCCAGATCGCTGCAAGCACGAGGCTGCAGTTCTTTATTGCAGCCGGGATGTTCATGCTCTATACGGTTTCAGTGGTTCTGGAGCGCCAGCTCAGCATAGAGCGACGGCTGCAGAAGATCGCCGCCCTCCATGAGCAGGTGACGGAGAACTCGCGCGACGCCATCCTCCTCGTGGATCTTGACGGGTACCCAAGTTTTGTTTCGCCCGCCATGGAGCGCATGGTGGGATGGAGTCCGGAGGAAATCAGGGAGCAAGGCGGGGGGGACGGCCTGATCCATCCCGAAGAGCTGCCTGAGCTTCGCAAAGCAATGAACGAGCTGCGCGCCGGCGCCGCAGGCGCGATGATCCAATACAGAATTCGCAAACCGAATGGGCTTTACCTGTGGGTGGAAGCGAGCCTGAAGGCCTTGCGCGACCCCAGGACTGGCGTCGTCTCCGGCACCTTGAATATCATTCGAGACATTTCCGAGCGCAGAATTGCCCAGGAAAAGCTCGAGGATGCCTACAAGGCGGTTGAGGCATTGGCTGCGACTGACCCGCTGACCGGTCTGGCGAACCGGCGTCGCTTTGACCAGGTGCTGGTCCACGAATGGCGGCGCGCACTGCGCGAACAGAGCCCCGTCTCGCTATTGATGATCGACGCCGATCTATTCAAGGCGTACAACGATGAGTACGGCCACCTGCGCGGCGATGCTTGTCTGAAGCAGATTGCGGAAACCGCAATGGACGTCGTCGCCAGGCCAGGTGACCTGCTGACACGCTTCGGTGGCGAGGAGTTTGCCGTCATCCTTCCCCACACGGATGTCGACGGCGCACTCAATGTGGGGCGAGCGCTATGCGAATCCATGCGGGCTCGCAAGCTGCCTCATATCGGCAACCCGCATGGCATTGTTACCGTGTCTGTGGGCTGCGCCACCATGGTTCCAACGTTGGGGACGCACCCAGTCAATCTGGTTGAGCTGGCCGACGAGGCTCTCTACGACGCAAAACGCAGAGGCCGCAATCAGGTCTGCATTGGCAAATCCAAGGCAGGCAGTCTGGCCGAAAACAAGGATCGACCGCCGGCTGCATCCATCCTCGGAAAGTCAGCTTTAGTTGCCGGCCTGCAGTTGCTGGGATCGCCGGCCAGAAGCAGATCGGCCTGATCGGGTACGTGCGCAT
>Ga0302198_10002865_pt1 | contig 17756 bp, 13 predicted proteins | sample II_Bog_N2_2_FD_193521 | JGI IMG/M metagenome (GOLD analysis project Ga0302198, IMG submission 193521) | Peat permafrost microbial communities from Stordalen Mire near Abisko, Sweden - II_Bog_N2_2 | ecosystem: Environmental > Terrestrial > Soil > Wetlands > Peat | place: Sweden: Abisko... | reverse complement strand
AGAATTCCAGGATCTGCGCGCTATGAGCATGACAACAAACGAGAGAACGCGGGCGGCAATCCCCTATCGGGACACAAGAAACCTGAGTTGCCGTGCCCGGCTCTCTTCACCCCGCGGTGCATTCAACAACAAAGGCCGTCGGGATTTGGCTCACCAATGGAGAATCCGTCATGGAATTGCGCGTGCAATTGAAAATTTGCGAGGGTTGCGGTTGTCTTTGGTACCGTATCCAGACTTTAGGGAGTGTGTATTGCAAGGAATGTGAGGTAAAGCTGAAGGACTTTCCTTCGCCTGAGACCCGCAAGCGGCGCGGACGACCCGCCCGCAAGGTGCTCAGCAAGGTTTGGGCAGTGGCCGATGCAACCGGAGGTGCGCTATGAGCGCAGCACTCCAGTTGCCAATGGGTTGGGGAGCAGGGAATTCGCAGCGGGCAGGGGAGGGAGCGCGGAGGAAGTGGGAGCAGAAGCCGGCCGCAATCCTGGAAGCCAAACCGAGGGAAAAGCCGGCCGCGGCGCTGCCGGATGCGAGCCTGGCGTTCTACAGAAAGCACACGGAGAAGATGCTCCGGCGCTATCTGTATGCGTCGATGCAGGTGGGCAGGGCGCCCTCGATCCTGGGCGATCCCATCGCCCGCGGCTGGGTTTCCAGCCGTCCCGTCCGCACCTTCGAAGACGCGGTCATCTTCGTCCTCGATGTGGAAACCTGTCTCAGCCGTCTTGGTTCGCTCGACCGTCAACTGCTTTGCCGGATCGCGATCCAGGAGTACACGCAGTCAGAGACGGCGAGCTTGCTGGGAATGAGCCTTCGCGCCGTCTCCTACAAGTTCCCGCTGGCGCTGGACAGGTTGACCGAGAAGCTGCTGGAAGCCGGGCTGCTGGTGCTTCCGCAGTGATGCAGAGCCAATAACCGGCCAACATCGCGAAGGGGGGCACGGCGCGTGCCCCCCTTCGCGGGGACTGCGTGGTACCCAACAGGCCCTGGGGAAGCTCTGATTAAGTCAAGGGACGGGGTTTTGAAAGGGCGCGGATTGATTTGCGCTGCCTGCGATACCTCAATTTGCCGGCCTTTATAGGCTGCGGAAAAACTCATTGCAACGGCAATTCTCCAGGGCTTTGTAAAAGGGCATGACTTCAGTCAGGCCGATAAAGCCCATCAAGTCAACGTCGGGCTTCAGCCCCTGCAAATGCCAATACTCGAATCCCCCCCATGGAAGGCCTTTTTCCGCAGCCTGTTTAGCCCCCGAGGGCGAAGCTCCCGGTCCCGAGTTACTATTTCAACAAGCTGCTGGATGCCTCTCTCCGCAAATGGGAAAACTGCCCGACTGGCGTCCTCCTGTCTGCTATCGTGGACGGGTTCGCCCCAAGCACCGCCAAGCGGGCGCCAACCCAGCCAATTCCCTTGCAGGAGGACCCTCACCCCATGCCCATCCTGGACCGCACAGCCGCCATTCTGCTCCTTCTGGTCTCGGCCGCCCTGAACGCGCAACAGCCCGCGCAACAGCCCGCGACGTCCCAGCCCACCACCGCAGCAGACGCGCCCAACCGCGACTCGAGCTACATAGACGACCAGGGCGCCGCGCATGTTACCCGCGTCGTTCCCGTGCCGCAGACCATCAGTCCCCAGGCGCAATTGTTTCTCGGTCACCCGTCGCCGGACCAGGGACCGCCGCAGTCGCTCGAAGACCGCCGCAAGCTGACCGACGCCTACACTGCCCGCGCCCGCGTCGCCTGGACTCGCCTCTGCCCCAATACGCTGGTGGAGGCCAGCCTCGCCGGCGTTCCCGTCCACATCGTCACCCCCGACGGCATGCCCGAAGCCAACAAGGACAAGGTGCTGCTGAACCTGCACGGCGGCGGCTTCAACTCCGATTCCGGCTCCTACACTGAGTCGATCCCCATCGCCAGTTACACGGGAATCAAAGTCGTTGCCGTGCTGTATCGCTTAGCCCCCGAGCATCCCTTCCCCGCGGCCGTCGACGATTCTGTCGCCGTTTACAAGGAGCTGCTCAAGACCTATAAGCCGAGCCACATCGTGATCTACGGGACTTCGGCCGGAGCCATCCTCACCGCGGAGGTGGCCGCTCGCCTCAAGCAGCTCGGCCTGCCCCAGCCCGCCGCCCTCGGCGTCTTCAGCGGCATGGGCGATTTTGCCCGCCAGGGCGACTCGCAGTCGATGTACGCGCTGCGCGGGCTCACCGGCCATCTCGACCCGCCCACGCCCGGCGTTCATGACTCGGAGTATGCCGCCGCCACCGATCCCAAAGACCCGGTCCTCTCGCCCATCTACGGCGACCTGCACGGCCTGCCGCCCACTCTGTTCATCACCAGCGGCCGCGACCTGCTGCTGAGCGGCACGGTCAACCTCCACCGCGCCTATCTGAACGCCGGCGTTGATGCGCGGCTGGTCGTCTTCGACGCACTCACCCACGCCTTCTGGTACGACCCCATGCTCCCGGAAGCGATTGAAGCCAACCACATGATGGCTGATTTCTTTCTCAAGTACCTGGGCAGTTAGGAATCGGGGTAATAAGTACGTTGGCTAACCCAAAAAGGTCGCTAGATGAAATCTGCTTTTCTTAAGCGAGGGATTGGTTCGGCGCTAACCGAGCCTGCGCACGGGGCGGCCCAACGAATACACGCCTTGAAGATTTTGAGGCGTATCTTCGCCCATCTCGGTGCCCAAATTCTGGGGCCTTGATGATTGTTGATTTGGTAGAAGACGCGAATCTTGGCAGCGCGAATTTCTCGCGACCAGCGGTGCGGCATGGCGCTATCGCCTGTGAGCAATGGCCAGCCATTTTTGCTGCACTCTAAGATGACTTCTGGATCAAGTACATCCTGCCTTTTAGAGAAATGATCGTCGTGTACCACGATGCGATAGCCTGCTTTTCGCAGCTCGTTCGGCAAACATTCGGCCCCTAGGTTCCGGTCAACGAAAAATACCGGATCATGCGGCAAAGTAGGTGATTGCTGCTTTGATCTCACTTGGTTTCAGTCGAAAATCACGGGCAAGCGAGGCGATCTTCTCCCCCTCGCGTTTTCGCATCCATATCACCTCCGCCATAATGCCACTCCCTCTTAAGGATGGCTTACCGGCGGATACTAAGGGGCGAATTGTGATTACCTTTGCTCTTGTCGGTCGTCCTGCCTTCATTGGATACAAAATTGTGGGTAGACCATGGGCGTCGCGCTCGATCCTTTGGAGATACTTCTGCATCATCTTCCCAAAAACGAACTGACCGTATCTCGAAACATTCAATGGGTTTTTCAGCTTAACGCCGTCTATGCTTTCAACGAACAAAGAGTTCCCATGCGTACTAAAAACGCACTGCAGAAGCGGGCGGGGAACTCCTGTCTTTTCACGCAAGTATTCCATGGCGCGGCGAACCTTTCCCACCCCGATTCGACGGTCGCGGGTGGCCGCTAATACCTGGGCCTCAACTAGATTGAAAAATGATAAGAGCAGGTGTTTGGAATCGGCAGGCTGAATCATTGGCGGAGCCGTCCGGACTTGCCCCTGATTCTTGTATTTATATCCCGAAAACCAGGAGCGCAACGTCCGTTTAGGCACGCCAATGTACATCGCTACTTCGTCAATGCTGTAGCTCGGATATTTGCGAACGTCTTCGACGATTCGGTCTAGCTTTTTGCGCGCCATAGCTCCCCCCCGTTCCGATGGACGGCATTCATTACTCACCCCCGTGATACGAGATGGGAGAGGGATGCTATGTCCGGTTCATCCAAGCTGACCGCTAAAATCTCGGGGCTGACACCTCAAGATATCACGCGGTCTCATCCATCGGTTTTTTCAGAAGCCTTATCCAAGATTGCTTTAGTTCCGCACGCCGAGATGAAGAGACGCCTAGACTCATCTCCAAAAGAATCCGCTTCACACCATAAACGACACAAGTACGTACCCGCAAAGCCCCAGTCGAATTCCGAGAATGGCCCCTCCTCTTTCCCGGTCAAGTCTTTCCACGTGAACCTCTTCCCGGCGATCTGCCGGGTGCCCCGCCCATGACCCGCCGATGCCGTGAGGGTGGGGCAGCACGAACCCCAATTGGTTAACCAAACAGGCCCCGACCTTTCCCTTGCGCCTTCCCTCTGGCGCAAGGCAACAAAACCACGAATCTCCTGCGAGCGGAAAGCGAGCGTCTGCCCCACCGCAGGTGGTTGCAGATTATTTCGCCTCTTTGGCGCACGCTATCCATTGAGGAGGTCCGCCATGGAGACCAGAAGCACCGCAAAAGACACGCAGGGTTCGTTGCTGAGTCCCCATCTTCCTCCTTGCCTACCCACCCCTCCCCTTGTCTTGCTGCAGACGGATGAAAAAAAAGAAGTTATGCCGTAAAAACCCCATTCCGCGCACCTAGACAAAGATTTTACGCACCGCAATCAGTGTTCCTTCGTCTCCGGAAGCGGTGTGACCGGCAATGGCGTGACGGGTATGTGCAATGCCGAATTGAAGCGGGGAAAGAACTCGAAGGCCGCCGCAACCGCCGTAAGCTCGATCAACTCTTCGGCGTTGAAGTGCGCGCTGACAGCAGCAAAAGCCGCGGCGTCGATGGCGTGACCGGAGATGTGGAGCAGGCCGGCGTAGCGGAAGCCGGCCTTTTGCTTCTCCGTGAACGGGCCGGTCTCGAAGGTGTCTTCGCTGGATTCGCCCAGGCTGACCACCTGCTCCGCGGTTGCGCCTCGTTGCAGGGCCAAATAGCGGTGGGCGCTGATGCAGTACTCGCACCGGTTCAGCGTGGCTACGCGTGTGGCAATCAGCTCCTTGTACCAGCCTGCTAGCGAGCCCTCGCCCATCAGCGGCTTGAGCAGCGCCGCAATGCCCACACCCAGCGCGGGAACATTGGCCAGCGCCTTGAACATGTTGGGCACGCAGCCGCGATCGGCCAGCAGCTTGTCATAGAGCGCGGCGGCCTCCGGTGCAACCTGCCCGCGCTCAAGCAGCGGAACGCGGGCTTGGTCAACGGAAATATCGGTGGTCAATGCTTCGCTCATGCCGGTCTCCTCAAAGAAAAGCAGTCCCCGTCAGTGTAAATCTGCCGGCTTTCCCGTTAGTTCCAAAAACAAACTCCCCCCACAAAGCGGGAAGATCGGGCGTGTAAACCGCCTGTGCGGCCTGCTTTCCTGTTGAGAGCCCGTCCCATCCGGCTTAGCGTCCAGGCAGGGAAGTTGCCCGGGCCGTGCGCTTGCGCCTCCCGGCCCAAACCCGCAACCACGCAATGGACCCACAGACAAACCGGAAAGATGCGCCTCAGGAACTCAGCGGCAGGCTGACCGAGGCCGCCCTCGGCTACCAGCAGACGCTGCTCCAGAACCCGCGCCATCCCCAGGCGCTGGTGGGCATGAGCCTGGTGGCGCTGGCCAGCAATCAGGCCGAGGCCGCCGTGAAGATGGCCACGGCAGCCGTGGAAGTGGCGCCGCTTATGGGTACTGCGTGGGTCACGCTGGGCCAGGCCTTCAAAGCCGCGGGCCGCAAGGAGCTGGCCGAGAGCGCCTATGGGCAAGCCATCCGTTTGGACGGAATGAACGAGCTGGCCCGGCTTGGTCTGGGTGAGCTCAAGATCGCTACCGGCCTGGTCGACGAAGCCATTCAGCAATTCGAGCTGGCCCTGCGGCGTAACCCGGCGCTGGTGGCTGCCCACCTGGGTATGGGCAACGCCCTGGCTGTCACGGGCCGCAATGAGGAAGCCCTGGAGCGCTACGGTCAGGCTCTCTCGTTCCATCCGCGGCTGCCGGAAGCCGAGTTTGCCGCCGGCTTTGTGCTCACCCGTATGGGCAGGCAAAAGGAGGCAGAGATCCGCTATCGCCGCGCCCTGGTGCTGCGCCCTGACTTTGCCGCTGCCTGGATGAATCTAGGCGGCCTGCTGCGCGAGCAGGGCCGCGAGGTCTATGCCGAGGCCGCCCTGTTGCGCGCCGTCGAGCTGCGCCCGGACCTGGTGGCCGGATGGATCAACCTGGCCATGCTGGAGCGCGAACGCCGCCGCCCCGCCGAGGCCGAGGCACACCTGCGCAAAGCCTTCGAAATGAACCCCGAGCAGGTGGAGACGCACATTGCCTGGTGCCAGTTCCTGGCTGCGGAGCGGGACTTGCCCGGCGCCTGGGGCTGGCTGCGCTGGGCCCTCGCGCGCGATCCCGACCAGCCGGAAGCGGTGAATATGAGCGGCATCCTGCTCCACACCGAGGGCCGCTTCGCCGAGGCGATCGAGGCCTTTGACCGTGCCGAAGCGTTGGGCCACAGCGCCGCGCCCTCCAACCGCGGCAACACGCTGCTCGATATGGGCCACATGGACGAGGCCTTGCGGGCCCATGAGCTGGCCGTCGAGCGCGATCCTCACCACCCCGGCGCACGCTACAACCTGGCGCTCACCCGATTGCGGCTAGGCGACTGGCAGCGCGGCTGGCAGGGCTACGAGGCGCGCTGGAGCTTTCGCGAAGTGCATCGTGTGCCCCGCGTCTTCCGCCAGCCCCGCTGGCAGGGTGAAGCCCTCGCCGGACGCCGCATCCTGCTTCATGCCGAGCAGGGCCTGGGCGACACAATCCAGTTTTGCCGCTACGCAAACCTGGTGGCCGCGCGCGGCGGTTTTCCTATCTTGCAGGTACAGGAGCCGGCCGAGCGCCTGCTGCGCTCTCTGGCCATCGTCCGCGGCGGTCTGGCGGGGACCACGTTGCTGGGTCAGGCGCTGCCGGAGTTCGACCTGGAATGCCCGCTCATGAGCCTTCCCGCCGTCTTCGAGACCACCCCCGAGACGGTTCCCTGGCCCGGCGCTTACCTTGGCGCCGACCCGGCGCTGGTGCTGGACAAGCGGGACAAGTATCCCGACGTACGCCTCAGCTATGCTGACCAGCGTGCCTTGCGTGTGGGCCTGGCCTGGGCCGGCAACCCCGGCTACAAAGCGGACCAGCACCGCTCCATGGACTTCAAGACATTGCTGCCGCTTCTACCAGCCGCGCGGGTCACGTGGATCTCGCTGCAAAAGGGCCCGGCCGTGGAGCAGCTCTCTGCCGCAATTGGCAATGTCTTTGTCTGGGATGGCTGCAGCCGGGACCGCGACCTGGCGGAATCCGCAGCCCTCATGGCTACGCTCGACCTGGTGATCACCACCGACACGTGCATCGCCCACCTTGCCGGGGCCATGGGCAAGCAAGTCTGGGTTCTGCTTCCGCACCTGAGCGACTGGCGCTGGATGCAGGAAACAGAGACGACGCCCTGGTATCCGACCGCGCGCCTGTTGCGCCAGCCCAATCCAGGCGACTGGGAGAGTGTCATCGGCCGGGCTATCGGCGACCTGGCCCTCTTTCCCCGGCCTCATGACGCGACACCTCACTGGACGCCGGGCAGGATTCTGCATCCCTTCCAACACCCTTCCGCTTGATCCTCAATCTCCGCGGAAAAACCGCCCAAAATTCTCTTGACATTCGATGCTCTATTTTATAGAGTACTCCTTAATGAAGACAACTCTGAGCGTGAGCAGAGAGTCTCGAGGAGAACCCGCCATGACGTCCAACATTGAATCGCAGGAACTCAAGGACAGGCTGAACCTGATCGAACACATGATCGCCGAAGGCCGGCGCACCACCGAGAGCTGGGGCTGGACCTTCGTGCTGTGGGGCGTGGCCTATTACGTGGCCATTGCCTGGGCGTCGCTCGGACACAGCACGCTGGCCTGGCCGGTAACCATGGTTGCCGCCGGCATTCTGACCGGCGTGCTGGCCTCGCGCAGCACCGGCGGGCGACCGGAGACCACCATCGGCCGCGCCATGATGGCCATCTGGACCGGCATGGGTACCTCAACCTTCGCGCTGATGATGTCGCTCGGCATGAGCGGAAGGCTGGACAGCCACTACTCGGTGGCCATCATCGGGGCCATGCTGGGTGGGGCCAATTGCACCTCCAGCATCCTTCTCAAGTGGAAGATGCAGTTTGCCTGCGCGGTGGTGTGGTGGGGCTCGGCCGTGGCCGCCTGCCTTACCTCCGACACGGTTACCTCCATTGTTTTCCTGACGGCCATCTTCTTCTGCCAGATCGTCTTTGGCATCTATGGGATGATCTCGGAATCGCGCAAGCACAAGCTGAGCGCAGCCGGCCAGGGGGCCTTCCATGCCTGAGTTGCCGGAACTGAATCCTGTCATTCACGGCAAGCTGCGCCTGGCCCTGTTGAGCCTGCTCTCGGGCGTGGAAGAGGCGGAGTTCACCTGGCTGCGCGGGAAGACCGGCTCGACGGACGGCAACCTGGGCGCGCAGTTGCTCAAGCTAGAAGAAGCCGGCTATGTGGCTGTGGAGAAAAAGTTCGTGCTGCGCAAGCCGCAGACCCTTTACCGCATGACCGACGCCGGCCGCCAGGCTCTCACCGGCTACGTGCTGGCTTTGCGGCAGTTGCTCGGCGCGGCGATCGAGAACTGAGCGCGGATCGATGCAAGGAACTTCAAGGAGAATTGCGATGAAAAACTTGCCTACTGCAAATCAACTTGGCGGCCGCGCCACAGGAGCGCTGTTCTTCACGGGCTTTGGAGCCCTGTGGCTGCTGCTCTCGCTCTACGCCCAAGAGACGCTGAACCTGGGCACGGAACTGGGCGTACTGCTGGGAGCGCTGGCTCTGGCGTGGAATGCGGTGCACCTGCTGCGCCGGGCCAAGCGCTATCCCGGTATTCCCGCGGATTCCGCCCCGGGCCGCGCCTTCGCCTGGATCAACGCCGTCCAGTGGATCGCCGTTTCGGTGGCCGCATTCAGTTTCGCCCGCCTGCACATCGACGCGTATGTTCTGAACGCCATCACAGCCATTGTGGGCCTGCACATGTTTCCACTGGCGCGCCTGTTCCGCTATCCGTTGCACCACGCGACCGGGGCCTTGCTGGTGGCCTGGGCTGCGGCCAGCGCACTGCTGGTGCCCGGCGATCGGTTGCAGGGCATCTGCGCGCTCGGAACCGGCCTGATCCTCTGGCTCAGCGCTGCCGTTACGCTGGTGGTTGCGTTCCTGTCGATGCGCCAGACAGTGCGCCAGTTGGCATAAAGGGATTGCGCCTGCTTTCCAATGAAGAGGCCGAGCTCCGTACGTTGGATAACCAGCTCCACGGTACGTGCAAGCTTGGATACACTATTGCAGTGCGCCGCAGTGGGTCGCGGCGCTCCTGAGTTGCCGTGAGCTCCCCCGTGCATCAAAATCAGGGCAACAGACCCATCAAAGACTGAGTGAAGAGAGAGGTCATCTTGGGCGCAAATCCGTTGTTGGGGCTGCTGTTTCACTGGCTGGGCGGGCTCGCCTCCGCCAGCTTTTACGTTCCCTTTCGCAAGGTCCGCGGCTGGTCGTGGGAAACCTACTGGCTCGTTGGCGGCATCGCCAGCTGGATCATCGTTCCCTGGCTCATGGCCGGTTTGCTCACCCGCGACCTGCTCCCCGTCCTGCGCGCCACGCCGCCCTCCACCATCCTTTGGGCATTCTTCTTCGGCGTCCTCTGGGGACTGGGCAACCTCACCTTTGGCCTCACCATGCGCTACCTCGGCCTGTCCCTCGGCATGGCCGTCGCACTCGGCTACACAGCCGTCTTCGGAACCCTCGCTCCGCCCATGTTTCACCACCAGTTCGCGCAACTGCTCACCCAGCGCTCCGGCGTCGTCATCCTCATCGGCGTCGGCATCTGCGTCCTGGGAATCCTCTTCGGCGGCGCCGCCGGCATCTCCAAGGAGAAGGAGCTTTCCAGCGAGCAAAAGCTGGCCAGCATCCGCGAGTTCAACCTCAAGCGGGGCCTCGGCGTAGCCACCTTCTGCGGCATCTTGAGCGCCTGCTTCGCCTTCGGTCTCGATGCCGGTACGCCCATCAAGCTGCTCACTCTTGCGCACGGAACCAGCGTCCTGTGGCAGGGTCTGCCCGTTCTGGTCGTGGTCCTCGCCGGTGGCTTCACCTCCAACTTCATCTGGTGCGCCATCCTCAACGTGCGCAATCGCAGCTATGGCGAATACCTCCGCATCCCCGCCGGCGCCGCAACCGCGGCCACGTCCGAGCATCCGCCGCTTGAGAACGTCACCGACGCCGCATCCATCGAGATGGCCCTCGAACTCCCCCCCGGTCCGGTCCGCCGCCCGTCCATGGCTTTGAACTACCTCTTCTCCGCCATCGCCGGCACCACGTGGTACATGCAGTTTTTCTTCTACACCATGGGCGAAACCCAGATGGGCCACTACAAGTTCTCCAGTTGGACCCTGCACATGGCCAGCATCATCATCTTCAGCACCCTCTGGGGCATTGCCCTCAAGGAGTGGCGCGGCGTCAGCCCCAGAACCAAGACGCTCGTCTTCCTCACCCTGCTCGCCCTGGTCGGTTCCACCATGGTCGTCGGCTACGGCAACTATCTCGGCGTTCACTCCGCCCAATGACTTCCGCCCAATGGAAGCCCGCCGTGACTCACCGCTCGGCATCGTCAGGATCACGAGCTCTCGTCATCGAGCTGCGCATTCGCGTTGCCGTATCCGAAACGGCGTTTGGATGCTGATCGGTTGGGAATATGCCATTTTGGCGAAATCTAACATTAAGTCGTTGATTTATATTGGCGTCCCCGACGGGATTTGAACCCGTGTTATCGCCGTGAAAGGGCGGTGTCCTAGGCCGGGCTAGACGACGGGGACGCTCTGCAGGGCAAACTGCAGCCCCGTTCGGCCGCATGAACCCTTTTAGAGGCTACCAACTCCTGGAAGCCCTGTCAAAAGCTCTCCCGCCCCGCGGACCCGCTCGCCGCTTCTGCCTGCCGCCTGTTCCCCAGATTCCCGCCAATGGCTCCGCCGGTGAGAATTTTGCGTCGTCCGGGCGGGCCCAAACGTCAGATAACCAGAGACTTTGTTCAAGCGCACCAATTGCGCCGGGCGGCATTCACCGCAGCCGGCCTCATGCCAAACTAAGAGCACGCGGCAAGCCGAAAAGAAACCTGGCTTCGAGCTTGCGATCATTACGGCCTCGATCGGAACACAAGACAAATCCACCGGCCTTAAAGGAAAATCTCAGTGAAGATCAGCACGTTGAACCGCAAAAATGGATTGTTCTTTCTTGTTTTTATCGCTCTTGCGGCCGCAGGTTGCCAGCACAAGCCGGCAGCTGCGCCGGCCGGCGCCGGCATGCAGGGCCTGCCGGTTCAGACCGTTGCCGTCACCCTGTCGCCGGTCCCGCAGAGCAGTGAGTATGTGGCCACCATCAAGTCGCGCCGCTCCGCCACCCTGCAGCCCCAGGTCGACGGCCGGCTCACCGAGATCCGCGTTCGCTCCGGCGATCACGTGCAGTCCGGCCAGTTGCTCATGAGCATTGACCCGCTCCATCAGCGCGCCTCGGTCGACGCGGCCCGCGCCACCGAGCGCCAGAAGAAAGCCCTCTACGACTACAACACCCTGGAGATCGAGCGCCAGCGCAAGCTCTTCGAGGCCGGCATCACCAGCCGCGACGCCTTCGAGCAGGCCCAGCAGGCTTACGGCAACGCCAAAGCCGACTACGAGTCGGCCCAGGCATCCAGCAAGACCCAGGACGAGCAGTTAGCCTACTACAGCATCCGCGCTCCCTTTGACGGCGTCGTGGGCGACATCCCCGTACACCTCGGCGACTACGTCTCCTCCTCCACCATGCTCACCACCGTGGACGAGAACAAGGACCTTGAAGCCTACATCTACGTTCCCACCGAGCGTGCCTCCCAGGTTCGCCTCGGTCTCGATGTCGACCTGCTCGACACCAGCGGCAACCTGCTTGAAAAATCCAGGATCGACTTCCTTTCACCCGAGGTCGACAGCATGCTCCAGGGCATCCTGGTCAAGGCCCCCGTCCACGCCACGCCCGAGATGCTGCGCAACGCGCAGATGGTCAAGGCCCGCGTCATCTGGAGCACAACCCCGATGGCTGTAGTCCCGGTCCTCGCCGTCACCCGCCAGGGAGGGTTGAGCTTCGTCTTCGTCGCCCACCAGCAGAACGGCCACTGGGTCGCCCGCCAGACTCCTGTCACTTTGGGTGACACCGTCGGCAACAACTACTCCGTCTCGTCTGGATTGAATCCCGGCGACAAGGTGATCGTCTCCAGCACCCAGTTCCTGGTCAATGACATGCCCGTCATGCTCCTCGGCGCTTAGGCAAACGGCTCGCGCCCCGTGCGGCAGTGAATCGCGGCGCGCACCACGGCGTTGATTGCATCCCGCCCATTGCAACCCGATAAGGAAGGCTCATCTTGTTTGTTAACTTCTTCATCCACCGGCCTGTCTTCGCCACCGTCTGCGCTCTGCTCATCATCCTCGCCGGGGCGGTCTGCATTCCCAACCTGCCTGTCGCCATGTACCCCACCTTGTCCCCGCCCACCGTCATGGTCGCAACCAACTATGTCGGCGCCAACGCGGACACGGTCGAGAAGGCCGTCACCATCCCCATTGAAGAAGCCATCAACGGCGTCGAGGGCATGCGCTATATCAGCTCCTCCAGCACCAACAGCGGCGTCAGCACCATCACCACCACATTTGACACCGGCTACGATCTCGACATCGCCGCCGTCGACGTGCAGAATCGCGTAGCCAGTGTCCAGGGCCGTCTGCCCGCCGCCGTCAACGCCACTGGCATCACCATCAGCAAGACCAACTACAACTTTGTCTTCGGCGCCGGCTTCTTCAGCCGCGATGGCCGCTACTCCAGCGAGTTCATCTCCAACTATCTCGACGTCTACGTCAAAGACGCCCTCAAGCGCGTGCCCGGCGTCGGCGACGTCATGATCTTCGGCGAGCGCAAATACGCCATGCGCATCTGGCTCGATCCCGTCCGCATGGCCGCCCGCGGTCTCACCGCCACCGACGTCGTCAACGCCCTCACCGAGCAGAACGTTGAAATCCCCGCTGGCCAGCTCGGCCAGCCTCCCGCCGACTCCAAACAGGCCTTCCAGGTGCCGGTCCGCGTCGTCGGCCGCCTCACCAGCCCCGCCGAGTTCGACAACATCATCGTCAAAAACTCCGCCAACGGCCTCGTGCTGCTCAAAGATATCGGCCACTCCGCCGTCGGTGCTGAAGACTATAGCTCCTCGCTCGAGTACTCCGGCCACGCCGGCCTCGGCATCGGCGTCCAGCAGCTCTCCAACGCCAACTCGCTCGACGTCGATCGCAAGGCAAAAGCCGCTCTGCTCGAGCTCTCCAAGAGCTTCCCTCCCGGCCTTGAATACGCTGTCGCGTTCGACTCCACTACCGTCGTCGGCGACTCCATCCGCGAAGTGATGGTCACCCTCGCTGAAGCCATCTCCATCGTTATCATCGTCATCTTCCTTTTCCTGCTCGACTGGCGCGCCACCATCATTCCCGCCGTCACCATCCCCGTCTCCCTCATCGGCACCTTCGCCTTCATCAAGCTCTTCGGCTTCTCCATCAACTCGCTCACCCTGTTCGGCATCACCCTTGCCACAGGCCTCGTCGTCGATGACGCCATCGTGGTCATCGAGAACGTGCAACGCCACATCGCCATGGAACACTCTGACCCGCACGAGGCCACTTCGAGGGCCATGGGCGAGGTCACCAGCGCCGTCATCGCCACATCGCTCGTCCTCATCGCCGTCTTCGTGCCCGTCTCCTTCTTCCCCGGAACCACCGGCATTCTTTACCGCCAGTTCTCGCTCACCATCGCGTTTGCAATCGCCATCTCCGCCTTCAACGCGCTCACCCTCTCGCCGGCACTCTCCGCCCTCTTCCTGCGCGGCGAAGAGGAGCGGCCCCACCAGCTTGACTTCCTCCACATTAGGCCTCTGTCGCGCGCCTTCGCCGGCTTCGTCCACGGCGCCGATGCTGCTGTCAGTTGGCTCGCCAGCACCTACGCAAAGTCCATCCATGTAGCCCTGCAGCTGCGCTACCTCCTGCTGCTGGTCTTCTTCGCCGGCCTTGGCGCAACAGCCTGGATGTACCAGCACGTCCCCACCGGCTTCATCCCCCAGGAAGACCAGGGCTACCTGATGGTGATCATCCAGGCCCCGCCGGGTTCGTCACTGGCTTACACCACGGCCCTCGGCGAGCGCGCCGAAGCCATCGTCGCGCAAGATCCTGACATCGCCGGAGCCTTTTCCATGATGGGCTTCAGCCTCGCAGGCAGCTCTTCCAACGCCGGCATGATGTTTCTCGCCACCAAACCTTCTGATCAACGCCGCGGCAAGGGCCACTCCGCCGCAGACATCGTCGCCGACCTCAGCCCCAAGCTGCAAAGCCTCATGTTCGCGCCCAACGGCGGCCTCGTCGCCATGTTCCAGCCGCCCGCGGTCCAGGGCGTCGGCAGCTTCGGCGGCTTCCAGTTCATGCTCCAGGACCAGGGCAAGAACACCCTCAGCGACCTCGACGCCACCGCCCACAAGATCGTAAGCCAGAGCCGCACCCACAAAGACCTCACCGGCCTGCTCACCACCTTCTCCGCCAACGATCCCCAGGTGCTGGTCACCATCGATCGCCAGAAGGCCAAGTCGATGAACATTCCGCTTTCGCAAGTCACCACCGCACTCAGCGTCTTCATGGGCTCGGAGTACGTCAACGACTTCGACTTCAACAGCCGCACCTATCGCGTCTTCGTCCAGGCCGATCAACCCTTCCGCATGACCGCCAAAGACCTGCACAACTTTTACGTCCGCTCCGACTCCGGCCAGATGGTTCCGCTCGACAATCTCACCACCGTTGTCGAGAGCTCCGGGCCGCCCGTCATCTCCCATTACAACCTCTTCCGCGCTGTTGAAATCGATGGCTCCGCCGCGCCCGGCTTCAGCTCCGGTCAGGCAATCGAGTCCATGCAAAAACTGGCCACAGATACCATGATGCCCGGCATGACCTTCCAGTGGACCGGCCTCACACTCGACGAGATTGAGTCCGGCGGCAAGGCGATCATCATCTTCGGCCTCGGCCTGCTGGTCGTCTATCTCACCCTCTCCGCGCAATACGAGAGCTTCGCCCTGCCCTTCATCATCCTGCTCGCCGTGCCCATGGCCGTGCTCGGCGCGCTCGGCCTGGTCGCCCTGCGCGGCATGGCCAACGACGTCTACTGCCAGATCGGCCTGGTCATGCTCATCGGCCTCTCCGCCAAAAACGCCATCCTCATCGTCGAGTTCGCCGAGCAATTGCGCAAGAAAGGCCGTACCATCGCCGAAGCCGCGATTGAGGCCGCCGAGCTTCGCCTCCGCCCCATTCTCATGACCTCATTCGCCTTCATCCTCGGCGTGCTGCCGCTGGTCTTCGCCACTGGCGCTGGCGCGCTCGGCCGCCGCTCCGTCGGCACCACCATCGTCGGCGGCATGCTGCTCTCCACCGTCCTCAACCTCTTCTTCATCCCCGTCCTCTACGTCATCCTCAGCCGCCTCCTCCGCCGCGGCGACAAACCCCACGATTTACCCAGCGAAGCCCCCGTCGTCGCCTAGCTGCGAAGTTTCAATTGGTTACTTAATCATCAAGTCACCGGGTGCCCCCGGTCCCTCGCTTTCGGGGACCGGGGATCGAGCATACCCGCCTGACGCTGGGGTGCCCCGTCCTTGCGAGGCTCTTGTTTTTCTCGCAAGGACGGGACGCCTCGACTCCCGACGCGCCCCAATCAAATCAACCTCACCACCGTAAGAGCCGCCCTACTTCCTATCCCGGTGCGCAATCACGAAATCCTTGATCCGGTCATACACGTCGCTCGGCACCACGCCCCTCTCAAACAGATCCTGCTTGGTCCGGTAAGGCCGGAATCGCACAATCCGCCCCGCCCAGCTCTCCGTCAGCCCCGGCACTTTTGCCAACTCCGCCACACTCGCATGGTTGATATCCACCCGCTGTTCCACCGGAGGCGCCGCCGCACTCGTCTTCGGAACGCCCACGCTGTCGCGGTCCTGGTTTTGCGCAAGCCCGCCCGCGCAAACCCACAGCATCGCCCCCGCCATCACCGCGCATCCCGCCGCTCTCCGCATGGCCCTATTCTGCTTCCAGGCCCCGCCAATCGCAAGCGCGCTCTGCATCGATCCCTGGGCTCACCCCATGTTTTGCCAGAACTGAATCCGCTCGCCGTTCAACTCCCCGCAATTTATCCGCTCGAATCGCACCTTCGCTCTGCAAAAATGGCTCCATGGCAACCCAACCGTCTGTTCCCGAGCGCGCCGCAGCTTCAAGCGCCTTGGGCCCGGCCAGAGTCATCTCACTCATCGTGCTCGCCGTCCTGCTGGCCGTCTGCTTCGCCGTCTCCTGGGTCACCCGCGACGCCATGGCGAATCTGCCCTTTCTCGCGCGCAAGGGCACCACACGCAGCCTCATGGACAAGCAGAAGACCCTCGTCGACCTGAGCCCCTGGCAGACCGCCCAGGCTCTAGCCCCGCTCGCGGTCAGCGCCGAGGAAGCCGAATACGCCCACGAAGCCCAGCGCCTCGCCGATCACGAAGTCGTCCAGGCCTTCGCCTCCGCCCTGCGACAGGCCAACATCGACGCCGAGCACCGCGTCCTCAGCGGTGAAGCCCTCACCCTCTCGCAGCGAGTCGCCCAGCTCCAGCAGTTTGTCAAAGACGACCAGGCCCACGTCACCGCAATCTCCCCCTCTTCCAGCTCGACGCCCGCGCCCACCCCCGCCAAACCTGCCTCGTCATCCCCCAGCAACAACAACGCCCTCGACCTAGCCCAGGCCCAGCTCGCGCTCGACTCCGACCAGCTCGCCGACGCCCAGCAGGATCTCGAGCGCGCCTCCGGCGACAACCGCGGGCGCATTCAGAGCGAGCTGGCCGCGCACCAGGCTACCATGGCCAAACTCTCCGCCGAGGCCCAGACCGATCGCGACACCGCCGTCGCCTCCGCGGCACAGCGCAGCACCCTCGCCCATCGCATCGTCAGCTGGAACAACCAGCGCGCCCGCTCCAGCCTCATTGCCCAGGCGCTCGCTGAAGCCCAGGCCGACATCGCCACCCTCACCGCCGCGCACATCGCCCTCGAAGTCAAAGCCGACGCCGCCGTCTCCGCCTCCGCCAACCAGTCGCTCGCTCCCTCCGCCCGCCTCGCCGACATGCAGGCCGGCAGCGCCCAGCGCCAGCTCCTCAGCATCTACGACGACCGCATCGACACCCAGCAGCAGCTCGCCGCCGTCTACACCAAGTGGTCCGCCCAGGTTCAGCTCCAGCATCGCATCGTCCTGCACATGATCATGCAGTCGCTGGTGCTCATCTTTGTCATCTTCATCGCCACGCTGCTTTGTGATGCGCTGCTGCGCCATCTGCTCGCCCATCCCATCATCGATCGCCGCCAGATGCACACCCTGCGCACCCTCACGCAACTCGGCGTGCAGGTCGTCGGCGCGCTGCTCATTCTCTTTATCATCTTCGGCTCGCCCAGGCAGCTCTCCACCGTCCTCGGCCTCGCCACCGCCGGCCTCACCATCGCCCTGCAAGACTTCATCCTCGCCTTCCTCGGCTGGTTCGTCCTCATGGGCAAGGGCGGCATCCGCGTCGGCGACTGGGTTGAGATCAACGGCGTCGCCGGCGAGGTCGTCGAGATCGGCCTCATGAACACCACCCTGCTCGAAACCAGCGACCTCAAGGAGCGCGGCCATCCCACCGGCCGCCAGATCTCCTTCCTCAACAACTTCGCCATCCGCGGCCAGTACTTCAACTTCTCCACCACCGGCCAGTGGATGTGGGACGAAATCAGCGTCACCCTCCCGCCCGCCGTCCACACCGAGGCCGTCGTCGAGCGCATCCGCACCGCCGTTGTCGAGCAAACCGCAGCCGACGCCGAAATCGCCGAGCAGGAGTGGAAGCGCGGCAAGCGTG
>Ga0302198_10002864_pt1 | contig 17762 bp, 19 predicted proteins | sample II_Bog_N2_2_FD_193521 | JGI IMG/M metagenome (GOLD analysis project Ga0302198, IMG submission 193521) | Peat permafrost microbial communities from Stordalen Mire near Abisko, Sweden - II_Bog_N2_2 | ecosystem: Environmental > Terrestrial > Soil > Wetlands > Peat | place: Sweden: Abisko... | reverse complement strand
ACTTTCACCGTAATCTCTTCCAGCGACCTGACGATCCACGTCGCCCCATGCAACTCGCTCAACCCATGTGTACCGAGGACGCCCAGCACAGGGCATTCCGCCGCCACGCCGGCGCCAATGCCAGAAGGAGAGTCCTCGACCACGATGCACTCAGCGGGGGGAAGACTGAGCAATTCCGCGCCGCGCCGGTAGGGCTCCGCGTCAGGCTTGCCCCGCACCACCATGTCCCCCGAGATTAGACGCGCCGGCACCGGCAATCCTGCAACCGCCAGTCGTCCGAGCAGGAGCCGCCGCGTCGCGGAAGTCACAATCGCCCAGCGCTCCGGCGGCAACACCGATAGCAGCGACTTGGCCCCGGGCAGCACTGTCAGATCGCCGGTGTCGTCGATCTCCATGTCTTCGATGACGCGCAGCCCCTCGGCCATCTGGTCTTCGGTGAACTCCGGCTTCAGCATTCGCATGACATCCTTTGCGCGCACGCCGTGCGGCACCTCGAAGCTCTCGGCGTTCGGCACGCCGTACTGCTTGCACCACCGCTTCCAGCACCGCTCCACCGATCCGATCGAACTAATCAGCACGCCATCCATGTCGAACAGCAGCCCTTTCGTCGTTACACGCACGACATCGCCCGTCACCGAACCCCCACATGGATGGTCACCTTGCCATCGTTGCCGTAGCGATCGAAATCAGCCTCATAGCGCCGATCCACCGGCATGTTCCAAATTTCCGACCAGGTCTCGAAGATGCTTCTGGGAAGTTCGCCCACTGGTTCGAAAACAAAGAACCTCCCGGCTTCGATCGTCAGCTTCTTCATCCCATCAGGAATCGCCGCGTCCGCGTCCACAGCACATCCGATCAGCACAGTGAACGCGCCGGTAAAGTCTGTCTCGTACTCGCAGTAGACGCAGTACACCGAGTCGTCCTGCCGACCATCAATGCCGGCCGCGCCGCCGATGGCGTGGAATCTGCGCCACAGATCGCCGATCTGATCAAGATTCTCATTGCCGGCCCGGGCGTCGATTCCCAGAATCGTCACCGCTTCGGAGTCACGCACCTTGAAATTCACGCCGCACGCCCCGCCAGCACAAACGCCCGCGCCGATTCGAGCACGGCCTTCACCGACTCAGTCGAGCAGCTCTCGCAATACACCCGCAGCAGTGGTTCCGTGCCCGACGCCCGGAGCAGTAGCCAAGTCTCCGCCGCATTCGGCTTGCCTGCGCACGCCGGATTCTCCAGAAAGAACTTGATCCCGTCCAGCGTCTCCACCCGCAGCACCTTCAGGCCGGCCATCGTGTCGCCCGCGCTCAGCGCCCGCGCCCGCGCGATTGCCGCCTGCTTTAGCTCTTCATCGATGTGCATATCGATGCGCCCGTACTGGTGTTCGCCGAACTCCGCCTGCAGCGCCGCCACCAATTGGCCCAACGTCTTCTTCTCATCCGCCATCACGTTTGCCAGCAGCAGCGCATTCAGCAGGCCGTCGCGTTCAGGCAGGTGACGGCTGATGCCGACGCCGCCGGACTCCTCGCCGCCGATCAGGATCTCTCCCGCCAGCATCAAGTCCACCACGTACTTGAAGCCGATCCCGTGTTCGTGCAGCTTGCGTCCGTACTTCGCCGCGATGCGGTCAATCATCTTGGTCGTATTGAACGCGCGCGTCACATCGCCCGGCCAGTCTTTGCGTACGATCAGCCACTTCGTCAGCACGGCGAGAATCTTGTGCGCGTCCACTACATTGCCGTGCTCATCGACCGCGCCAATGCGGTCTGCGTCGCCATCCGTAATCAGGCCGGCGTCGCACTTTTCCGCGACTACCGCAACCTGCGTCGCCTTGATGTTTGGCAGAATCGGCTCCGGGTTGATGCCGGGAAACAGCGGATTCAGCTCAGTCCGCATCTCGACAAACGGAATCTCCCGACGCGTGAAGATCGACGCAATCACGCCACGTCCGCAGCCGTACATGGAGTCGATCAGAAACTTGTAGCCCGACGCCTTGATGGCATCGAGATCGACAAACCGCGCCAGCGCAGTGACGTATTCCGGATTAAAGTTTACTTCTTCGACGCGCGCCTTCTTCGACGCGTCTGGCATAGGCTGGCACAGGTAACTCTCGATCGAAGTCATGATCGACGGCGTGCCCGACCCGCCGTAGCTCGCCTTGTACTTCACGCCATTCCACTCCGCCGGGTTGTGGCTCGACGTGATCATCACGCCGCCGGCCGCCTTGCGCTCGCGCACCGCATACGAAAGCGCTGGAGTTGGCGTGATCTCCGCTGCCAGCGCGACCGGAATCCCCGCGCTGGCCAGTACCTCGGCCACGACACGCGCAAACGAACGCGATCCGAAGCGCGTATCGTACCCGACGCACACACCGTGCTTCGCGTCTTCATGCTTCAGCACGTAGTTCGCAATCGCGCGCGCTGCCACGCGCACATTTGCATAGGTGAAGTCGTCGGCGATTATGCCGCGCCATCCATCCGTTCCAAACTTCACCACAGTGGTCTCAGCCATCTCGACTCCCAATCCTTAAACCAAGCCGTCGCGCTCAGCCCGCTTCAAATCGACAACCACCTTGCCCACATCCTGCGACCGATCGCGCGTCGTAATCAGCAGACAATCCCCTGTATCCACGACAACCAAGTCATTCACTCCCACCAGGGCAACCACCTTATCCGGCGCATAAACATAATTCCGCTGCGCATCGATCGTGCTGCTCGCCGGGTCGGTCCCTTCGAAGAAGTTGTACATCTCGCCGTCTGTGAGGTGCTCATGCAGCGCCGCCCACGAACCCAGGTCGTTCCATCCGAAGTCCGCTGGCAGGCAATAAATTTCCGACCGCAGTTCGCCCTTTGCCGAGCGCGGCTCCAGCACCGCGTAATCCACGCTGATGTTCTGGCATAGCGGGTACGCATCCGCGAAGATCCGCTCAAATTCGAGAGCCGAATCCAATTCCGATTCGGAGGCCGCATGCGCCGCGGCGATCTTCTCCAGCACTGGCCCCATCTCGGGACAATGTTCGCGAATCGCATTGGCAAGCGTCTTTGCGCTCCAGAGAAAAATCCCACTGTTCCAAGCGTAGTTCCCCGACGCCAAAAACTCCTCCGCGCGCGCACGGTCTGGCTTCTCGGTAAATCGTTTCACCCGCCGAACCGGGATACCCTGGCACGGCACGCATTCCGGGCCCACCGTGTCGCACAGCTCAATATAGCCGTATCCGGTCTCCGCTCGCGTAGGCGGCACACCCAGCACCACAATCCGATCCCCGCTCGCAGCAATCGCCACGCCCGCCCGAATCACCTCGGCAAATCGGGCCACGTTCTTCACAATATGGTCCGACGGGAAGATCCCGATCACCGTCTCCGGCGAAGTCCGCTCCAGCATGAATGCCGCCAGCGCGCATGCCGGCGCCGTATTCCGCGCCGCCGGCTCGCTTAGGATGTTGCCCCGAGGCACCTGCGGCAACTGTTCCGCGATCCCCGCACTCAGCAAATTATTCGTGATCACCCAGACATCATCGGCTGCGGCCAATGGCAATAGGCGGTCCAGTGTCTGCTGGATCATAGTCCTCTCGCCATCGAGCGCCAGCACCTGCTTGGCTAGTGCCCGTCTGCTCCTAGGCCAGAAGCGCGTTCCGCTGCCCCCCGCAAGAATTACCGGAGCAAACCGCGGCCCTAACTTACTGCCCACTCGATCCATAGACCCTCTATGTTACTGGAAAATCAGCGCCTAGCCTACCTTGGAAAAGTAATCGCGCATCCGTTCCACTCCCTTGTCAATCACGTCCGCGGACACGGCGTACGAAAGGCGGACATGTTCCGTCGTCCCGAACGGCTCGCCCGGAACCGTTACCACGTGTGCCTCCGTCAGCAGCTTCGACGCCACGTCCGAAGCCGACTTGAGCCCGCCCTTGCCGATGAACGCACTCACATTCGGATACACGTAGAACGCGCCTTGCGGCACCGTGCAGGTCAGCCCGGGAATGCTCTTGAACCCGGCCAGTATCCGGTCGCGCAGCTTCACATAATCCGCCCGCATCTCAGCTACGCAAGCCTGCGAGCTGGTCAGCGCTGCGACCGACGCCTTCTGCACCATGGTCGTCGTGTTCGAGGTGCTCTGCGACTGTAGCTTGCTCATCGCGGAAATAATTGGCTTCGGTCCCAGCGCAAACCCCGCGCGCCAGCCTGTCATCGCATAGGTCTTCGAGAGCGACCCCAGCACGATCACATGCTCCTTGCACTCGGTGCAGGAGGCGCCCGAAACCGCGTTGCCGGAAAAGTCCAGATAGACGTAGCACTCGTCCAGCAGCACATAAATGCCCAGCTTGTGGGCGAGCCGCACGATCGCATACAGGTCTTCGGCCGGAATCACCGCGCCCGATGGGTTCGACGGCGTATTCAGGATGATCGCCTTCGTCCGCTCCGTGATCGCAGCCTCGATCATCTTCGCCGTCACGCGGAAGTTCTCTGCCTCGGAAGTCTCGACAAACACTGGCTTGCCGCCCGCGAACTCGATGATGTCCTTGTAGGACACCCAGAACGGCACCGGCACAATCACCTCATCGCCGTGCTCGACCAGCACTTCGACGGCATTGAAGATCGCCAGCTTACCGCCCGCCGTGAAGACGCACTCCTCCGCCGTATAGTTCGTCCCAAAATCCGCAGCGTGGCGCTCCACAACAGCCTTCCGGACCTCGGGGATGCCGGCCACGTTGGTGTAGCGCGAGAAATTCTTGGTGATCGCATCGATCGCCGCGTCCTTGATGTGCTGTGGCGTCGAAAAATGAGGCTCGCCCGCGCCGAAATTGGCCAGGTCGATCCCCGCCGCCTGCATCTTCAGCGCCTCGGCAGTAATGGCCATGGTGGCCGATACTTCAATCCGGTTGATCCGGTCGGTCAGAATCTTCATCGCAGTCACGCTCATCCCAGTAAGCTCCCCAGCTACAGTCTTTCAGATTTCCCCACTGAGATAAAGCCCTCTTGCCCAGACTCTTCCCACTCACACCAGACCCTTCCGCACCACCCAGGTCGTCATGCACCGCTGCCCCTGAACCAGGGTCGTTTTCAGCAGATCGACCAATTCCCCTCCAAGCGTCCGCGTCAGGCCCATTAGCAGCGCCTCGTCCACCAGGAACCACTCCTGCCCATCCGGCATGCGAAACACTCGCCGACCAACCGTCTCGAATTGCATCCCAATGGTCGACCCCAGCCGGCAGAAAAGCATCCCGCCCGGCCGGAGCACCCGCCAAAGTCCCCTCACCATCGCGTCGAAATGCGCCTCGTCCCGCGCAAAATGCAACACAGAATTGCACACCACCACATCCGCAAATGCATCCGGAAACGGCATTGCGTCAATCCCCGCCACCTGAAAATTCTCAGCCGGAAGGCCCGGCGCAATTACCCTTGCCATCTCCCTAACGCTCGCCAACGCCTCAGCGTTCTCATCCGCCCCGAAGACTTCGTAACCCTCACGCAGCAGGTAGAGCAAATTCCGCCCATGTCCACATCCCGCATCGACTACCCGCATCCCCGGCGCAATGTTCCCACGCAGAAGTTGGTCAAACACATAAATATCGATGCGCCCGAACTGCTCCTGAAGCGTCATCCTATGCGCGCCTTCATTTATTTGCCTTTCGCCTTCATCCGAGCCATCACCAGCGGGGGCACTAACTCACTCACGTCCCCACCCAGCTTGAACACGCCCTTAATCAGCCGCGAGCTGACATACGTGTACCTCTCCGCCGGCATCATGAACAGCGTTTCCAGGTTCGGATCGAGCTTGCGGTTCATCATCGCCATCTGGAACTCATACTCGTAGTCCGAAATCGCCCGAATCCCACGCAGCACCGCCTGCGCTCCCTGAGCCCGGGCAAAGTCCACGAGCAACCCATCGAACGTACTCACCGAAACATTCCCAAAGCCCTGAATCGACTCGGAAATCATCTCCACGCGCTCGGCAACCGTGAACAGCGGCACTCCTTTGTCAGAATTCCGCAGAACAGCGACCACCAATTCGTCCACGAACTTCGATCCGCGCGCAATCAAGTCCAAGTGCCCATTGGTCAGAGGATCGAACGTTCCCGGATAGATTGCCTTAACCGTTTGCATATCTAGAAGCAGCATACCTCAGCCAACGGAGCCGGCTGGCCAACCACCACTGTCCATTCCGCCGCCCTCGGGAGGTCAAAATAATCTCGACGTCCGTAGACTTCCGCTCCTCCACTCGCGTCTGTCCCTATAGCTGCCCAAAAACGCCGGGAGCTGCATTCCGGCCCCAAGGAGCCGCCAGGAACAGATATGGTGCCTGAAGACGTCCAGACCTTCTCGTCGACAAGCCTTACCCTCGGTGCCGAGCCGCGCGCCACCCCGCTCGACGATCTGGAAAGCGTCGTCGCCCTTTACCAGTCGCGTGTCTTCCGTTTTTTGCTGGCCCAACTGCGCGACCGCGATGCCGCGGAGACGCTCACCCAGGAAACCTTTCTGCGCGCCTGGAGCGCCCGTGCCACCTTCCGTGAAGATTGCTCGGTCTCCACGTGGCTTATCCGCATCGCCCTCAACCTGGCCCGCGACCACACCCGCACCGGCCGCTTCCGCTTCTGGAAGCGCATCTCCGCCAATGCGGTCGATGTCGCCGACGTAGCTGCCAGCGTGCCCGATCGCGAAGGCTCCGCCGAGGCGCACCTCATCGCGCAGGAGCAGGTTCAACGCATCTGGGAGACGGTCGACGGACTCTCTGATCGCCAGCGCACCGTCTTTCTGCTTCGCTTCCTCGAGGAGATGGAAATCCCCGAAATCGCCCACGTCACCGGTCTTCCCCTGGGCACGGTCAAGAGCCATCTTTACCGCGCCCTCAACGTTATTCGAACCCGCCACAATCCCCAATCGCAGGAGGGGCTATGACTCCTAAACTTGCATTGCTACCCGACACCGCCGCTCGCCGCCCAATAGGCGACGGGCATCTGACCGAAGAGCAGTTCGGCGAGTTGATCGCCGCGTCTGCGAAAACCACCGCCGCGGACACTTCGCCCGCCGAAGCGCATCTCCGCTCCTGCGAGCAATGCACCGCCGAACTTGCCAGCCTGCGCGAGTGTCTCACCTTGTTTCGCGAGGCCAGCACAGCCTACGCTGACAGTGAGCTTCGCCGCATTCCGCAAGTGACCCTCCCGGCCCGCCGTCCGATGCTCTTCCCGGTGATCGCGCCCGCGTACTGGCTCGCTGCCGCCGCCATCTTCCTCGCCGCGCTTCTGCCCATGCAGACACTGCTTAGGCACAAGGTGCAGCCCGCGCAGGCTGTTGCGGCGAGCGCACCCAGCGCCTCCGTCGGGTCTGAGTCCGACGAGGCACTGCTCGACGATGTCACCCGCGAAGAATCCGCCTCCGTTCCCGCCCCCATGCAGGCGCTGGCAGATCCCGCCACCAGCGCTTCTTCGACTTCTACTGGCATTGAGACATCTACCCAGACTTCAGACCAAAGGAAAGATTAACCATGATTACCCGATTCGCTCGCAAGCCTATGCTCGTCCTCGCTGTCGTTGCTCTCTCCAGTATCTTCGCCTCTGCCCAGCAGGCTCCCCCTGCTCCGCCAACCGCTCCAGCCCCCGCAGCCGCACCTATTGAGCGCCATCCACCGATGAATTCCGGCATGCATCCGGGGAGGCGCCCCGGCATGATGCAGCAGCAAATGCGCCCAGGGATGCGGGACAACTTCCATGGCAACATGCGGGATGGGGGCATGGGAGGCGGTGGATTTCATATCGGACCATCAGGGATGTGGTGGAAGAACCCCATGGTCGTCCAGCGGCTCACCCTGACGCCGGAGCAGACCAAAAAGATGGACGACATCTTCCAGCAGAGCCGCCTCCAGCTCATCGACCTGAGGGCGAACGTTGAGAAGCAGGAAGTGATGCTTGAGCCGGTGCTCAGTGCAAGCACTCTCGACTCGGTGAAGGCCATGGCCCAGATCGACAAGGTCGCGGACGCGCGCGCCAGCCTGGAGAAGGCAGACGCCAAGATGCTCCTCGGCATTCGCGGTGTGCTGACGCCCGACCAGTGGACCAAACTTCGCACGCACGGATCCGGCGGACCAGGTGCGGGCGGGCAGGGTGGCCCAGGTGGCCCCGCCCCAGCAGGAGCACCGGGCGGTCCCGGCGGAGGACGCGGCCGCGGCATGTCTGGTGGAGGAGCACGTCCCAGCAGCAGCAACCTCGCTGATCCAATCGACCAGCCCTAAGTCGCGTTTCCGCTTCGAATTACCAAGGGCATCCGCATCTTGCGGGTGCCCTTTCTTCTGCCTGCGAGGCTCGCGAAATTCGCGGCCCTGTGGTGTCAGGTGTACGGCTCATCTGGGTATGATGGGTGGCGCACTTCGACCGCCAATTTCAGGAGCCTCATCGATGTCCAGTCCCATCGACGCACAGCCCCCCGCCACTACCCTTGCAAAGTCAGCCAATCCCGGGCCGTTGGGGCTCGCCGGTTTCGGCCTCACCACTGTCGTCCTCAGCGCGATCAACGCTGGCCTTCTCCCCCACGAAGCCGTCCCGGTGGTCGTGCCCCTGGCCTTCGCCTACGGCGGAGTAGCCCAACTGATCGCCGGAGTGCTCGAATTCAGAGTCGGGAACACCTTCGGCATGGTGGCCTTCACGTCCTACGGTCTGTTCTGGTGGTGGTTCGCATTGCTGCAATGGACCATAGGCGCGGGCTGGCTCAAGGTGCCGCCACCGGTGGCCGGCGGCACCGTACTGCTGATGTGGGGCATCTTCACTCTGCTGCTGTGGATTGTGAGCTTCCGCCTGAGCAAGGCCGTATGGAGCATCTTCCTTCTGCTCTGGATCACGTTCTTCCTGCTGGCATGGGGCGACTTTGGCTACTCCATGGGCTCGCTCAGCTGCGGCAAGATCGGCGGCTATTTCGGCCTGCTTACCGGCATCGACGCGCTCCTGGTCGCTTTCATCGAAGTTCTGAATGCCACAGCAGGCCGCACCGTCGTTCCGCTAGGCAAGCCGTTCCTGACTTAGGTTCCTGCGGAAAGAACGAACGTGCTGTCAGCGCAAACTGCCGGCACGTTCTTTTCAATCTGCTATTTCGCGCGAAGCATCCAGAACGGTACGAAGCGCCTATTTCCGCCCCTTGACCACTTCCTGCGCCGCTACAGCCCCGTTCACCGGGACGGCCGGAATCTCCGCGGCCGCTACCGTGGCCGCGCCAATCCCAAGCTTCTTGCGTAGCTCGGAATCGACTCGCGCGAATACGTCCTTGTTCTCTTTCAGGAAGCCGCGCACGTTCTCGCGGCCCTGTCCGATGCGCTCGCCCTGGAAGCTGTACCACGCGCCGCTCTTGTCCACGATGCCGTGGGTTACAGCGAGGTCCAGCGCATCGCCCTCGCGCGAGATCCCTTCGCCGTACAGAATGTCGAACTCGGCATCACGGAAGGGCGCCGCCACCTTGTTCTTCACGATCTTGACCTTGGTGCGCGAGCCGACGACGACATCGCCCTCTTTTACCGCGCCAATGCGGCGAATGTCGATGCGCATCGACGAGTAGAACTTCAGCGCCTTGCCGCCAGTCGTCGTCTCCGGGTTACCGAACATCACGCCGATCTTCTCGCGGATCTGGTTGATGAAGATCAGGCAGGTGCGCGACTTCGACACCGTTCCGGTTAGTTTGCGCAGCGCCTGAGACATGAGCCTCGCTTGTAGACCCATGTGCGAATCGCCCATCTCGCCATCAAGCTCCGCTTTGGGCACCAGTGCGGCAACGGAATCGACGACCAAAACATCGATTGCGCCCGAACGCACCAGCGCCTCGACGATCTCCAGCGCCTGCTCGCCGTAGTCCGGCTGCGAGATCAGCAGGTTGTCGATGTCCACGCCAAGCTTCCTTGCATAGGCCGGATCGAGCGCATGCTCGGCGTCCACGAACGCCGCCAGGCCGCCACTCTTCTGCGCCTCGGCAATGATCTGAAGCGTAATCGTCGTCTTGCCCGAAGACTCCGGGCCAAAAATCTCAACCACTCGTCCTCGAGGGACGCCGCCAACGCCGGTTGCCGCGTCAAACGAGATCGATCCTGTCGAAATGACCGCGATCGGAACCACTGCTTCCTTCGACCCAAGCCGCATAACCGAGCCCTTGCCAAACTGTTTCTCAAGAGACGAAAGGGCTGCTTCTATTGCCTTATTGCGATCATCGGCCACGCTGTATTTCTCCTCGGTGTTAAGTCAAAAGGATTCTAGCACCAAAATGGGACAGGGCGAAGAAAAATCGAAATAAGGTGATTCCGCTCGGATTGGGTCACCCAACATCTGCCGCGGTACCCCCTCCCCCTCTCCCCGGTATCTTGTGCATAAGATATCCAGAATCAGCGACTTGCGGGACGTAGGTTGCTGCAAAATCATCATTCCATGAGGGTTGCATGCAAGATACCCAGAATCAACGACTTAGCGATGCGCGGGACAAAAAGCAACCGACGCGTTCGGAAGAGGTCGACGCCTGCTTTCTCTTTAATCTTTCTAATACCATTATAAATGGTTGACCATAACTCATCTGCCATCTATGTTTTGAATGGAATCATGGAGTTAGGCGATTTTGGGGGTTGACAGTGTTTTGGGCCCGCAGCCCGACGCCCGTGATACCCAAACTGAGTTTGCTCAACCCCGTTTTGCAGGCTCTTCAAGTTTGACTTGATTGGACGCCAGTCTGCTCCGGCTTCGGCGAGCGCATTGGCCGGAAGCCGCCAGCCGAGAGCCACGCAGGAACTTTCGTGGACACCGACTGACGAAAGTGTTGGACGGATTCAGGGCTGCGTGGTGGAATTCCAGTCCGGGCCGAAGCCGGTGGCGACGAAGGTCCACGAAGAACCGCTGGTGTTAGTGAGGGTGACGCCGACGTGCTGCGGGTCGCTGGGGCAGAAGAGGAAGAGGAGGACTTGGGTGCCGTCGGGAGATCCCTTGGGAACGCCAGCTTTGCAGTCGGGTTTGGAGGCGATGCTGAGGTCGGTTTCGATCTTGCCGGGCGCGTAGGCGTCGCTGGAAAAGGCATAGAGGTGGCGGAGGGTCTGGGTCGGATCAGCGGGCAGCGGCGAGAGTCCGCGCGAGCTGTAAATAGTCTGGCCATCGGCGCTGAAGCCGGGGTCGGAGTCGCCGTACTGCTCCATGCCGGCGGGGGTGCAATTGGGGCCGCCGTCGGTAACCTGGGTGCGGGAGGTGCCGTCGGGGCGGATCTTGTCGAGCCGGACTTTGAAGCAGTTGTTGGTGTTCTGGCCAACGGCGAAGAGTATCCAGTTGTCGCTGGACCAGGCGAAGTCGTTCCAGCGGAGGTCATCGAGCGCTCCGCTGGGCCCGGCTACGAGGTGAGGGCCGGAGCCATCAGGATTCATGAGATATAGGCCGGTTCCGCCGTAGGTGCCGAAGGCGATCTGCTGGCCATCGGGTGACCAGGTGGCCTGGAAGGCGCTGCCCAGAGTGGTGAGGCGGGTCTCGGCGGCGGTGGCGAAGTTGTAGGAGAAGATGTCGGTTTCTGGCGTGGGGTCGCCATACTGGCCGCTGAGGAATTTGGTGTAGACGAGACGGGTGCCGTCGGGTGAGAAGTGTGCGAGGAACTTGGCCACGCCGTCGTGGGTGATCTGGACGATATTGGTGCCGTCGAGGTTGGCGGTGAAGAGCTCCTGGACGCTCGTGGTACCCGGAATGCCGGGGCCTTCGAAGACGATCTGGGGGTTGGCGGCTGGCGTGGCGACCCTGGTTGCCGCCCCTCCGCAGGCGGTGAGAACAAGCAGCGGAAGGAACAAAAGACTGCGGGCGAAGAGGCGAGATTTCATAATTCCCTCGGGAGCTGCCACCTTTTCGAGATGGGGAGCGCAGCCTTCGTCCTCTCGCTCCGGGCTGCAAGGTGTTCGTGCAGGTGCGCCATCGCCGGTCCCCCGGAAAGCCGGTTTCGTCCATCAACTTCGGCCTTTTTTCGCGCAAGCTGCAGACATCAAGGTTTGCGTCGCAGTTCCGCTAGTTTGTTCTGCTGCTCAACTGTGAGCTGGTTCTTGATGTGGATGAGCAGGGAGATCTGAGTCTTCTTGATCTCGCGCTCGCGATCCAGCACTTTGTCGAGTTGGGCCAGTACCGCGCTCTCGTCGACCGGCCGTGCCTTCAACAGCAGGACCAGCTTTTCCTTCTCCGACTGCATATTCCACTGCATGTCTAGAAACTTTGCCTGGGCCTTCTGGATCTCGTCGTGCAGGGACTTCGACTGGTCCGCGGTAAGGTTAATCTCCTGGTGGTACTGCATGACCAACTCGGGCGGAAACAGTTGCCCAGCGATGGGATCGTCCGAGGCTTGAGGCGACTGTCCCCAGGACAGCGCACATACGAACGCGAACGAAAGCAGGATGAGATGGCGTTTCATGATAGTTCCTCCTTATGGCAAAATCTGTTTTTTGAAAGGTCGATGGCTCCTGCCAGTACCGGGCGCATTCACCACACCATGCCACTCTCCGATTTCTGGCACGACCTCCAGCAGTTCGCGGCCCGGAGTGTCGAGCAGGAAGTCCGTGGCCGGCTTCCACGATGTAATCGAAGCGGCTGCTTGCTCCCGCCCGCGGTTCGATCCCTCGTGCGCAACACGAGATCCGGGCAGCAGCCAAACGGCGGCTACGATCAGTGTGGCCAAGCACGTCGCGCCAGCGGCCAGCTTGCCTGACAGCCGCCGGCGGCCATGCTCGCGGGCGGTCAGCGAGAGGATCGAGATCGGCGGAACATGGGCTTCTTCCTCTCGCCGCACCGCCGCAAAGTATTCGCGCAAGTCGCGGTCATCATTGGTCCGGTCATCGTTGGACATGGAGTGCCTCCTGCTCGACGAGAATCTCCCGCAGACGACGCTTGCCCCGGTCGAAGTGGGTTCGCGCTGTGCCCAGGGAGATGTTCATGACGCGCGATGCCTCCTCAATCGTTAGTTCTTGATAGAACACCAGGTGCAGCACCTGCCGTTGCCGGGTCGACAGCCCCGCCACTGCACGCAGTAGATTGCGTCTGATCTCCGATTCGCACGCCATAGCCTCGGGGCCGGGCGCGGGTACGGGCAGCGCACACGACTCGCTGACCAGCCAGCGGTCGAACAGTTGGCGACGAATCCATTGGCGGCGCTGTCGTTCCGCCGCCGTTCGGCGAATCACCCCGAAAAGCCAGGTGCGCAGACTCGATCTCCCATCGAACGTCGCCGCTCCGTCAAGAACTTTCAGGTACGTGCTCTGCAAGACTTCCTCCGCCTCTTCCCGCCGATGGTCGCAACACCATAACGCCCAGCCAAAGCTGGCCGCATGCATCCGTTCGAGTTCCTCCCGGAAATTAGTTCCGTCCATAACACTCCGGGCTTCGTTCGCACCGCGTAGTAGTTCGTAGTATGAGTGTCCTGAGTCGCCCGGTCATATGACATCACGGGAAAATTCATCGCGGTGCCGGGTAACGACCGGAGATGCTATCGAAGTACGACATCGGCCAGCAATCAACTGAAACATGGTAGCGACCATAAATGGATCCAGTTGGCAGGGTCGAGGTCACAACGAAATCGCCCGGGGGCTTAGCCGAATTCGAATGGCAGCGCGCTCATTTTCAAGTGGCGCGTGATCTCCGTTCATTCATCGAGGGCTGATTCCAGCGACATATGGTATTTATGGCACAAGGGAAACGCGATAGGGTTTCCGCGGAGCAGCGGACCGACATGTGGCGCCGTTGGAAGGCGTGCGGTCGGTTATTAATAAGACGCTGTGGGGAACTAGAGTAGAGGTTGTATCGGCTGGCAAGCCCTTCAAAAATCGGCGCCTCCGCCTCCCGATCCTCCTCCGCCAAACTTAGAATCCGGAGTGGTTGGTTGCGCGGGTGGCGTTATGGATTGTGGTGTTATTAGGCCGAGTACGGCAGAGCCGACGCTCATCGCTCGTTTGTCCTTCGCCGACAGACGCGCGGCCGTATAGCCGTGGCGAATTCCGCCCGGCCCCAGAGCGAGCCAGCGTCGAAGGAACAATGCGACGCCAGTCAGCGCTGTACCGAGAAGTATCGGGTCCCAGGTATGCCGCTGCCAGCCGAGGTACGGTTTATTGGTGACAAGGGTGAGCACGGTCGTAATCGCGCCGACCGCGAGGATGAAGCGATCCTTCTGGCGAATGCCGCGTGCGAGTATGAGCGGCGGCAAGCACCAGATGAACACCCACGTCGTCCAGTAAAACGACCCAGCGGATCCCGAGGTGAACCGCGTGGGGCTCCCCCAAAGAGAGGCCAAGCTGAAAGCTGAAATTTTGAGGTTGAAGACCAGGTAGAGACCGAGCCATAGAAACGACTCAGAGAGCGAGTACACATCTTCAAGGTAATCGAATCGGTGGCGGGAGCGAATGGGGGCTAACCAGATCAGTCCGGCTGCATACAACACTGAGATGAAGGCATGCTGCGCCGAGTGAGATGGGGTCCAGTAGCCGGGCAGGAAGATGGCGAAGATCATCGCGGCAGGAAATGCATACCAAAGATTGAACCGGTACCAGATCCAGAGCGAAGCAATGGCACCAACCGCGGGAATCACAAGCTGAGTTTCGAGCGGGGAGGATTGGGTGCCACTGAAAAGAAAGAGGTCCAGTCCTACGCACAGATGAGCAACCGAACAGACGGCGAGGGCTTCCTCGATCCCGTAGCGATACAGACGGGCCTGGGCTACGACGACCTCGGCGGCCGCGTAGGAGACAGCGGCGAAGATCAAAAGGAAAATGCCTTCGGTTTGTTGCGACGGCCGCGAAAGAGAGATTGCGAAGAAGAGTGCGACTGCGGCGGCTACGGCGAGCGTAGTGAAGAAGAAAAGCACCAGCCTCAGAAAGATATTGGTGGTGCGCAGATCGGAGACCGTGTCTTGTTCAAGGCGCTCGTACTGCTCCTTGCTGAGGGAGCCGTCGCCAGTCCACTGCTTCAGGAGTTTGCGGGCACGCAGGGCCTCTTCGCTGGATTCCGTGTAGATTCTCACTCCGACCTCCCAAAGCGACGCGCGATATTGACCAGCATCACGATCATTGCGATTGCGGTCAGAACGAAGTAGGCCAGGATAAAGGTGCCGTCGGAAACGTTGCGCAGGAGCATCCAGCTGACCCCCACGTAGCCGTAGATGGCGGCGTAGGCGACGAAAGCAAACTGCCGGCGCTTCAGGCCCCAGACGAGGGACGCGGCACATGCGACCAGCAGACCGGCTAGCCATAGGTCATGGTTTTCCGAATCGAAGACCCCGGAAAGAATTGCCCAGAAGAGAACATTCGCGGCGACGTTCAGATACGTAATGAAAAAGTGCGGCTTCAGTTTGAGGCGCTGAAGAATCGCTCCAGCTACCCCGACCAACAGGCAGTAAAGCAAAGCATATTGCCGGTATGCGGCGTCCTGATGAGACGGCACATGCGAGATAGTGATCCCGAACCATCCGGCGAGTGAAGACAAAGCGAGAGACAGCACGAAGCGATTGTCGAAACGATAGGCGAAGAAGAAGAAGAGGAGGGCCGTGGCCAGGAGGTAGAGATCCCATTGTCCGGAAAGGAGGTGGAAACGGTTCTCCAGGTAAGCGAGTTCTACGCACCACACGAGGCTGCCGAGGTAGAGGACATAGTCGAAGATCGGAGTCGGTGCAGCCGTCTCCGCGGCCGACCAAGCGGGCGCGCGCGAAAAGCAGTACCAAAAAGAGGCGGTAAGGATGACAGAGAGAACGGTCAGGACCAGTACATCACCAAGTTGCTGCGACCAAGTGGAGATAGTCCAGCCAAGTCCGGCAACGAACGCCAACACACCTGCATAGAGGAGGATGTTGAGCTCCAGCGAGAGAGAGAAGGGTTCTCGGCGAGAGAGGCTCGCTAAACGAGCCTGCTGCTCAGTCGATATTGCACCTTGCTCCTTCCAGAGCTCCAAGCGAGCGAGGATCGTCATAGCGCTTTCGTTCTCTGGACGTAGAGCAGCATGTCTGTGCTGAGCATTCGGTTCTGATACTACATGCCGGCTCACAAGGGACCCAGAAGTTACTCGAAAAGTCTCATTCTAAGCAAAGTTCGGCTGGGCCAGTCTGTTCGGCGCGTGGATGGCAGTCTTCACGCCAAGGTCAGTTGCCGGGCCTGGCAACCAGGTTGCGCAATTGCCCGAAAGCTCGGAGCGCAGAGGTAGGCCGTCCCGGTGCATTAAGAGGAGACTGCGTTGCGCTCCACAAAAGCACTCGCTTACCAGGCTGTCGGATTCTTAGGGGGTGGTGCGGATGGTTTCGCCAGTCCAGGCCATCTGCGGCGTCTTCGACTCGAAGTAGTTCCGCTCCCACAGGCTGCGGTAGAACTCGCCGGTCAGCTCGGCCGCATGCGGTCCAAAGCTCGGCCGTCCACCTTCGATAAAGATCACGGTCACAATCCGCCCCTTCGGCGTCTCCGCGTACGAGGCAAACCAGCCAAACCGCGTGCCATTGTCGGAGCATGTCCCCGTCTTGCCGAAGACTGGGAACTCGTGGAAGGTGGCCCGCAGCGAGCGCGCCGTGCCGTAGTCGACCGCACCCTCCATGCCGTCCCGCATCTCTGGAATTAGCGGCGCTATGTCCAGCAGCCGCTTTACCTTCGGCTCAAAATTGGCAACCGCGGCTTGCGTCTCCGGGTGCTGTAGATAGTAGAGCGTACCGCCGTTCGCGATGGCGGAGGTGAGCGCGCCAAGCTGCAGCGGCGTCATCGAGATGCTTTCACCGAACGAGCACATCCGGCCGACACCGCCCTGCGACTCCGGCAGCGGAGCGTCCGGATAGACGCCGAGTTGCTCACCGGCGATGTTGTATCCGGCCAGCTCGCCCAAGCCAAACTCGTTGGCGTAGTGCTTAACCCGCTCGAAGCCCAGCATGCGGCCCAGCGTCTCAAAATACGGGTTGATCGACTTTGCAAGCGCGGTCGTGAGGGTCATGGTGTAATGACCGCCCAGATTCACTGGCGTTTCCTTGGTAATCAGCCCCTCGTCCAGCGCCGCGAGGCTTACGGCCAGCTTGATGGTCGAACACGGCTCGGCACCGCTCGAAAGCGCTACTTTCTGGTTCACCATCGCCAGGATGCGCCCGCTGGAAGGGTCTATCGCCAGCGCTGTGCCGTTCATATTGCCCAGAGCCTCGACGGCCGCAGCCCGGACGACCGGATCTTCGCCTCCAGTGACATCGCCCAGGCTTAGATTGTCGGCAAAGGAGTTACCGGTGAATCGCTCGTAGGAACGCCGGGGAGTACTTCGAACGGCCAGCACTGTGTGCACGCCGCTGCGGGTCCTTCCGCGATAAACCGCGGCCGTCCTGACACCGGTGGTTGACGTGCGGGTGCGGGAGGTGGAGGCGACCGAGGTTCCGCTCGATCGGGTCGTTGCGCGCGATCTCGCCACCGTTGTCTTCGCGGCGGTTTTCGGCGCAACTGTTCTGGATGTGGTGATTCTGGAAGCGCTGGTCTTATGTGTCCCAGTTTTGGACGCGCTCGCGTTGGTTGCGTGCGCCTTTGCCCTGCTGGCACTGCCGCCCGAACTCGTCTGCGCACTCGCCGGAGCAGCGGGGAGGCTGACCAAGGCGACTATGAGGCAGATGAGCGTTGCAGTGTTCCAATTGAATTTCCGGGCCATGTACTTTGCTTCTCCGAGGGGGTCTCTGGTGCTCCTGCCATCGTTCGCTTCGTGCTTTTAATCCGACTTTCCTACTCTTTCGACCATCCAGCCAGCGAAACGTCTGCATAGCTACCGGGTGCAACCGCCCGGAAAGACCTCTTAACAGCATTCA
>Ga0302198_10002850_pt1 | contig 17818 bp, 36 predicted proteins | sample II_Bog_N2_2_FD_193521 | JGI IMG/M metagenome (GOLD analysis project Ga0302198, IMG submission 193521) | Peat permafrost microbial communities from Stordalen Mire near Abisko, Sweden - II_Bog_N2_2 | ecosystem: Environmental > Terrestrial > Soil > Wetlands > Peat | place: Sweden: Abisko... | reverse complement strand
GCACTGGCAGAGTCGGACAAGCAAACCGCTCTGATCGTACCTGACAACAAGAATGGTAGCACCGCGGAAGTGGCGCGGTTCCTGCCGGTGATGGACATCCAGCAGGCGGTAGCCCGCCGCGATGTCATCGTCCAGGCCATGAAGCAACTCATGGTCGATGGAGTTGATTACGGCAAGATCCCGGGCGGGGAAAGACCTGCGCTGATGAAGCCGGGCGCCGAAAAGCTGTGCAACCTCTTCGGCCTGACCATCCGGTACCGGTTCGATGAGAAAGTCGAAGACTGGAGCGGCGAGCGGCATGGAGGCGAGCCGTTCTTCTACTATCAACTGCTGGCACAGGTCTACCGCGGCGACTTCCTGATCGCCGAAGGGTTGGGCTCCTGCAATTCCTGGGAGGCCAAGTACCGCTGGCGCAAAGGTGAGCGCACTTGCCCCGAGTGCGGCCAGAGCACCATCATCAAGGGCCGGGCTGAATTCGGCGGAGGCTGGCTCTGCTTCAAAAAAAAGGGCGGTTGCGGCAAGCTATTTCTCGACGGCGATCAGACTATCGAGGGGCAACAGGTGGGCCGCAAGCCAAATCCCGACGTGGCCGACCAGGTCAACACCATTCTGAAGATGGCACGCAAGCGGGCAATGGTCGATGGCGTCGTGAACGCCACCAGCGCCTCCGAGTTCTTCACCCAGGACGTGGAAGACTTCACGCCACCGCAGGAGGATATCGATATCGGGGGACGGCAGCCCAACTCGCGGTCTGCCCAGCAGTATGTCGCCGAGCAGAAGATCCGCACCGGCAACATCGAGCCGATCCGGCCGGGATGGAAGAACATGGCGGAAATGGCCAAGGCATTCGAAGGCATGCGGACAGAAGTGGGCGAGACGGCGTGGGGCGAAGAGTTGGAGCGCTACGGCTGGCGCGACGTCGCAGCCATTCGTAACGCTCTCGATGCCATCAAGGGCGCGGGCCCAGCTAAAGACGCAGTGAAGGCCAAGGTGCTGGACCTCTATCGCCACCTCGAGGCCCGCAAGGAGGGCAAATAGCATGGCCACCGCCATCGATACCCTTCCCGCCGTGATACAGACCGGCGACGGCAAGGTCTTCCAGTTCCCCGACTCCGCGAAAGCACGGGAATTCGAGGCAACCGCCCTGAAGGCCGGAGGAGAGACGCTGCGCCTGGTGCCGGCGACTCCACCTGCGGCGCGGCCTCTGTACGATCTGGAGACGCACTTGGCCGCCCTCCTCGACACCGAGGACCTGGTGCCCGAGGAACTCGAGCGCGAGTACGCCCTCGAGCTGCACGCGACATTGCTGGCCACCGTCGAGAAGCGCGATCGCGTGGGCCAGTTCCTGGCGCACCTCGAATCGCAGATTGCCTTTGCGCACGCCGAAACGAAGCGCCTGCAGGAGCGCGAGCAGTTCTACCGGCGCGCCCTCGACCGCGTGGAAGGCTACGTCATGCGCGTAATCGACAGCCTGGGTGTCGACGACAAAGGCAAGCACAAGAGGCTGGAGGGCAATACCGTCACCCTGTCCCTGCGCGGGTGCGATAAGCGAGTGGAAGTGACCGATGAGCAAGCCGTGCCCGCGAGGTACAAGCGCGTCACAGTCACCCTGCCGGCCGAGACGTGGGAGTTGGTCTGCGACTCGCTCGACCTGGATCTTCGCGACCAGGTATTAGGCGAAGTGAAGACCCCCAAGGCCGATGTCAGCCTCAGCCTGGTCAAGGCCGACCTGAAGGCCGACGTCGCAGTCCCCGGCGCTCAGCTCGCCGGTGGAACGTATCTGGTGCGGAAGTGAGTAAACTGAGCGCTAGCCGCTCCATATGCGAGGAAGTGCGCCGCATGTTGCAAGCCCTGGCTGGAGGTTGGCCAGGGCTTGTGCTGTTAGTGCTTATAGCCGTCGTGGCGATGACAATGGATGGCCACAGATGAGCGCCCATGCGATCGCGGCCGCCGTGTTTGTGGCAATATGGATGGCCAACGCCATGGCCGGAGCGCGCCTGTTGTGGCGTGCGTTTCGACCGAGGAGAAATCCATGCGAAAGAAGGTTCAACGATGACCAGGGGCAAACGGAAACTGACAGACGCCCGAAGCTTTGATGAGTTGGTGAGGCTTCAGGAGGCACTGAAAAAGCATCACATCGAATCCTCGTTCGAGATCCGCCGGGACACGCGGCACGACGCCGACCGGCAAGCTGGTCGGCATTTGGGCAACAGCTACCGCGTGCTTGTCGGTCTGGGGGATCTCTGCTGCGCGCGAACGATTATAGCGGCCATAGCCTTTCAGGAAGGCCAGAAGCTTCTTGGGGGGAGCCAACGATGACCAAGCTACCCCTGCAAGGCCCGATTGTGGTGGAACTGGCAGCGCGCTACATAGTGGTGCGCGTCAAAGGACGGCGGGATCCGCTGACGGTCCAGTACGACGTTCTGTTGGACTCGCGTAAGCGCGAGTTCCAGCGGACTGGAGGGAAGCTATGATTATCCATCTGGCAATTCGCCGTTTCGCTAACGGGAAGCTGCTGTTCGAGCAGCATATCGAGTTGGAGGAAGATCGGATCGAGGGGTTAATTGCGGCAGCGGCACGCGATAACGCCGTCATGGTGACCGCCCACGAACTGCACATGATTGAGATCGAGTTTCTGGACGAGCCGAACGTCGAGGAGCGCTTCTTCCGGTTCGGAACAGATCCGGCGGGCATGGTGGCGCCGGTCCGCATCGATCTCGACAAATCCAATTAAGTTTGCAGTGCGGCGGCCTCTCTTTAATTCTCCTTTCGTTTGAGACCGCCGCTTTTTTGTGTCGAGGAAAAACTCTTTACCCGGTGGCTTCCATGGCCCTCGGTTTCGCTGCCGTCTTCCGCGTTTGGTTGGCAGCGGCCGGCGTCTTCGTTCCCCCGGCCCGCCTCTCCGCCCATCGCTGCTTGGCCGCCTCACTGAGGGCCTTCCTTTGGGCGGCGCTCATCGTCCTGGTGCGGGTCAAAGTGCCGGCGGCTTGCCCGGCGGGATTACCCATCCCCGATTGCATGGTTTGCTGCGCATCACCGAGGAATTGCCGGCAGGCGTCGGCGATGGTGGGCAGATCGCGGCCGGTAATATCGGTCCGCATGCAGTGGGGCTCGAGGTGGATGTGGATCCCGTAGGCCTGGGTCGGCTGGCGGGTTTGAATGGTGGGTGGTGCGATTGCGGCTTTAGACAAGCTGATTCTCCTTGGCTCAATGGTACTCCGTGCCGGGTATACTTTAGAAGAGGTGGCATCCGACCTCTTCGGGCACTAGCGCAGCGCGGCCACTGAAACACTCGCCCACGCGCGAACGAATGCGGGCAGAATCGGACATACGAGTCTGAATGGCATCAGTACTGATGCGGACACCACTACCTAAGTCCTTTAGAATCTTAAATCGGACAAAGAGGTATCGGTTTGAGGCCGACGCACAAGAAAGCGCTTGATATAACTAAGTAGTTCTGTCAGTATATGAATCGGGGACGGGAAGCGGATATCAGCCGCCACCCAGCCCCCTAAATCAAACACTGGAGATACCCAATGTCCGACCTAAAACGATCATCGCAAGTAAACGTCTACGGATTCAACGCCTGCGCCGGCCTGTTACTCGCCGCCGCGCGCGCCACGCAGTCCTGTGAGCGGCTGCTAGCCGCGTCTACCTCTACTCCGGTCGAAGCACCGGAGCGGCCCGAACCGCCGGCACCGCCGCAAACCAAGGGGTGTGGAGTGACTACCCCGGATAGAAGGTACGGTGGGGTGTCCATCCACACGCCAAAGGCTCAAGGCAGCGTCGAGTACGACATCATCGCCAGACTCACGGCGGCGGAGCTGGCCAAGCTGACGGCGGATTCGCTCACCTGGGGAACGGGGCTCGAACATCTCGCGGCCGAATACGAGGAGCGCTGCCAAGCGGCGGACGATCTCTATCGCCGGCAAAACGCCGAAAGCATCGCGTACCTTCGTTCGTTGGTTCCGGCGCCCGAGGTCCAGCCGGAAACGGCCGAAGACGACGAGACCGTTGAGGTCCAGCCGGAAACGGCCGAAGACGACGAGACCGTTGACCGGCCCGTCATGTTGAGCGATGTGCGGCGCGTTATCGCCGCCGTGCAGGAAGCCGCCGGCATATGACGGAGATCAGCCTGTTGGCCATCGACGTTGGCTTCGACTTGCGCGCCCACAGAGACATGCGGGTAACGATCCCGGACTCACAGCTACGAGTGACCTTTCACCCGCGCAAGCGATCTTGCGAGGAGACCGCAACTATTGAAGGCTCGCGGGCGGAGATAGTCCGCGCTCTTTCCGAGGTCGGCTATCGCGTCAAATCAAAATGAGCCTTCCCCTTCCATCCAACGCTACCGATCTGCGCGGCCGAACATTCGGCCGCCTCAAGGTCCGCGAATTCGCCGAAATTCGTGGAGGCTATGCCTACTGGAAGTGTGACTGCGAGTGCGGCGCCACCGATTACCTGGTGCGCGGCAAGAACCTCATCGCTGCGGAGAAAGCGGGACGCGCGATCTCCTGTGGCTGCTACCGCGCCGATTCCACCGTCCGCCTGGCGGCGCGCCTGAAGATCACTCAAGAGGAGCGCAAGGCCGCCGCCGGCGGCAAGAAGGTGCGCGCCGAGAAGCCGGCGCCGAAGCCGCGGCCGAAACCGGCGAAGCGGATATTGCCACTGCTGCCTGAGCCGGCTACACTGCCGCCCACGCCGCCCCACGCGACTCCCACGCGATCCGCGCCGCCTCCCACTCCCACAACCCCGCCCGAGCGCCCCGCGACCGTCACGGTGGCGCCACACAGCTTCTGGGTGGCTGTCACCAAGGATCGGCATCGCGGCTACCACGTCTCGATTCGCTTGGGCCGGGCATCCAATACGCCAATGATGCAATCGCGGAGGCTCGATAGCCCTTCGGAGGCACGCAGGGAGGCACGCCGCATTTTCGGCGAGCGGCTGAATTGGATAACCGGCGACCAGGCCGGATTGCAGGGCCAGCCGTGGGTGCTGGAGATCGCGGAGGTTGGAGACACATCCGATGCCGCGCGCACCCTGAACCGCGCGCGCAAGAATCCTGCCGGCGGCCGCCCGCGTAGCGACGCTGGCCGCTGCCCGTGCGCCGCGATGACGCTCAGGAGAGCCGAAGCGCGGGGCAAGTCGGCGGAGCACGATCCAGGCTGCCCGTTTTTCCGCGAGCGCGCGATCATCGTCTGACAGTTCAAAAGAGCGGCTTTTGGGGGTGCGACATAAACTGGGGTCGAAACTGCTCAGTGGGCAGTGCAAACAAAGGGGCAAATTAATTCATTTTGAATTAATTCGGGTGCGACAATAACTTCAGTTTTTGTCGCACGGAATCGCCTGGAAGGCCTGTAAACATTGGCGTCGGTGAATTCAGTGACCTCTCGGGCCGCGGTTTCGGCACAGTTTCGGCCGCCGGCGGCGCTACGGCGCGAAAACGCGCCTTCCGCGGCTCTCTCCTGCTCCGTTTCCGGGAGCGGGGGGGGGCTCATGGGAGGGTGAGTTCCTCGGCGTTCGTCGCCTGGCGCTCTGCGGCATGTCGATCGAGGAGCTCTGCCGCCAACGTCGGCGCGAGTTAGGGCCAGAGCGGCTCCTTATTCTTGGCCGCCCTGGCAGTCCGAACCAGGCGCATGCACTCTTCGGCGTACCTCTTGCGCCTGCGCCAGCGCCAAATGCGGCATAGGCAGTAGACGAGTACAAGGGAGCCGAACAGAAGTTTCACAGGCTCTCCCATTCCTTCCGGCTGCAGAGCCGATGGCGCATCGACTCGGGGATCCTGGCGGCGTACTCCGCCAGCACCTCCGAGGTCATGACCTGGCCCCCGGGATTGATTCCCAGCCGATGAGTCAACCGTAATGCGGAGGTGGGGCCGCGGGCCTCGACCAGCACGGCGCCCAGCGACTTGCCGGGCGCAGCAAAGCTCAGGAACCACCAGCGCATCGGCTGACCCTCCTCATCGGCCAGCATGCGCGCGATCCGCGCTTTCCATTCGGGCGAGCCAGGCTTAAACACAGTTTTCTCCCTTGGGCTGGAAAAAGATCGGCGCCGCGCCAGTCGCGTGGGTCCGTGCCGCAAGACCTTTGCGCTCGATTAGGCCGCGCGATTCCAGCAGGCGCGTTATCGCACAGGCGTGTTTCAGAGGCAGCCCGGTGAGGGAGGATACCTCGCTCGTTGTGCGGCTGCCGTCGAGGTAGGCCTGCAGCACGGCCTGCACCTGAGTCACGGTTTTGCCTCCGTCTTCGCCTCCGCCGCCGCCAGGCGCTCGATTTGCGCGAGGGCCGTGGGGCTGGCGCTAAGGACGGTCGTGTTCCCCCTGCGCTCGCGCTCCGCGATTAGGCCGAGGCCGCAATCGTTACATAGGGCGATACCGCCGGCGGCGATCCAGGCGCGCCCGTCGACGGTCACTTGGACTTCCAGGTCGCACCGACGGCACCGGTAGCCCTTCTGAGCGCCAGGCAAGAGCGAGTCGGACGCTTTGCGGCACACCACGACGAGCGGCGCCATTACGGTTTCGCCTTCGCCGCGGCCGTGCGATCGCGGGCAGCGCGCGCCTCGCCCACTCGCCGGCAGTTGGCCGCTGCGGTCAACAGGTGATAGCAGATTAGTTGCCGGAGGTCGTGCTCCGGATCGTCCGCTTGCGGGGACATCTCCACGCGGAGCTGGTCGAGCGCCACGGCGCCGCGCATAAAATCGTTGGCGGTTTTCATTCAGTTGCTCCTTTGGCTTCCTCGTTAATCATTCAGGTCCTTCGCTGTAACGGGCGTATCGCCTGCCGCCCACCAGGTCCTCGGGCTTGGGACGCTTGCTTTTTGCTGCCGGTGCCGGCTTCCAGGTATTTGCGGTCTTCGCTCAGAATGGCCTCGCAATTTTCCTAAAGACGCCTCCCGATATCCGCGCCTTTTGTCCATCGCAGTCCAAGAGGTCGGACCTCTTGAATCGGACCTCCCACATCTGGGCACTGTGATCGACGCCGAGTAGAGTGTGTGCCGTCGCCGCGGTCGAGACGTGAATGCCTCTCACGCATGTCCCGGAGCCGGGCGGGGGCAAATTGTCCTCGTAATACTCGCCCTCTGGCTGGACAAAGCATTTCGTGTATCGGCCGTGCCCGTCTAAGGTGGTGGTGCGGTAGGCAGTAGCCCAGCCATCCGCGCCGAACACAATGCCGCAGGCCGCCGCCATAAACTCCAGGCGCTGGGTTTTCTCGTCGAGCCACAAGCCGCCGTGCCACTCGCCGCCGCACCACTCGCCGCCGCACCACTGGCCATCGCACCACTCGCCGCCGAGCCACAAGCCGTCGCGCCAAACGCCGTCGTGCCACTGGCCGCCGCACCACTGGCCATCGCACCACTCGCCGCCGCACCACTCACCGCCGCGCCACTCGCCGCCGAGCCACAAGCCGCCGAGCCACAAGCCGCCGCGCCAGACGACTCGGCCATCCTGGACGGTGACATCGGCGTCCAGCGTTTCTGCCTTCACCAGCCAAGCTGGCGCGTTAGGAATCTCTTTAATCTTCATTTTCGTCGGCGGCCTCCACCTGTGTCGTTGGAATCTCGCACCCGCACGCTTCGCGCAGCGCTCTACGTGCGACGCGCTCCAGCAGATCCGCGTTCTCTGCGGTGGGCGCGTAGCCGTTAGCCACGCAGAGATCGTAGAGATCGAAATGGATCGCGCAATCGCCATCGAGGTACACACCCGGCATGAGGCGCCGCATGCCAACTGCCCAGCGCGGGGCGCTCATACGGGCCTCCTCGCCTTCCGCCGCGCCCGTTCGGCCAGGCCGGCGGCACAATCGCACGGCTTCGTGCTGCCATTGCCGCGGTCCACCTTGCCGGAGCCGTGGCACCTCGCGCAATAATCGGCGAGCCGTTTCTCGACTTCGCGGAACAGCGCCGCTTTATTCGGCCGATGGGCGCCATCGAGCCAATTACGGAGGGCCATCACAGCCAGGCCACACGCATCGCACAGGTCCACTTCCCCGGGCATCCAGCCGCATGGAGGGCAACAGGGCTCGCGTTGTGTGCAGCCGCATACGCGGCAGCGGACCAGGCCGTCCCGATCCACTTCGATGCCACGCGCAGTTGCCTCGCTATCCGATAGCGGCGGTAAACCTTTCCACTCGCGGATTATGCGGTCTGGGTCGTACTTTGGCCTATTGGGATCGTTGTTGATCGTCATACCTTCTTTTCTCCTTCCAACACCATCTGTTCGCTCTCCGTCAACCGCTGGAACGTATCCCAGTCCGGCCCCTGACACGCCCGGGTAAATCGCCAGAGCGTGTGCAGCAGATCCTCCGCGGAATCGAACTCCACAGTCATCCTGCCGGGCTCGAAGCGGATCGGCAGCTCTTTCCAGCGTGCCCATTCGTCGGCCGACGTGGCGCCGAAAGATATTTCGCGCAGCGCCTGATCCTTGGCCGCCTCCTGGAGGTTCTTGGCCAGCTTGTCCCGGCGGATCCGCTCCTGTTCAACGTGCTGGCCCTCGGGACAGAGGCGCAGGTATTCGAGCACGTTGCCGGCGGTGACGATCAGGGCGGCGCCGAATTCGCGGCTGCACTCCATCAGTCCCATTAATTCGGTTGCGGCGCTTCGCGAGAGCCCGAACAAAACTTCGATGTCGCGCCGGCCGAGGGGCTGAGTCGGCAGGTACTCGCGCAGCTTCTGTTGGATCTGATCGATTTGTCCGATCCAGGGTTTAGGTCGCGCCATACTCCTCTACGCCTCCGCGTTTCCGGTAGGTTGACGGTACGTCATCGGCTTACCCTGCCTTCCTCGATTCGCCGGTAGAGCCGCTCCACCCGTGACGCGTTGAGAGCGCTGACCGTCGGGAGGCGGAACTGCAGCCCGGTGCTTTTGTAGCCGAGCTGGCGCGCGATCCACAGGCGGGTGTACCCGTCCCGGACCATGCCGGCGATCAAGCGAAGGGTCGGTCCAGCGGCGATGCGAGCTCCATCGGCCATGGCGCCGCGGTCCACCGCCAGAATACGCGCCTCTGTCGTCGCGCGGATCTGCCCGCGACCGTACTTGACCCTCGCCAACGTGGTGTGAGACACGCCGGCGGCATCCGCTACCGATTTGTAGCCTACGCCAGCCTGTGAGAGCGCGTCGAGATGTGCCAGGGCCTTATCGGTGGGCACGAGCCGCGCGTGCCATCCCGCCCTATGCTTGGCCGCGCGTGCCGTCTCGTAGTTCGTATTGGCAACCCGGCACTGGAAGCAGTGGCAACCCGAGTTGTAGCGGGATCGCGTGCCATGGGGTTGATGGGCGGCCGAGGCGGCGAGTTGGGCGATGCGCTCCTTCACGATGCCCTCAGCAACGCGAGAATGGGCCGCGCCGCGTCGGCCTCGTCTATCCGCCGCTCGTGCTGGGCCCGTTGCCAGGTGGTCCACGTCAGACTCCAGACTCGGTAGTCGTGGGCGCGATGGCAAGTCCGGCACAGCAATGCCAGATTGTCATCGTTATCGTTGGCACGATCTCCGTCGAGGTGCGCGCCCTCCAGCAGGCGGTACCAGCCCATGGGCCGCTCCGGCATCCCGCACCGCTGGCATTCGTGGCAGGCGCGGGTCCGGAGCGCCGGCAGGGTGTGCGTGCGCCAGCGGTAGCCGTAGGGGTTTGCGGCGGCCGTCATGCGCCCCCCTGACTACGGCGGTCGTCCCCCGCCGCGGCGCGAACGCCGGCATTCGATAGGTGACGCCGGGCTTCTTCCCTCACTGCTGGGTCTTCGTCATTTTCGGCGAGCCAGGCCCAATATTTGACCATGCGGATCGATACCTGCTGGCGTTCGTCCTCTCCCATCGATCTGCGGCCTTGCCTGCACACCGCCTCTAACGCCGAGATCGCGTCCTCGACGCGCTTCAACTCGGCGCGCAACTCCCGAAGAATTGGATCTAGATCCATGCGGAGAACTCCAATAGCAGTCTGCCGGAGATCATTTGCCCCCTCGTATTCCTAACGCGCGGAGGGTCATCTTGCGCTCCTGGCGGTCCAAACGATAAACCTTCTCGCTCTCACGCGGGGTGGATCGCGAAGGAGAACGGATCGCGACAACCGTTGGGGCGTCGGGCGCCGCCGCGGTCTCGCCTTCGGATAGCGGCCGAAAACTCTCCAGGGGCTGCCCGAGGGCGCGCGCGATGCAGAATTGCAGGTTGGTAAGCGGGCGATCTTCTAGTGACACAATCGAACCTCCTTTAGTCCGATGGCCTTCCGGCCCTTCTCCGAAATCCGCCACTGCTGGACGCCGGTGGGATCCTCTTCGATCCACCCGGCATCGCGCAGGGCCCGGAAACTGTTCTCCTTTAGGGTTTCCTGCCGGTACGGCCGCAACCGTTCGAACCGGCAGAGCAGCCGCGGAGTGCTGCGGATGGCCCAGCCGGTCGCGAGATCCGTCAGAATCTTCGCCTGCAGCTTCGACGCCGGAAACTGGGTACGCTTGTCCATTAGTCGGGGTACTCCGATTGGGACACATAGACGAAGCGCGCTCCCCATTGCTTGGCGCACTCGGGATCCGCCAGCGCGTGGGATTGCTCCGCCAGTTCGTAGGGAGTTGCCGCGCGGAAGTTCGCCGGCGGGATGGAAAGGTCTCCGGCCTGATGGCACTCCTCGCAGTGCCAGGTCACGGCGGGGCTATACACTGGGTTCGGCATTGCTTACCTCACGTTTGGGGTTTTGCGGCCTGCTGCGCGCTTCTTCGCTTGCCGGTCGCCCCATTCCCGGAGCCGCTCGAAATCCTCGATGGCGCGCAACCGGCGGATCTCCAGGCAGGCGCGCTCGGCCTCGCGAATTAATTGGCGCTCGCGGGCACGACAGATTTCGAGATCGGCGGGGCCGTATTCGCTCATTCGCCACCCCCCGCAGAGGACTCGCTCTCGATTTCGGCGCGAACATCGCGCTTCGCCTGTAGTGCCGCGTCGTATTCTTGCGCCAGGGCGCGGAAACTATTCGCCGTCTCCGGCATCTTGCGGGTCTCGTACAGGTCCGCCAAAGTCCGGTGATACCGCACGCGGCTTTCGAGTTCCGACTTGGTGAGCTTCTCGATCGGGGCGGAAATCACGACGCCGCCTCTCTCTTTGGCCGGTAGAGCTTGAGGAGTTTGCGCGCGGCTTTCTTTTGCTCTTTGGTGGCGCGTGGATCGTGCAGCATCGTTTCGGCGCCGTCGATGGCCTGCTCCACCAGCCGCCTTTCTTCGGCCCGCATGGCGTCGATCTGGGCCGCCGTAAGGGGCACGTCTTTGGTTCGTACGAGGCGAGGCTTGGGCGCCAGGTGCTTGTTGGCTAGTTCCAGGAAATCGGGCCAATCGCGGCGCAGGTATCCGGCCTGCTCGCAATCGCACCAGTCGTACCGGCCGGTAGAGAGCTTCACCGTGCCGCGATCGCTGCACTTACGGCAGGCGATTGGCGGCTTGAGCCCGGGTTCGTGGAAATCGTTCGTATTGCCCGCTGGAAGCTTCCGCGGGAATTTGCTGCGGAAGAGCGCGAAAAAGTCGCCCGTGCCACTCCATTTGCGCCATGTTAGGCGCGCCTCTTGGACCAGCCAGTTCGCCTGACTCGCCGCGGACCAGCGGCGGCCATCGAGGATAGCGCCCTCGCACCACTCCATGAGATCCGTGGCTGTGGCTGTGATCGCGTCCTCGAAGCGCGGGAAGCCGTCAATCGTGGTCAGGCTCCGTGCCAGCTTCATGGCGGTTTCGATGTCGAGTTGATCGCTCATGCCTCTCCTCCCCTCTTGCGGATTTTCAGCATTTCCTCAACGGCGGATTTTTCTTTCGAGTCGCTCGAGCCGCCGGCCGCTACCGACTTCTCGTACGTCTTGTGGCGCTTCTCGCACTGTTGGGCGATCCGGACAAACACTTTCCATCCCTTCGGGTGGGCTTGTCTTAGCGCGGCTGCCTTGAACTGCGCAAAATGAAGGGGCGTCTGGATGGTCGCGGCTATCAAGTCGAGCTCGGTATCCTCCAGGTCGTAGCCGGGAATGGCGATGTGGGCTTCCATCCAGTCGTGGATCTGGGCCCGGAATGGATTGACGGCTTCCTCCTTCGGTCGGTCGGTCGTCTTAGGCTTTCGCCGTTCCTCGACCGGGGGCAGCTTGGCCAAGGCTCCCTTCCCCAGTCCTGCTGCGTACAGCTCATTGAGCGCCTCGCTACCGGGGGCTTGAGAGGCCAGGTTTTCGCTCGTAGGTACTGCTACGGAAGGACCGACCGACGACAGGGAAGGTTTCTTTCTAAAAGTAACCTGTCTGGACAATAAGGTAGCGAGTCGTGTACAGACGTTTTCGATTACCCCATTCCGTCGTGTTCTGATGCGGTGGTGATCGTCATTGTATTGCGTACAGGACGCGACGACTTCCGCGAGTGAATCAGTTCTGATGCACTCATCTCCCACGTCGGCGAGCAGATCGTTGAGGAGGTGGCGGTATTGCCGCGGGATGGTGTTGGGCGCCTCTCCGAGTTGCTCCACCTCCTCCGCAAGCGCGGCCTCGCGCTCCTCGCGCGTAATCGTGGGCTTCGCTACGGGAAACACTTGCCCGTCATCCTGGCGCAGCTCCTTGCGCGCCTCGGCCCGCGCGGTGGCCCGGCTGACGCTCTGCCGCGGGACGCCCAGGATCTGGCCCAAACGCTCATGCGTCATCAGCATGGGTTTGCCATATCGGTCGTGCATGATCTCGTCGTCGGCGTCGATCTGCACCGCGTAGGCCAGGCCCACGGGATAACACCAGGAATAGTAGATCCAGGCCGCCATCACGCGCTCATCCTCGGTGTGGATCGGCTTCCAGCCGGTCTGCTTATGGTTCTCCGGCCGGACGTCCATTTCGAAGTAGGTCCGCTCTCGCGGGTACTTGGTAAAGAGGTCGATTCCCAGCTCCTCGCTGAGCACGCGCTGCCGGCACGAGGGCTGGTCGCGGCAGATGACCTGGTCGGCACTGAGCCGCTTGTACATGCCCTGCTTCAGAGAGGCTTTACACCTCTCGCACAGCAGAGCTTCGGGGCTCGGCGGCTGCTTCATCGTTCACGGGCCTCAAACCGATACCTCTTTGTCCGATTTAAGATTCTAAAGGACTTAGGTCGTGGTGTCCGCATCAGTACTGATGCCATTAAGACTTGTGAGTCCGATTCTGCGCCCTTCATTCGCCCCCGGCCTTTCTGCCCTGGCGCGCGCGCGTCAGGTACGCGTTCACGGCCTTCGCGCAGTCGCAGGTAGTCGCAGGTACAAAGCCCCTGCGCGGGCACCTGCGACCGACCGTCAAAGGTCATCGCGCACCTCCCGCAGCCGTCAGCCCCTGTGCCCAGGCGATGCCGCGCGCGGTACACCACGCCGGCGTCCACAATGGAGCGCGGTCAACGTCGGCGCGCACGGGGCGGGGCACCTCGGCGTACAGCACCAGGCGCAACTCGTCGGCCAGCTCGGGCAGCATGGCCCGCGCGATCCCCAGCGCGGTCCGATAGGCGGCGTGGCCGATGCGGCCGTGGATATCGCCCTGGTGCAGTACGTACCACAGGCTGGTGTCTGGCAGCGGCCGTGCCGGGGGGAAGCGGTCCGGACGGCGCCGCGGTCTGTTGCGCCTCACCGGATGTACCCCCTCTCGTCCCAGACCGCGATGTAGTAGCCCTCGCGGTAGTCACGCACGTACAGGAACGGGTCCGCGTCGAGCTGCTCCACCCTGAAGCTGGCCTCCACGCCGGTTGCCGCGATGGCCCGCATGAGCGCCACCGCCTCGGGTGGAACCACGGTTGGCGTCTGCAGGCCCGCGCTCAGGAATGCGGCTTCCGCATACACGGGGTTGTAGTCCAGGCCGGTACCCACGACATAGGCGACCGTGTAGGGCCGCCACGCCATCATGTCTGCCGCGCTGTCCACCTCTAATCGCCACGCGATGCGCGCCAAGGCCATGCCCAGCGCTACTCCGATCCAGGCCAGCGTCTGGCTGTAGCCATGCACCCAGAAGCGCGCCATCAGCCCGCCTGCCAGCAAGGCGGCGGCGCAAGCCGGCAACAGGACCAACGCTACCCGGAGACGGAAGCACAGCGCCTTGGCCCTGGCTTTCTCCTGTTTGAGCTTTTCCTCCTGCCAGGCGCGCACGTCGTCGGCGTCGAGGATGGGGGTGCCGGCTTGGAGTAGGGCTGTTTGAAGCGCCGTCAGGGGCGGCACTTCGCTGATTCTGTAGGGGCGAATCTGTTCCGGTGTCACTGACTACCTCCTTCGATACCAAAGCTCACAGCGCCTCTCAGGGAAAATATAAACGCCGCGTCCACATCGCTAAGCCTCCGGCCCGCATCGATTGGCTTGCGCAACGAGGATTAGAACCGGCCGAAAATCGCGTTGCTTCGACGAGGAGTGCGGGGACCACCAACATGCCCCCAAGTTTCGCCGCAAAGAATCTCAGTCAGGCTGGAAGGGTCAATAAAATATTTCGCGGCCAATCTCGCTTTAGTGATACGGCGTTCAGTGAATTCGCGGCGAATCGCCACAACCTCACCGGCGCTCAGTTTGGCGCGTCCGCAATCGGCACCCCGTACTTTCTTGCGGGGCGGGGCGGCGGCTCCGTCTATATGCCTCCAGCGCTTCCAGTTGATTACCGAACCGATGGCAGTGTGCCCCACTCCATACTTTCCGGCCAGCCCTTCCTGGCTGATCGCGCTGTTCGCGTATTCTTCCCGGATAGCCCTCACCTGGCCGGGCGTTAGCTTGCGTCTCGCATCGCTCGAATTTGCCATACTTGCCCCAAACGCTTTCTGGAGGTCGGACCTCCGGTTTTATGCCTCTGGTAATGAGTTGGGGTAGTACGGTAAACTAGAAGACGAGCCGCACTCTTCCAACTCTGCATCTTGCACTTGGTGCTACGGTCCTTCCGCCAAGATGAAACGTAGCGACTGAGGAACTTCAGGGACCAATTGGAGGAGATCTTTCCCGGCTGCTGCCGCAACCGGTGGCATTCAAGCGGTACAATCCGATTTTGCAACGCCCCGCAGCAACCCCCATTCCATTGGTACCGCAGGCCCTAAAACAGTACTTGCAGGACCGCCCAGGCTCGCTGGCGTGCGCTAAGCTGGCTATCGCGCGCCGCGAGAGTGTTAGTAGCACCCCCTCGGCCCGAAAAACATCCCGAATCCCGCCCCAGAAAAGAGATGCAAGAGCGCCGAAAGTTTGGTAATATTTTGGCGTAATGTCCCTACAGTCGTCCCTATTCCCGGTCATGACTTGATCCAATTGGGATGGCCTCCGCCTCCCCCTCAATCACCTACCTCAAGCGCTTCGGGATTTGCTCCTGGAAAAGTTGACCCCGAACGCTGGCGACAGTTTGCGTTTCTCGGTGGTGGGGGGAGGCTTTCGCCTTGTGTTCGTGGCGCCGAATTGGCTATACTGAATCGACATATCGATGAGTATCGTTTCTCAAGAGGCCGCCGACACGGGGAAAACGTCAGGCGGCCTCCTCTATTTCCTGCACTAAAAATACCAAAAATGCATGTTGGACCTAGGACCCATCTTACTCCCACGCGCGCGTGAGGTAATGGTCCCTCTTGCGCACCGTGCGTTTGGTCACTTTACGCCAGCGCTGGTTTCCCGTACTACATGGCGGGGAGGGCCTACGCCAGTTCCGCCTTGCCATACTTCTTGAACCAATCGTTCAGCGCCTCTGTGAGGCACTGCTCCAGCGGCCGCTGTTGGGCGGCTGCCGTAACCTTCAGATGCGTCCGGCATTCCAGCGAAACGTAGAAGCTCAGGGTCTTCTTCCCTGCCCGCGTCGCCGGTACGGGCGACCTCCTCGTTGCCGGCGCCGGTGACGGCCGGGATGGCCCGGACACGGTCCGCCGGTCCAGCGGTTTCAGAGCTTGAGATAACGACGGCGCCTTCTTCATGCGATTGCCCCCTTGCCCTGCCGTAACTCCGTCATGCCCTCATGCTGGCAAGCCAACCGGAATAACGCACGAATCTCTCCGGCCGCAGCGCCGTCCAATTCGTATTCGTCCACCGTCTGGCCGGCCGTGAGCGAGTGAACGAACGCTGCGCGCTGCGTAATCCGGACGCCGGACACGGGGATATTGTGTCCCGCCAGCCCTTCCTCGGCTTGATCGGGAAGCGCCTTGTCTCCGGGCCGCACGCAGTTGAGAACGAACATCGCGGGCTTGCGGGCGAGTTGCACTAGTTCGACCGACGTCGCCATGGCGATGAGGTCGATGTAGCTGGCCCTGCACGGAATGAGAATCAGATCGGCCGCCTTTGCCGCCGCCAAGGCTTCGGTGGTGGAATGCGGCGCCGTGTCCACGATGCACAGGCCGGCTCCGTGGTTCGCGGCGGTAGATAGCACCTCAAATAAGCGTGCAGCCTGCGCTGAGATTACAACCGGGCTTTCGCGCTGCCGGTGGTCGTGCCAGACCTTGGCGCTGGCCTGTGGATCCAGATCGACGATAACCGTCTTTAGTCCAGCCGCTTCCGCGGCTCCGGCGAGGTTGATGGCGATCGTTGTCTTTCCCGCCCCGCCCTTCTGGGAAAGGATCGCAATGGTTTTCATGAGGCAGCCGCCTCCTGGACGGCAATCCGAGTTGCCTAAATGCCAGCAATCGGGCAGTACGGCGAAGGAACAGTCTACCACCAGATGGGAAGCGAACGCTATCTAAATCGTGCGGACTGGAAAAATGGTAGTGGGGTCATTTCGTTTTCCACAGGCTTGACGCCGCCGCCCCACCTGCGATACTGGGGACATGCCCAAGCGCACGCGTAAAGAATTCCAGGACATCAACCAGTTCGCCGCTTCCGCTCTGAAGCGGACCATCGAAGCCAGCGAAGGGACCGCAGAGCCCGACCGCGCCACTATCGCCCAGGTCATGGCCGCCATGGGGCGACGCGGCGGTCTCAAGGGCGCGGCGACCTTGAACGCTAGGCTGACACCGGCCCAGCGGAAGAGGTCGGCGCAACGAGCTGCCAAGGCGCGGTGGGCAAACCCAGCGGACAAGGCGGCAAAATGAGCGAAGAACACAAACACAACCTCGTCACCTTTTTGCTCGACATTGCTTCCCTTCTGGAACCAAGCACAAGCGGTTGCAGAACAGTCGAAGATCTACTGGCGACTGATATGTTCACCAGGAAGGGCGAAGGCGAATTCGACATGGAAAGGCTATTGCCTTCGGGGAAAGCTCTTCTCGCTGACCTTCGGACACTGGATTACGTGGCGCTTCGAAACTTGGCGGCAGCCGTAGCCGACCCGTGGGTAGTCCTGGACGTACACTCTGAGTTGGGTCCGTACACATAGGCCAGACCCCGAATTGGAAGTGGAGGCCTTTACCATGCGAGAGCGGACGCGCGGTGGTAGAATCCGGCCATGGACGATACGCTGCGAAAGGTGATGGTGCTTATCCTGGAGCGTCTTCATCAGATCGAGAAAGGCCGACAAGCCGACCTGAACCTCCTGGTGTCTACTGCACGCACGTTGCGCAGTCTCTCTCCACCTGTTGACGAGCGATTTAGGGCAGAGTTGCAGAGCGCCGAAGAGCAGCAAGCCGCAGATCCTCGGAGCGACCTAACTGACCTATATGCTCGGCTAATAGCCCTGCTAAAAGATCCCGGTCCTTCCGAGGAAGAAAAGCAAACCGAGTTTCGTCGCATCCTCGAAGCGTTTGAAGGACCGCCGCAGTAAGATCGGCCTCTCTGCCGCGTGGATCGTCGCTAAGTCTTTTCATGGCTCAATAATAGCTCATTCTTCTTGCTTATGCGCGAGCGGTCGCGTATAATATATTCATGAACCGCTTGAGCATCGACGAACGCGCCCAAATCCTCGCCGCTCTGGTTGAAGGCAATTCGATCCGCTCCACCTGCCGCATGTTGGGC